>Ga0182024_10013937_pt1 | contig 15596 bp, 9 predicted proteins | sample P32metaG_FD_120480 | JGI IMG/M metagenome (GOLD analysis project Ga0182024, IMG submission 120480) | Permafrost microbial communities from Stordalen Mire, Sweden - P3-2 metaG (Illumina Assembly) | ecosystem: Environmental > Terrestrial > Soil > Wetlands > Permafrost | place: Sweden: Stordalen... | reverse complement strand
CGTCCTGGGAAATCTCCCGGTGGTCTACGCGGACCGTTACCCGCTTGTGCGTGACCCGTATATCGGGAGAGTGGGCGTGGACAACACACGTGCGGCGGAAAGTGCCACACGCTACCTGCTGAGCCTGGGACACCGTGACATCGGAATCATTGCAGGCGATGTTTCCAGCGGAACCTCGGTAGACAGGCTGCACGGATTTATGAGCGCGATTCGAAGCGCGAAGATCCGCCCCGACCGGTCAATGGTTCACGCCGGGCACAACGACATGGAGAGCGGCCATCTTCATGCGATGCAGCTTTTGACGCGGGGGCAACGTCCCACGGCAATTTTCTGCGCCAACAACATGATGGCGTTGGGCGCGCTGGCCGCCATTCAGGAGATCGGCCTCGGGTGCCCCGAGGAAGTCAGCCTGCTCGGATTCGACGATTTCTATTGGGCGACGCTGCTGCGGCCGAGGCTCACCGTGGTGCGCCAGCCCGCGAGAGAAATAGGAATGATTGCGGCGCGGCTCTTGATCGATCACATCGAAGGACGCGTGAGCATTGCCACGCCAGCCATCCTCAAGACGCAACTCATCGTGCGAGACTCCTGCTGTCCGCCCCGAAAAACTTAATTCAAACTCGAAGGATTCAGGCAATTCGGCCGAGAAGACTCCGACGTCCGTGTCGCGGGAGAGTCTTCGCTCTATAGGAACGGAGAGGTTAAACTTTATCTTGCGCAATGTTAGCCACTTGGATTCGAGAGGTCGCGGGCTTGCCCAAAAGGCCATAATTTGCCTGCCCTCGCCCGAAGAAAGTACGCACCAAATCCCAACAATAAAAGAATACCGGCCGTGCCAACGTTCTGGCGCTGTTCCGGAGTGGCTGCGACAAATATCCACCCGATTAGCGCAATGAGCGCGGGGATTGGATATAGCCACATGTCGTAAGGACGCTCGATTTCCTTTCGATATTTGCGGATGGCGGACAGAGCGACTATCTGAGGGATGAACTGGAAGACAATCTGAATAATCATCAAAACCGAGAGCAGCCGCTCCAAGCGAAAACCGGCAGAGTGGAATGGCCAGCACGCTCATGGCGAGAAGGGAAACGGTTGGAAACCGGCCCGTGGGATGGACGCGGCCGAACACCTTAAAAACGTTTCCTTCCGCGCCGGCGGCGTAGAGGATTCGAGTGAGACCCAGGATTAAACTGAAAATGCCCCCTAGCGTCGCGACGAGGATGAGGCACTTCATCACGGCGGCCGCGCGTCAGCCGTACAACTTACCGATAAACTCGGACACCGCCGCGTGAGAAACGGCAGCGTCGCGCCATGGAATCGTACCGATGATCATCACGCTCATTAGAAGGTAGAGGACCGCGACGATCAGCACAGAGAACCCAATCACCCGGGGAATATTCTTCTCGGGATTTTTGACTTCGCCTCCGAGGTAGGTGCGCGCTTTGGCGCGGACAAGGGAAGAACTGCGGCGATACTGAAACGTTTCGGCAAGTTTTGATCTGCGCAACGTTCGGAAGTCACCCCGGAACTCCCATCAGCTCGCGAGAAAACCTAATGTGGACAAGCCGCGGGAACTTGCGCTAACCTGCGGGCGATTTCGAGCACGAGGGCAAATGGCGCAGCTTACGAGAAGAGATATGCTGCTGGCAGGGCTGGCTCTGCCAGGGATCGCCGGAGCATCTTACGGGCAGATTCCCAATGACGATGCTCCCTCGACACCGAAACGATTCGAGGAAACCGCGGGATTCGAACTAGCCGACGTTGTAGCCAGTCATCCCCTCGCAATTTTGCCGCTGGGAAGCCTGGAATTCCACGGCCCGCATAATCCACTGGGATCAGATTCCATTATCATTTCAGGAATTGCCGAGCGCGTCACTGCGCGGACTGGCGGGCTGCTCTTTCCCACCATCAAATTCACGCAATGCCCGGCACACACGGCGCATTTTTCGGGGACCGTCTCGATACGTCCCGAAGTGATGACCATGTATTTCGCGGACGTTTTGCGCAACGTTCTGCATATCGGATTTCGAAAGGTTTTTATCCTAAACGGGCACGACGGAAACATCGGACCAGGCCGCGGTGCGATCGCACAAGTTGCTGACGAGGTGAACGGCGCGGCTTTGCTGTTTGCGAGTTGGTGGGAATTTCTCCCCGGCGAAATGATGAGGACTCTGGGCATGTTTCATCAGGCCAATGGTGGCCACGGCCATGGCGGACCGCTCGAGACCTCCGCGGTTGCCGCCTTCCGTCCTGATCTGATTCATCTCGATAAGGCCCGCGATCTGCCCGAACCGCCTGACCTTTCTGACGGAGCGCCTTATTTTCTGCAGAAATCCACAGCGGTCGATTGGCCGGGATATTCTGGGAATGTCAGCGGGGCGTCCGCTGAAAAAGGGAAAAAGCTCATTCAAATCAGTGAAGACGGAATCGTAAAGCTCGTTGAGAATTGGTTGAAGCACGACGAAGTCCCCGGGAGTTGATAGGCGCCTTGGAATTTGAAACCTACTGTTTCGTGCAAAGCAGGGATTCGTTACCATGGATGAAGGGACAGGGATAGGCGATAGTGGTGACCAAGTCGGGGATAATATGGCGATCATTCCTGTGTGCAGGCGCTTCCTTGATCTTTTTTCTCGCGCCTACTCTTGCCGCACGGCAGAATCAATCTTCAACGCAAACCCACCCACCTCAATCCTCCGGACCGATCGCTGAAGCGCGATCCTCTCTCTCGCGCGGGGACGCCGAAGACGCAATCCGGATTCTCTTGAGCTATCTTCAATCTCGGCCAAAGGACGCTGCCGCGCGGACATTGCTTGGAGAAGCATATTCGAGCGGCGGGCAAAACGACCGCGCCGAGGGAGAGCTGCAAACCGTTCTGCAATCTGCGCCTGACGACTACACCGCTCTAGCAGCACTCGGCGAGATCTACGAACGCGAAGGCCGACTGGATAAGGCTGAGCCAATGCTGGCACGCGCGGCGAGAGCCAACCAGGGCAACCCGCAGATTCGAACAGAGTGGGCAGTCGTTCTCGCGCGGCTTCACAGGTACAAGGAAGCCCAAAGCGCTTTGGCGGGCGTATCACCGCCCACTATGCCCCAAGAACGCCTTGCATTTCACAGGCTGAACGCTTCCGTGGCCCTGGGGCTAGGAAATCCTTCGGGCGCCGCTGCGGAAATGGAAAAAGCTCTTGCCTTGGATCCGACCGACTCTAGGCTCGTCATGGCGACGGCCGTCGCAGAGCTGCAATCGGAAAATTGGCGACGCGCCGCAAGTTTGGCGGAGCCGCTGTTTTCCCGCACGCGCGACCCCCAAATCGGTCTCGTTTGCCTGGAAGCACAATTGGGAATGCATGCCGATTTTCACCAAACGCTGGAGTTGCTTCGCTCGACGCAACTGGCTCCAACATATGAATTGGCCTTTCGGCAGCGCCTGGCAGAACTTTTGATCTCCCACGGAGAATTTTCCGAAGCTGTTGAAGAGTTTCGAGCGGCGGCGGATCTCGACCCGAGTCGTCCAGAATCGCAGTTCAACCTGGCTCTCGTACAGTTCCGCGCGGGTCTATTAGACGATGCATTGGCGAGCGCGGATAAGTGCAAGGAACTTGGTGACAGCGCCGAGATCGAAGATGTGCTCGGCGATATTCAGGAGGCTCGCGGGGACAACCTGGCTGCCGTGAAGAGTTATCAGGCCGCGGTGACACTGGCTCCGAACGAGGAAAAGTATCGCCTGTCGCTTGCGGTCGAATTCATCCGGCACGAAAACTTCGATGCTGCCAAGGTCGTTCTTAAACAGACGGAAGGACTGCAGCCGCAGTCATGGCGAATCCAAGTGGTGCTGGGCATGGTTGAGTATTTCGCGGGAACAGATGAAGAAGCCACCCGGTATCTGCTGCGTGCGGCCGACTTGGCACCCGAACCCGAAAGCGCGCTGAAGTATTTGGGGGACATCCAGGTCGACCGGGCCTCCGCCCCCGATCCCGACGCGGTTGCAAGACTATGTGAATACTCAGACCGCCAACCTAAGGAAGGCCACATGCAGTTCTACTGCGGCGCTTTGCTTTTTCGTCGGGACTCCGTTTCCGGCGACAAAAGCCGCTCCGGCGAAATTTTACGGCGCCTCCACGCCTCAGCTGGCCTTCTCCCGAAAGACGCCTCGCCGCATTGCCAGCTGGGAAAAGCTTATCGATGGTTGGGCCAATGGCAAGAAGCACTTGGCGAATCCCAAATCTGCGCGCGCATGGACCCGGACTCCGCAGACGCGCACTATCGTCTGGCCCAAATTTATGAGCACGTGGGACAACGGGAGCAGAAGCAAAAGGAAATAAAGCTCTACGAGGCCGCCTCAACGCGTGTCGCGGATGAGAACGCCCGCCGCGCGGCAACCATGAAAACGTTCCTGTACAACATCCAGAAGGAGCAACCGGACCATAAGTAGGTATCGTCCGGCGTCAAATAAGTTCACTCTCTTCTCAACTGGATCAGGGCGTGGACTTTTCCTCCTTCGTGGTGCTCGCGTGCCGAGAACTCATCCGTTGAGGATTCTTGCCAAGGCTAACTATATTGGCGAAAATGCGGTATGCGCCGGGCACGCCCTCGGGCATTTGTCGGTAGAAGGCGTAGGCATTGTAGACGTAAACGCCCTTCCCGTATTTCGCAGAAATGAGGCCGCCTTTTTGAGGAGCTTGGCCAGGATCGTGCGTTTCCAGCAAAGGCTCATAGGCTGAGTCCCAGCTTTCAAGGAACTTCGAACCGCGCTCTTCCACCCAATTTTCAAAATCCTTGCTGGTGATTTTGTTGGGCCAGTTGAAAACGGGATTTGCCGGCGCCAGGATTTCGACCTTGGAATTTTCATCGGTGACTTCTTCCGGGCTGTTGCCCATTTTGTAGGGATATGGGCCGTAATTGTGGTCGTACTCAGGTGTGTTGTATTGAACGATCGCCACGCCGCCGTTCTTCACATAGTCGAGGATGCGGCCATTATTAGTTTTGAGATCCTCACGCGCGGCATAAGTGCGCACGCCGAGAATGATCGCATCGAATTTTGAGAGATCTCCGCTGGCCAGGTCTTCCGGGCCGAGGAAATGAACGTTGATGCCAAGATTCACGAGGGATTGAGGCACGTCATCGCCGGCGCCCACGATGTATCCGATATTCAGGCCGGGCGCGACTTTCACGTCAACTCCGGTCGTGCGATAGGTGGAAGCGCGGTAGAGATTGTAGGGACGCAAACCGGAATAGCCGATCGTGTGATAGCCCTCTTTGTAATCGTGGCCGTCGCAGGTGGCGACCGCCGTAATTGCATAAGCCCTTTCCATGAGCTTCGTAGGCGTAACGTGAAAGGTGAGCGACTGATCGTCCCCGTCCTTCGACGTTGAAAATTCCTCCTGCGGCGCCTTCCAGCCATCCGGCAAGTCGAGTTTTACGGTTCCCCTTGCTGGACCTTTGACATTGCTGTGAATGCTGACCGTTACTTCGAATGACTTGGCGTCCAGGGGAACAATTCCAGCCTGAGGCGCGATAGCCACCGAAATGGCCGGACCAGTGATCAGCGGTTCGAGCACGGTGCCCGGTCCCGTTACGCGCTTCACGGATTGAACCACCTGCGCCATTTCGAAAGTCACGCCGTTGAATACGAAATGCAATCTTGCGGATAGCGGATACGGGGCCACAGGCAGACCGAGATCCTTGGGTTCCTGGATATCGTAGTAGGCCTGCTCGATGTTCGGGCGCGTGAAATAGGGCCGCGTGAAGCTCGCGTTTGGCGCTGCGTGAACCGTGAACCGCAGATCGGCGGACTGATTCGCTTTGAGCGTGCTGCCCGTTTGCGTCGCCGGATCGATCGTCCATCCTTCATTCATGGGAGCTTCCAACACCGCGCTCTGCAGCTCCACGGGAAGATTGGTGGGGTTCGTTGCATGAACTTTCACCCAGAATTCTTGTCCGGGGATTGCCACTTGGAAACTCGGCTGATTTCCGAAGAAGCGTGCAAAAGGCCCGGTCGGCTCTTTCTCAGGAGCCACCGTCGCGAGCACCGAAATGCCCAGCGATTCGGCGAGGGCATTGCCGAACTGCGCCTGCTTGACCCTCAATTCGTGCAGCACGTCGTACTTCGAATCGTCCGACAGGCCGCTGCTACCGACTTTTTCGATCAGCTCGTTCGTGCTCTTCAAGCCCGTCGCTAACGTGGAAGCAATCGCTTCCGGGTGTTGCGCCTGGAAATCGTTCATCGCTTTTTCGACCAGAGAATTGATCTGAGATAAACCATCCTTCAGGAAAGCGGCATCGCCCCCTTGCGTCAGGCTCGCGATCCCCGTAAGTGAAATGTCAATTCCATCAAAGAAGGACGACTCTTTCTCCGGAACGGAGACGAGAGAGGCAAACCGGTGATAGTCACGCATCTCTTCTTCGGCCGGCGGCAAGGCGGTGCCGCCGCTCTGCGATTTCTGATTGCCGAGGCCCAGACGGGAAATCTGCACGTATGTCAATCCGATGAGCGGGTTGTACTCGCCCTCCGGAATTTGGACGGAAACGGTAAGCGCGCCTTTTATGACCGTGCCGTCCGTATAGTTGCGAAATTCAGCAGGGTAAAACTTTCCGTCCGCATAGTCGAAGATCCCCTTGTCGGTGACGGGGGAGAAGGGCACGACCGCATAATCCTTTAACGGCTTCCAGGGACGCAGCCCCTCTTTGATCTGCTCGGGAAACATGGCCGGGTCGCCCGCCGCCTTGAAAGCCTCTTGCGCCATCTGACCGGCAACCTGGTGATTGCTGTGGCCGTCCGTGCGACCGCCGACGAAAACGGAAGTGATGACAAGAGGCCGCGCCATGCGGACGACGCGTACGACATCCGAAAGAGTTTGATCGTGTCCCCATTTGTCGAGTGACTCTTCTTTTGTCTTGGAAAAACCGAAGTCAATCATGCGCGTCCAGAATTGTTGCACTCCGTAGTAACGATCGGCCGCCAGAAGTTCTTCCGTGCGCACCAACCCGAGCGCATCAAAGTAATCCGATGACATGACGTTGGCGCCGCCTTCGCCGCGGTTGAGCGTCAAGAGTGTGACTCGTCCACCTTGCCCGCGCGATTCATAGGTCAACATTGCTCCATCTTCGTCGTCGGGATGCGCGGTAACCATCAGCAAGCTTGTGCGCGTGTGAAGTTTTAGCAGACTCTGCCACAGTCCAGCCGCGCCACGATCGAGATTTAGCGGCTGCGCAGCGGGCGTGGGCCTCGAATTGACAGCCGTGGGAGACTGTGCGCGCACCGGAACCGATCGAAATAGAAAAGGGAGCGCGCATACCACCGCGAGAACGGCTATGGGAAGAATCTTGCTGAATCGTGACGCCATTTCCCCTCCTTACCCCTGCTGAAGAGAATCCAGCGGACGCTGATTTGAAAATCCGGTTTGCGAATTGCGAGGCGTTTCGAATTCGTCGCAGTGCGACGACGCTCGGCATCGAGCCTCAATATTTTCGCGCGGAGCAACGGCATTGTACGTCCGCAACGAGTGTTGTCAATAGAAATACCAAAACGTTCTGGCATCCGTGGACATTGGAGATTTGCCGCATGTGTACACCTGTAAACATACGAAACTCGGCACAAGAAGAGGGTTTTCGAAAAATTGCCTTGACAACGATTTTTGCGGATGTTAATTGTCCACCTATTGTACCCGAATCGTTTCGGCACGCTTAAGGGGTAGGGGTTCGAGGGGTGAGTGATTGCTGGCCATCGTTCGTGTGACCACATCCCATTTGTTTGTCCCAACCTTTTTCGTGCCGGCCGCGGTTCGGAATACGCGCCCGTGAATCGCAGGCGCTTGAGCGGTTTTAAATCGAACCGCGTCTATAGTGCTGGGATTGCTCTTCGAATCTGAAAAGTGGAGGCTGCAATGAATCGAGGGATGAGAACTCGGAGATTGCTTGGCTGGGCGACGTTGTTTGTGGCTTTGCTCGCGATTTCTACTCTGCCTGCGTTTGGACAAATCGATCGTGGCGCCATTGCCGGTAGGATTCAGGACCCCTCCGGCGCCGTCATACCGAGGGCAGTCGTCACGATCACAAACAAAGCGACCGGCGTCGTTATGACCACCTCGGTCGATAGCGCGGGCGAATATCAGGTTCTGACGTTGATCCCCGGCACGTATTCCGTGGAAGCGAGCGCCGACGGATTTGGAAGTGCTTTGCGACACGACGTCGAAGTGCACGTGCAGGACCATCTCTCCATTGATTTCACTTTGAAGGTTGGCTCCGTAACGCAACAAGTAGTGGTCGAGGCTGGCGAGCCGATCCTGCAAACTCAAACAGCCGATGTGGGAAGCGTCGTGAATTCTCAGCACATCAACGACCTTCCTTTGAACGGACGGCGCTATGCTGATTTGGCGCTATTGGAACCCGGCGTAATTAGGCTTTGGTCGCCACCGTCGGGTAACGATGCGACAGACCTGTTCAGCGCAAACGGGAACTCTCAACTCCAAAATAATTTCCTGATGAACGGTATCGACAATAACTCGTTCTCGGAAAACCTGCAGGAAGCTTCGGTGCAGGTTGTGCAGCCTCCTCCCGATGCGCTGCAAGAGTTCAAGATTCAGACCCGCACTTACTCCGCTGAATTCGGCAATTCCGCGGGAGCCGTGGTCAATGCCACCATCAAGTCCGGCACGAATGGCTACCACGGAGATCTGTACGAGTTCTTCCGGAATAAGGTTCTGAATGCGAACACCTGGATTAACAATGTGGCCGGTGATCCGCGCGGCGGCTTCACCCAGAATCAATTCGGGGGCACGATCGGCGGCCCGATCGTGAAGGACAAACTGTTTTTCTTTGGCGATTTCCAACGCTTCACCAGCCGGGATGGCGCTACCGAACTAAGCACGGTTCCCACACCGCTGATGGACCAGGGCAATTTTACGGAATTGAAATTTGCTTTGACCAATCCAATACTGATCCCCAGCCAGGCCAATTGCTATGTCGGAAACATTATTCAGCCGGGATGCTTCGATCCCGTCGCTCAGAAGTTTTTGGCCTTGGTCGCTGGCACAGCGGTTCCGAATCTCCCCGGCCCGGTGTCCGTGGAAGGACAACCTGGGAGTTGGACGGGAGCGCCGAACTACGCATTTCCGGCGTCGATTCCCAATGACCAAAATTCCCTGGACGCGCGTATCGACTACAACATGAGTTCGAAGGATCAAATCTTCGGAAGCTACAGCTATCGCCATGTGGACCGCGAGGACCCTTTGTGGACCAGCAATGCCTTGATCGGCAACGGCAATTTCGCAACACAGTATCGCTGGCACCAGCAATCACTCGCGCTGGGTTGGACGCACACACTCTCGAACTCGTTGGTCAATGACGTGCGTTTCGGCTTCAGCCGTGACTACGCGCATAGCGATCCTCTGGGATTAACTCTTGGCACTTCCCAGGCCGAATCCGCTATCGGTTTGGCAGGAGTCCCGCCTGGTCCGAACGACGCTGGCATTCCTGCTTTCCAGTTCAACGGCCTGGTGAACATGGGGTCAGCGGGGTGGCGGCCTCAGTACCAGATTTCGCAAGCGTGGAACCTCGTTGAGAACCTGAACTGGCTGAAAGGCAGTCATAGTTTCAAGTTCGGGTATCAATACCTTAGGCGGTCCGACAATTTCTTCGACATAGAAGCACCTCAAGCTCTTTTTTATGAAGGCGGATCTGTCGCCGCCGGTTTCGGGTTTGGCCTGCCTGATTTGGTGCTCGGAGATGTAGACGATGCGTTTTACACAACTCCCCACGTGGTCCATTACTTCCAACCGGGACACTCCTTCTATGCCATGGACACCTGGAGAACGACTTCCAAACTCACCCTTACTTACGGTCTTCGCTATGAACTTTTCGCTCCGCTCATAGATAGGCATAACCAGACCTCGAACTTCTCGCCGGACAACGGCGGGGAAATTATCACTGCGGCGAGCAACGCGACCGGTTGGTATAATCGCGCGCTGATTCATCCAGACCTGCGCAATTTCGCGCCGCGTTTTGGCTTTGCTTACCAGATGCTGCCGCGCCTCGTCTGGCGAGGCGGATACGGAGTTTTCTATCAGCACGTGAGCCGGATAGGCTCGGAAGCCCTGCTCCAGCTCAACCCGCCGTTCTTTATTGATACCAACGTCGCGGACTTCAACCCATCCAGCACCGTCTTCCAGCTACAGAATGGGATACCCGCTTCCCTTACTCAGTCGACGGCAGTCAATTTGACTACGCTGCAAATACGCGCCCAGGATCCGAATCAACGCACTCCTTACGTTGAGCAGACGAGCTTCGGACTCGAATACCAGGTTGCCGGCGACACCGTGCTGGCGGCCACATACGTTGGCAATTGGGGCCGCAAAGAGGACAGACTGCGTGACTATAACCAGCCGATGATCACGGGCTTCGACACGGGCTGTCCGATTTTGCAGTATCCCTATCCCAACTTGACCACGGCAACGGGCCCAGTCGACACATTTACCCACACCGGTTGCTCAAACCCTACCACAGATGGAAACCTTGAAACTGCGACCTATGATGGGAATACGGACTACAGCTCGCTCGAGCTTGCGTTGCGGCACAGGATGTCCCATGGTTTGAGTTTCAACTTGGGATACACCTACGCGCACAGTCTCGCCAATTTCACCGACCACTTGACGGCCGGAACGTATCCTCAAAACTCGTATGATTACGCTTCGGAGATGGGCAATTCAATTCTCGACATTCGCAGCCGTTTCGTGGGGAGTTTCCTGTGGGAGTTGCCGATCGGTCAGGGGAAATCCTACATGAACGGCGCTGATTTCGCTGGCCGCTGGTTGGGAGGATGGCAATTCAACGGGATCGTGACGGAACAGACCGGAAATCCCTTTCAAGTCACTGCCAGCAACGATGGCTTGGTGGACAGTCACAATTCACTTTACGCGGATTGTATAGGGAATGCCTTCGCGGGCGCGACGACCAATCACAAACTGTATACAACCACGGGCTTTTATATCAATCCGGCGGCGTTTGCGCAGCCCGGTCCCGGACAGTTCGGGACCTGTACTCCCTATCCGTATCACGGTCCCGGAATCCAGATGTGGGACCTGAGCGTGTTCAAACAATTTAAGTTTACGGAACGATATCAGCTACAATTCAGAACTGAATTTTTCAATGCCTTCAATCATCCCAACTTCGCAAGTCCAAATGCGAGCTATTCCGCTGGCAGTCTGGGTTCGTTTGGCAAAGTTTCCGACACGATCGCGCCGATTTTGGGAACCGATTCGGGCGGACCAGGCGATCCTCGCGAAATTCAGTTCGCACTAAAGCTGTACTTCTAGCATCCGGCGCGGGAGCGGCAAGGGCCGCTCCCGCATCTTCTTTTAAGCATTTCTGGTTTCGGGTCTGGCTCGAATCAAATGCCCTTCAGGGAGGTTGTTTGGCGTCAACGTGTCGTTTCCCGGGGAGGTAGACATGGCAGAAACTTCTTATGCACAGGAGGTATTGATTCACCCTGCTCCGATCGCTCCCGGCAAATCCGGGGTACTCGTTTCGGTTACACGTGAGCGAGCCAACTGGAAGACGATCAATTTCTCAGTTCGCCGGCTGATTGCCGGCCAGTATTGGCAGAGCGACACTCGAAATGAAGAAGCCGCTCTCGTAGTCCTCGGAGGCCGGGCGACGATCGACTGGGGCGATGGGCCCCGGGAGCTCGGCGGACGTAAGGACGTTTTCAGCGGCTATCCGCACGGCGTCTATCTGCCGAGCCGCACGCCTTTTGAAATTTCCGCGATCACCACTTGTGAATTTGCTGACTGCCACGCTCCTTCCTCTGCTCGGCTCGTTCCCCGAATTATTACTCCCGCGGATTGCCGAGGGGAGATTCGCGGCGGGGGAAATTGCACTCGCCAGATTGTCGATGTCATTCGTCCGGAGTTCCCTGCCGATAAGCTGTTGCTCTGCGAGGTGTATACGCCCAGTGGAAATTGGTCGAGCTATCCTCCCCATAAGCATGACGTCCACAATCCTCCGCTTGAAGTGGACCTCGACGAAACTTACCACTACCGGATCAACAAGCCCGAAGGATATGCATTTCAGCGCCTGTACGACGCTGCGGGAACGCGCGACAACATTTTGACTCTCATCGATGGCGATTTAGTGCTGATCAAGGATGGCTATCATCCCGTGGTGGTGGCTCATGGGTATGACGTGTATTACCTCAACGTGCTTGCCGGAAGCGCCCGTTCCATGGCTGCCAGCGACGATCCGCGCTACGCACATCTCCGCGAGAGCGGTTTGGGACGCGATCCCCGCGTGCCGTTGGTTCACGTCGATGGATCGGATACGAGTTCGTAGTTCGGGCTTGATTATGCGGCGGGCCTGCTGCTCGAAGTCACCACAAGACCGAGTTACATGCTTCGCGACAGAATGGCGCCAGGGATTTTTCTCTCCGCGATTCGGGGCCAGGAAAGGAGACGTCAGGAATGCCGCATAAAATCGGATTAATAGGAGCGGGAGGCATTGCAAACATACACGCCGCTATCCTGGCAAAGGACCCCCGCGTAAGGCTTCAGAGTTTTTATGACGTGGAAGCAGCTCGCGCCCAAGCGATGGCCGTCAGGTTTGGCCGTCAGGCCGCCCGATCTCTCGAGGAACTTTTCAAAGAATGTGACGCGGTCTTCGTCTGTACTCCAAATACGACGCATGAAGAAGTTGCCATGCAGGTTCTAGAAGCCGGCAAGCACGTTTTCTGTGAAAAGCCATTCGCCTTGAATATGGAGTCCGCAACGAAGTTGCGCGATCGGGCGGTCCGCTCCGGCGTCGTCTATCAAGTGGGTCACAATCGCCGTTTTGCGCCAGTCTACAAAACTCTCAAAGGCGCGATCGACCGGAACGAACTCCGCCCGCTCTCCGTCCACGCAAAAATGAACCGCGGAGAGCTGGTTAACCCACCCTGGGTGTGGAACGCCAGCCTTACCGGGGGCTTCTTGTATGAAACTCCCGTGCATATGTTCGATTTGATGACCTTTTTCTTCGGAAAGGTCCAGTGGGTGGAAGTGGCTGCGCGCGCTCACGCCCATGACGAACTCGACGATTTTTCCATCTTGCTCAATTTTCAGTCCGGCTTGCAGGCGACGATGAAAACCTACGCGCACGCCAGTTGGCACTTCCCTTTCGAACGCTTTGAAATTTACGGGATGCACTCGACATACGAGACCTTCGAAATGGAGAAAATCTCCTTCACGAATGGCTTGGAAACCCGCACCACCACTTACGATTTCTCCCTCGCCACCATGCACGAGAAATGGGGTTACGTCGAAGAAGACCGGCTTTTCGTCGACGCTCTCGAAGGCAAGTCGACCGCCCCTGTCACCGCCGATGACGGATACAACGTCGTCGAACTGATCGAAGCATGCTATCGAAGCGCCAGAGAAGGCGCGCGCGTCCACTTAGGTGCACTCGTAGGGAAGCTCTAAGTTGGATAGCTTCTCCGAGCGAATCCGATTTGCGTCAGCACCCGTGAGTTGGGGAGTGCAGGATGATCCCGGCCCGTCCTGGGAGCAACCCTACGAACAAATTCATCATGCTTCGAATGATAGCAGAGTTGGCGTAGCGGACAAGAAGGACGGGTGAAAATACCGAATCGTTTCGGTGCCAGTATTTTGGCTATTTCCTGGATGTTTGCCGTGTTGCGTGCTCGTAAATTCTGCCGCAAATCGAAGCTTTCTGATTATAGCCAAGCCGGCAATCACTCCTGGACTCTTCCTATTCCGACGCAACTTGAAGAAGCGTCTTGTAGATCATTTCCGTTCCCTGTTCCAACGAGTCAATCGGCACGCGCTCATCGTTGCCGTGCATGCGCGTCAAATCTTCCGCCGTGATCGGGTACGGATAAATCCCATAAACAGGAACTCCTCTGCTCCGCCACGCAATCGCGTCAGTGCCCGCCTGAAAGAGATATGTGGTCACCGGCGCCCCCGGCCAAACCGCATGAGCGCCGGATTCCAAAGCCCGGTAGAGATCCGTGTCCTCGCTCGACGGCGGCAAACGCGAACCCTGTTTCACGAGCCGCTCCACGCGCGCCGCTTCGGGACTATCCCCGGAAGGCAGGGAAACCTCCACGCGCGGGTCGTCAAGCGCTTTGGAAATGTCCGCAATGAACTTTTGTAGATTGGTTCCCGGAATAATCCTCAGATTCAGGGTGGCCTCCGCCGATCCGGGAATCACGTTTCCTCGAAATCCTGCTTTGAGGAATACGGGCGCGAACGTGTTCCGCATAATTGCATGGAGTAATACGTTCTTACTGATTTCTCGATCCGCCTCCTGAATCACTTTGGGGTCTTTGCTGCTGATCAGGTTTCTGGAAGTACGTCGAGAGAGGAGGTTCGCTTGTCTTGGCGAGCGTTTCGAAAAATTCTCTCGTGCTGGGAATCAATTCCACCGGCGTCTGGTAATCTGCGAGCTTCGCCAACGCCTTCGACAATGTGAAAATGGCGCTGTCGGGTCTGGGCATCGAGGAATGCGTCGATGTCCCTTTGGCTGTGACGATCAGAGGAATGGACACCTTGTCGGCGGTCGAGATGCTCACGTACTGCACTCCGCCCCTCGCATCTTTCATGATCCATCCGCCTTCATTCAAAGCAAATTCACAGTCCATCACGTTCCAATGGGATTCGGCGAGCCAGGTTGTGCCGTAGAGGCCTCCTTCCTCATCCGCCTCGGAAAGTAGAATCACGTCGCGGTGCAGCGGGACATGATTCTTCGCCAATCTCATCACCACCTCGGCAAAGACAGCCAGGCCGCCTTTAACGTCGATCGCGCCGCGGCCATAGACGTAGCCATCCCTCACCTCGCCCGCGAACGGATCGACGGTCCACTTCTCTCGCTCCACTCCCACGACGTCTGCGTGTGCCGCCAGCAACACGGGCTTCTTTGTCCCGTCACCTTTGATCCTTGCAATGAAATGTGCTTTCCCTGGATCCGGCGTTGGGATGATTTCCACTTCAATGCCCAGCGGGCGAAACTTTGTCGCCAATAATTCCGCCAGTCTCCCAGTATTCCCAGGGGGATTGCTGGTATCCACACGAATGAGCTCGGTCAAGAGATCCGCCGTCGGATTATCTTTGCGTTGTGCCGCCGCCGGATGGGGGAGACTCAGGCAAATCGCAACCGCAATCGCCGATTTGAAAAACACGGATGCATTCATCGCCCGGAATTCCCCCGTGTGGATCGGATAGACAAAAGGCTTTCGCTGACCAATTTCCATTCTCGTTGACGCAGTGTTAAGCCAGGAATCTGGTATAGACTGCATCCCCCCAGCGGTCAAGCCAATTACTTTTTCTTTCGGTCAATCGCTCGGCGCATGCCGCACGCTGCGGAGCTGCTTATCTGTGTTCCGATTGAGAGCGAAGGCGATATCAGCTAACGTATGGAGCGGGAGAGAATCTTCGTGGCGACAGGGAAGCTCACCGGCATAGTGATGATGCTGGCTTGCGTAGCTACTTTCAGCTCTGCAAGCGGGACAGCTGCGGCACCACAGCAGACCGGGGCATCCCATCCCGAGGGTGCCAATGCATCCGTCAACGAAAAGGGACCGGCCACTCGCACCGACTTTTTGGGTGACGCGG
>Ga0182024_10013936_pt1 | contig 15597 bp, 11 predicted proteins | sample P32metaG_FD_120480 | JGI IMG/M metagenome (GOLD analysis project Ga0182024, IMG submission 120480) | Permafrost microbial communities from Stordalen Mire, Sweden - P3-2 metaG (Illumina Assembly) | ecosystem: Environmental > Terrestrial > Soil > Wetlands > Permafrost | place: Sweden: Stordalen... | reverse complement strand
TGGCCATCGCCCCGGCCACCAAAACACTGCAGAGCAGGATGGACAACAGCATTTCCGGTCCAACAAAAGATCCAATTGCGCCCATCAGCTTCCAATCTCCCGCTCCCATGGCCCTCATCAGCACCAAGGGTAGAAGGATGAGCAATCCAAGCCCCGCTCCCTCGAGAGCCGCGACCGTGCCATGCCATCCCGACAGGATCGAATTCGCGCCGACGCCGAGGACAAATCCCGAGACCGTCAGCCAGTTCGGGATTCGCCGCGTCCGTGCATCCAGCCAACCCACATAAAGAGTAAATCCGAGTGTTACTGACCAAATCATTGTTAGGTTCTTCCCAAATCGGCCGCTTCAGACTAAATTCCGAAGGCTGACAGACGCACTTCACCTGAAGCGCGTAAGACCGCAGGACTCTGATGTACTGCTGGGCGCTTCTTAGTGGGCGCGCCGATTACTGCGTATTAGTCTGAAGATTGTTCACGGCATTGTTAAAGATGGTTGCTACCGTGGTCCCGATTGTCTTAATGGATGCAATAGACAATAGGGTTATCAACGCCAGCAGCAAGCCGTACTCGATCAAATCCTGGCCCTCATCCTCAGTCCAAAGCCGCGTCAAAGTTGTTTTCATGGTTCGTTTCTTCTCCTCCGGAGATATAAACTGCTGGCAGAGGCATTCCGCCGCCATCCTAGGATAAGCATGTGGGCCGCCATCTCCGCCTGTGGCGCGGAAGACAGAATGGCGGTAAGTCATTCTACGGTAAGCATTTACGCGGCCCCCAGGGATACCAGACAGGAGCATCTGAATAAGTGTCATCGCAAGGAGACGGTCACTAAATTTCTTCAGCCTGGTTTGGTGACTAAATCAGGAGACATATCGGGAATCGCTATCAGGGACAAGCAGGCGGCCCGCAGTAAGTTAGGGCGTTTTGACGACTTCGGCGCCCGAAGCCGTTCGGACAAACAGCGCGCTCACGCTATCGCGATAGACGCGCTGCCAACCAGGGGATTCAGCAAGCATTGTTGCGAGTGGCTCACTAGGGGTGACTAGGCAGGAACGGATGCCGTAGCCGTCAAGAACGGCTAGAGCGCCAGGCCTCAAGCGGGTTATGTGGATGTAATCGTTGAATACGCCGCCATGCTCATAAACCTCACTGCGACCATCAAAAAACACCTTATGTGTGGTTCCTCGGGACCAGAGGAGATACCCTCCGAAATCCCAACTGTTGAACATCGGATCAGGAATCGAATGGCTCTGCAGAAATTCGACGGCGGCGACAGGAAAATGCCTTGCAACGCTTCCCCGCAGTTCCGCTCGCGACGGAAAATAATGCACCATTGCTGCTACAACGCACGCCATAAGGACCGCATTGAGCGCGAATTTATCCTTTGCTTGATCATATGCCGGCAACCATCGGGCGAGCACTTTGGCTAATACAGGCGCAAAAAACGGTACAAAGACCAACACGAAACGTACGTGCAAGCATGCCATCATCGTTCCCAAAAGCACGAGCGCCAATTCTTCGAGACGCCATTCATATCGAGTCACAACCTGCATCAAAATAAACCCAAGCAAAAAGACAAGAAATACCTTGCCGATCGCCATATTGAACGGCATACCCTGATATTCCGCAATATACTTTGTGCTAAGTGGGGTGGTGAGGGCCAGTTCAAATGGGACGGTTGCCATTCGCACCCCGTAAGGGTTGACAGGAATCATCGCAACGGACAAAAGAAAGGCGAAGCTGATTTTTTCGCGTTGCTCCGATGACCAATGCTTCGCTTCAAGGCTTCCGGAACGAAACTCGAGCAGTCCGGAAATCCAATAAACCAAAACCGTAAGAGGCCCCATAATCCACGATGCGTGCACGTTGACCCAGAGAAGCGTTAGAACCGGCACAAACCATATCGCCCAGGATTTGCCTTGGCGAAAGGACTCAAGCGCAATCAGCGTTAGTACGAAGAATAAGTAGCCGAGCATTTGAGGCCGGAGCGAAAACGAAGCGAGTGTGAGGAGCAGCAACAACGTCGATGACGCGAATCCGGCTTTCGATTTCCCCGAGCAAAGTGTCGCGAGAGCATAAATCGAAAGCACAATGGCGCTTCCGAGCACGATCAGGAGGAAATCGAGTGCCTTCAAATCCCCGACGCGATAAGCCGCTGCCCATATGACGTCTCCTAACCATTCATGGGCGATCCACGGTTGTCCTGAAACTGTGAATGAGTACGGATCCGTAGTTGGCCAGCGATGAGTTGTGAGGATGGTGTCTCCGACCTTGATGTGCCACCAGAGATCGGGATCGACGATGAATTCTCGACCTAGATAGAAAACAGCTCCAACAAGCAAACTGGCCAGCATCGCGGGGAATGAGAATATTCGCTGAAGAATCGCGGACCCGCTCGCGAAGCGTGGCGCCGACAACTTGCCGAAGCTCTCGGTTTCTCGCGGGGCATTCGCGGGCAGATCGAGGGTGCCAACTCCTGTGTTCGAATGCAGAGTGATGTTCGATTCGCTCATTGTGGTTCGTTTCCTGGGTTCATTAAAAGCGCGCGCAACGCCGCCGGATTCGGTTATTTGCCTGTTGTGACCGAGCGCAGAACTTCGGCACTATCAGCGCCCAGTGGGTGAATCTGGAGCACGTTTTGCGCGTCAGGCGATCTGTTTCACCGGAGGAAAATCGCTGCGCTTCACCGGGACATAACCGGTGCGCGCATCGGCTTCGGGCATGATTTCCTCGGGCTCGCGAATATCAAGCTGATTGATCAGCCGGTGCAGATAGCCGCGAGCGACGCCCAGCACGCGCGCGCTTTCGGCCTTGCGCCAGCCGCATTCGCGCAGCGTTCTGAGCAGCAGCCTGCGCTTGAACTGGCGCACTTCTTCTTCATACAAGCCGTTCAGCGTCGCTTCCTCGGTGGTGTTCTTCGTGATCGAGACGGGCAACTGCCACACGTCAACCGCATGGCCTTCCGACAGCACCACGGCTCGCTGTACCGCATTCTCCAGCTCGCGGACGTTTCCCGGCCAGGCGTATTCTTCGAGAGCGCGCAGCGCCGGCTGCGAAAACCGTTTTGCCTTTTTCCCGAATTGCGCCGCCGAAAGATGCAGGAAATGCTGCGCGAGCAGAGGAATATCGTCGCGGCGTTCGCGCAGCGACGGAAGATGCAACTGAACCACATTCAATCGATAGTAGAGGTCTTCCCGGAAGGTTCCCTTCCGCACCATTTCATCGAGATTCCGGTGCGTCGCGCAGATCAGCCGGATATTCAAATTGATTCCCGTGTTGCTGCCCAGGCGCTCGAAGCGGCGTTCCTGCAGCACGCGCAGCAATTTGGGCTGGAGTCCCAATCCCAGATCGCCGATTTCGTCCAGAAACAGCGTTGACTGGTCGGCGGATTCCAGACGGCCGCGCCGCGCCATCATGGCGCCGGTGAAGGCTCCCTTTTCGTGGCCGAAGAGCTCGTCTTCGATCAGTGTTTCCGGCAAATTCACGCACGAAAACGCCACCATCGGCCGGGAACCGCGGCCGCTCATCTGATGAATCGCGCGAGCGAGCAATTCCTTGCCCGTGCCGGTTTCGCCGCTGATGAGCACGTTCACGTCGCAGGGCGCTATCTTGTGCGCCAGGGCGAACAGGTCCTGCAGCGCGGGCGAAGTTCCGATCAGTTCGTGAAGCTTCCCGCTGCTCGACGTTGCCGCTCGCAGCCGCTCGAGTTCCTTTTCCGCGGCATAAAACTTGTGTGCGCGGCCGAGAATCAGGCGGAGCTCGACGATATTCGGGGGATTGCTCACGCTGTCGTAGGCTCCCAGTTCCATCGCGCGGAGCAGCAGCGAGCGGTTCTCACTGTCGCAAAGCACAATGAAGGGCGCGTGACCCTTGATCTGGTTCATGGCTTCCATAAGCCTGATGCCCGGCTCATAATCTCCGTCCGTGCTCGCGGAACGAAGGTCCAAAAGCATCACATCGCACCACTCCCGGAAATCGCTGAGGCGGCCCAGTTCAAATTCTCTCGTCGCTCGCAAGGCGAAACCCGCGCCCAAAGTTCGCGCGACCGCTTCCGCCAGGCCTTGATCCTCGCTTGCAAAACAGATTCGTATACTCTGATCGTTCGACAATGGCTCTCCCCAATTCGCTAGACGAGATTCCGTGCGCGTAGCGACACTAATCCCTCAGTAAGAACTTCGATTTCTACAGAACAGCCAAGGCGGGCTAACCTCGTCTCACGCCGTGTGAGAAGAGCTTCGCCGGGGGACGATATGGTGGAGTTGGCAAGCCCGATGCCAAAATGCTACCAGGTATCGATTCGGAGACACTTTCCGTAAGCTACGATATGTCAGCTAGATGCGACAGGTCACGTGAGGTGCTGTCACGCAACAGAGACTGTTTCCGAGGGGTATGAACAAAATGGCTGCGCATTTCGGGCAACACGTTTCACTTGGTTGACTCTTTTTTGCTTGGGCGATGCTGGAGTAACTGAAAGGACCGGGCTTTCAATCGTTCGATTCGTGCGAAACGTCACTTATTGTGATTGTGTCACCTGAGGCGGAACTCCATCGATCGGAATTCCCACCAGGATCTGAACGGCAACCGCTTTTCCTTCTCTCATGGCCGGCTTGAATTTCCAATGGCTCAGAGCGGTCCGGGCCGCTTCGTCCATTTCCGGCAAAATGCTCTCGTAGACATGAAGGTCGTCCGGCGTTCCATCGTCCCGAATCGTGCCCTTGAGAATGATCATTTTGTGAGCCTTCTCCGGCGGAACGGGCAACCGACGGAAATCGAATTGGGTGTCGGCTTGTGGTGGAACAAGTCCTTCGCCCAGATGAACCACGGTCGAACCCGCCTGCACGGTTTGTTCGGGCTTCCCATCAGGCGGCCGGCAATATTGCATCGTCCAATTCTTTCCGGGCATGGGCAGAAATATTGTGTAGATCTTTCCGCAGTGCATAGCGCCGTATACGTCCAGACCGCCCCCGCCGTTGGGACCTGCCGAAACAATCAGCGCATTCCTTCGAAGCTTCGATAAAAGCGCGGCCGGCACGGGATAAACCATCTTCAGGGTCAGTTCTGGGCCGAGTGAGCCGGATGGTTCTCCGCCGCTGGTGAATACGGAAACGGAGGAACCGGATTTTCCTCCTCCTCCGCCGCTCGATCCTGAACCAATTCCGACGCTTGTATCGCCGCCGGCTCCGTGTCCTTTCGAACCTGCCGAAGCCACGCCAACCTCGCTTCCGCCGGGCGATCCGATTCCAACGCCGGGGGAAACTGAAAACTCGCCCGCGCGGTTGCCGGGAGGCAATGTCACTTTGGTGCCCGGGTCAGCGGGATCCACAACGAGGACCAAAACGCTGCTGCCATCCGCGGTCACGGCCACAGTCGGAGCTTCCGCACTTGAGAGATTTTCACTGTTAACACGGGACGCAATACCCGAGGCCGCCGGAACCGGCATGAGCAGCTGAAGATTCTGCGTTGGGGCGACAATTGTCACCACGGGAACGGCGGGATTCACTGGCGCCGGCGAAGGGGGCGCGTCTGGATCAATCTTTCGATTGACGACGGTTGGCTTGGACGTGCTTGGATTGAACTGGAGCTTCGGAGCATCGATCGGCTTTACCAGAACCATATTCGGCAATTTCATGTCTGTCGTTATGCGAAGCTCGGGCGGCGAATTGGGCTGGATAATCGTCTGGCGCGTGTTATCCGGGCGGGCTGGATTCGAGGCGACTGTGATGGGACTCTGCACGGTGCTTCCCTTTGCGGGCACTCCGGAAACGGACCCGTTCATGGGACGGGCTCCGGCACCCGCCGGAGCAATGCGCGGCAGGGGCCGTGGCTTAGGCTGAACCGGTATGTAATAGATTCTCTCAGGCGCCGCGTACACCTCGCGAGTGGGAATTTCCGCCGGAAATATAAGGGGCAAATAGAAGATTAACGCGATTGCCGCGCAGTGAAGGATCAAGGACGAACTAAAAGATGTTCCGCGGAAATAAAGGCGCCGGAGCATCGCCTTATGAAACATTCCTCGCGGTACGATCGGTCCGGAAAACTTCGAAGTTCGCAGCAGTACTTTCAGGGAATCCCATAAACGCGAAGATTTGGACTCGGGACGGACGACAAATGCAGGAATTTTGCCCGATGACGAGTCCAGAAGCGTGCCTTCCGCGCGCACTCCCGGCGTTTTAATTTGTGTAAGGCGAAAGACCGCGGAGTCTTGGACGCTCACGAAATATCCCGACCGCAAGGAATGGGCATCTACAACCTCGTTGAAGCTGGACGCAAATCCAGCCCGCTTCGCTTCGGCGAGCCCATGCCACACTTCGGCCGGCCAATAGCTGTATTTGCACGTGCTATACCAATGCGCCGTCTTGCTTGGAGACGATGGGTTTAAGCGCGCAATGGATGATTTCGCGGCCTGATTGTCACTATTTGGAGACAGGTGCTGGGCTTCTCTGAACGATTTTGGTAACCCGGAGTTCCGTTGCGCCAACGTGAGGCCCGTTCTCCAGCGTATAATTTTGCAGTGACTTCCGAAGATATCGAACGGGGCATTCGCGCCAAGCGGCTGGCGGCACTCGCCTCGGTGGGCTCCGCGGTCGTGTTGGTGACGCTGAAGGTATTCCTGGCGATCGTCACCGGCAGCCTCGGCATTCTCTCGGAAGCATTGCACTCAATTTTGGATCTGCTTGCGGCTGTGATCACGTTTCTTTCCGTTCGCGTCGCGGACAAACCACCCGATGCCGATCATCTATATGGGCACGGAAAAGTGGAAAGTTTTTCGGCCTTCGTCGAGACTGGGCTCCTCCTCGTAACGGCCGTTTACATCATCTGGGAAGCATTTCAGCGCTTGCTGTCTCATGTTACGCGTATTCGACCCAGTCTGACGGCCATCATCGTCCTTTCCTTTTGCATGGGAATCGACTTCGTGCGGTCGCGCGCCCTGAATCGAGTGGCCAAAGAATATCCGAGTGAAGCGCTGGAGGCCGATGCGCTCCATTTTTCAACCGACGTATGGAGCACTTTCGTCGTGATCGTCGGCATTACCGGCGCATGGCTGGGACTGAAATTAGGCATCGCCTGGCTGGGGATCCTCGACGCCGTAGCCGCTCTTGCCGTCGCGGGTGTAATTATCTGGATCGGCATACGGCTCGGCAGACGAACGCTGGATGGCCTTCTGGACGTTGCGCCCAGCGGTCTGCGCGAGCGCATAGCCAGTGCTGTCGGTGATACCGAGGGCGTGCTCCAATCGGAGCGCGTGCGGGTGCGGCGCTCGGGACAACGCTATTTTGTCGACGTGACTATCAGCGTTCCGCGCACCGCCAGCCTCGAACAGGCGCATGCGGCAAGCGACGCCGTTGAAAGAAGCGTCGAACGCATCGTTCCCGCCGACGTTGTGGTTCATGTGGAACCTCGGGCGCGAACCAACGAGCATCTGTTTGAAACAATTCGCGCCATCGCTCAGCGCCTCGGCCTGGCCGTCCACGAACTTTCGGCTCATCATCTTGAAAATCGCTTGTTCATCGAATTGCATCTCGAGGTCGATGAACGATCCAGCCTCCGCGAAGCCCACCGACGCGCCACGGAACTGGAGACGGAGATTCGCGGCGCCACCGATCCCGATGCGAACGTCAACATCCACATCGAGCCGTTGGGAGCGACGATTCCGGGTGCGGAAGAGATGACGGGGCTTTCCCGGTCCGTGCAGGATTTTCTGAACTCGCTGCGCCCAGAGTTTCAGGAGATCGTGAATTGTCACGAGGTGAACGTTCGCAGCGTGGAACACAAAATTCTGGTCTCGTGCCACTGCGCGATGGACGGGAGCTTGCCGATCACGGAAGTACATGATCTAACTGCAATCCTGGAAAGCAGAGTGAAGGAGCACTTCCCGCAAATCTTTCGGTTGACGATTCACCCGGAACCGGTTGAAGAAAGCTGACGGCCGCCGAACGCCTGCGCGGCAATCGCGAGTACCGCCGGAAAACATTCCAGAACGTAGCGCGGTTCGGGTGCCTCTCCAAAAGTCGTGAAAAACGCAGTCCGCAGCAGGATGAATACAATCAGAAACGCCAAGCCGGGACGCTTGCGCGCCTTCCACGTCCCCGCAACCGCAAGAGCCAGAAATACACAGTTCGCGAGCACCAGACTCATAGTCACTTCAAAATCCTTGCGATCGTCTTCCCACAACTCGCGAACGGGCCACAGGTGGCCGGCGTAAGGAAGCAGTTCCACTCGCGGTGTAAACCACATCGTGAGCGACCGAAGGAAAGGAATCTCGGCATAGGTGCGCAGCGGATCCCGGGCCGTCCGCTCGCGGGCGATGCGCCCGAGTGCCGCGTCTTCGCCGCGCGACCACGTTAGGGTGTCGTTGTACTCCTGAAAAACAGCCTCCACGCGGTCTCGCTCTTGCGACGAGTCGAACGCCGAGGCGGGCATGTCGTTCACCGACATCTGTTCCACCTCCAACTTCCAAGTGACCAGATACACATCGCGAAATCTCCAGAGCCAGGTGTCGGCCCACGCGTTGAATCCGAGAGGGGCGAATTCGCCGGGCAGGAGACTGTAGCGCGGAGCCAGGAATTGCATTTCGTGCAGGGTGCGGAAGTTGCGCGCGGCCCAAGGCGCCAGCGGCAGCAGCAACCCGGCACCCATCAAAGCACACGCACGCGCCGGTTTCTTCCAATCCGCCGGTCGCCACCATCTAGCGATCGCAATGAGTCCCGCGGCGATCATCAGGAGCGGGGTCTCCGGCCGCACGAGCGTCCCAAATCCCACGACGATGCCCCCGAGAAACCAGGCGCTGAAAAACAGGGTTGGTCGCCTGTGGGCTTTGGTTTCTCCCAACTCGGTGTCGAGCAAAACAAGGATGGCCAGAGCCGTCAGGAAGGTTACGAGCGTCTCGGTCAAAGGAACGGCCGTATAGTTGGCCGTGAACGGACAGAGCGCCCCTAGCCAGAGGCCGGCCAAGGCGACCCTGGCGCGGGAAGCCGCGGGCGCCAGTTTTGCCGCGATCAGAGCTATCAAAAAGCAGGTTCCGACGTCTATAAGAATCTGCGCGAGCATTGCCGCTCGGGATGACATTCCCGCGAACAGGAATACGCCGGCCAGAAACGCGGGATACCCGGGCACTCGCATGTCGACGGGTATAAGATGTCCGTTAACGGGAAAGCCATAGACGCCGTTCTTCAGCCAATTCCACGCCAATTCGAGGTAGAATGGCGCATCACCCGAGTTCGCAACGGGGAATTTCAGCACAAAGAACAAGCGCAGCGCGCATCCTGCAAGGGCAGCTAAAACCGTACCGAGGCGCATCTTAGACATGAACGCTATGAGTCCGTCCTGTCGGCCGAGGCGCGCAGGAAAGCGTCACAGCAGTTTACGGATGGGGGGAGCTTGTGCCGGCCTATCTTGCAAAATCCGGATGTTCTGCATAGGCTCAATGTGTTGGACCGGCAATAGCTTGGAATGCCCTGATGCCTGAACGCAAGCCCATTTTCTATGACCAGGAGCGCCGGCGATGGCGGCGTACGCGGGTCATATTGGAAATTACAGGCGCGCTTTTTACGCTTATCCTCGTCGTGTTTCTCCTCAACGTGGCGCGCAATCCTGAGTTACCCGACCTGCTGCGCCCGGATCCCCGCGGCCTGCATGCGATCCCTACGCCGGCGAAGGTCCGCCCCGTTCGCAGGGGACGCAAGGGCAAAATCGCCAGCCTCGGAAAAGTTCCCAAGAATTACGAACCGCTGCGAGCAGCTTTCTACGTCAGCGACGATTATACGAGCCTTGCGTCGCTCCAATTGCACTATCACGATATTGACTTGTTGATTCCGGAAGCTCTCCATGCGGTGTCCGCCGACGGGCGCGTCGATGCCGACCCGGATCCCAAGCTTTCCAATTTTCTCCAGACGCTTCACAACACTCGAAAGCTTGATCTACCGGTTATGTCGATGGTCAACAATTACGACGGAAAGAAGGGCTGGTGTCCGCCGGAAATGCTTCAAATGCTGGCGAACCCGGCGGCGCGCGCGCGGCTTGCGACGGAGCTCGAAGAATTCGCGGACGCCGAACACGAGCCGGGGATCGTGGTCGATTTCGAATCGCTGCCCAGAAAAAGCGAAATGGATTTCCAGCATTTTATCCATGACTTGAGCGTGGCGCTGCATGCCAGAAACCTGAAGCTGATGGTCGCGCTGCCCGCGGCGGACTACAGCTACGATTACAAATACTTCGCGTCACAATCCGATGCGATTATCCTGATGAATTACGATTTTCACTGGCCCACTTCTTCGCCGGGTCCTATCGCCCCACAGGATTGGTTCGTTCGCAATCTCGATAACATGGTGAAACTTGTGCCGCCGCAAAAGATCGTGATGGGCATTGCCAACTACGGTTACGACTGGCCGGCAAAAACAAAAAGTGTGCCGCATCCCGTGGCGCAGGCTGTAACGTTCCAGCAGGGCGTGATTACCGCCGTAGAGTCCGAGTCTGACATCGTATTCGATCCCGACACCCTCAATCCCCATTACTCGTATGCGGACGAGAAGGACCAGGTTCACAACGTCTGGATGCTGGACGGCGTGACCGCCTACAACCAGCTTCGCGCCGCCGAGCGCGCCGGAGTGCAGGGTACCGCTCTTTGGCGCCTTGGATTGGAGGACCCTTCTATATGGGATATATGGGACGCGACTCGCGCGGACGATGCCACCCGCAAGAAACTCCAGGACATTCCTCCCGGTTACGATTTAATTCTCGAGGGTGATGGCGATATCTGGCGCATCACGGCGACTCCCAAGAGCGGCCAGCGGACGTTCGATTACGACGCTGACAGCGATGTTTTCGATGACGAGAGCTACCAAAGCTACCCGCTCTCCTATCGGATTCAGCAAATGGGGGCTGCCGATCACAAAGTCGCAATCACGTTCGACGATGGCCCCGATCCTCGCTGGACCCCACAGATTCTTGACATCCTAAAACAGAAACAGGCGACCGCGACCTTTTTCGTTATCGGCGAGCCGGCGAATCAGGAAGACGACGTGGTGAAGCGCGAATACTCGGCGGGTAATGAAGTCGGCAATCACACATTCACGCATACCGAATTCGATTCGATTTCCAAGACGCAGCTGCAAATCGAATTGAATCTCACCGAGCTTCTGCTCGAGAGCAGCCTCGGCGTTAAAACGACGCTCTTCCGTCCCCCCTATGGCATCGATCATCAACCGGAAACGGAAAATGAAGTTCAGATGCTGCCTATTCCGCAATCCATGGGTTACATCATCGTGGGCGCGCGGATCGATCCGCACGATTGGGGCGAAGTGAACGGCGGGCCGCCTCCTACAGTGGACACGATCGTTCAGCGGGTGGTCACCGACGCGGAAGCCAACAGGGGCAACATCATTCTGCTGCACGACGGGGGCGGTGACCGCAGCCACACCGTCGCTGCGATTCCGAGAATCATCGACAGCTTGCGCGCGAAGGGCTACCAGTTTGTTTCCGTCGCCGATCTTTTGGGACAGACCAGAGCGCAGGTGATGCCGCCGCTAAGCCACCAGGAATGGCTGCTCGCGCGTGCCGATGCCTTTATCTTTGACGTCTTCCGCTGGTTCCGCTCGATCATCGGCTTTATCTTTATCGCGGGAATCTTGTTGGTCGGCGGCCGCGCATTGATTATCGGCTTGCTCGCTTTGATCGAGAAAGTGCGCCCGACGCCTCCTCTCAATCCCGATTACAAGCCTGCCGTAAGCGTCCTGATCCCGGCGTTTAATGAAGAGTCGGTGATTGTAGCCACGGTGGATGCCGCGCTCGCTTCTAATTACCCCAACCTCGAAATTCTCGTTGTAGACGACGGCTCGATGGACCATACCGCTGAACTCGTGCGCGCGCATTTCGGGCGGGAACCGCGCGTCCGGCTGCTTCTGCAGTCGAACTACGGCAAGCCCGCCGCGTTGAACCACGGGCTCGCGGAGGCTACGGGCGAAATCGTCGTTTCCATCGATGCCGATACGATCGTCGATCCGGATGCGATTCCTCTGCTCGTGCGGCATTTCGCCGACGCCAAGGTGGGCGCGGTCGCCGGCAACGTGAAAGTGATGAACCGTAACCGCTGGATCACACGCTGGCAGGCCCTCGAATACATCACCAGCCAGAATCTCGAAAAGCGCGCTTTTGATCTGCTGAATTGCATTCCAGTTGTTCCGGGGGCGGTCGGTGCCTGGCGCGTCGATCTGCTTCGCGCGGCCGGCGGCTTTTCGGGCGATACGGTCGCCGAAGACACCGACCTCACTCTCACAATCCGGCGCAACGGCTGGAAGATTCTCTACGACGAAGAAGCGATCGGGCGCACCGAAGTTCCCGAAACGGTTGATACTCTTGTTCGCCAGCGCTTCCGCTGGACGTTCGGTACTCTACAAGCGGTCTGGAAGCATCGCGACACGGCCGGAAAAGCGCGGTACGGAACTCTTGGCTGGGTCGCTATTCCTAACATTTTCCTGTTTCAGATTCTGCTTCCTCTCGTTTCTCCGCTGATCGACTTGCTCTTTATTCTGACGCTCGCTCTGTGGGGGCTCGCGCAACTTCGCATCGCGCGGTTGCCGCAGCTGTGGACTTCGCAGGACGTGGAAAGATCGCTGATCTTTTTCGCTCTCTTCATGCTGATTGACCTGTTCACCTGCGTCGTTGCCTTCGCTCTCGAAAAGAACGAGGATTGGACGCTTCTCGCGCCGTTGATTCTTCAGCGGTTCTACTACCGGCAAATGATGTACGTGGTCCTTTTCCGCGCGCTCAAGGAAGCGGTCCGGGGCCGTCCGGTCGGCTGGCGTGGAGTCGAACCGCAAATGCCGCGAACACCCGTCGCCCAAGTCTGAACCTTCAAATCTAAAACGCCTAATCTGACCGCTTGAGTCAGAGCGTTTTCCGTCTTGTTTCCCGGCTCGCTGATAGCACTGGCGTGTTTCTCGGGCGCTATATGGACCGGGTTGGTGTATAACCCGGATGTCACGCTCTGACACGACAAGCAAGGTTGAAAGGGGGAAATTCAATGAAGTTTTGGGTGGCGGTAACCACATTTCTGACGCTCGCCGTCTTGCTGACTGCAACGGCGGCTCCTCTGGGAAGTGGCGTTCCTGCGGCGGTTCACTACATCGACCACGACAAAGTTTCCGCTACGATGGCCAAGGGCGGAGCGATCGTAAGCGATCCGGGCCTGATCGTATTAGCCAATCGCCGGGGAGCAGGTGGAGTCGAATACCACGAGCATACCAATCACATCTTCATCATGGTGGAAGGCGAAGGCACCCTTGTGACCGGCGGGACCATGGTAGGCGCGAAGCGCACCAGCCCGGAGCAGATGGTCGCGACTTCCATTGACGGCGGAGAAACTCACCACCTGAGCAAGGGAGACGTCATCACGATTCCCGCGAAGACGCCGCATTGGTGGAAAGAGGTGCCGACGAAGACCGTTGCCTACTATGCAGTGAACATCGAGAGTCAATAGCGCGAGTCCTGTATTGCCGCTTGACGTTTGAGTCGCACCAGAATAATCGAAAGCTCTGCCAGTCTGCCGCGCTATTGCGGCAGACGAAGCTGTTCTGATAGCATCACTTCAGTTGCGGGCTGCATCCCTTTCCAGGGAGCGGCACCGGAGGAAAAAATGAGCGTCGCACCTCGTGCGGGCAACGGGAAGATCACCGTGCCCGACATTCTCTCCCGAAAGTCGTTTTCCCTTTCTGCTTCTCCTGAAACAAAAACGAAAATCACTTGCCTTGCCGCATACGATTATCCGACGGCTCGCTTGCTCGATGAGGCCGGCGTAGACGTTCTGCTCGTTGGCGATTCTCTCGGCATGGTCGTGCTCGGCTACGACAGTACTTTGCCGGTCACCATCGACGAGATGCTGCACCACGTCCGTGCCGTTCGCCGTGGCACGCGCCGCGCGCTTTTGGTCGTGGACATGCCGTATGGCAGCTTCCATGTGTCGGTCGAAGAGTCCGTGCGCAATGCCGTCCGCCTCATAAAAGAAGGGGGAGCGGAAGCCGTAAAAATCGAAGGTGGCGAGCGCCGCATCGAATTGATCGCGAAGCTTGTCGAGGCCGAGATCCCGGTGATGGGTCATGTGGGCCTCACGCCCCAGTCGATTCATTCCATGGGCGGTTTTCACGTGCAGGGAAAGACGACCGATGCGGCCCGGAAGCTTGAGCGGGACGCGCATGCAGTCGAAGCCGCCGGAGCCTTTGCCGTGGTTCTGGAATCGGTGTCCCGCGAACTCGCCGCTCGCATCACCGAAAAGCTTCGCATCCCCACGATCGGCATCGGCGCTGGCCCCGACTGCGATGGCCAGGTTCTGGTTTTCCATGACCTTGTCGGCCTCACGATGGGCCACACGCCAAAGTTTGCGAGGCGCTACGCTAATTTATCCGCCGAGATATCGCGAGCCGTTGCGCAGTACTGCGAGGACGTTCGTGCAGCGAACTTTCCTTCGGACGCCGAATCGTACCATTCGTCCTCCGCGCTGAAAGAGGATATGCTGTCCCGGCGAGAATCCTAGTCTCCTGAGTGTTTCAAGAAACACGGCAACCAGATTCATTAAAAAGGTGAACGGAAATGAACGTCGAAGATTTCCGCGTTCTATACGATTACAACTCCTGGGCGAATCATCGCACGCTCGATTCGTGCGCCTTTCTCGACAGCGGGCAATTTACGCGCGATCTTGGATCGAGTTTTCGCTCCGTGCGCGACACGCTCGTACACATCAGCGGCGCCGAGTGGATCTGGCTTGAACGCTGGCACGGACGCGCCCCCCAGGCGATGCCCCAAGCCTCTGATTTCCCCGATCTCGAATCGGTTCGCCGCCGCTCCGCGGAAATCGAGCGCAATCTTCTCGACTACGTGGCTTCGTTGACTCCCGAAAATCTGCAGCGCGTCGTGCAGTTCAAGACGATGGCCGGTACCCATATCGCCCAGCTCCTGTGGCAATGCCTGCAGCATCTCGCGAATCACGGCACTTACCATCGCGGCCAGATAACGACCATGCTGCGCCAGCTCGGAGCAAAACCTGTCAGCACGGATTTGATTGCATTCTACAGGCAACTCAATTCGAAGGCCACCGGATGACTGCCGGCGTTTTCTGCCGGAATCGGTTAACAGTTCTCTCCGCTTTTCCATTCCAGCGCTGAAATCAATGGAAACCATTCACACGATTGCCTGGATGAAGCAGGTGGCCGATGACGCGCGCCGCAAAGACCGCATCCTCGGCCTCGTTCCCACGATGGGCGCGTTGCATGAAGGGCATCTCTCCCTCGTTCGGGAAGCCCGAAAACAATGCTCGCCGGTCGTCGTCTCCATCTTTGTGAATCCCGCGCAATTTGGCCCATCCGATGATTTGAAAAAATATCCCCGCACATTCGAAGCGGACCGCGCCGCTCTCGAAAAGCTCGGCGTCGATTATTTGTTCGCGCCATCCGCGAAGGAGATGTACCCTCGCGGCTTCCGCACAACGATAACGGTGGCCGGTCTGAGCGACAGGCTCGAGGGACGCTCCCGTCCCGGACATTTCAACGGCGTCTCCACCGTCGTTTTGAAGTTCTTTGAAATTGTTCAGCCGCGCTTCGCTTTCTTCGGCCG
>Ga0182024_10013935_pt1 | contig 15598 bp, 5 predicted proteins | sample P32metaG_FD_120480 | JGI IMG/M metagenome (GOLD analysis project Ga0182024, IMG submission 120480) | Permafrost microbial communities from Stordalen Mire, Sweden - P3-2 metaG (Illumina Assembly) | ecosystem: Environmental > Terrestrial > Soil > Wetlands > Permafrost | place: Sweden: Stordalen... | reverse complement strand
CTCACATCCCTGACAATAACGAAATAATTGAATGGGAACGAATCCAAATATCTTGTTTCCCTCAACGTTTGACCGCCATCCTTGCCAGCCTCAAAAGAATAAGATTTGATATCCAAGATGGAATCCTTCCTCTCCGGATGAATAGCATCAAGAATGACAAAAATCATCATAATTTTAGCTTCGAAAGCTTCTCTGACCATTCTTCGAATCGTCTCATGATCCTCGCATATACCATCCGATATAATGAGCTCCAATTGCCATAACTCACTCCCTGTAGTAGACCTTACATCTTGCTGAGCTCGTGCCACGTTGAATAACTCGATGGATGATTTAGTCAGTGAACATACGTCGGTTCGAGATTGATCGAATTGGAATTGCTGGACCACTTTACCGCCTGATTCAGATGTAAATTGTTCATCGAATCCGTGGACAACTTTGACATCTTCACCGAAGCGGACTATGCCAATCTGACCAACTTCCAGTTGAGAGAGAGCTTTTGCCGTGAGAGCAAGGGTGTCGAAGGCTAGTTTGACCGATTTGGAATCCGACATTGATTTTGAATCATCCATAGCTATCATCACTTGATACTGACGTTTGGAGGGCTTCGTTCTTCGCATCCAGATCTTGTCTTTCTTATAGTCGGAGGCAATGTAGGGGATTATTCGCCGCATGTTGAGGCGTTTTCCGGTCCGGAAGTCGCCGCGCATCTTTGTCGCCAGAGTTGGTTCCAAGATTAGCCGGAGTTGTTCGCATAATGAAAGTGATAAATCATGAACCGCTCGATCGTGCTGTTGCCATATTTGCCTGGCATCTTCAGTAATTGTAGCTGAGACCGTCAAAGTATCTGGAATCTCGACCATGTCGACTCGCTCGGGAAGTTGCTCATCTAACGTTGTAGCTTTTGGCTGATCGAAGTCCATCATGTCTGGATCCTTAGAGCGATCTCCAATACTTGCGCCGAACGAAGTGGGATATGAGGTGGTGTCGACTTCTACGCCTTGCGATGGAGGATCCTGTTGAACATCCTTAGAACTTGGCTCCTCCTGTTTTTGCTGCTTAGGTTCGTCCGCTGCCTCATCCACAGCCATAGACATGTCAAGCGGCTGGACTTGTTCTGGCGCAGCAGGTCCCAATCCTTGTGTATCGAATTGGTCTTCCTCTCCTACATACGAGAACTCAGGCATCTGCTCGCCCACGGACTTTTGCTCTTGTTGCTCCTGATCGGCGACATCTTGGATATTCTGCAAATCTCGTCGCCATTGTTCGAGCATATCACCTAGCTTCCGGAACGGATTTTCCCTAGCCGCTTCACGTTGCGTTTGAGTTTCCGTCGCATCCCGTTGGGAGATCTGGGTTTCGATTTGGGCATCTCCTTGGCCATTCGCGCCTTCTTGGATATTGGATGGTGGATTTCGGTCATCCGTTTCCGGGCGATCTTCTTTGGATATATCGTCTTGAGCGCCTTGTTGCTTTTCTTCGGAGGCGGCCGATTCTCCACCTTTTCCAAATGCTTCGCTATCAGCGACATCTTCTCCCTGATATTCTGAGCGATCGATGTTTTCTGTGTTTATGTTGTCATCCACTTTAGTCTCATCAGGTTCTGTGGGTTTATCCTCAATATCGAGTTGCATTTCATCATCGTCAGCCTGCTCCTCCATCTCATTATCGGATCCAATCTCCTCCCGTCCATTGTCAGTCTCCGGATTGTCTAAATCCATCTCATCGTCCGAGAAGATACTCTCTGCCTTGGCTTCACCATCTGGTTGATTCAAATCGAGATCCTCACCAATGTCGAGAGGCTCGGCTTCGGGCATCGCAGCATCATCCTCCCTATTCTGCATTGCAGACTCATCAACGTCACTTCCCTCAACATCCTCCGTATCCTGCTCCTCTTCTGTCACTTTATCCTCCTTGCTGTCATTTTTCTCCCGTGATTCATTTTCTTTGTTGTTGGCTCCCATCTCTCCCTCTTTTCCTTCCAGTTCCTTCTCGCCCTGCATCTGCTTTTCATCGTTTGACTCAGGCGGCTTATCGGCTTGATCTTCCCAGAATTGCTCATCGACTGCAGACGGATCGGTATCATCCACATCACCCACACCCTCGTCCATTTCGTCTTCGCCATCGCTCTCCCCTGACTGTTCCTCCTCTCCGTCCGGAGCATCCTCCAACTGACCTTCGAAATCGTCATCCATATCCACACCATCTTCATTGTCGTCTGTCTTGGATTCATTTTCCTTCCCCTTCTCCTGTTGAGCCAAATCGCTAAGGTCCTCATCATCCTCGATTTCCTTACTGATATCCGTCTCTCCTTCACCTTCGCCGAGACCCATGCCATCGCCTTTGGTTGGACCACTTTCTTTGTCGGCTCGCTGAGGACTGCAGTACCCTTTCGTCGCGAGTGTATGGAAGGCAATCATCAAAACGTGTAACATCTGGGAGTAGGAATGGTGGAATTCAGTCAGATGTAGTAGTACTCGCTCGCAACCGTAGACATACTGGTCCAAAATCGGACGAAGGGAGTTGAAGATGGCAAGAACATGTTGTACTCCCTTCAGGGAAGAGAGCAAAGGAAGAGCTTCCTTCCATGCTAAATTCATCTTTTGATGAATAAGCGGCGGATAAAGCTGCTTGATGATATCGCGATGCAAGGCCTGTATTTGTCGGTAATTCAATGCGTCCAACGCCCTTGTTTGACCGAGGAGCTTTGAAAGCTCCTGTGTGGCTACAAGTGTTGCTGCACCCAGTACTTCAGCCGCTTGCGAAAATTTGGTGACATCTAAGTCTTCATCGGTAAGTGGAGTGGGCGAAAGGGTTTCCCAATCGTCCATTGACTTTAGAACCTCCAGGACAGGCTGAAAAACGAACAAGAAATCCCGGCCGTCCCGATCGAGAAAATTTGATATTATAGGCGAAGCCATGAATAGCCAATTGTCCAGACTATCGGTACCGGCCCAGCTATCGTTTCCAGAAGTTTTGACGAAATCGTTGTTTCGCAGTGTAGCCTCCACGGCATCTGGGAAAAGAATATCATCATTCCACGACACTAACCCCAAGCGAGATAACCAGTTCTCGGCTTCTTGGTGCATATGTTCGAGGAACTTGATCACGGGAGATACATGAGCCTTAGCATCCAACTCAGCTTGCCCTTTAAGCACAGAAATGCTTGTATCTATGACGAAAATCAGTCGTTGGAGTATTTGAAGCCGACATTCCATATATGGCCGTGCTAATGGAGTGACGATCCAGTCGGAATCTGTACTTGACGTTAACTTGGTTGATAGTTGAGATATCGTTCTGGTGTAGACACTCTTCATCGACGTGATCAAATCTTCGAATTCGAAACTCGCTTGCCTCTGTGCAAATAAACCGTCAACGAGAGTCTCTATGTAGCCATGAGCTCTTGCGAATTCGGATTCGGATAGATCCTGGGAATGCTCCATGCTCGAGGCTCGTACACGAGGTAGCAATTCGACAATATAATAGAACGCAAGATCGTTTGGATGTTGTGTGCTCGTTCCATCCACTTGCAGTTGGTTACGAACAGGCGTCGAAGACATCCGTTTCGCATCAACGGCAGACGCGCTACTTTGATCCGCCTTCTTCGAGGCTATTCCCCAATCCCGAAGACTTTTCATCGTTTGCACGAAAATGCGTCTTTTCTGTGTCTTCAAGAATTTGACGTGTTTCTCATTTTCGTCAGTGAGGGTTGAGGGAGTCTGTTTTCGGAGATCTTCAATGGTGCCAACAAATTCGCCGATGGAGACAGGAATACCGAGCTGAAGTCCGTCAAGCTGATGGAAGATACCATGAATTGAGGATGAGAGCTTGACGGGATCTAGAAAGAGCCGAGACTTTGCCGTCCAAACTCCGGCAGTGTTGCAATATGATAGGGAAGAGCGGATAAGTTCGAGATTCATGACAGGATTCATTGGGGCGGTCGTGTTCGGAGTACTATTTGATGCGATTTCCAAGGTGGTAGACGCGCCTCGTTGTAGGATGGGCCTTACCGGCTCAGCTAGCAGCTCACGGTACTTTCGAACTGTCTTATAAAGTCGGTAATGGGACCTTTTGGCGCTTTCTGTCAAAGCAAAGACACTAGTATCTCTCCATGATGCGAGCTGCACAGTTTCCGCCACCTCTTTCTCTAGGACGTTTTTCTGATCTTTGAACGTTTTTCGCACGTCTGAAGAGAAGAGGCTGTACAAGTGGTGTATATGATAGCATGCGCGAGAAATCTGCTGAAGCGCGGAATATTCCATACTCTCAAATTGCGCATGAGCCGCAAAGGAAAGCAAAAGCTCTAAGCGATCTTCATAATCACCTAGTGTGCCAGCTTGTACGAACCCATCCAAACTTGCGACAACCTTGGCAAGATGATCTGAGAAGTCGCCTGCTGATTCTGTTCTCAAGTTGTAGATAACGCTCTCATAGATATCGAACCACCATGTCGAAATTCCCTGACGATGATGCCGTTCTTCCGAAGCGAGAAGCGTTTTCCAACAACTTAGCTCTAGCCTCCTCCATCGAATAATAGATTCTTTGATGTTGTGATGAGCTTCCGCCAAACTATAGTCCCTGCTCGCTACTTCTTGCCATTGATCGACCAACATGTAGAATCGCTCAAGGTAAGAAAGCATACGCGATAAAGGGGCAGAAGCTGGGAGAGCCCAAAGTTTCTCGCAAAGAATGGAAATATCGTGAAGAGTGGCATGTTCTGGCCAAGCTTCCAAAAATGAGCCAACTTTTTGTTGAACATTGGTGACGATGCCAAGAAGGCGTTGAATTTCAATGAAGTTGGGACTACGGTAGAAGTCATAGTTTCCGGTGGGGCTCTCTGACAGGAAACGTTGCGCCGAAGCAAGCGACAGGAGATGTGCCGGGAAAGAGTGAAACATCATGTCCTGACCCGAAAATACTCCAGGATGCTTCGCGACTATTTCCAACCGCCTCTTGAGAATTTCTCCCACAGGAATGGAATCATTTTCCCTTCGCGAAGCAAATAGCCCTTTGTGCAGAGCCCAGACTCTCATTGCAATATCCTCTCCCTGTTCTTGTGACGTGAAATTTGAAGTTCCCTCGTCGAATAGCTGATCAGGAAAGTATTCAGCGATCGCCTGCTCAATCTGATATTCATCGTCTTTCCTTTTGTAAATACTGGTTTTGGCAGCTTCCTCCGCTTTAGTTCGCTCCTTCTCGATCCTCCATCGAACATATAATTCATCCATTACTGCTTTCAAAGTGGCGGAATCTTCAAGTAAGATACCTCTCACGAATCTTGTCGTATATAGTCCCTCAAGTGCACATATATTGAACAAAGTTGGAAGTCCGTCGTGGCTGGTAAATACTTTTTTCATATTGGCCCACATTTCCGGAGAGATAGGGGTCGTGAGAGCCGCGACGGAGAGAAATGTGTCGCCAGAGATTGGGTTTCGTTCATCTATTTCCCTTTTTGCGATAGAGATATCCAACGAAAGCCGTAAACTAAATACGAGTCTGTTGATTGTGCCAATCGCGAAGGCAAAGAGGTCTCCGTAATAGCGATAATTTGTCTCCAATCTCCGCGCAACTTGCTGAAGATTCTCGATGAGTGTAGTCAATTCCGAAGTATTAATACTTGGGTTGTCGAGAAGGTTCTCCAGCCGCACCGATTTCACTGTGCTTTGCAATATCTGTTGGAATTCTTGTTGTACTTGAGGTATTTGGGAAACTTTGGGGCGGTACACTTTTGGGGTTTCCATGCGGAAAGAAGCACCGATCGCCTCCTCAAAAGTTTCCTTGTCTCTTTTCAGTCTGCGACTCTCACTAAAGCCACGAAACTTTCGATCAACTATTTCCCGCACCTTGTACCTCTCGGTTGCTTCTGACACTCGGAGAATTCGCCTCTCGTCGTTGACAATAGCAATTGCAGCTGGGTCATTTGGTTTATCAGGAACATAAAGAGCGATACATGCAAGCCCAAATCTCACGCACGCCTCGGCTACGCAAGCGTATTTCTCAAGGCCCCCCATAGATACTTGCGTGGCTCGTAAAACTGCATGAATAGCCCGATGTAATTGCCGAAAAGGGTATTGAAACGCTTCGGGGATCATCGAGTAGACGTGATCGTCAAGGTTATTTGTTTCGTCGGAAAATTCCTGTATAGAATGGAGGGAAGAACATGCTTCGCGTACTGCTTCTGGGACAGAAGCAGAACTGATGTGGGTTTCAAGTAACTAATTTGTTAATTTAGTCACATTGCAAACTTTACCTCTGTAATATCTTCTTCCACCATGGATAATAGTGAAGACGCACTAGACCAGAGGATCAATTCTCGTGTTTGCGAGAAGAACTTCGCAAAGACCTTTGATGCATTGCTAGCGGCAGCGAAATCTCTGTTGCTAGTTGTCTGCAAGGAATCCCTATGCGTCAGTTGATTGGCTCGAATGGACCATACGAGATTCTAAGCGTTTCCTGGAAGAGCTGCATTCCGGAGATTTCTTTAAGTACCTGATATTAATTTAACTCAATGCTAAAAATGTACATCAGCTTTCGGAAAGCATCTGAAAAGTGATTCGAAAGGTAAGGAATCTCCCAATGCCACTGTCGTTAGAAACTTCTCACGGAGAGATACCTGGATGCAGTGACTCCAGTAATGGTACTCCACTCAATTGCGACAAGTGCACAAGAAGCTTTCTCTCGGCTTCAGAGCCTTCCATTTGAATTTGTACAAGAGTGTGTAATGCATTGAATGCCTCTCGATATATGGCTCCTTCGTTGACTTGATTTGTTTGAGCAGCGAAGTTGAATTCCTCGATTTTCAATGACTATCTATGAGCGAACATCTTCTGAATGCGCAACCTGAATAGGATAATGTGTCGCACTACTAGATGACAAAAGAGCTCTAAAAGACTCAAGTAGCATAACTTTCGTTGTAACGATAGCATTGATTTCATCTTCAAAAGTCAGTATGCTAAGAGGAAATTTTTACCATAAGCTACTGGGGCGTTATTATCAAGCATCTTCGAAATGCTGACGAGGTGATCATAAGCAGTCCATTGCTCTATTGTTGACGGGAGAGCTGGACGAGCGAGTTCCCAGATAATCGGCATGCTCAGGCCAGTCGATAGAGCAACTGACTTTGACAAACTCTCCAGTTCCAAGCGGATAGCATGGGTGAAGCTTGCCAGATTTGTGCCATGGCTCTGCACGAGCCAGTCGTTCAAAATGTTCTTGAATACACCGTAATAGCTAGGATCCAGAGATTCGGCATTCAAAAGCTGCACCATGTGACCCCACAAATTCACCAAGTCGAACAACATCTCCATGTCCTAAAAACGTCAGTTTTCAGCGATGCGTGAAGTACCTCGTTTGAGGTATACAAATAACCTCTCGCATTGAGCCAGGATACTGCTTCTTCTAAGACCCTTTGAAGTAATCGAAGAGCAGACCGTGCCGGCTCTAGGGCAGAAGGTGTTGTCCTTACTGACTTCTTCGACGCGAGAATCAAAGCCCGAGTCTCATCTCGGGATGCTTTCGAAGCCGCTTCTTGGAATTCTAGTAATACTGTCTGCATATTTGAAATTGTCATGCACAGATCATATACTAGGTGGAACTTATCCGAAACCATGGATTCCGACGTGCTATCAATCGCAAGATGCACTGGCGGAAGGTAATCATTGAGCAGTGGCAAAAGATTCTATTAGGGAACTATCAGCAAAAACACGGAGCAAATGATGATGTATGAAGAGGATTCTAACCTGAGAACTGGCAAAGTCGTTAGATAGTCCGGTCGTTGCTACAGCTTTGGAGATATAGGAGAAGCAATCTTCCATAGCCGGAAACCTGATAAATGTTTCGTAATATTTGCGTTGTTCAACCAATGTTTGCAAACACATTTTTGAATTGATTTGTGCTTTAAGCCACCTTTGCAGGTACGGCAAACTTCGAAGCGGAGCATATTCGAGCATTTGTGATGCCATCTTACGTTGCCTTCCAGTTTCACTTTCTTTGCAAGACTCGCGGGTTGTAGCAAGCATTCGTTGAAGAAACTTTAGGTCTGGCTGCGTGTCCAGGTAAAGTTCCAGTTGCGCTGATGCATTAGCCAATTCCTTATAGAGTTCTTACAATGAAAGAACTCTGCCTCATTCTGTGCCTCCACTGAAACCTCAATGCCTCGATTGCGCATCGCTCTTGACAGCTCTCCGTAACGAGGGTCCATTGTAAGGAATAATCGAAAATTAGGATGGGGCTTCAGTAACCTCGGCTCGCCATTTGAGTTTGTAGATTCATGAAGCACTAAGGATCCTTCGGGCTCGAGGAGAGAATTGAGCCTATCGAGAACAGACGGATTACAGAGATTGGAATTATCCAAGACTATCCAGCCACCCTTAGATACGGCTTCGACGAGCATGCCGTCGTACCACTGAAACTTACCTATCTCAGACTCCTTTCCAAAATTGACAAGTAGACGACCAAAGTGACTGATCTTGTCGACCAGCTGTGATGAAAGTGAATCCGACACCGAATCCAAGTTATGGGTCATCTCTTCGAATGAAGAACCAATGAAAGGCAATCTCTGATCAGGACAAGGGAACTCCGAGAGAAGCGTGAGAAGTTTGCCATACAGTGAGGCTTCGGAAGATTGCCTGCACTCGGATAAAAGAGCCGAAAGCTCTGTTTGAAGTTCCAAAACCGTTTGATTAAGCTGCCGATGAAGGTCCCGCTGTTCGTAACCACCAAGAATGTCTGTAGCATCGGTATCATTGTTCATCGAAAACTCATAGAGGTCAATTCCAACAATCGATGCCAGAGCTCGAATCATCGAAGTCTTTCCTGAACCGGAAGGGCCCACTAATATACATGGCCAGTTCCTTTCGATGCAAAATGAGAGTAACTCCAACGTTTGAGATTGTTCCACAGATAGAGTAGGTCCAAGGGAGGCTGGCTCACGGACGAACCGATTCCGACCGATCACCGCCATGCCTGCTTGCAATGTCTCGAGGCCCAATGAGCAAGTGGAAGGGTGCTCTTTGATCGCACCAACATGTCGCTCAAAAAGACCAGCAAGATACTGTTTATCCACGGCGGTTCGCAGCCTTTGGCTAATCACTATATGGAGATAATCTGCAGCTGACCTGTCTTTCAGAAGGCCACTCTGATCCCGGGCCAGCTCGAGCCAGCGAAGAACATCCCTTAAGTTGAACTCCCAAGGCCGTCCAAGAGAACCGAACGGGCTCGGTGAATTGGCCTCGTTTTGTGCCACCACGACAAATGTGATCAGTCTTCTTATAGTATCTTCGTCAATCGTTGGGAAAAGGTGATTTCCAATTATACACATATCTTCGACCGATAGAGAATCGACATAGACAACTGAGAATCGATTCACAAACGATTTTGGTAGGCCTTTCCTCCCACCGCCCTGAGAATGAGGGTTCTGAGCCGCGAAAATACGAAAATCGGAATGTCTGGTGAATGACCGGTTGAGTTCTGGAATGTATGCAGTTCCTCGGTGGTCCAAGCAAGCATTCAACCCTTCCAACACAGATTGTGACGCGAGATTTAACTCGTCTAGTAGCACCCAATCACCATTTTGCATTGCTCGCAGAAATGGTGCATCCTTCCAAGCAAATTCGCCACCTCTGCCACCATCTACTGGCGCATCCGACCCGAAAAGATCCATAAGATCAGTCTGATCGGAAAGATTTATCCTTGTGAGGGGGCGTCCTGCAGCCGTAGCGATTGCCGTAATTAGACTGGTCTTACCAACACCAGGAGCACCCTCCAAGAGAATCGATTTCGGGAGTTGCATAGCTCGGAGCACCTTCATGCCGTTGGAAGCGGTCGTCGGTGCGCGAAAACTGAATGGAGCAGCTTCTTCGCAGTGTAAACCCCGTCGGATCTCAAAGTGGCCCAGGCCGAAGGTATCTGAGGAAGACGTAAAATTGACGGGTGATGAAAACTCCACAGAAATATCCTCATGGAGTAAATCTGATAGGAAGGCAACGCAAGCAGCTTTCTCCTTTTGCACGTCTAAGAATTCAGTGCCCGATGTTGTCCCAATGCCGTCCACATACACCATCATGGCACCATGGAAAAGGCTGATATTTGTACCGAGAAATTTTTGAGTTGCGTTTACAAACTGCACCCATGCAAGAATATCGCGAATTGAGATCGTCGCTGTCCCTGTGGAACTGACTCGCTTTGTGAACCACTCCGCGAAGTCCACAATCAGACCACTTGCTTGTATATCTCGGGCCAAGCCCGCTTGTACAATTTGAATCAAATCTTCTCGATCTTCCAGGGCCGGTACCCAAATCTCTGTGAAACGATTACGAAGGGCTGGTGAAAGCTCTTTCTTGCCATAATCTCCACCCGGATTCATTGTGGCGAAGAACTGAAAACCTTCTGTCGCGGTGATATGTACTTCCTCGCCGCCCTTTTCTGCCAATACAATGCTTCGACTAGACTCAAGAACGCTATTCAGGCGCTCAAGAACGGAATCATCGGCAAGTGAGATTTCGTCCAGAAGGAAAGGTTCGCCTCGCTTCATTGCTTGAACCAAAGCACCGTCAACCCACTCGAAGAGGATCTTTTGCCGACTGAATGTGTCTCGTATCCTGTTGATGTCTGATGAAACAGTTTCCGGGTTATCAGAGGACGCCAGTAGCCTTTCGACATCCATTTTACTGAATTCTTCGGCGAGATCCTCAAGAGCCATATCAGTGCTCTCAGGATGATGCGAGAAGAATGCACGCAATTCTTCAACCAATCGACTTTGCTGCAGCAACCGATCGCGGTATGGTCGCTGCCCTCCGATAATATCTCCAGTTTCAGTGTTTTGATGAGCATTTATGATATGAAGAGGTTTGCCCATCTTCTCCGCCAGCACTTGACAAACCGTAGTTTTACCGCACCCCGTCTCCCCAACCAAAAGTACAGGCTCATTATTAATGAGTGCCTGATTGACCAGAATAAACAATCTCCTCATTGCTTTGGTCCATATGAGATTCGACTTCGCTGTCCAAGTGGAGTCCAGTTTCGCCAAATCATATAGAGTATTCTCGTCAATCTTCACTTTCATCACCTTCTCAATTACTTGCTTCACGACCAATCTCTCTTGGTCCCTCCTAACCCGCTCCGCAAGAAGCATATACCCATTCTCCGCCAATTGTTGGTATCCCACCGCTTCCCGTTGCGCCCATCGAAACAAATCCCGTAAAGTAGCAAAACTATTACGCTGTTCAAACAAACGTGTCGATTGTCGTTGCATAGACAATTGCTATCATCAGCCTCCGTTTAGTGCTATATCATACCTTGTAAACCTCAACAATCTTAGCTCCATATGAAGGGGGTATCTGACAACGTAAACATAAAATTTCCTCCAATTCATCCTCGGGTATATCATCAAACTCCAACTCCAAAAACCGATTCCGGAACGCCCTGCTAAGCACTTTTCGTCCACCGTATAATCCAGCGGGATTCTGTGTTGCAAATAACATGAAATGCGAATGCGGTATAATTACTTCTTGTGTTTCGGGTATCAATAATTCGCGGTTATCGTCAAGTAACCGATTCAATGCTTCGAGAACGTCTGATGGTGCGAGATTCAACTCGTCAAGAACAATCCAATGTCCTTTGCGCAGGGCTTCCACCAGGATACCTTCTTGGAATACAAACTCTCCTGTGGGGGTGGAAACATAGTTTCCTAGGTATTCATCTAATGAGGTGTGCTCATGGTTGTTGATTCTGAGGAATTTGTGTCCTGTGAGCTTGGCAAGGTGCTCAATCATTGACGTCTTCCCAGACGACGTGGGCCCTTGAAGGAGAATGGGATAACGACGAGTAAGGCTGGCGCGGAGGAGATTATGTAAATTTCGTTCGACCGATGTCCCAGGCTTAACGATATAGTGGGGATTGTCCTGAAGCGGCTCTGCGCCCTTCTCGATCCAATAATGTCCCAACTGAATCAAGTCTCCCTCAGGACGCTTCGGAACACTCCGCAAAGCCGATTGCAGGTTTCGATTTCCCCCAGGATAAAGCCCATCAGCGATAGCCTGCACAACCTTCTCTCGACTTCCGCGCTCAAGCATCGTACTGAAGCTCATGCAAAATCCCTCGTATAGTCCTCGCCGTAAACCATACATCCTCGATGTATCACTAACATAAGTCAACGTTCTGGTCAACGTCCTTATGCTGAAATGAGGTTTCTGTCCCACTCCATCTACAATATCATGTTGCTCTGCAGCAGCCTTGATCTTGAGATATAATTGTGCCACATCGGATGCAGCACGTTCATCACCAACACATAGATGTCCAATGTACTGTTTGATGATCAACAGAAGATCCGCCATAGATTCATCGGGTGATCCAACGTATATTTCCGTGAGTTGTCCGCGTAATGCAGGAGGGAGATCTCGTTTGCCGACATCGGTCGCGGGATTCATACATGCGAATATTCGGAAATCAGGATGCGGTTTGATGGCTTCCAAATCACCTTTTTCGGGGAGTGTGATCGAGCCTCCTTCGCGAATAAGTCCGGCAATACTTTCCAGTGTATCTGCAGCCGCCAAGTTGATTTCGTCGAGCAGCAGCCAATCACCACGCTTCAAAGCTTTCACAAGACTTCCCTCGACGAAAGAAAAAGCATGAGATTTTCCTTTCCCGGAGGACAACTGCATTTCGAACGAGCGCAGTTGATCCGAAAACTTGCCCCACTGTTCCTTGAGATCGCCCTCAACACGTCTTTTCTTCTTGGCTCCCCCTGCATCAAGGCTCGGCCCTTGAAATCTCAATTCCGCTTTCGAAATGGATTCTTTGAGCAATTTGACGTATTCAGGCCACTTCTGCGAATTATAACTCTTGCCAATCCGTGCCAAAAAGGCCTCGTTCCGTCTCACTGAAAAAGTCCTCTCGAATAGTCCCTCAAACGCATCCTTAATCTGCACTCCCATCGTTCTCGGATCCACGGGTTTGTAACCGCCGAGTAAATCACTCGATTCCGTTTGTTGACTTACATTAACTACCACGAGTCGATGATGCAACAGATCCGCCAAATGTTGTACTATTGTTGTCTTTCCAGTTCCTGTTTCTCCCACTAGGAGTAACGGTTCACGATGCTGGACTGCAACAGCGAGTTGTTCCACCAAGCGTTTTGCGTGGCCCGTGTACGCGAAGGGTCTGGCGTTCCGACGCGAAGAACCGGGCTTCCGAGGAATGGTTATGCGACCGATTCTAAGGGAGGAGGATTCTTGTGTGAAAGTAGGTGCATGGTTTTCGAGGTATAACCTGATACGTTCAGATGGGAAACCCATTTGAGTGCCAATATTTTCGATGATGAGGGTGTGGGAAGGAAGAGATGTGATCATTGCCGCAAAACAGTCGATTGCTTCAAGGAACACGTCGTCCCAGGTTTCTCGCGGGATACTCTCCCCTGTAACATTGGAACAGAGTGATGCTGTTCGTTTCGTCCACTTGAGAAGATCGCGCGGGGACAGTTTTCGTGATAATCTCAGCGCAGGAGTATTATATAGCTCGCGGAGGGAGGTATACACTTGTAAAAGTACCGGAGCAATGAAAGCTAGTTGAGGAATTAAGGCAGTGATGATCTCGAGAAGGTCGGTATCTGTGGGTGGAATGACAGTGACTCGGGACCATCTATGGATTCCTAGCATATTCTCGATCTGAGCCGATTTTGAGCCGGATAGAAGTCTACTGTAAGTTATTCGTTTTGCAAATAGATCAACCGTGTGGTCGCGATAAGTTGTCCTCCTTTAGCGATTTCGACTTGACCTCTCCCACTCAAGTTCAAGGGCCGTCCTTCCAGAAGTGGCAACAAGACGCTCAGAACATCGTTTCCAGCCCGCTCAATATCTTCAATGACGATCCACTTGCCCTCTTTCACAGCGGTAGTCAAGATACCTGCACGCCAGGCAAACGATCCAGGAGTTGTAGTGACATATGTTCCAAGCAACAACTTTGCATCCGTCTGATCCGTAAGAGTGATCCGAACAATATCTAATGATTAACAAAGATCGAAGAAAACGTTACCATCATATCGTCCAAATAACTTTGCGACTTCATCAATCAAGAAACTTTTTCCTGCTCCAGGAGCAGATTGCAGAAGTAAAGCCTTTTCATCCACAATAACTTTCGCAATGGCATGCAGATTGACTTTCGTATTGTCCGTCACCACCAGTCTACTCCGCACATCGCTCTTGTTATTATCGAACCGTGGAATCAAAACTCCACAAATCTCTCCAGTAAACCTTCCCAGATCCATGGGCATCAATTTTCTCCCTCCTCTCTCGGAGTAGTAATCTCTCTCTTTAATCGCCTGCAAAACATAGTAAATGCGATCACTCTCTAAAAGAGGCATCACTCCGTAATCAACAGACGTGTTCTCCCAAGCGGCCATGAATTCGCGCTCTGGTGGCCCGATATATTGTTCTGTCCATTTCGCTTTGGCGGCATCTGCGAGACCAATGCGGAAGGTGAGAAGTTCGATTGCCAGGTAGCGGACAGCGAGGTCCGGGTGCTGAAGGAGCGCGAGGAGGGGCAGGTGCGGGAGAAGGGGAGTAAAAATCGATTGTGAAAAGATTACTAGACGCCATGCCGCAAGAAGAACTTCTCGAAGGTCGTCGCCGTTAATTGCCTGCATGTCAGCTGCGTCCTAGAAGCGAGGAAGGGAGGGGCAGTACAGAAAATTGTTGATGGAGGAGCTCGGCGGGAGTTTCGGGAGTCAAATGTGCAATACACCGCAAAAAGGAGGGACCTCCAAGAAGTAACTCTTGAGCATATCTACATTAAATTAGTTCCCTCGGCCAAGAAGCATTACCGCTTCAATTTCGGTTCAATATGAACTAATCGTCCCAAAGCACACGCAACCTTCTCAACGCTCTTTTCCCCGAGTGTTGCCCATCGTCCTACAAGATCCGTCAAGACAGGGGAAAAGGCAATGCAAACACATTCCGTCAACGAAGGAATCAACAACAACTCTGCCACTTTGTCAAGGAACTGAGAATTCGACAAGGGCGAGAAATCCGGAAGATCGATGCCCAGGGGGCACTCGTCGCTCTGAATGAACTGTGCCACATATGCTATAGCAACTTCGCAGCTGATGTTCAAGGGTGAACTTGTATCTGCAGCTGTTGGTGGCAGTGGTGACTGGTCTGCCATCGTTGGCGAAGGATGTCAGGATGCGACAAATTTTTGAGCGCTGATCTGCGAAAAATTACCCTCTTGGGTAAAAAGCTTAAATTTATGTGGGAATCTGAAGATCGAGGAACAGAGGCAACAGATTCCTTGTCATTCGGTCAGCTTGGGGTTAAATGAGCTGGGAGGATGAAGTGCAAGTAATAGTGTCTTGATGTATTATTCTACATATCGCATGGCCCACCCTGCAAGTGGTGTATCTCTGTGTATCTAGATGCAATGCATTTGAGCGCAATCTATACAACCCTGGAATGAGACCTATGTGCCTACTATTCCTCTTCCATGATTCCAAGGTCTTAAGCTGGTCCATAGCTGTGATAACCTGCTTCTACCGTTGACCACAATCGGCGCCAGATATCCTCAGGTCGGACTCTAAATATAGAAGACTCCCGCAAGTCGCCCATCCAGT
>Ga0182024_10013934_pt1 | contig 15598 bp, 13 predicted proteins | sample P32metaG_FD_120480 | JGI IMG/M metagenome (GOLD analysis project Ga0182024, IMG submission 120480) | Permafrost microbial communities from Stordalen Mire, Sweden - P3-2 metaG (Illumina Assembly) | ecosystem: Environmental > Terrestrial > Soil > Wetlands > Permafrost | place: Sweden: Stordalen... | reverse complement strand
GTACATCGGAGTGCTGAATTTGGGGGGCAGCGCGCCGTGCTGGACGATGATTTCCACGACCCCGAAGACCAGCCCGTACCACAACGCGGTGAAGGGGGCGGACAAAAGCGTGACGACGGTGATGTATTCCCAGCGGGTGGGATTGACGTACTTGGGGTTGGCGGGCCGTTCGGGCAGCAGCGGGAGATCCCGGGCCGCGGCGGGCCGGCTCAGCGACTGCGGCGCGCCAGACGCCGGGCTTGGGCCGGGCGCCAAGGCCGGCTCCCCCGCGGCCAGGCTCGCGGCCGCCAGCAGGACTTTCACCAGCGCGCCCGGACTCACCATTTTTTAACGGTCACCTTGCCGGCTTTGGCGGCCTCAAGGTTCTCGCGCACATAATCGGCCTTGGGGCTGGCGGGCTCCAGGACCAGGTAACGCTCCCAGGCGCCGATGGCCCGGTCCACCCAGCCGCGGTTGAGGAAGATGACGCCCAGGCCGAAAAAGGCGCCGGCGTGGTCCGCCTTCAGCTCCAGCACCTTCTCGTATTCGGTCAGGGCCTCCTCCCACCAATTCTTGGCGAAGTAGGCGTTGGCCAGGTGGAAATGGGCCTGGGGATGCAGCGGGTTCAATTCCACGGCCTTGAGGCAATGGCGCACGGACTCGTCGAGGAGCCCGTTCTTGAACAGGGCTATCCCCAGGTTCAGGCGGGAGGGGAAGTGGCGCGGTCCGGCCTCGACCGCCTGCCTGAACAGGGCGCAGGCGCCTGCCAGGTCGCCCTGTCGGTAAAGTTCCTGCCCCTCTTTGTTGAGCTCTTCGGCCGGCATGGTTTAGTAGATGACCTTGTTGAGTGGGTATTCCACGAGGCCCTGGGCCCCGGCGCGCTTCAAGGCCGGGATCAGGTCCCGGGCCAGTTTTTCCTCGATGACGGTGACCACGTCCACCCAGTCGCCTTTGGCCAGGGGGCTGATGCTGGGGTTCTTCATGGAGGGCAGCAGGGCCAATATGCGGGGCAGGTCCTTTTTGGTGACGTTCATCATCAGGCCCACCATCCGCTTGGCCAGCAGGGCGCCTTGCAGGAGCGTACCTAAGTCCTCGATCTTGGCGCGCTTCCAGGGGTCCTTCCAGGCCGTCTTGTTCACCACCAGGCGGGTGTTGGTCTCGAGGACCGTGTCGACGATCCTCAGCTTGTTGGCGCGCAGGGACGAACCGGTTTCCGTGATTTCGACGATGGCGTCGGCCAGGTCCGGGCACTTCACCTCGGTCGCGCCCCAGCTGAATTCCACCGAGGCCTTGACCTTATTTTTCTCGAGCCAGCGGCGGGTGACGCCCACCAGTTCGGTGGCGATGCGCTTGCCCTTGAGGTCCTTGACGCTTTTGACCGGGCTGTCCTCCGGCACGCAGAGCACCCAGCGCGCCTTGGTGTCGGTGGCCTTGCTGTAGTCGAGTTCGGCCAGCTCGATCACGTCGCTGCGGTTCTCGACCACCCAGTCGTGGCCGCAGAGGCCCGCGTCCAGGACGTCGTCCGCCACGTAGCGGCTCATCTCCTGGCTGCGGATGAGCATGCACTTGATTTCGGGGTCGTCGATGGTCGGGTAGTAGCTGCGCGAGTTGATCGAAACCTGGTAGCCGGCCCGCCGGAATAGGTCCACGGTGGCCTGCTCCAGGCTGCCCTTGGGAATGCCGAGTTTAAGAATGCCGCTCAAAAGTGTCTCCTTAGCCTTGAAGTTCATCGGATCCGCGCCGCTTTAGTTTAGGGCGCGGGGCCCCTATGGTCAACGCGGCGCCCCCCGTTCCCAGCGCTGGCCGTCCTTGCCGTCCTTGACTAAAACCCCGAGCTGCTCCAGCGATAAACGCAGGGCGTCGGCGCGGGCCCAGTCTTTGCGTCCCCGGGCCTCGGCCCGTTCAAGGAGCAAAGCTTCCTCTTCCGGCGCCAGGCCGCGCGGGGACTCGGGCGGAGCCAGCAGGTCCAAGCCGAGCCAGGCGTCCATGGCCAGGACCAGGGCGGCCTTGAGCGCGGGCGCCAGGTCGGCGCTCTTGGCCGTTTCCCAGGCCACGGCCAGGGCCCGCGGGGCGTTGAGGTCGTCCGCCACCTGTTCCCAAAATTTGGCCCACAAGGGATGCTTTTTGGCTTCGTCCATGGGGCCGGGCTTGATTCCGGACAGCTCGCCGAGCTTCGCCTTCAGGCCCAGGCGGCCGGCCCGGGCCCCGTCGAGGGCCTCGAAACTGAAGTTGAGCAGGGCGCGGTAGTGGGTGCCCAGGCAGAAAAAGCGGTAGTCCAGCGCTTCATAGCCCTTGTCCAGCAGGGATTGCAGGGTCAGGAAATCCCCGCCGGATTTGCTCATCTTGCCCTTGTCCAGGATCAGGAATTCGCCGTGCATCCACAGGTTCACCCAGGGATGCACGCCCAGGTAGGCCTCGCTCTGGGCGATCTCATTGGTATGGTGCAAGGGTATGAGATCGATGGCGCCGCAATGGATGTCGAAGTGGGGGCCCAGCAGTTTCAGGCTCATGGCCGAGCATTCGATGTGCCAGCCCGGGAAGCCCTTGCCCCAGGGGCTGTCCCATTCCATCAGGCGTTTGCTGTCCTTGGGGCTTAACTTCCAGAGGGCGAAGTCCTCGTGGTTGCGCAGCCCGGCTTTGGGCGCGGTCCGGGCGGCGGCCTCCTGGCCCTTGAGGTCCTTGCGCGCGAAGTCGGAGTAAGCCGGGAAACTGGCCACGTCGAAGTAGACCCCGTCCTCGGCACGGTAAGCGTGGCCCTTCTCCATCAGGCCCCGCACCATGGCGATCTGTTCGGGGATATAGTCCGTGGCCTTCGGCCGGTGGGTGGCGTCCACCACGTTGAGGCGGGACAGATCCCTCAGGAAGAGCCCGGTGTAATGGGCCGCGATCTCCCACACGCTCCGGTTCTCCCGGCGGGCGCCCTGCTCCATCTTGTCCTCGCCCGTGTCCGTGTCGCCGACGAGGTGCCCCACGTCGGTGATGTTGCAGACGTGGTTGACCTCCAGGCCGTCGAGGCGCAGGGCCCGCACCAGCAGGTCCACGAAAACGAAGGTCCGAAGGTTGCCGATGTGGGCGTCATGGTAGACCGTGGGGCCGCAACAATAAAGGCCGACCTGCCCCTCGATGATGGGCCGCAAAAGGTCCTGGCGGCGGGTCAGGGTGTTGTACAGCTTGAGCGTCGGCATCGTGGTCATCCCGTGTTTTTCATTCCGGCCGCGATCCCGTTGATCGACAGCAAAATGGCCTCTTCCAGGGCGGTTTCGGTTTTCAGGTCGGGGCGCGCGCGCATGCGCCGCAGCAGCTCGATCTGGACCATGTGCAGGGGGTCCAAAAAGGTGTTGCGGCGGTCCAGGCTGTCCCTCAGCTCGGGTTCGTCCTCCAGTAGCCCCCCCACCTGGGCCACCGCGCAGACCGCGGCCACGGCGCCGTGGTGGGCGTCCGTGATGCTGCGGTGGACTTCGGCGCTCTCGGGCCCCTGGGCCAGCCCGGCATAGCGGCCGGCGATGGTCATGTCCGATTTTTTCAGGGACATCTGGGCGTTGTCGATGAGGTCCCTGAAGAAGGGCCAGCGCAGGTACATGCGCTTCAGGCGGTCCAGGTTCGCCGGATTGGCCTCGAGGCGCGCGTTCAGGGCCTGGCCCAGCCCGTACCAACCCGGCAGAAGGTGGCGGCTCTGGGTCCACGAAAAGACCCAGGGGATGGCCCGCAGGGAATTGAAATCAAAGGCCGCGCCCGCGTCGCGCCGTGCGGGGCGGCTGCCGATGCGATGGCGCCCGATCTCGTGCAGGGGCGTGGCCTGCTGGAAGTAATCCATGAAGCCGGGCTGGGCCAGCAGCGCCCGGTAGGCGACTTCGGCGCCGTCGGCCAGGAGGTCCATTTCCGCCTCCCAGTCCGGGTGGGGGCGCAGTTCGTCCGCCGGAAAGCTGGCTTCCAGCACCGCGGCGGCGAGGTGGTCCAGGTGGAGCACCGCCCAGGGCGCCCTGAAATAATGGTCGCTGACCACTTCGCCCTGCTCGGTGAGGCGCAGGCCCCCCTCCACCGTGTCCGGCGGCTGGGCGAGTATGGCCAGGTGGGTCGGGCCCCCGCCGCGCCCCACGCTGCCGCCGCGCCCGTGGAAGAGCGTCAGGCGTATGCCGTGTGCCGGGGCACCCCGGTGCAGGGCGCGCTGGGCCTGGTAGAGGTACCACCGCGACGCCATGTAGCCGCAGTCCTTGTTGCTGTCGCTGTAGCCGAGCATGATCTCCTGGCGGTCGCCGCGCAGGCGCAGGTGGTCGCGGTACGCGGCGCTCGAGTAGAGGGCGTCCATGAGGGCCGGGGCGGCCTCGAGGTCGCGGCTGGTCTCGAAGAGGGGGACCAGGTCGAGGCGGCTGATCTTGCCCGGCACGTAGATGCCGGCCTCGCGGCAGAGCAGGAGCAGGCCCAGCAGGTCGCTTTTCTGGTGCGTCATGGAGACGATGTAATACTGGAAGGCGTCGGGATCGATGCCTTCCAAGGTCCGCGCGGCCAATTTCAGGGAGCCCAGCAGTTCGGCCGTCCCCTCCTCCAGCCCGGAGCTGCGCCGGACCAGGGGCCGGGTGCTGGACAGTTCCTTCTCCAGAAGCTCCAGGCGCGCGGCTTCATCCAGGCCGGCCCAGTCCTGGCACACGCCGGCCTCCTTCAGCAGGTCCGCGACCGCCAGGCTGTGCTTCTGGGAATGCTGGCGCAGGTCCAGGCGGGCCAGCTGCAGGCCGAAGACCTCGACCTGGCGGCGCGTCTCCTCGAGGACGCCGTCGGCCACGATGCCGGCCTTGTGCTCCCGCAGGCTGCCGTCGAGCAGGTCCAGGTCGGCCAAGAGGGAGGCGGCGCTGGGGTACCAGGTGCCCGGCTCCGGCCGCGCGCCGGGGGAGCGCCTGAGGACGCGCCGGCCTTCGGCGGCGCTGCGCCGCAGTTTCTCGAGCATGAAGGCCAGTTTGCGGCGGTAGGGTTCCGCGGCGATGTCGTCGCTCAGGTTTTCGTTCAGTTCGGGAAAATTGTTGGCGTCGTCGCGCAGGGAATGCAGCAGCGCGCGGCTGACGCCGACCTGCTGTTCGCTCATGCTCAGGCGCCGGTAGAGGCGCCGCAGGGAGCGCGCGTGCAGGCGCAGGGCCATGGCCCGCATCTCGGCCACCACCTCGGCCGTGACCTTGGGGGTCACGAAGGGGTTGCCGTCGGCGTCCCCCCCGATCCAGGATCCGAAGCCCAGGAAGGGCGGCAAACGGAAGGCCGAGTCCGCGCCGTAGACGGCCTCCAGGTCGCGCTGCCAGCGGCGGTAGACCTCGGGCACGGCGCGGCTGAGGCTTTCCTCGAAGTAGAAAAGGTTGCGCCTGGCTTCGGTGAGCACCGAGGGCCGGTCGCGGCGCACGTCGTCGCTCTGCCACAGCACGACCAGCTCCTCCAGCACCCGCAGGCGCCGCGCTTCGCGGGCTTCGTCGTCCAGGCCCTCCTCGATCAGGCCGGCCGCGGCGGCGGTGAGGCGGTGCAGTATGTCCTGGGTGGTGCGCCGCTTGCTTTCGGTGGGATGGGCCGTGAACACCGGCGTGATGCGCGCCTCGGCGAAGAAGGAGCGCAGGTCCGGGGCCGGGACCCCCCGCTCGCGGAGGCGGATCAGGGCCTCCCGCAGCACGCTGGGCTGGGGCCGGGAATGGGCGTTCAATTTTTCGGCCAGGTTGGCCATGCCGAAATAGTGGGTGAAGGCCTTGATCAGCACCACCAGGTCCGGCTCGGCCATGCCGCGCACCCAGGCCGCCAGCTCCTCCAGGCGCGCGGTATCGCCGCTCCTGCGGAAATCGCGCGCCAGGCGTCGGGCGTGCTCCACGCGTTCCAGGGCCTCCTCGCCCTCCTGGCGCGCGACCACCTTGCCCAGGTTGTTGGCCAGGGAACGGACCAGAAAAGCGAGGGTGGCGGCGTCATTCATGTCGGCATTTTGCCTGTCCAAAATCCCCGGCGCAACAAATTCCGGTTTTGATGTTCCGGTGCTATGATAGGCGCTTATTTTCGCGGGAGAAGCATGGCTGAAGCGCCCATCCTGGCCCAGGGCTGGACCGACTATTCTTTGCTGGACGCCGGCGACGGCATGAAGCTGGAACGCTGGGGGGACTGGACCCTGGCGCGCCCGGATCCGCAGGCCCTGTGGCCCCCCGCCGGGCCCTGGAAGGCCTGGCACGCATGGTACCACCGCTCCTCCCAGGGCGGAGGGTCCTGGGAAAAGCGCGTCGAGCTGCCCGCGGAATGGAGCGTGGCCTGGGGCGACCTGAAATTCAGGGTCCGCCCCACGGATTTCAAGCACACCGGCGTCTTCCCGGAGCAGGCCGCCAATTGGGGCTGGCTGTCGGACCAGGCGCGCGGCGCCGGTCGACCGCTCAAGGTGCTCAATCTTTTCGCCTACACCGGCGCCGCCACCGTGGCCCTGGCCAAGGCCGGCGCCGAAGTGACCCACGTGGACGCGGCCAAGGGCATGGTGGCCTGGGCCAAGGAAAACGCCGCCATCAACGGACTGCGCGAGGCGCCGGTGCGCTGGCTCGTCGACGATTGCCAGAAATTCGTCGACCGCGAGATCCGGCGTGGCGCCCTTTATGACGGCCTGGTCCTGGACCCCCCCAGCTATGGCCGGGGCAAGGAGGGCGAGGCGTGGAAGCTCGAAAAACACCTCTGGCCCCTGCTCAAGTCCTGCGCCCGCCTGATGGCGCCGCAAGCCCGCTTCGTGGTGCTGAACACCTACACCACGGGGCTGTCCCCCCTGGTGCTCGAGCAATTGGCCGGCAAAATGATGGCGGGCCGCAAGGGTTCGGCGCGGGCGGCAGAGCTGGCGCTTCCGATCGTGTCCGGCGGCCTGCTGCCCTGCGGAGCCACGGCGCGATGGACCTGCCCATAGGGCCGGGCCACCCGGCCCGGCGCGCCATTTATGCGGGTTTGCTGGCCTTCGCGGCCCTGGTCTTTTGGGGGCTGCGCAGCCTGCCCGATCCATGGCCCCTGCGCGACCAGGCCTGGGTGGAGCGGCGCTTCGGCCTGAAGCAATGGACCCGCCTGGCGGACTGTTCGCGACCGGCGGTGCGGGCCATAGTCCTGAGCGAGGACGACAGCTTTTACCGGAACCATGGGCTGCGTCTGGACCAGGTCGCCTCGGCCGCGTGGGAGGACCTCCTGCACTTGAGCTACCGGCGCGGGGCCAGTTCGCTGACCCAGCAGGTGGTGAAGAACGCGTTTTTGGACAAGCAAAAGACGCTCGCGCGCAAGCTGAAGGAGATGGTCCTGGCCAGCCGCGCCGACCGCCTGGTGGACAAGCAGACATTGCTTGAGGACTACCTGAACCTGGTCGAGTGGGGGCCCGACCACGAGCGCGGCATTGCCTGGGCTTCACAACGCTATTTCGGCTGCGCGCCGGCCGCGCTGAGCGCCAGGGACGGCGCCCTGCTGGCCTGGCTCCTGCCCGACCCCAGCCGCCGCTCGCGCATGCTCCTGCGGGGCAGGTTGCCCGAAGCCGCGAAACGGCATGTGCGCGCCCTGCTCCTGCGCCTCCAGCAGGAGGGCAGCATCGGGCCCGGCCAGGCCGCGGTCCAGGAACGGCTCCCCTACCCGTTTGAGAGGAAGGACTAAGCGACCATGGCCGGTTTACGCACCCGTCTGGCGGCCTGGACCGCCCTGATCGCCCTCCTGACCACGGGCGTGCCCGGCGGCTGGATCACTTGGAAGGCCTACAAGGCCCTCAGCGCCGACGCCTACGAATCCCAGCTGGCCCTGGCCCACAGCCTGGCCTCGCAGCTGGACGACGAGCTGTCCCAGACCATCAGCGCGGTCGAGGCCGTGGCCTCGCGCCCCTCGGTGCTGAGGGTCAGCAGCAGCTTGGAGCAGCGCCTGGCCCTGGTGGCCAGCACCACCGAGCAGTTGGACGATCTTTTAGTCGCGGGATGGAACGGGGAAGTCCTGGGCCGCGCTCCCCATGCGGAGGAGCCGCCCGATTTCACGGTCGCGGACCGGCGCGAACTGGTGCGCCTGGCCGAGGCCAGCAGGGGCCAGACAATCAGCCTGCTGCACACCGAGCCGGGAGGCGCGCTGGTGCTGAGGCTGGCGCGGTCCATGGGGAGGCGCGCCGCCGCGTTGGGGCAGCTTCGGCTGGAGTCCACCGGCATCGGGAACCTGGAGGACCTGCAGCTGGGGACCACCGGTTTCGCCTACCTGGCCGACGACCAGGGCAAGCCCCTGGTCCTGCCCACCCTGGCCAAGCGGCTGGGGGACAGCGACCCCGCGGCCCTGGCCTTCGATTTCCAGGGCAAGGACTTCGTGCGCGAGGAGGACAACGCGCGCGGCCGGGACCTGCTGGCCGCCGCGCCCTTGGAATCGCTGGGATGGGCCGTGGCCGTCCGCCGCTCCCTGGATGAGGCCCAGGCCCCGGCGCGGCGCATGCGCCGGGAGCTCTTCCTGTTCACCATACTGGCGATGCTGCTGGGGGGGCTGGTGGCCCTGGCCGTGGCCCGGCCCCTGGTGAACAACCTGCTGACCCTGGCCGGCGCCGCCGGACGCATCGAGGCCGGCGAGCTGGATCCCGTCGATCTCGGGCCCATGGGCAAGTCCGACGAGGTCGGCAAAGTGGCCGGGGCCCTGGCCCACCTGGCCCGGGCCCTGAAGGCCCAGCGCATCGAACGGGAGCGCGCCCTGGCCCGGACGCTGCAGGCCGAGAAGCGCCTGGCGCGCAACGAACGCCTGGCCACCCTGGGCCAGCTGGCCGCGGGCCTGGCCCACGAGCTGAACAATCCCCTCATGGTCATCCACGGGGCCGCGGCCGAGGCCGGCGCGCTGTCACCCCCGGCGGCCCAGCCCTGGCTTGAGCGGGTGCGGCGCGAAAGCGAACGCTGCTCGCGCCTGGTGCGCGAACTGCTCGATTACGCCCGTCCCCGTTCCCCGCGGCGCCGCACCTTCAATCTGGGCCTGCTCTGCAAAGAGGTCTTCGAGGCCGCCCGCACGGGCAGGGACAAGGGCTACGAATTGCGCCTGGAGATGCCCAAGCCGTCGGTCCACGGGGACCGCGACCAGTTCCAGCAGGTCCTGCTCAACCTTTTCGGCAACGCCATGGACGCCATGCCCGCGGGCGGTCCCCTGGAGGTGGGCCTGTCCGGGGCCGGGAAAGTCCGGCGCCTGAGGATCAGGGATTTCGGGGCGGGCGTGCCGTCCCGTTCCCGCGAGACGATATTCCGGCCCTTCTTCACCAGCAAACCGAAGGGCACCGGGCTGGGGCTGGCCATCGCCCGCAGCCTGATTAACGGCCACGGGGGCACGCTGCGCTGCGTGGCCGTCCGCGGCAAGGGCGCCTGCTTTGAGATCCGCTGGAATGCGTAAATCGGGGGACGAAGATGCCTGACGGCCGCGCGAAAATCTTGGTGGTGGAGGACGAGGAGGGCTTGAGGGAGATACTCAAAGCCTCGCTCGGACGCCTGGGGCACCAGGTGCGGGCCTGCGGGTCGGCCGAGCGGGCGCTGGAATGCCTGGCCGCCTACGAACCCGACGTGGTGCTGACGGATTTGCGGCTGCCCGGCATGAGCGGGGAGGACCTGCTGCGCCGCTTGAAGCGCCTGAAGCCCGTGCTGCCGGTGGTGGTCCTGTCCGGCTTCGGCAAGGCCAAGGACATCGTGGAGGTGATCCGCGCCGGCGCCGAGGACTACCTCTCCAAACCCGTGGATCCGGCCGAGCTGCAGGTCGTGCTCCTGAAGGCCGTGGAGAAGCAGCGCCTGCTCAAGGAGAACGAACGGCTCAGGCAGGAGCTCTCCGGCGTGGGGCTGGCCGGCATGCACGGGCGCAGCAAGCCCATGCGCGAGCTGTTCAGCCTGGTGGAGCGCCTGGCCCCCAGCGACGCGACGGTGCTGGTGATGGGCGAATCCGGCGTGGGCAAGGAGGTCGTGGCTAGGGCTTTGCATTCCCTGTCGGAGCGCTCCGCCGGCCCCTTCGTCGACATCAACGCCGGTTCGGTCCCGGCCACGCTCTTTGAGGCCGAGCTCTTCGGCGCCAAGAAGGGGGCCTTCACAGGCGCGGACCTCACCCGCGACGGGCTCTTCCAGGCGGCCCACGGGGGTACGCTCTTCCTGGACGAGGTGGGCGAGGTGCCCCTCGAAAGCCAGGCCAAGCTTTTGCGCGTGCTTGAGAACCACGAGGTGAAGATGCTCGGCGACGTCAAGGCGCGTCGCGTCGACGTGCGCGTGGTGGCCGCCACCAACCGGGACCTCGAGGAGGAGGTGCGGGCCGGGCGCTTCCGGCGGGACCTCTATTTCCGCCTCTCCGTGCTGCCCATCCGCGTGCCGCCCCTGCGGGAGCGCATGGAGGACATCCCCTTGCTGGTGGACGCCCTCCTGCAGCGCCTTTCACCCAAGTCCCGGCTCTCGGCCGCGGCCCTGAAGCGCTTGCTGGCCCATCCCTGGCCCGGCAATGTGCGGGAACTGCGCAATGTCCTGGAGCGGGCCGTCCTGCTCGCCAAGGGGGAGGAACTGGGTTCGGCCGACCTCTACCTGGAATCGTCGGGGTCCCTGCCTCTGCGCGCCGGGTCCTTCATGCAGGCCAAACGGGGGGTGGTCGAAGCCTTTGAAAAGGACTATGTGCGGCGCATCCTGGACGAGAGCAAGGGCAACGTGAGCCAGGCCGCCCGGGCCGGAGGCATGGACAGGAAGAATTTCCAGGTTTTGATGAAGAAGCATGGCGTTACGGGCGGAGCTGACGGGATGAAGCTGAAGCGGTAAAAATACCGCAGTGCGGTAAAAATACCGCACAAATTTACTGCAAAATGACCATGTTTTTTTACAAAGCACTTTATTTATTGGAAGCCGGGCGTCTTGGTATGAAGCTTGCTCTAGATATGGGTGTCTGGCGGAGCTGTCCGCTTTTACGATGAAGCTGGATGCTCCAGCCTTCCCACCAACGCACGACGGAGGAAAGACCATGAAGAAAATGCTGATCCTGGCCGCGATCCTGGGCCTTGGCGTGGCCACGATGCACGCCGACGACGCCACCACCACCAGCGCCTCGAACACCACCGTGACCACCACGACCGCGGCCCCCATGGCCAAGCCCATGAAGAAGAAGATGAAGCACCACCACCACAAGGCCAAGAAGGTCATGACCACCACGACGACGACCACCTCCACGTCGGCTGTCACGACCACCGCGAACTAAATTTCTCCGCGGTCCAACAAAAAGACCCGCCCGAAGGGACGGGTCTTTTTGTTTGTCCGGGCCGAGCACCGCGGGTTCAGGCCCGGCTGCTACGCCTAGGATGCCTGTGGATGCGGGGGTCCATCCACCCGCGGCAGGACATAGAGGATGAGCACCACGGCCAGGGCGAGGACCGCGGCCCTGACCCCGGGCCAGTAGCCCAGGGTCAGGGAGGGGCTGAACCACAGGGCGTCCACCCCGTCCATCATGGCATGGGCCGCGACCAGGGCCGCCAGGGAGGCGCCGCGCAGGCGGGCCAGACTCAAGGCCAGGCCCGCTGCGGCCGCAAAAGGCAGGTTCCACGGGCTCTGATATGTGGCATGCAGCAGGGCGAAGCCCAGGCTGCCGAGGACCAGGGCGTAGACGGTCCCGTGCTTGCCGGCCCATTCCCTGACCGAAAGGAAAAGGGTTCCCCTGAAGCTGATCTCCTCGCAGGCGGCCACGCCCAGGGCCACCCCCAGGCCGGCCAGGCGGGGCAGGGCGCTCTGGGCGTCGAAGTCCGCCGGCGGGCGCCGCCATTGCAAACAGACCGCCGCGGCCGCCAGGCCCAGCACGGCCGCCGACGCCGCGCCCCAGGCGCCGGGAAGATTGCGCAGGGCGGCCCCGCTGTAGCGCAGGCGCGCCAGCCAATAAAAAAAGAGCGCGCAAGCCAGGGATCCGGCGCATACAGCGAGGTCCTGGGGCGGCAGGTTGAACGCGGCCGTGGACGGCAGCAATTGGACAAAGAAGAGCCGGTAGCCCCCGTCCGCGATCAGGACCAGGCTGCACAGCAGAAAAACCCGTCGGGCCGAGGGGGGAAGGCGTTCTTGGCGTGGCATGGCGCAAGTTTACGACAATTCGGCCCTGGCCGGAAGGGGGGTGGACCTTGTCCCTTGTCCCTGCCCCTGCCACCCGTTAGGATAAGGCCCATTCCACCAAGGAGGCAGCTTTGCGTTCCTTGATCGTCACCGGCGGAGCCGGTTTTATCGGTTGCAACTTCGTGCGCTACGCCCTGGAACAGCCCGGCCTTGAGCGCTTGCTGATCGTGGACAAACTCACCTACGCGGGCTCCCTGCTCAACCTTGAGGAGCCCCTGCAAGACCCCCGGGTCCGCTTCGTCCTGGCCGACATCGCCGACGCCGCGGCCATGGACGCGCTTTTTATGGAGGAAGCCCCCGACGGCCTGGTCAACTTCGCGGCCGAGACCCATGTGGACCGCAGCATCGACTCCCCGGCGGCCTTCATCGAAAGCAACCTGGTGGGCGTGTTCACCCTGCTGGAGGCCGGGCGCAAGCTGGGCAAGGCGCCGGCGGCCGCTAGGACCCCTATGCGCTTTCTGCAGGTGAGCACCGACGAGGTCTACGGCAGCCTGGGGGACAGGGGGGCATTCAGCGAGGAGACGCCCTACGCCCCCAACAGCCCCTACTCGGCCAGCAAGGCCGGCGCCGACCATCTTGTCAGGGCCTATGTGCACACCTACGGCCTCGACGCCGTCATCACCAATTGCAGCAACAATTACGGGCCCTACCAGTTCCCGGAAAAGCTGCTGCCCCTGATGGCCCTCAACGCCCTCGAAGGCAAGGCCCTGCCGGTCTACGGCGACGGCGGCAACGTGCGCGACTGGCTGCACGTGCGCGACCATTGTTCCGGCATCTGGCTGGCCCTGTGCAAGGGCAGGACCGGCGAGAAATACAACATCGGCGGCGGCAACGAACGCAGCAACATCGAAGTGGTCAAACGCCTCTGCCTGGAACTGGAGCGGGCCCGGCCGGCCAAGTCGAACCTCGCCCTCCAGGCGAAGAAGGTGGGCTCGTATGAGGGGCTGATCACGTTCGTCCAGGACCGGCCGGGCCATGACCGGCGCTACGCCATCAACGCCGACAAGATCCGCCGCGAGCTCGGCTGGCGGCCGGCCTTCGACGTGGAACAAGGCATGGCCCAGACCGTGCAATGGTACGCCGGGCACCTCGAGTGGTGCCGCGGGGTGCAGGAAGGCAAGTACCAGCGGGAGCGCCTGGGGAAGGCTTGAACTTATTTTTCGGCCGGCACCAAGGGGGGGCGATGAAAGGCATCATTCTGGCGGGCGGGTCCGGCACACGGCTGTATCCGGTGACCTTGGCCATCAGCAAGCAGCTTGTGCCCATCCACGACAAACCCATGATCTATTACCCCCTCAGCGTCCTGCTGCTGGCCGGCATCCGCGAGATACTGGTCATCACCACGCCCGAGGACCAGGCCCAGTTCCAGCGCCTGCTGGGTGACGGCGTCCGGTGGGGGATCAAGATTTCCTACGCCGCCCAGCCCAAGCCCGAAGGCCTGGCCCAGGCCCTCACCATAGGCCGGGATTTCTGCGCCGGGGGGCCCTGCGCCCTGGTCCTGGGCGACAACATTTTCTACGGCCACGGATTCAGCGGTTGCATCCGATCGGCCCGCAAGCGCATCGAAGAGCGGGGCGGCGCGTGCGTCTTCGCCACCCAGGTGACCGATCCGCAGCGCTACGGCGTGGTGGCCTTCGACGCCGAAGGCCGGGCCGTGAGCCTGGAGGAGAAGCCCGCCGGCCCCAAGAGCAACTACGCCGTCACCGGCCTGTATTTCTATGACGCCACCGCCGCGGCCAAGGCCGCGGCCCTGAAACCCAGCGCCCGGGGCGAATTCGAGATCACGGACCTGAACCGGGCCTATCTTGACGAGGGAGCCTTAAGCGTGGAGATCCTGGGCCGGGGCATCGCCTGGCTGGACACGGGCACCCATGAAAGCATGCTCCAGGCCAGCACCTTCATCGACGCCGTGGAAAGCCGCCAAGGCCTCAAGGTCGGCTGCCCCGAGGAGATCGTGTGGCGCCAGGGCTGGATCACCCGCGAAAGCCTGGAGGCCCTGGCCGCCCCCATGAAAAAGAACCAATACGGCCAGTACCTGCTGCGTCTGGCCGGCGAAGCGCCCTCCCCGGACGGGCTCTGAGATGCGCGTCGACACGACGGACTTGCCCGGGGTCCTGCTGGTCACGCCCGACCTCTTCGTCGATCCGCGCGGGTTTTTCGTGGAAACCTACCACGAGGAACGCTATGTCCAGGCCGGCATAGCGGAGCATTTCGTCCAGGACAACCATTCCAAAAGCACCCGCGGCACCCTGCGCGGCCTGCACGCCCAGCGCACGCGGCCGCAGGCCAAGCTGGTGCGCTGCATCCAGGGCCTGATCTGGGACGTGGCCGTGGACATACGCCAGGGCTCCCCCACCTTCGGCCGCTGGGTGGGCGCGGAATTGGGCGCGGAGACCGCCACGCAGATCTACGTGCCCAAAGGCTTCGCGCACGGATTCGCGGTGCTGAGCGAGACCGCCGAAGTCGAATACAAATGTACGGACTATTACGCGCCGCAGGACCAGTTCACGGTCCGTTGGGACGACCCCCAATTGGGCATAGCGTGGCCCCTGAAGAACCCGCTCCTGTCGGCCAAGGACGCCCAGGCGCCCCTGCTGCGTGAACTGGCGGCCGACGGAATCCTGCCCAAATTCGGGGCCTGAGTTTTCCATGAGCCCGCCCTCCGACCCCATGCATGCGCAGCCTTTTGACGCGGCGGACCTGGCCCAATTGGAGGCCGCCGGGCTCGCCCCTGAGGAGGCCCTGCGCCAGAGGGCCTTGCTGGCGGACCCTCCGGCGCCCATGCGTCTTGCGCGGCCCTGCGTGGTCGGGGACGGAATCCGGCGCTTGGACGCGCGCGAGGAGGCGGACTATGAGGCCCGCGGCGGGGCCCTGCTCCCGCGCCTGCGCGTGGCGAAGTTCGTGCCGGCCTCGGGCGCGGCCACCCGCATGTTCAAGGATCTCTTGGCGGCCCTGAAGGAGGCCTCCGGCCCGCCGCAGGGGAGCGCGGGCGAGGCCCTGCTCTCCGCCGACCGCTTCGCCTTCTTCGACCTGTGGAGGGAGGCCCTGGGCGCGAAAGACACGCGCGCCTTCGCCATGGGCCTGGCCAAAGGACGCTGGCGGGAAGCCCTCCAAGCCCTACTGGGACACCCGGGCCTGGACTACGCCGCCCTGCCCAAGGCCTTCATCTTGTTCCATCGCTACGGAAGCCGCGCCCGGACTGCCCTGGAGGAGCACTGGCGCGAGGCCGCGGAACTGGGACTGGGGCACCTGCACTTCACCCTGTCCCCGGAACATGACGCGGACTTCCAGTCCCTGCTTGGGGAGCTGAGGAGGCTTCCGGCCGGGGAGCGTCCGCCCGAGCTGGACGTGTCGCGGAGTTTCCAGGATCCCTCCACCGATACCCTGGCCGGCGATGGAAAGGGCGGCCTCTTCCGCGCGGACGACGGCCGCTTGGTCCTGCGGCCGGGAGGGCACGGCGCCCTGCTCAGCAATCTTCAGGCCCTGGGCAAGAACGCGGACGTGGCCCTGCTCAGGAACATCGACAATATCGCCCATGCCCGGCTTTGGCCGCG
>Ga0182024_10013933_pt1 | contig 15598 bp, 13 predicted proteins | sample P32metaG_FD_120480 | JGI IMG/M metagenome (GOLD analysis project Ga0182024, IMG submission 120480) | Permafrost microbial communities from Stordalen Mire, Sweden - P3-2 metaG (Illumina Assembly) | ecosystem: Environmental > Terrestrial > Soil > Wetlands > Permafrost | place: Sweden: Stordalen... | reverse complement strand
TTCCAGCGATCGTTTTTCTCCTTGTCGAACCCTACAACCGAGACCGCTTCGTTCGTTTTCATTCATTTCAGTGCATCGGATTCTGGCTAGCTGCGTTAGTGATTGGCGCAGTACTCCGGGCGGCAGCCTTCCTGTTGTTTTTTGTTCCGCTGATGGGTTATTTGGTGGTCCTGCTGCTTTCTATGGTGACGAGTCTCGGTTTGTTCGTGATTTGGGTGGTGCTGATCGTAAAGGCGCTGCAGGGGGGGATGTTCAAACTTCCAGTTGTGGGTGACTTTGCGGAACAGCACGCCGCCACAAATTGAGGATGACTGGCGCCAAGTAATTGATTGCTTCTCCACACGCTTTCTGGTATTTTGCCGCAACGTCGCTTGGGGTGGTTTGGGCGGCCGCAACTCAGAGAGGGAGGAGACTCCGATGGCATTCTGCAATATGTGTGGTGCTCAGGTTGCCGATGGTGCGACAGTGTGCGCGGCATGCAGCGGGCGGGCTGCGGTTTTGCCCGCTACCGCGGCTTCGGGACTTACAGATAATGTGGCGGGAATGCTGGCGTACGTGACCATCATCCCGGCCATCATTTTTCTCGCCGTGGAGCCCTACAACCGGAGCCGATTCATACGATTCCACTCCTTTCAGAGCATCTTTTTCTGCGTCGCGTTGATTATTTTGCAGGTCGGCCTTTCGATCCTCACATTTGTTCCGTTCATGGGCTTGATTACGATTCCACTGCATTTGCTTGTCGGTATAGGAGCCCTGGCGATTTGGATTATTCTGCTTCTGAAGGCCAACCAGGGCCAGATGTACAAGCTGCCTTTAATCGGCGACCTGGCCGAAAAGCAGGCTGGATAGTTCTCTCCGGCGGTAACGGTGGCAACGGTGCGCGTGGAACCAGGGCAACTCCTGTTCGTGTCGGTGGATGGCTGTCTAAAGTAGTACGATCTTGTGGCCCTTGACTTTCCTCCTCTAAGCTGTCATTCCTATTAGCTTTTACTTCGTAGCTGCATTGCTCGGGTTTGAGGCCGATGCGGGCGGCGAAAATTCGTGGCAATTGGGGATGGGATTGAAAGTCAAAGTTTTCTACCACGACAAGTGTTTCGACGGAGCGTCGTCTGCGGCGCTGTTCTCCCGCTTCTATCGGGAGCGCATCCGCGGTGATGTGGACTTTGAGTTTTCTGGCCTGCTGCATCGGGCGGGCTCGCTCTTCAACGAATCGGATTTCGACGGCGACGAAAACGCGATCGTTGATTTCAAATACTCCAGTTCGCCAAGAATCACATGGTGGTTCGATCATCATGAAAGCGCGTTTCTCTCGCCAGCGGATGCCGCCCATTTTGAGCGCGACCAGAGCAATCGTAAGTTTTACGATCCCGCCTTCAAATCCTGCACCAGCTTCATTGCAATGATCGGAGAACAGCGTTTCGGATTCGATCCCATGCCGCTGGCTGATCTGGTGCACTGGACCGACGTCATCGATGGCGCGCTTTATGCCGACGCTAAAACGGCGGTGGAAATGCAGGCCCCGGCCATGAAATTGACCATGGTCATCGAATCAGCGCCCGATCAGGGATTTGTTCCCAACCTGATTCCGTTGCTAGCCACTAAGCCGCTGGCCGCCATTCTGGAAGAACCATTTATAGCGCCGCTCCTGCCCCCGCTGCTCAAGCGCCACGAGATTTCTATCGAGATACTGAAGCAGCGCGCCGAGTGTACGGACGGCACAATCTTTTTCGACGTTACCGACCAGGAGCTTGAGGGCTACAACAAATTCGTTCCTTACTATCTGCATCCGGAATCGATTTACAGCGTGGGGCTCAGCAAGAGCAGCTTTCGCGTGAAGGTGTCGGTGGGATCGAACCCCTGGGCGCCGCAGGAGCCAGTCGTGAATCTGGCGAAAATTTGCGAACGCTATGGCGGAGGCGGGCACGCGCGCGTGGGAGCGATTTCGTTCAACGTGGACCAGCATGCGGCGGCGATCAAGGCATCGCAGGAAATTGTGAATGAATTGCGGGCCGCGGTGCGCTCGGGCAGATCCTGAAGCCTTGCTGCGCCAGAATCCAACGGGCACGACGGGCGACGAACGGCAAGGAGTCGAAGTAGCCGTGGTACTCTGGAAGAAATTCCTAGCGGGCCGCGGAATGTCTTCGCCAGCAACGAAATCCGGTCTCCGTCCCGCGCAGCGGCGCCTCCTGCGTGCGGTCGCTTCTATCGAGTTCATCAAGGGCATCTTTGTTTTGCTGATCGGCCTGAGTGCGATACTGCTGGTGCATAAAGATGCATGGGTCATCGCAGAAAGCCTTCTGGCGTTGTTTCATATCAACACAGACCGGCACTCGGCGCAGCTTTTTCTCGATTTTGCCGACGACATTACAGACGCGCGCTTGTGGGCGGCCGTGGGCCTGGCATTCGTTTATTCAGCCCTGCGTTTTGTCGAGGCCTACGGGCTATGGAAGCAACGGACATGGGCCGAATGGGTGGCATTTGGATCGGGAACGCTGTTGATCCCGCTTGAGATTCGCGAACTCATACGCGGCGTCACTCTTTTGCGCTCAGTCGTATTTATCGGCAACCTGGTGGTGATCGGCTACATGCTTTATCTTCTGCGCACAGGTCGCCTGCCGACCGCCCCGGCGCAGATTGAGCCTGGCGCCGAAAGCGGGAACTAGATCGAGAGCAGAGGTTGGTTCCTAGGGTTTGGAGGGACTCACAGGATCGTCGCTGGGGCGGCAAAGACCCACGCAAGTGATGACCGCTACAGCGGCAACTCCGGTGACCCACGCCCAAGGGCTGTCCAGGATGGCTCCATCCGTCGCCCCCTGAGTAGGTTGGACGAGCGCCCCACAGCGATCTCGGCGAGTCGCCTGTTCACCCTCTCGCACAATGAGATCAGAGGAAGAGCCCTGTTTCGATCTGCGAACGGCGCCGTGTAAGTGAATTTTCACGTCATTTTTCAAGGCGACGACCTTAACCCTTCCGTCGACATCGGTCACATTGTATTGGGTTCGGTCTGACGTTATCGGAGTCACCGTGAGACAGCCAATCAGAACCTTCATCTCCCGCGCGGTATTAAGTTGCAGGGCGCCATGATCGAGGGCAAGCTCGTTGCCCTGGAACTGCACAATAGTTTCGGACCCAATCAGTACGGCCGACCCTTCCACATTAATTCTCGCACTGTGGCCAGCTTGGGTCTGGACTAGCGAATCGGGAAAGATAGCCGTGACTGCGGGCGCGGGGCTTTCATTGAGCCAAGTTCCTCCATCACTGTAGATGAGGCCTCGGTCCGCGATTTGGGCATTCAGGGACACAGGGACAATAACGATCATCACGCCGCAAACGAGTTTGCACCATTGGACCAAATTTCCCGCCTTCTCTCCGCACGAACGTCCTTTGGCTAGGATAGCTGTTGGAATTATTGGAGGGTATTGGCTTTCCTGATGACACCCTTGGAGCGAGACGCCGGGCCTTTAGTCGCTACGCGCGCGCGAAGTCGATGAATCCGTGCTGCACGTCGATGCGAATCAATTTGACGCGGAGTCTGTCCCCCACGTCAAAACCTTGGGCGCCTTGCACTAACAGACCCTCTACAGGGGGTTGCAGGGCGCGGACGAAGGTTCCGTGCGGCGTCACGCCGGTAACGATGGCGTCGAAGATACCGCCGATTCGATTCTGCATAGCGACAGCCGCGAGCCGCTTGGACATTTCGCGCTCGACTTTGCGAGCCGCGTCTTCTTTCGCGGTACAGTTCGCGGCAATGGTCGTGAGTTCGTCATCGGAATAAGGATTCGGTCGCCCCGCGAGCAGAGCCTTGATCAGACGCTGAGTCACGATATCAGGAAAGCGGCGGTTGGGAGCAGTGGAGTGAGTGTAATCCTGCACGGCGAGTCCGAAGTGGCCGGGCGACGGATCGCCGGGGCGCTCGAGGATGTATTCTCCTGGGCCGATTAATTTGATGACGGCCAGCGAGAGACCAGAAAAATGGTTGGGATCAGCCGCTTTGCGTTTCAGTAGAAAATCGTTGAGGGCTTTGGAATCGGGATGTGGAGGAAGCTTCTCGCCGTGCGTGGCGGCGAGTTGAACGATGCGGTCCCAGCGTTCCGGTTGTTTCACGATGCGGCGCAGCGACGAAACTTTTTCCAGCACGCGTGCCACCACGCCGTTGGCAGCAATCATAAAATCCTCAATCAACTCGGTGGCGTGATTTTTCTGCTGATTCTGCATGTCCACTACTCGATCATTCACTAGAAGGGGCCGAAGTTCATCCGTTTGGAGGCTGAGCGCTCCATTCTCAAAGCGCTGATCTTTCAATTTCTGCGCGACCTCGTCTTGCAGTCGAAGTTGCGACTGAAGATCGGCCGAAGCGGCCACCTTGGCTGGAGCCGGAGCTGTACCTTCCAGCCACGCTCCCACGGAGTTGTACTGGAGTTGTGCGTGGTTGCGGACCAGCGCGCGAAAAACATCGCTGGAAGTCACGTGGCCGCCGGCATCGACTACGAATTCGATGACGACGCTGAGACAGTCCTGATTTTCGAGCAGAGAAGTCTTGCCAGTGGAAAGCTCCTCCGGCAGCATGGGAAAGTTACGAACTTCGGCGTAGACGGTCGTAGTTTCTCGGGCAGCGTGCTGATCGATCGCAGACTGTTTGGGGACGAAGTTGTCGACATCAGCGATTCCGACCAGAACTCTCACGTCGCCGTTGGACTGTCGTTCGGCAACTTCGATCTGGTCGAGATCGCGAGAGGTGTCATTGTCGATCGACGACCAGAGAAGGTCACGGAGATCGCGCACATCTTTTCCCGAGGCGATTTGTGGAGGATGAGAGCGCAAATCTGCGAGCTGTTGTTGGACGGCGGCAGAGAAGTCGGGCTCAAATCCGCGTTGCCGCATGACTGCTTTCGCGACAGCCTGCAGGTCAATGTGAGAGGGATTGTTGGACATGAAGTTTCATTGCGATAACCAGCGGGTCACTTCTTCACCACAGCGACACAGAGAAAAAAAGCGAACAAGAACGATGCTCGATTCTTGCCCTGCCTCTGTCCTCTGTGGTGAAAGCCTGCGACCTATTCGGTGACCACTGCCTTTACCAGATTTCGTGGACGATCAACGTTATAGCCTTTTTTCGTGGCCACATGATATGCGAAGAGTTGCAGCGGAATAACTTCGACAATGGGCAGCAGCAGTTCTGGAGCGGCAGGAACAAAGAATACGTCATCGGCAATTTCGGTGATCGCGCTATCGCCCTCGGTAGCCACCGCGACCAGGCGGCCGTGCCTGGATCTAACTTCCTTCATTACTTCAAGGGTGCGGCGATAACGCAAAACGGAATCGGGATCGTGATGGTCACAGGTGGCAAGTACGACTACGGGCAGTTTTTCGTCAACCAGCGCGTTCGGCCCATGCTTCAATTCTCCGGCGGGATAGCCTTCGGCGTGAGCGTAAGAAATTTCCTTGAGTTTGAGCGCTCCCTCGCGGGCGATGGCATAGTGAACGCTGCGACCAAGGTAGAGAAATTTTTCCGCGTGGAACTGTCGCTCCGCAAATTGATCAGCCAGATCATCCCAAAGGCGAAGATTGCGGTCGATGGCTTCGGGAAGTTGTAACAGGCGCTGCAGATAAGATCGCGTGACCTCGGTGGTCATGCGACCGCGCTTGCGCGCGAGAAATAATGCCATCAGATAAAGAACCGTTACTTGCGTGGTGAAACTCTTGGTTGCGGGAACGGCCAGTTCGGGACCAGCACCGGTGATTAATGCCGCGCTGGCTTCGCGGGGAATCGTGGCGTTGGCCACGTTGGAGACCGCAATGGTCTTCACGCCGCGGGTGAGGGCCTCACGTTGCGCGGCGATGGTGTCGGCTGTCTCGCCGGATTGCGTAACCACCATGACGATGGGATCCACCGCCGCATGGGTAGACCGATAGCAGTATTCGCTGGCATACTCCACATCGACGGCGACGCCGGAAAGATCTTCGATCATGATCTCGCCGGCCAGACCAGCGTGACGGCTCGATCCGCTGGCCGCGATGATCAGCTTCTCGAAGGTGAGCAGGGCGCTTTCGATGGCATGCAGCTCGCCGGGAAACAAAATGTCATCCTTCAGATGCTGGTCGATGGTTTTCGCAATCGCCTGAGGCTGCTCGTAAATCTCCCGGCGCATGGCGTGAGAAAACCGATCGGACGTGTCAGACGTATTGCTGGGTGGATTCATGATGGCTGCGGCGAGGGTAAATCATTTGCGTCGTATCGGGCAAACTGGCTGGATGTCGATCTGAGAGGTTCCGTTTGACGTGACAATAGGGAGTGGAATCGAGGCAGCTCGACAGCCTCCTCTGAAAATTAAGAGAAGAAAGTAAGGATTGCTATACGATTCATGATTTTGATGATCCCGAAGGGATACGAGAAAGCTCAACCCCGGTCGGTAGCAGTAGCTACCGATCACCCATCGTGCGATCTGAAGCAATCGGGATCATTGAGTCACTGCGGCGGATCGTCACTCTCCGCGTACCGGCTTCCCAGACGAGTGAATAGCGCCTGCAGTTCTGCAGTGTGTATCGTTGCGCATAGCAGTCCGCCCGTCTACAATCTCGGTGATGTGTACCGGGCACAGCACCGCTCCGTGTGCCGATAGGGCGCACAACTTAATGTCGTCCGCGCGGTCTTCCAAGCTCTAAACGCGGCTCCGTAGCTCAGTTGGCCCCGTAGCTCAGATGGATAGAGCAGCGGTTTCCTAAACCGTTGGTCGGCGGTTCGACTCCGCCCGGGGCCCCCAGTTTTCAAGTTTGGGACCGACGTTGTTTTTACCGCGTGGTACCATCGCGCATGAGACGAGTCGGCGCTTTCTCGGTAACCTTTGGCGTGCAACTGCTTGCCTTGCTGGTTTTTCAAGCCTGCAATGCGCTCAATCCGGCGTGCGGAAGTGCGCGGCCCGCCCCAACCATCGCTTCTCTTTCCGTCAGCACAATTACTCTCGCTCAAGTGCAGCAGCAGGGCTTCGTTCTCACGGTGAATGGCAGCAACTTTGTTTCGTCTTCTGTCGGGCTCATCAACGGGACGGCGCTCAGCACCCTGGTCACAAGCAGTACGCAGTTGCAGATGACCATTACTAGCGCGGTGATCTCCGCTGCTGGAACTGCAAGCGTAACGGTCAACACTCCAAGCGGGAATTCGGGTGACTTGGGCTGCACCAGCGGGGGGACCAGCAGCGCTCTGGTCCTAGCGATTACTTAGCAGTTACCGGCATTTCGGCGAAGTGTTCCATCGGCAATGATTGGCAGCTGCGCATCTCGCGAGATCAACCTTCTCACGACGAATCAAGATGGTCTCCGCGCGCTGGAAACACCTCTCTCCACGGTGATCTGGGGCCGAACCGCACGGGGCGCTAAGCAGCCTTCTTTGCCGCTCTTACCTTTGCCCAACGCGCTCGCTGTGCCGCAGCGATTTTCTTGCGGACTGATGCTGACATGCTGTGCCTCGCAAGAGTCGGACCAGTCGTTTTCGCCGATCTCACTGTGGGCTGTGCTTCCTTGCGAACTCTCATCCAGCGAGCTTTTTGGGCTTGCGCCATTTTCCGCCGCGAAGCTGCCGATATGATTCGTTTTGCTGGGTTTATCGTCCGGGACGTCGCCGAACCGTTTAATGAAGCAATGACTGAAATCGCTTGATCCAACTTTTCCACATGCAACTGGGCTTTTTCCCGCGCCGCTCGCAGTTGCTGGAGCGCATTCTCTAGATTTGCCATAATCCCCCTCAAGATTTACAGCGATCCTGATTGTATAGGATGGGGCTGATCTCGCAGCAGATATTAGAGGCCCGACTGGGTCGACCGGTCTATGCACTTCTAATCTGCTAAGCTGATCGGCGTTAAACTCTGAAGCTAAAGGAAGTAACCGTGGAAGTAGTAGCCGGCGTGGATCTGGGCGGAACTGCCATCAACTATACGTTGGTGAACCGGGAGGAGCAATTTCTGATCGAGGGGCTGTGCGAGCATCCGGCACTCTCAAAACAAGGGCCGGAGACCTGTCTCCAACAGATCGCTGATGGCTTAAAGATCGCAACCGAGCTGGCGGGAATTCCTCTTGACGACGTGGTTGCCATTGGGCTCGACACTCCGGGGCCGGCCAGTGCAGCGGGCGAGCTCAGTGCGCGTGGTTCCACGAACTTTGTGCATCCCAAATGGGCAGGATTCGATATCCGTGAAGGCTTGGCGCACAAACTCGGTAAACCGATCTCCTACTTGAATGATGCGAACGCGGCCGCGCTGTGGGGACACTATGCGATTTTCGGCGCCACCAGCCGCGAAACTTCAATTTCCGACGTCGTCGGTACGGGTAACGGCGGAGGCATTATCCTCGATGGAAACGTTGTGAAAGGTAAGAACGGATTCGGGGGAGAACTCGGCCATGTTCTCATTCCATACCAAAGCATCGAGGGGATCGCTGGCATCATGCCGCAATGCAACTGCGGACGAATCGGGGATTTAGAGTCGCTGTGCTCGCTCACTGCGATCGAGAAGACTCTGCTGCCATATTATCTGTCGCGCTATCCCGGCCACGAGTTGACAAAGCAGGATCCGCACCAGGCAGCGAAACTGGTTCGCGGCCTGGCGGAGCGGGGTGACCCTATGTGCAAAGAGATTTTCCGGGTGGAGGCTCATGCCCTGGGACTTTTCTTCGATGAAATGATAAATACGTTCGACCCCGATGCGTTGATCGTTGGTGGTGGTGTTTTAGAAACCGGCGAGGAATTTCAGAGCTGGTTCCTGAAAGAGATCCGCGTGGGGATGCCGAATCAGCGGGAGGAGCAAGCGGGCATTCCGATCCACGTGATGCCGAATGGCGACACCGCGGGAGCGCGAGGCGCGGCTTTAGAGGCATTGAAACTTGCGCGGCAAAGCGGGCTCGCATAGCGCGCACGACCGGCGACGCGCAAGGATATAAGCATTCGAATTCCGTCCGCTCTGCGATGGGCGTCGCAGCCCGTACGCTTCTCCGTCCTAGATGAGATGCGCATCGCTTTCGCTCAAGTCTCATCCAATCCACCATGAGTAACGGATTAGCTATTTCGGTTCTGGATCTCGTGGGCATGCGAGCAGAAGAGTCCGCTGGCAGCGCGATCGCACGGTCGGTTGATCTCGCGCAACACGTCGAGCAGTGGGGATACAAGCGCTACTGGCTGGCGGAGCATCATTCCATTCCCGGGCTGGCTTGCTCGGCTACTCCGGTGTTGATCGGGCATGTGGCGGGGGCCACGAAGAGGATTCGCGTGGGGAGTGGTGGAGTGATGCTGCCGAACCATGCGCCACTCGTGGTGGCGGAGCAGTTTGGCACACTGGAGGCGTTGTATCCGGGACGAATCGATCTGGGACTGGGCCGTGCACCTGGCGGTGATTTTCAAACGATGCGGGCGCTTCGACGAGACTTAATGCAGAGCGGGGAGGATTTTCCGGCTCTTCTGGCGGAACTGCGCACCTACTTGGGACCGGAGAAGCCGGGGCAGCTGGTTAAAGCAATTCCGGGACAGGGGAGCAATGTGCCGATTACCTTGCTGGGGTCGAGCGGCTTCAGTGCGCAGTTGGCGGGAAGGCTGGGCTTGCCGTTTGCATTTGCGGCGCACTTTGCTCCCGAGTATCTGTATGCAGCGGCTCAGTTATACCGGGAGCAGTTTCAGCCAAGCGAGGTCCTGCCGAAGCCGCATTTAATGGTAGCGGGGCAGATCATTGCAGCAGAAACCGACGCGGCGGCGCGGCGGCTGTTCACGACACCCCAGCAGCGTTTTCTGAGACTGATTCGAAATCAGCCGGTAGAGTTGTTACCCCCGGTGGATTCCATGGAACCGCTCTGGCAGAACTACGGGGAGCGCGCGGCCGTGGAGAGTAAACTCGCCGCTGCCATCGTGGGATCGAATTCGACGGTGAAGGCGGAACTGGAGAAGTTGGTGGACGAAACCGGGGCCGATGAGGTAATCGTCGTGACTGATACTTATGAGCCCGCGGACAGGCTGCAGTCATATCAGCGCGTGGCTGACATTGCCGCGAAGATCGAAATGAAGCCCCGGATGGCTGTTGGAACCTGAGTATGACAGACACCGTAGCCGTAAATTGAACAGCCGGGACGGGGAACTTTCTACTTGGGTGGTGGGCCCTGCAGGACTTCGACAAAATCTCTGGGGCGGATCCATTTGGCAAAGGCAGCGCGAACCTCTTCCGCTGATAGCTTTTGATATCGTTCGGCTTCACGAATGGGCTCGTCGAGTGGAAGTCCTGTAATCGCGCGAGCGAGGAACCCCTCTGCGATCTGCGACTCGCTGGATTCACTCAACGGAATCTGGCGAATCAGCAGGGCGCGAGCTTGCGCCATTTCCGCGGGACTAGGGGCTGCAGTCTGCATCGCCGTTAGGTCCTGTTCAATTAATATGCGCGCCTTGGACACATTCACCGGATCAGCTCCGTACGACACGCTGAAACTCGTACGCGTGCGGCCAGCTTCCAGCTCTTCGTCGACGTTATAGACATAACCCGTCTTTTCCCGCAGATCGCGGTAAAGGCGCGTGGAATAAAACCCGCCACCCAGAATGTGATTGCCCAGCTGCAACGGATAATAGTCCGAGTCAAACCGATTCATGGGAACTTCTTCCGACAATGTGACCTCATCTTGAAGGCGCGTGGGGTCGGGAACCTGGCTGGCAGCGGGCTTGTTCGGCGGCACGGGAGGGAGATCCAGCTCCGGCTTCGGCTGCTCAGTTTTCCACGATCCGAAGTTCCGCAAAATCTCTTTCTTGGCCTCTTCCGGCGAAATATCGCCAATCACCACAATCTTCGTGAGGTCGGGACGGAAAGTTTTCTTGTAGTAATCGTTCACGTCCTGCAGGGTCAGCGCGGAGACTTTCTCCGGCGTGGCTTGCCGTAACGCTGGATCGCCAGGAGGCAAAAGGCCTTCCAGCAGCGAGCGGCTAGCCCGGTAGTCGGGGCTCTTTAAGAGACCAGCAACCGACTCTGCCGTCTCCCGCTGCACTACTTTGAACGCTGCTTCTGGAAGCGCAGGACTTAGTTCGTTTTCTGCAAGCAATTGCAAGCCGCGGTCAAGAAATGGTTTCAGCACCTGCAGTTCGAAACCTTCGCCTGCGCTTTCGTTGGCGGCAATATCGTCCAGAGCCTTCTGAAAGGCGAGCCGGTCAAGCGTGGTTGTGCCGTAGGAAAACAAGCCGTCGAGTATGGTTGCGATGCCTTCTTTTCCCGGCGGAACCTCCAGAGCAGTCTCGTGGCGTATTTCTCCGCTGATCGTAATGGTCGGCGTCAGCGTTTCGGTTTCCACGATTAAGTCGATACCGTTCGGTAGCGTGCTTTCCACCGGATGAAGGTTCCACTTCGGCACTTGGACGTTCTGGGTTAAAGACTGCGCCCACTTTGGCAGCTCGACGGCCTTCGTGGGAGTGGGCGTGACTTTTTCCGCCCCTCCGAATCCCTTGCTGGCCACGGCCTGACCGGAGGACTCAGGCACCAGTGTCGCGACGATTGCATTCTGGGTGATCAGATATTGTTTAGCGACACGGTTTACATCCTGCACCGTAACCTGCCGAACCGCGTCTACGTCTTCCTCGGGTGAGTTGCGGCCTTCGGCGGCAAGCGCCTGCGACCACAGCGAGGCCAGGCCGGGAATCGAGTTACGTTCAAACTCAAAGGACGCCACCTCGCTGCGCTTGGCCGCCTCCACCAGATCGGGCGGAACGCCGTTACGAGCATATCCGTCAATGATGCTGCGTAGCGTTTGCTCCATGGCGGAGGCGTCGGCGGTTGTCGGCGTGACTGCGTAAGCGAGCGCGGCACTGGCCTTACGGTAAGTCTCGCCCACTTCAAATCCGGCATCGAGAGCCTTTCCATCGGGCACAAGGCCGTAAATATCAGCGCGCTGGCTTGCCAGTACGTCGCTCAGGACCCGCGCTGCGGCGTAGTCGCCGCTGTCTGAGCCGGGCATGCGGTAAGCGAGGATCGTGATCGTATAGGGATAATCGCTCGGGAGAGTGAAATGCTCGGCTTTGACCGGTTGCAAACCAATTTTTGGTCGTGCCGGAAGAGGCTTCTTCGGAATGTCCCCGTACAACTGCTTGATCAGGTCCATGGTTTTCGCTGGATCCACTTGTCCCGTAATCACGAGAATTGCATTATTGGGCGCATACCATTTCTGCTGGAAGGTCTTCAGCATCGCGCCCGTGGTGAGCTGGAACGAAGGCCGTGTTCCGAGGGCATCGTCTTTATAGGGCGTACCGGCGAACATATCGTGATTCATGCGAACCAGAAACTTGTAAGTGGGATTGGATAGATCGCGCGATACTTCCTGTTCGATGGCGCCGCGCTCCTGTGCCCACTGCCCCTGGGTATCGTCAATATTTCGCATGCAATCGGCGTCCGCATGGAGAGCAATTTCCAGGTCTTGCGACGGTACCGTCTCGAAATATTGCGTGATGTTCTGCTGAGTATCGGCATCGTTATCGCCGCCCAGTTGGGCGAAAATCGCAGCGGTCTGATCGGCTGAGAGCTCGGTGCAGCCGCGAAATGCCATGTGCTCCTGAGCGTGGGCCATGCCGGGAAAGCCCGGGGGCGTTTCGTCTCCACCGACCAGATAGTTTTCTTCAACCGTGACGACGGGAGCGAGGTCATTGCGCACGATCACGACGCGCAAGCCGTTGGACAGCGTGGAGCGCGTTACATCCTCTGCGGAGGGCATAGGCAGGGGAATATTCTGCGCAACGCAGAATGGGCTTGCGAAGCACAAGGCGAGCGAAAGAATGTGCCGTCGCAAAAAACCCAATAAATTTTCCAAGGTGCTCCTGTAGTACCGACCGGACGTCGAGGTTATGTCGGCAATCAAGGTAGTTGGAGTATTAAAGCCGAACCGAGGTTGCGTCCCGGGCAGAGAATCGCGGTGCAAAGGTAAATGATTCCGGCGACAAATGTACTGTATGCCTCCGATGGATGCGTACCAGTCCAGATATTAGGCTTTCTAGTTTTGGATGCGTTTGACAGTCGGAGCCAGGTATTCGCGCAATGGACATCGTCGAACTGCAGCGTGGAAGGCGAGGAGGTTGGCTGCAATTGCGCGTGTGCACGATTATATTCCTGCTGGCAATAGTTCTCAGTGGGGCCAATGCCCCCGCTTACTCGGTTCTTACCCACGAAGAGCTCATTGACCTGGCGTGGAATAGTTCCATTCGGCCCTTACTGCTGGCGCGTTTTCCCGGTGCAAGCGAAGGACAGCTGCGCGAGGCACACGCCTACGCCTACGGCGGCTGTGCTATTCAGGACATGGGTTATTACCCGTTCGGCAAACCATTTTTCAGCAATCTTACGCACTACGTGCGAACTGGCGACTTTATCGGGTGGCTTTTTCAGAATGCTCGCACCATCGATGAATATGCGTTTGCCATTGGCGCATTGTCGCATTATCTGGGCGACTCAATCGGTCACTCCGAGGCGGTGAATCCCTCGACGGCCGTGGAATTCCCTAAATTGAGACGCCGGTTTGGACGTAGCGTTACTTATGGCGAAAGCCCCCATGGGCATATCCGAACCGAATTCGCATTTGATATCGACGAGATCACAAGTGGGGCGTTCGGACCTTCGGCATACTTGCGTTTTATTGGTTTCAAAGTGCCAAGGAAGTTCCTGGAGACGGCTTTCGTCAACACCTACGGATTTGATATCCATGAACTCCTGGGTCGAGCCCACCCCGCGCTGAGGAGCTATCGTACCTCCGTCCGGAGCTTCATCCCGGCATTTGCGGAAGCCGAAGTGGTGCTGCATCGGCATGAGTTTCCTCCATACCCGGATGACGAGACGTATCACATTTTCGCCGAGCGCGTGGCACGCACAAACTATGAACGGAATTGGAGACACACCTACCATGGTCCCGGAATAAGGGCACACTTGCTGGCAGTGCTGGTCTTCATTATTCCAAAGGTAGGCTCTGCTTCTGATCTGGCGATAAAGATTCCGAAACCCGACACAGAAGAATGGTACTTGCGAAGCGTCAACCGCACCGTGGATAACTTTCGCGGAATCCTGGATAAATTGCGCGCGGATCGCGATTCGCCGCTTGCCTTCGCGAACCTTGATCTTGACACGGGGAATCGCGTCAAACGTGGCGATTATGTGCTCGCCGACGAAACGTATGAGCGACTACTGGCGCGAATCACGTCGAAACCCAGCCGGGTGATCCCTGATAGCCTGAGGCAAAATATCGTTGCTTACTATGCGGATTCGGATCCGACGACTGCCTCAGGCCAGCAAGTCGCTGGGCAACTCGGAGTGTTGAAGGGGATGAAATCCTCCGATAGCCTGAGTAGAACTGCAAGTCCTTAGCAGATCAATATCGAAGCTCGCACAAGACTCCGGGCGCGCGATATGTTGCGCTGCAGCCGGACACATTCCATGTGCCCGGCCGCAGGCCCAGCAATCTAGAAGTGAGTGTTCTTCACTTCAGCCAGTTACATCCCTGGAGTTCCCTGACTTTGACGCCTGCTGTGCAGCGTAACGCGCACGCCGCGCTGCGCGTTTACGCGCGTAGTGGTCGCCCAGTCGATATCGTCCGTGCTGATGACGCCGCTTCCACCGCTGGCCAAAGTGTAAGTAATGCGCCCATCCTCATATCCGTAGCCGCTGACCGAAAGAGCCATACCGGTGGTCAGAACGAACACGGGCATGCCCGGCGAACTCCCCGGATTTACCGCAGCCGAATTTGTTAAAAGGGAGGCATAAGAAGACTTCGGGGCGACCGTCAACTCCATATCGTGGGTCGAGGTGACTGCGCGTATGGCGAGTTGAGGCGTGCTCCGCTGCAACCCGGATTGCTCGTAGGATTCATTCCTGGGCTGACTGAAATAATGCCATCCTGGGCCAAGAGACGTACGCTGCGCCACCTGCGGCACCTGGACGTCATCCATGAGGCGAAGAGTCATTACGGACTCACCCTTGAGCGCGGGTTGTGGACCCCTCGCGGGCAGCATGATCACTTTCCACGGCCACAATGGCGGAAGCATCCATTCCACTACGTCGCGTTTGGCGTGACCTTTTCCCTTGATATCGCCCTCTTTGTCCACCTTATACCCGCGCGTGGCGATTACCTTGGCATCCAAGGGAAGATCACCGCTCGGCAACCCAATGCGATCAAACTGCAGCCTCATGTTTCCCTTCCCAACAAAATGTCCGGGCTGCTTCGCCGATTCCAGATGCCCCACCAGATAACTGCCGCGAGGGAATGCCTCTTGGCCGAATTCGGTAACACCGCGCAGGTGGCAAAGAACGGGATCGCCCACCGCCGCCGTCGAGGGAGAGAAGTTAGGTTCATTCAAAGTGCATTGCAGAAGAGTGCCGGCGGGCAGGACAACGTCCCGCGCACTGGCGCTTAACGTCAAGCCTAATGTGAGAGTTGCAAGGGTGGCATATACGATTGACTTCATGGGGCATCTCCTTGTGACGCACTAATTCGCGAAATGGGATCGCGCCGAACCCGACTAGTCCGCGAAGTTAATCACAAATATGCGTCACGGTCAATCGGGAACCCAGGGTAGATGAACACCTCGACTTGAAATAAGTTGCGAATAAAAATGCGTGGG
>Ga0182024_10013931_pt1 | contig 15602 bp, 14 predicted proteins | sample P32metaG_FD_120480 | JGI IMG/M metagenome (GOLD analysis project Ga0182024, IMG submission 120480) | Permafrost microbial communities from Stordalen Mire, Sweden - P3-2 metaG (Illumina Assembly) | ecosystem: Environmental > Terrestrial > Soil > Wetlands > Permafrost | place: Sweden: Stordalen... | reverse complement strand
CTGCGCTTCAAACATCTTGTCGACGTTGGCGAAGCCGAACGTGCGGCCGCACGACCGATCCGATCTGCTCCGCTTGACATCGCGACTGTGGCAAGGGGCGGAACGGTGCGGCGAACACGACCCGCGTCAGTCGCCCGAACTCCGCGCTTGAACGGCTGCGACGGTTGCGTTTAGGTACGACTCGGCGGAGTCGACGAGGTTGGACAGCGTGGCCATGTCGTCGTTGTTGCAGGCGGTGATTGCCTGATTCAATTTGAGGACGGTATTGGTGTATGCCGTCCGGATCGACGTGTCGGCAATCTTGGCCTCGTCGCTCGTCCAAGAGCCCAGACTGCTCTGCACCGAAAGACAATCTTGTGCGACGGCGTGAACGTCCTGTAGTTGAACGTCGGCGTAGAGGTTGTCGAGAGCGGTCTGCTGTTCGGATGTGTCCGCCAAGACATTTTCAGCCCAGTCGGTACCTGCAGGCGCGCCTGTCGCTGGCGGCGCGTTCTTCGCATTCTCGATGTGATGCCCGACGACCCCGACCGTCGTGAGCGCCACGAGAATCACGGCCGCGGGCACCAACCTGCTGTTCATCGCGATCCTCTTCGCAAGAGCTGCGGCTTGCTTCGGCGGTTTGTAGCCGCAATCGAGGCCCGCCGACAGCGAACGCCGACGCCGCGGCCGCGCCGTCAGGGCCGACGAATGTTGCACGCCCTGTGGTCCTACCAAGGTGACGCCCGACGGATTCGCCACGAGGGCCCGCGTTGCGGCGCGTTGCTCCATATTCAAGACAGGCGTGATCCGTCACAGCATTGCCCCGACTCCGTAGAGAACGCCAGTATACGCAACCGCCCTGGCCGTGGCCGTTGCGAGGTGAGACCGAACCGGACCGCGTCGAAGATGTCGGAGCCTGTGACCGCGCCTGTGCCACTCGGTGGGGTTGGGCGCGAAGAGCGCTGAATACTCAGCACTCCTCATGTCAACGGGGTTGGCGTGGAGTGCGGAGCAGGAACGACGGACAGCTGGTCGCTCCGGGCGCGGCACGCTCGCGAGGTGCACGATCCGAGGACGGTCTCGGGCTCGGGATCATCGTCCGACTTGCGGCCCAATAGTCAACGAATTCCGGGTGGACTGATCTTCAACGCGACGTTGTCCCATCCGACCGGCGGGTCGTCGATTGCCTCCGGACAGGCCCGGATCTTTCAAAGTCTGCGTCGATCCTCTCGTTCCGCGGTCGTCCTCGCCACGCGGTTGCCCGTCCCGGACGCGCATAGCACTCGTCACACCTTGAGGGTACGCAGCTCAACACGGACATCGCTCACACAGGCTTGGCGCGGAAACACCGGGGCCCGCCGTCGATAGTCACCCGCGGCAGTTCAACGGACTGGACACGCGCGATCGGACGCACCTCAGCCGCGACTCGCTGAACAGCACCGACCGCGTGGAGCAGCCGTCGTGTTCCCTGTCCGTCGAGTGGCGTCGCCCGTCAATGAGCACACTGACCCCGCGCGCGGCTTTCGGCCGCCGCGAGCAATCGAGCGCCACCGCCGCCGTCGGTCTGGGTATGGCGTTCACCTCAGATCGTGTCGGACGTCCTCCCTTCACGCGCGGTGAACCTGATACCCAACACGGCCGGCGCAATACCGCGAAACGTCCCTTCTTCGACCTCGTCGAATACGGCAAACAGTGCAATACGCCGACGTCTCGGGATGCAGGCTGCGTACGTCTCGGAACGAGAGCTTGCACCGCAGGCGTACTATCGCAGCTGGTTCTGCCCAGACCTCGCAGCCCAGACCTCGCTCCGTCGCCGGTCCAGGACTTGACGTTTGACGTGCTGCGAAGGACACACATCATGAGCAGGATCGAACCGTCCGAGAATGGTTTTGCCGCGATCCGGACGACGGGCGCAGATGGCGGACTCAGCGAACATTGCGCCTCGGAACACACTTCCGCGACGACATCTTTCAACGAAGTTGACGGCCGTATCGCCGTCCAAATGCACGATCGTGTGATCAGTCGCATACGCGGAGCGGAACTCACACTGGCGGCGATCTTGGGTCTCGGCACCGTCGATACAACTGTCGCCGCACAACTCCGCGACGTCCTCGACGAGCTCGACAGCGCAGCCAAAGATCTCCGCAGCTCGGTTCATACCCTCTTCATTCGCGACCGCGTCGAACCACCGGACCCGACGAACCATCTGACAATTGTCAGATCGGCGTCCACTCGTGGGGAGGCGGATCGACCGGTGAGAGTCGCGGGACGCCGCTACCTGTGCACCTTCGAAGGTGGCCAGGTGTTCGCGTACGCGAGGCCCACCGGTCAAGATTTCTTTCGAGCCGTCGATCACATGCCATGGGCCCACGAGAGCGACGGGCTGCTCTTGTCGGCGCGATCAGGTACACCACTGGCCCGCCGTACTGGCAACCTGTTTCATGACATCGTGTCGAACGTGCCGCTCTACTACGAGCGGACCGAGTAGATCCCGAGCGAATCAGGGAGCGCGCGACACGGCTCCCCGTGGATGTTCGGCCGGCTACTCATGTTGGCCCCGCCGGGTTTGTACGAGACCAAGAGGCGATGATCGCCGTCTCGACTTGCTATGACACCCTGCTTCGTGCGTCCCGTCCCCGTATCGGCCGACAGTTCACAGTTTCTGCGTGCAGCGACGACGATCTTGTCTGCGCGCGGGCCCTGTCGAAGAAGGCGTGATTCCTGAACAGGAGCGTGATGCGCTTCTCGTCGAAAGCGCAGCCAACGACATCGCCCAACACAACGGAGTTCAGTCTAGAAACGCATCTCCGTGTCGATCGATATGGATTGGCCGGCAGGGTCAACGCCCACTCGGCACGACGGGCACGTCGTCGGTGTCGAACCGTCCTTGAACAAGCCGGCCTTGAAAATCCGCTTGCATTCGTCGCATTCGACGTAGGTCTCGCGTGGTCGTGAGGTCACGGCAGACACTCTACTCCTCGCAAGTTTCGGCTGCGTCGCTCATCGCAAACGATGGAGTGTCAGTCGCTTACCGCGGTGCTTCGCAGGTTTTCGGGAAACACATGGAGCGTCCCGCCCCGTCTGACGATGCCGTCGCTGCCGCCGCCGCTTCCAGCGAGAGCACCGTCGTCTATGGAGGCGACGCCCCGGAACGAGGTTGCCGTCTCAACGTCTTTGTGTGTGTACGGGGATCGAGCCAGCAGACCTACGTACGACATCTTGGTGCCCGCCCCGAGAACAAACGCGGCAGAGTCCGCCGAGTCGCTACTCGCCGCGAAGAACGTCGAGTTGGTTGGACCCCGAGATCCTGCTGAGGCCCGTGTCACGAGCTGCCGGGAAACATTGAATGACATCGCTCCGAGTGACTGCAGGGCGCTGACGTCGCCCAGGTAGTACGCGATGACGTGCCGTGATGTATAGGAGGTGATCGCATTCAGTCCGTAGTCGTGGGGTGAGTTGCTGTGCCGACTCTCGTAGAGGTCGCCGTAGGAGATGACCGACTGTTCCAACCACCCGCCCGTCGACCCGCCGCCGATGTTCACCCCGGTCAAGAACGCTGTGGCCCAGAGGTTCTTGACGACGAAACCGTCGGACCGGTAGGTCGCTAAATCGACGATCTGGTAGCCGTTGAGCACGTTCGTGTCTTGCACCCATGTCCCCGTTCCAAGGGACCGGATCGTGTATGGATACGAGGTGACAGGGTAGTCAGCCGAACCGAAGCCTTGGTTTGGGTACCGGATAGTGAGGCCGCGGACTCCGGCGTGAGGGCTCAGCGTAATGAATGCTGTGTCCGTGTTCGGAGTCAGAGTGCCTTGGCCCTCCACCGCGAGCAACGTTGTCGAGTCTCTCGTCTCGGAGGTGTGTCGGTTGGCGTACGCACCCCGCAACTCGACCCCCGTCGGCACGAGCAGGTGCGTACTCACGAGATAGGTTCCCGACGGGAGGTACACCGTTCCCCCGCCGTTGGCGGCGGCCGCGTTGAGCGCGTCCTGGATCGGCGCAGTGTCGTCGGTGAGTCCATCCGCATGAGCGGAGTACGGCGGAGCCATGACGTCATAGAAATCGGATGGCCCAGTCCGCGCGGGCGTCCGAGACGGAGCGAAGCGGTACGAGATGTTCCTGGCCTGGGATACGAGATCGGTATCCATGATGCTGTTCACACCGGGCGCCGGTCGTGCCGACACGCGATCTCCGCTGCGATTGAGGCTTGCAGAGATCTTCGAGAACGATCCGTACGTGCCGCAGTTTGGCTTGCAATCGTTCGCCGAAGTAACGATCCCGTGCAACGCGTGCGTGACGGTCACGCCGTACATCGTGAGGTTGTCGTTCCGATAGAGGTGAACGGCGGTGAGATGGTGCGCGGTCCAACTGTTCAATACTGCACGGTTCGTCGCCGAGGTCGGCTTCTTCGTCACTTCAGACGGTGCAGACTCCCAGATCTGATTCGAGACCTCGATATTTGTGATGAACGAGTAGTCGAGATCGCCGTCGTCCAAGATGCAAGTCGTGAAGCAGGTTGCGCGCAGGCCGGAGATGTCGGACGCGCTTCCGCCTCGGAAGACGACACCCTGATCCGAATCGAATAAGGTCACGTCGTTCACATTTACTGACGCCACGTGTGACTGGATGGTGGGCGGGAAATGCGAGGGATGCGCGAAGCTCTGATTCGGATACCAGACGCTCAGGTGGCTTATCCCTGAATTTGTTCCGGCCAGCGCGAGGAACGGCGTTCCCGACGCGCCGGCGCGCACTGTCGCGGCGAGGATCGTCTGACCAGGCTTCGATGTTGTTGAGCTCCAGTCTCCGCGCAGCGTCACATTCGCGGGCAGGGACAGCGGCCCCTTGACGGTGTACACGCCGGGCGGGAGAAACACGGTTCCGCCGCCCTCATCGCCGACCATGTCGAGTGCTGCTTGAATCGGTGCGCGGTTGTCGATCGAGGCGTTGTTCGGCACAGCCCCGAACTGTGGATCCGTCGCGACGGCGTCGGCGACCACAACGTCATTAGTTGTCAGCGGAGCCGAGACGACGCGCGGTGCCGGAAAGTTGACCGTGGTGGGGGCCACGTCCACGGTGGCGAGGTCTGTATCGAAGCCGAGTAGCTCGATCGTGAGGACATGAGTCGGCCCTGCGATGAGGTGCACCGCGGGAGTTAACACGACGTTCGACCACGGGCCGATCTCTGCGGTCTGACCGTCGTTGATGTCGTCGACCCGTGTCCAAAACGCACCGTGCTGCCCCGCGGCGGACATTGAATACCAGCCGGTTTGGGCGACGGTGAACGAGTACTTCACGTAGTCGCTGTAGAAAGGAGTCGGTCCGGGACAGTTGTGTGTCGGGTTCGAAGAGGTGTGCGGCGACGACGACTGAATGTAGAAGGTGCTGGGTCCCGCCGAGAAGATGTCGATGTCGTGTGGATCGGTTCGGTACGACGACGCCGTGCCCTGATCTCCCGGCGTGCACGCATGAAATGCCTGCTGGGCGGGACCGCTGTTGAAGTTCGCGGCCTCGATGACAGCACCCGTGGCAGGAATCGACATCGGGAGTGGTCCGGGATACGGCGCACCGTTGCCAAACGGCGCGCTCGCCACTGCGGCCGCGGCGAGCTGCGGTTGCAGTACAACGATGGCGGCAGAGGTCGAGACCAACGGCGCCAAGAGCAGCGACAGTCCGCACAGGGCACTCACCGTGGCTGATCGCGCGCCCCGCCGGCTCTGCGACTGGTCGCGTCCCACAATCACTACGCCACCGCGGGTGGGCGCGGCGACCGGTCAGCACCGTCGCGCATCCGTCCATGGATTCCCCGCCGAGACAAACCAACCCCGTAACGTCTGCCGGCCACAGGCGCGGCACCAAACTTCCGATACGGGCTGCCTCCCGATCGGCGGACCGAACGCCTTCGACCCCCGCCCCCTCGAACGCCCGCGGACTCTAGCCGTTTGGGTCGAAGATGGGCGAGCGGCGTGTGCGAAACGTCCCGGGTCGTTCGCTGTGAACCCGTCCCCAAGGGACGCGGACGTTTCCTGAGCGCTGTTCCAAAATTCGAAAGGCGTAGTGCGCTTCGTCGGGGGGGCCGGCCAGTGGGCCCCCGCGGGACGCACGTACCGTGGCTGACGGCGCTTCTTGGCGGCTCCGACACGGATGCAGGTTCGCGCTGACGACCGGCACCGCCTCGATGCCGCTGCGGATCCATCATCGGTGCGCTTCGACAACGTTTCGTTGGCGTTGGTCGTGGCGGTCGTCGCCTTCGCGGTCATAGCCGCTTGGTCGTGCGTCGCGGTCTGCGTCGTGCGGGTCAGCGACGCTGCCGAGTCGGCCGGCTCGACGGTCAGCTCAATGATCGGGCGAACAACGCGGCAGCGATCGAGACTCGGACGATGGAGTTCATGCATCCGTCCGCCTGGGCTGGTCCCGTCTGGCAACCGGGGTACTGACCTGATCGGCTAACCATTGAGCGACCCACTCGTGCCCGGTGCGACGGGGTGAACCTGAAGAGGAGAACATCCTGGCATTGCCATGTCGATGCGTACTGACTGCATCGTGTTCGGCGGCGTGACCAAGAGTCGCGGGTAGGTCGGGCAGGCGTGGTCGTTTCCCTGGGGAACGTCGGTTCCCTCGACGAACGCCGATGCTGACTGACCGTCCGCTACGACGACGACCGGCGGACGCTGTCCGGTCGGTACTCCCGGGATGAAACCGTGCAAGGTGCGCGCGGCCTGCACAACCTGCCGACCCGCGGCGTCGAGCCCGGCGACGCCTGGATACCCGATCAGAGCGCACGTCGACGTCCTCGTGTTCTCGAACCGGACCAGCACGCCGATATGACCCGTTGCGGAATCGCCAGTGGCGGTCACCGAGAGTTGGGAGAATTTGCAGTTCGGGACCCCGGCCTTGACCTGCGAGGAAAGCACCGTTGAGCTCGTCGGACCTGTCGATGACGTCGATGCTGTCGTGGAGCTGACCGTAACCGTCGTTGATGTCGGGGAGCTCACCGAATGGGCTGACGAACTGCACGACACCGCGAACGTCACGGCGACCATGCACAATCCGAGCGTCGCAATTCGTTGGGGGGACAATGAGTACCCTTTCCATCAATCATGGTCCGCGTTGTTGCTTGACGCGCTCTTCTTTAGTCCTGCGGAACAGCTCGAGGGTTACGTGACCGTCCAGCGCGTAAGCTTGCGCGGTGAGTATCTCCATCGAGCTGGCCGACTTGCCGGTCGAGGTGTCGCGATTCGGGGCCAGCGCGTTTCTCGTCACGACGCCCGGTCAAGGTCCGCCTCACGTCACGTCGGTGCTCGTCGCGTTCGATGGCGACAGCCTTGGAATGCGCGTCGGTCGACGAACGCACGTCAATGCCGAAGAGCATCCGGCGGTCGCGCTCGTGTGGCCCGCCGGAATGGACGACTTCTGTTTGATTGTCGACGGTGTGGCCCGGTCCGGATCGTCGGATTCGCTGCTTGTCGTACCGACGTCGGCAGTTTTGCACCGACTCGCGAGGCCGAGCGAGATCGATCACTATAGGCCCATCGACGGGCCGGGCGAGGGTTCGCGAACTGCGCCGGCACGGTGACGTGTCGCCGGTATGCGGCAGGTTGGCGCACGCGAGAGCTGGACGTTGAACCGTTCGCGGCTGCCGGCATCTGCTCGACGCGTCAACCGAAATCCTCGAATTCCGCATCGTTTCACTCCGATACGGCGGACCGTCGGTCGTACGCCTCTCGACATTCGATGCGGTCCTCGCTGGTGGCGCGGGCTGGTCTCCGGCGTGAATGACTTCGTTCCGGTTCTGCCGGGAAGCGGAATACGTCGAGGATTGAGGCGTGCTTGAATCGCAGTTGTACCTGCGGCCCGTTCGAGTCCACGATTTGGCCGTAGGCTCCGCTTGTGACTGCCAAGTTGCGCGACGTTCGGGCTCGCTGATCGAGTGACTGCGGCACACGCCATCATCATCTTCGTCGCGGGCCTCGGCGCGGGCACGATCAATGCCGTCGTCGGGTCCGGATCGCTGATCACCTTTCCGACCCTCATCGCGCTCCGTTATCCGCCGGTGCTCGCCAACGTCTCCAACGACATCGGGCTGGTTCCCGGCGCGCTATCTGCGGTCTACGGATATCGGCGCGAGCTCCGCGGGCAGCGCGAACGGCTCGTACGGCTCGTTCCGGCATCGATCGCTGGTGGGCTCGTCGGCGCGGTATTGCTCCTGGTTTTGCCGAGTGGCGTGTTCAAAAGGATCGTGATCGCGTTGATCCTGATCGCGCTCGCGCTCGTCGTTGTGCAACCACGACTCGCCGCGTACCTTCAGGCACGTTCCGGAACTCGACGTGCAGAGGTGCGGCCCGCGTTGTGGATCCTCGTCGCCGCCACCGGCGTATACGGCGGTTATTTCGGCGCAGCGCAAGGCATCATATTGATCGCGATACTCGGACTGTTGCTCCGCGACGAGCTGCAGCGTCTCAACGCCACCAAGAACGTGCTCGCCGGGTCGGTGAACCTGGTCGCGTCGGTCGTGTTCATCTTTGCGACGAGTATCGATTGGAAAGTAGTGGGGTTGATAGCGGCGGGTTCGATCCTGGGCGGCCAGCTCGGCGCAACCTTCGGTCGACGCCTGGATCAACGGGCCCTGCGCTTCGTGATCGTCGTCGTGGGCACCGTGGCGCTCGTACGGTTGGTCTGAGGCGCGAAGCCACCGACGCGTGCACCTCGCCCCCCTCGGTCCGGCGGCGGGCGCGCGTCCCGCTCTCAGCCGTCCGTCAGGCTGGGTCTCTGAACGGCGTCGACACCGGGCGACGGGAACGGACCTCGACGCCAGCTGTAGTCGGCGAGCCCTCCTGCCGACACGCGAAACGACCCGCCGCTGCGGGCGACGGGTCGTGTCTTGCGAACGAGGGATTGGGGGCCGTCGTTCTCCGTCGATTGTGCCGATCCGCCACGACAAGGTTCCAGGCAGATTGGGTCAAGGTTCGGCTGTCTCGCGTAGGGCGCGTGGTCGACCGCGATTGGCTCCAGCGACGACGCGGTCTTCGACCTTCTGCGCGGCCGCGTCAGGCCCGGCTGTGGTGCGCGCCGGCTGCGGGCGCCAAGCCTCGACCCACGCGAACGTTCGTCTACTTGTGAGTCGGCGATCAGCGACACAGGCCGTGCGGCCAGCACCGACACGCCGATCCAGGCGAGCGCGCTCACCAAATGCGCCTTCTCGACCATGGCGCGAGGCCGCATCCGCTTTCGGTGACCGCGAGCCAACCGCACCTTCTTGACCGATCATTGACAGGGCCCGGTCGGCGTGCCGGGACATCACACAGGCAGGCGGACGACGGTCGGGCGGTCTGCTGTCCGTTTCGCCCCGGCGAGACACCAGCGCCCGTCCGCTGACAGAACCGCGAGCCCGATGTCGTACGTCGTCGGCTTCGACGTGGTCGTCGGCTTCGTGACCTGGCGCCCAGCCTGGCGGATGGGCCGCCGCGCCGTTTCGTCGAGGTCTGTGATATTGGACACGGGCGCGCGGACAGAGCGACTCGACGAGCGCGCCGTTGTCGGCCGCCGATGGTTGGCCGACCAGCGCGGAGTCCGGTGCGAATAACGCGAGCCGGCCGACGCGCGTGTTCGAGTTCATCATCCGGTCGGATGATCGGAACCCACGCGGTCGAGCTTCGTGACGCGCGGGTCGGACCGTCGCGCTCAACGCGTGTTCGAGCCCGCGACGATCGGGCGCCGAAGACCGAGGTCGTGCCGGTCGATGGCCTGCAGAACGGTCCGTGTGACGCGACCTGCCCCGGAGCTGTCGCGACGCCGATCGGTGACCGGGCGACGCGCCGGTCGTCCGTCCTTGCGGATGCGGCACATCGCTGGAGCCGAATCCGGCGAGGCGCTGTTCGCCCTTGCGTCCAACCAGGTGGACACCGTTCGCGCCGCCGACCTCTTTGACCGCGAGCATGGCGTCGCACCTCGAGTGCAAGGAGCGGTTTGGCTGCGAGGGGGCGGCGCGCAACCGGAAGCCGAACGCGAGCACGTATCGACTTCGGGCACGTCATCGCCCTGCCAGAAGTCGATAACGTGAGGGTCGGTTCAGCTGCCAGGGGGGCCTCGTGAAGACTCGCAGCAAGGCGTACCACTCGATCGTTCTCGCAGCGGCGGTGTTGACCGCGACCGCGGTGATCGGCGCAGCGGGAGACATCGCGCCGGCTTCGGGAGCCCAACGCGCTGCGCAGGCCAACGTGACGATGCCCGACGCCGGGGTCACGGGTTGCGACGTACTCCTGACCGCACCTGTCGGCCACCACTGCCTCTTGCCTTGGCCCAACGATGCGTTCACCATCCCCTCGAACACCCCGACCGGCCGCCGGCTCAATATTTCGTCGAAAGTCGACCCGTCCAACAGTCAAGGCACGCATGTCGCGACAACCGCCCAGAACGCGGGCGATGGGTTCTCGCCGGGGTCGGTCATCATGACGTACGTCTCGAGACTGAGCCTGTCGAAGTCGAACATCGCGACGTCGACCGATATTGGCCTTTCCCTCGCTGCCGATTCGCCCATCGTCGTCCTCGACACCGTGACTCATACCCGGGTGCCGTACTTCGCCGAACTCGACGCGCAAACGTCGAACCCGGCCGAACAGCTTCTGTTGATTCATCCTGCCGTCGCGCTGACCGAAGGGCATCGTTACGCGGTCGCGCTGCGCAACCTCGTGGATAACAGCGGCGCACCCATCGCGCCGCTCACAAGCACAACTGCGGCGCTCGCCGGCACGCTGAAACCCGCAGTCCGCGGCGCGCATATCAAGTTCGTGATCCGTCACGATCTGGCATCGGTACTCGGATCGACGGTGCCGTACCAGGCTTGGGACTTCACGGTCGCGAGCGAACAAAGTCTTGCCGGCCCGGCTCTCACGATGCACAAGTTGGCGTACCAATGGCTCGCGACACACCACCGCGAGTCGACATCGAGCGCCCCGAACGATCTGGCACCCCCGTTCGTGGTCACGTCGGTCACAGACACCAATGGAGTGCGTGACGTGCACGGAACGTTTCAGGTGCCGCTGTTCCTGGCGGACACGACGCCGTTCTCCGCGCTCGTTACCGATCGCGCCGGCAACCCGATCATCAACGGCGACAAGACATGGACTGCGAACTTCATCTGTGTTCTGCCCTCCACGGTGCAGAGCGCCGGGCCGGCAACACCGACGGTGTATGGGCATGGCCTGCTCGGCAACGCCAGCGAGGTCGAAGGAAGTTCGTTCTCGGCTGGTGTCGCCGACAACCTCATGGGATGCGCGACCGACTGGGTCGGCATGTCGACCAGCGACATACCAAACGTCGCCCGGAATTTGAAAGACATGTCGACCTTCGACACTCAGGTCGACCACATGCTGCAGGGATTCGTGAACTTCCAGTTCCTCGGTCGTCTGATCAACTCGTCGTCGGGGTTGGTCACGAACCCAGCGTTCCAATCCAACGGCCAACCACTCTTCAAAATCCACGACTGCCACTTCATGGGCTACAGCCAGGGTGGGATCATGGGGGGCGCCGTGTCGGCCCTCTCGACGGAGTGGACCCGAGCGATCCTTGGCGTGCCAGGGATGGACTACGGCGGTCTGTTACTCAACCGATCGGTCGATTGGAACGAGTTCGCCGCCGTGTTCGACAAGTCCTACACCGACCCGGTCGACCAGCAGGTTGTGCTGCAACTCGCTCAGCTGCTTTGGGACCGCGGCGAGAACGAAGGGTACGCCGAACACCTGACCACGAACACCTACCCCGGCATCCCGGCCAAGCAGATCTTCATTATCGAGAACTATGGAGACCACCAGGTTGCGAACGTCGCGGCCGAGATGCTGGCGCGTACGATCGGTGCTCAGAATCATCAGCCGGCATTCAATCCGCAGTTCTTCGGTGCGGCGCCCCGGGTCGACGTCCCGGCCACTCCACAATGGGGCCTGTCTAAATTGGATCAGACCAAGCCGGCCAAGGCGGGCCTCGTGCTCTGGGACTACGGCACACCGACCCCGCCGACCACAAATCTTGCTCCCAACGGGACCGCGTACGGAGCAGACCCGCACGGCGACGGTCGAGGCAACGCGTCGCTCCTCACGCAGATCACCACCTTCCTCTCCACGGGCGTGATCCCCGACGTGTGCGACGCGATGGCCTGTCAGAGCAACACGCCGTAGGCACCCACCCACGGTCGCCGTCGGCGGGGCCACTCCCACTGGCCCAGCCCCATGCCGGGCCTTCGTACCGGAGCACAACCAGCCGCGCCCGCCCTCAACCCCCCGGACGACGCCGATTCGCGCCGGGTCCTGTTCGGGAAGCGATGAACTCCGAGCGCCGGCAGACAACCAATGTCGAGCCCCGGGCGCGCTTGCGGACCGAGACCCATCGCCGTGGGAGCACGCTCGCCGACGAATCATGTCGACGACGGGACAGTCTGGCTCGACAACTGTTTTTCGGGTCTCCGGCCGAACGAGCTCCCTAGCTCAGTTCGCCGTACAGCTCGGGCCGGCGATGACGGATCGGTCCACGCACAGCTGTATCGGTCAGCCCGATTCTCGCAGACACGATCTCATCATCGCCTCCCTGGTCTTGCGCAATGATCGCGCCGTCCGGACCGATGATCAGACATCGTCTCGGATGTACGAACGCGACGTGCACGCCGTTCTCGTATGCGCGTGCACGCATCATCACGTCGTTCATCTCACCGCACATTCCCCAGGCCGGCACGAGAATCAGTTGCGCACCTTTGACCGCCAGGATGCGTGACGTCTCCGGCAGCTGGCGGTCCATACAGATCAACACGCCCCAGCGCCCGAACGGCGTATCGACCACCGGGAACTCGTTTCCCTTGGTGTTGAACGGTTCGTCGTCGGCGGTATGCGTCTTCGAATACCGCAACATCTGCTCGCCCTCCGGCGAGCAGATGATCACCGAGTTGAACATGCAATCATCACGGCGTTCTGCGAACCCGACCACAAGGTAGACATGCGAGTCGCGCGCCAGGGCGCGTACCCTGCTCAGCAACGGACCGTCGACCGTCTCACCGACGTCGAAGTACTGCGCTCGCGAGAACTGTTGGGGATCGTCGTCGTTCCAGACATAACCCTCAAGAAAGCCTTCGGGGGTCACGACCACGTCGGCGCCTTCACCGGCTGCGCGCGTGGTGAAGCGTTCGAGAAGGTCGAAGTTGCCCAGCTTGTCCCAGGGCTTCGGAGCAACTCGCAAGCCCGCCAGCGTGAGCACGTCACAAGTATGTCCGAGAGCTGCACGCGAAGGCACGGATGCGACTCTGTATCGCCGGCTCATCCCCGTGTCCGATCGGCACTCGTCGCCGAAACGAAAGTTTCGATCACGTCGAGTGCGGGTCGGAGCGATCGGCGCTGTCGACTTCGAGACGCGTTCAGTCCGATTCGAACTGGCTGCCGGCGCCCGCCGGGCCGTTCATCCTCCTTATGCGTCTGTATCTTCCCGAAGCCAGCGTCCTCGACGGTCGCTATGCGTATCCACCGGTCGAGATCGTGTCGGGGTGACGCTGACGACGTCTCGGCACGATCGCGTCCCCGCCGCGGAACGTCGGAGCCGGAGAGCCGTTTCGTCGCGACGTCGCGGCCAACATCCGACCGCGTCGAGCGGCGACCGACACGGCCTTCGGCTCCGGCACATCGATTGCTGCGCCGTGACACTCCGGACCGGACATCGCGTCATCGTCGAATAGTTCGGCGCGCGCGAGGTGGCAACGGCGATGACGTCGTCACGTCCGACGCACGAACCGACGGCGGCAGATTCGAAAACCTGACCGGCGTTCTCCAACAGCCGCGTGGCCCGACGACCCCGTGTCGTTCGGTCGACACGATCATGTCCGATAAACAAGTCGTCACGACCCGGGCTCGATTCGGTCAAGAATCGGCAAGGTTGGCGTCGCGCGTCACCAAATCGGGCACTTGGACGATGACTTCGGTAGCGGGACCTGTTAACTCATACCCGCACAAGGATCGTGCGGGGGGCCCGCTGATGACTATGACGGATGACAGGATGTCGGTACCGCAATCCCGAGTCGTGCGCGCCGACGAAGACTTGGTGCGGCTGTACCTCAATGACATCGGCCGCTATCCGATGCTGACAAAGCAGGATGAGGTCCGTCTCGCGCAAAGGATCGAGAACGGAATCGTCGCTCGTGCGCGACTCGCGGCCGACGGACCGCTCGCGCCGGACGAGGTGGTCGCGCTGCGTCGCGCAGTGCGAGCGGGCGAAGACGCGCGCGCGACGTTCGTGCAGTCGAATCTGCGTCTTGTCGTATCGATCGCGAAGAAGTACCAAGGCTCGGGTCAGCCGCTGCTTGACCTTATTCAGGAAGGCAACCTCGGCTTGATGCACGCGGTCGAGAAGTTCGACTGGCGTCCCGGGTTCAAGTTCTCGACGTATGCGACGTGGTGGATCCGGCAGGCCATAACCCGCGGTGTCGTCAATACCGGGCGAATGATCCGGCTGCCGGCACGTGTCGCGAGTCGGCTTACACAGGTGCAACGCGCGCGCTGGTGTCTCGAGTTCAAGCTGCATCGGCCGGCAACTGTTTCCGAGATCGCGGCGGAGATCGATCTGGACGAGGCCAAGGTCGCCGAGGTGTTGCGATTCGCAGCCGAGCCGAGATCGTTGTCGGAACCACTACGCGAGGGCAGCGACAACGAGATCGGGGATTTCATCGAAGATCGCGACGGGCCGGAGCCGCTCGACTCGGCGCTGGTGGGGCTTTCGGTATCGCATGTCGCGACATTGCTCGGCACACTCGACGAGCGGGAACGACGGATCATCTCCCTTCGCTTCGGCTTCGACCGCGGCGAGCCGCGCACTCTCAAAGAGGTCGGGACGCATTTCGATGTGACGCACGAGCGCATACGTCAGATCGAAGCTCGGGCGATGTCGAAGATGCGTCGTTGCGCCAACCAGGTGGACGTCAGAAGTCTTCTCGACGCCTGATCCGTTCGTTGCGCGCCCCGGGCCCGCGTGGCCTGGCGTCGTGGCGGTCGGCGACCGTGATGTCAAGACGCCCAGTCGACGCGGGTGGGATACCCATGTTTACTCGCTTCGGATTCGGGCCCGCGAGCACAGTGACGTGATCGCGCGCACAGTGTCGACCTGGCGCGGTGCAGCGCACAACCGCGCGACGCGATCGAGCACGACTCGGCGTTCGGTTCGACCCGCGTCTCCGATCGGATCGGCACCCCGCACGATGACCACCTTGCGCCGCGACGGTTGACGGACGTCGGCATAGTCGAGTCGCGACCGAGTCGCTCGTCGTCGAGGACGAGGTCCCGTCGAGATCTTCGCACCCGACGGGCGCACTGCATCCGTGTTGATCGACGGTCGCGCCCGGCGCGGCGAACTCATCGCCGTAGCCTTGGAAGCGTCGCCCCGCTCGGACCGGACACCGCGCACGACCGCGGGTCTTGGGGCCTCGAGGAGATCGGGATAGCTCAACAACCTCACATCAACCGATCTGGGTCGGACGCAACGATCGTGTCGGAGCGGGGGACTACCGTCGGGAGCGTCCGTGACACGGCGGGCAGGGGGTCGACGATGTACGAGCTTGTGATCCGGGGCGGCGAGGTCGTCGACGGCACCGGTGGTCCGGTCGT
>Ga0182024_10013930_pt1 | contig 15603 bp, 11 predicted proteins | sample P32metaG_FD_120480 | JGI IMG/M metagenome (GOLD analysis project Ga0182024, IMG submission 120480) | Permafrost microbial communities from Stordalen Mire, Sweden - P3-2 metaG (Illumina Assembly) | ecosystem: Environmental > Terrestrial > Soil > Wetlands > Permafrost | place: Sweden: Stordalen... | reverse complement strand
GATGGGCTGAATTTGATGCAACCAAGAAACGGCACCATGCTCCGTGCGTAGAGACCCATAGAAAAATCGGCGCGACTTCTTTTCGCTTCCAGCTCGGCACCAGCTCCGGCAGCGATTTCCACCGTCGCCTGAGCGATCACGTTGAGCCCCCGCGCCTGCAAATATTTGCACGTCATCACCAAGCGCTCGATCGCATCTTCCTGATGCCGCGCCACCACCAGACAAGGGCGGTGAAACTCCGTCGCCATGTCCGCCGTGTCGCGCCAATTATGAGACAGTTTGCCGATGTTAGATTCGTCGTAGCAGACCGGAGTAGCGGCCCCACCCGGCATTTCGACCAGCGAGAGCTGATTGGCAGGATTGCGGCTGCTCAAAATCGCGTTGTGCCAGTTGGTTTCATTCAAAGCAAGAGGTCCCTCGATAAAAGCAATTGGACCGACAAGCGGCTTTTGCCCGACGGATGTCAAAAACGCCAACTCAGCCTCGGCTTTCTTGCGCGACGACAAGATAAACGGCTTGAGCACTTGCGTTTCAAATCCCTGTTCGCGCAAGGCTGCGGCAATGCCGCACATCAGCACGGTTTTGCCACAGCCGGGCTCGCTGCCAATGATCAAAAGACCTGGTATATCGCCGCCCGTGCTTTGCGGAGCGTTCGTCATCGCGAAAAAATTCCTGAGGGCCGTGGACTTACTAGTATTACTCAATTACGCCGTCGCAGTCAATGTTGCCGGTATTGACGGACCGATGTATTCATGCAGTTATTCAACAATCCGGCGGATCGCACTTTGGCTTCCTGATAACCACACGCCTGGCAGCGAGTTCGACAAGAACCTCCGTGGCGCAGTCGAGTATCCAGCTTCGAAACTGGCACCGAATTTGGTGGCATGGCCGCTCCCCCGTCTGCTGACAGAAACGCCAATGAATCTGCGTCCACCTAGGTGCGAATACGTGCCGACTAAACCCGTCACAAAAGAAACAAAAGCGCAAGCAGCTGAGACCCACCGAGCCACGAGGAATAAACTTGGTGGCAATGTAGATCAAAAACCCGATCAGTGGATAAAGTATTACGGCAAAGCGGATGCGCACCGTACAGTTCTAAGCAGTCGACCGGTCACAAGAAGATCAATTTTTACTTGGCGCCTGCGCTTTGAGAGCTACCGCATTGTCGTTGCCGTCCAATTTCTTGTGCACGACGTCGAGAGCGGCCTTCAACTGCACGTCCTTCATGTCTTCAGGCGATCGCTTGGTGATCGGTCCTTGCGGATCAAGCCACCACTCGCCTTTGCCGTCTTTGTAATCCTGATCGTTCAAAGTCACGGCGACATCAGGTCCGATGCCTTTTTTGTTGATGTCAGTATCGTTGGGAGTTAAATACCTAGCGATGGTGATGTTCACACCGCTGCCGTCTTCAAGTCTGTTGATGCCCTGAACTAATCCTTTGCCGTAAGTCGTCTGTCCGACCAGCGTTGCTCTGCCGTTGTCCCGCAACGCACCGCTGGTGATTTCCGATGCGCTGGCGCTGCCCTTGTTGATCAGCACCACGAGCGGCAGACGGCAAAGCGGTTTGCCGTCGGATGGGGCTGAAGTTTTGTAGCCATCGCGATCGACAGTGGAGACGATATTGCCTTTGTCAAGGAACATATTGGAAATGTCGATGGCATTGGTCAGCAGCCCGCCCGGGTTATCACGCAGGTCGAGGATGATGCCTTTGGCGCCGAGCGTGGTCACATTGGCGATCGATTCGCGCATTTCCTTGGTGGCCTGCTGTGAGATAAAGCTGCCCAGGCGGACATAACCGACGTTCCCGTCGAGAATCTTGGCTGTCTGCACGGCCTTGATTGGAATCTCTGCTCGAGTGACCACCACTTTGATCTTGTCCTTGCCGCGCAGCAAGGTCAGTTTCACTTCGGTATTGATCTCGCCGCGAATCTGTTTGGCAGCTTCTTCGACCGTCCATCCTTTGGTCGATTTGCCATTGATCTCGAAAATCTCGTCGGCCGGCATCAAACCTGCACGCGACGCGGGCGTGCCTTCGATCGGTGCAATGACGATTATGCGATGATTCTTGTCGACGCCAATCTGCACGCCGATGCCGAAAAGTCTGGCATCGATCTGCGATTTCTCGTCGTCAAACGCATCGCGATCGAGGAATCTGGTGTAGCGATCGTCAAGGCTGGCAAGCATGGTCTCGATCGCCAGGTGCGCATCGTCCATATTCTTGAGCTTGCCGTCGTACTTGTGCTCCCAGCGCTGCCAGCGCGCGTCTTTCAGTTTGTCCGGATCGTAAAAGTCTTCTGTAATCAGCTGCCACACTTTGTGATAAAGCGTGTCAGGCTCCAAAACGCTGGTGTGAATGATACTTTGTGCCAGTCTGGGCGCGCCTTTGTCGGCGGAAGCCAGATATTGCTCATGACCAGCAAGTACATTCGAGCCGCCCATACCGGCGGAAAGAACAAACGCGACTGTTAGAGAAAGTTTCCACCACATTATAATTTCTTTGACCTGTTGGTTGGTTTCTTCGTCCGTCACATCGGCTACGACTACCGCGGCTCCTGCTTTGACGACATACGCTATATACCCAAATGTTCGGTTCTCTAGTCATTTAGCCGGGTTTACAGTGGTGTTACTATAGTGAGCCCCCGCCAGGGGAACTTGCCATGTGGTTTTTACTACAAATGCACTGTCGAAAAGACGGGTGCATCAGCGGCCGGCAACCGCTAGGGCCAGGCGGTGTCGCCAGGGCTGAGGTCTGCCAGGGAAACTGTATCCGCTGACAGCGTTGGCGCCGGCGCCACGGATAACAAGACGGAGTATCGGAAGTGGAGAAGCTAGAAGCGGAAATTGGAATCTTCGGTGGTTCAGGGTTTTACAAGTTTTTCGATCAATGCGAGGAGCGCGCGGTGGAAACGCCCTATGGGGCGCCCAGCGACAGAGTGTTTGTCGGCACGATGCACGGCAAACGGGTGGCGTTCTTGCCGCGCCACGGCTCGCACCACTCCATACCGCCGCACAAAATCAACTATCGCGCCAACCTCTGGGCGATGAAATCGCTCGGAGTGCAGCGGATACTCGCTCCCTGTGCCGCAGGAAGTTTGAAGAAGGCAGTCGCACCCGGTCATTTCGTCATCTGTGATCAGTATGTCGATCGGACAAACAGCCGGGCCGATACGTTCTACGACGGCCCGATCTCCACACATGTTTCCGCCGCCGATCCATATTGTCCGGAAATGCGCAAATTGGCGATCCAAGCCTGCAAGGACAGCGGCATTACCGTGCATGAAACAGGCACGATCGTGGTCATTCAGGGGCCTCGCTTTTCCACTAAGTCGGAATCGAAATGGTTCACTTCCCAAGGCTGGGAAGTGATTAACATGACCCAGTATCCTGAGGTGCATCTGGCCAAAGAGCTGGAGATGTGTGTCGTCAACATTTCTCTCAGCACCGACTACGACTCGGGTTTGCATGGAGACGTCGATCCGGTCACCCACTCCGAGGTAGTGAAAGTCTTCACCCAGAACCTGGACAAGCTGCAAAAGATGCTGTCCAGGCTGATTGAACTGGTGCCGGCCAAACGCAATCAGTGCCAGTGTTCAAGTGTGCTAGAGCACGCCAGAATACTGTAGCGCGTCGATATATTGTGGATGGGGTTTTGAACGGCTTCTTGGGCAGACTGAACTGAGCACTTGCAACCGGGCGGCGCCAACGCGGGCAGCCAGCAGGAAAAACGATCGAGTCAGAGTCTAGCCAGTCCGTTTTTTTATGCATCTCAAACATGCTGTCTTTGAGCGAATAGCACAGGTTGCTATACTTGCATTGAACTTTCCGCTCAACTCATACGTATATAGATTTGAGGGCTGGAGGACGTATCATGAAACTGACTCTTAAATCTTTGTCCAATGAGATGACCGCTTCTTTCGTCGAGGTTAACGATCGAATCGATAGGTTCGCAACTCGCCTCGACAACCACATCTGCGATACGAATCTACGTTTCCGTGAAATAAATGAGCGCTTCGATTCCGTGGATCAGCGCTTCGATTCCGTGGATCAGCATTTCAAAGAGACGGACCAGCGTTTTGCTAACTTGCGTCGCGATATCATTCAAGATTTGGTCGAGGCATTGACGCCGCACATCATTGCTGTGGAAGAAATGCTAGGCAATCATGAACGTCGCTTAGGTGCCCTTGAGCAGAAAGTCGAAGGAAACGCAGTATAGGTGCGTACTCCGCCTTTCGGCTACCCAAATTCTGCACAAATTGCCAGAATTTCGCCTGATTTCTTGCAATCGGCGCCGGACTTTGGCGCCGGTTCCGCTTAATGCCTGCCTGGGCAAGATAGTGGATAATCACTGACGATGTTCGCGGTCCGCGTGCAGTCGAGAGCAATCGCTGGAATCACATGGCAGAGAACGCCTATGCAGCAATCAAGATTCGAGACTTTCGTTTGCTGTTGGCTGGTCGGTTGCTTGTTACGGTCGCCGTGCAGATTCAGGGCATGGCCGTCGGCTGGCAAATCTATTCGCTGACGCACAACCCACTGGCGCTTGGTCTGGTTGGGCTGTCGGAGGCGATTCCGGCCATCGGGGTGGCGCTTTATGCCGGGCATGTGGCCGACATGGTCGATCGCAGACGCATAATACTCTGGTCCGTCTTCACACTGACGCTATGCATGGCGCTGCTTTCGGTCTGTTCCTATCAGTTGGCTCAGAAAGAGTCGTTGCAGTGGATCATCTACGCGGTAATAGCTCTGTCCGGGTTCGCACGCGGGTTTTACGGCCCGGGTATTTTCGGTCTGACGTCGGACATCGTTCCGCGCCAGCACTACGGTAATGCCGCAGCCTGGCAAAGCACTGTCTGGCAGGCATCGGCAGTCGCCGGACCGATGATCGGCGGCATGCTCTACATCTGGCTGGCCGCGCCTGCGACTTACATGGTCTCCAGCCTGCTTTTGATCATCGGCTTCGTTTTGTTCCTATTTGTGCGCGCCCGCACGGTGCACGAAAAACCGGCAGAGAAAATCAGCGTTGTGGAAAACATCGCTCAGGGCGTGCGCTTTGTTTTCTCCAACCAAATTATACTTGCCGCCATGGCCATGGATCTCTTCGCAGTGTTGTTCGGCGGCGCCGTTGCGCTTCTGCCAATCTTCACCAAAGAAGTCTTTCACATGGGACCTCAAGCTTTAGGAGTGTTGCGAGCAGCACCATGCGTAGGGGCATTCTGCACGGCTACAATTCTGACGCATCACCCGATCGCCACTCATACAGGCAAAGTCTTTCTCGCCGTTGTCGCCGGCTTCGGACTGTGCATGATCGCGTTCGGACTCTCGACTAACTTCTATCTGTCCTTCGTTCTATTGGCGCTGAGCGGTGTACTAGATGGCATTAGCGTTTGGGTCAGATCCACTATCTATCAGCTTCTCACGCCCAATGATATGAAAGGAAGAATCGCCGCCGTCAACAGCATGTTTATCGGTTCATCCAACGAAATCGGTGAATTCGAATCAGGTGTAACGGCAAAGCTGATGGGTCTGGTGCCCTCGGTTGTTTTCGGCGGGTGCATGACACTATTGGTGGTCCTATACAGCGGCATTAAAGCGCCCAAATTGAGGCGGTTGCACATGCACGATCTATACAAGCAATCGGAAGAGATGGCACAGCTAAAATCTTCCTAGGCACCGGCAGGCACATCGATGCGAAGACGTTATCTCTGAGGCCATTTATGCTTGTCATGCTGGTATATTGCCTGAAATAGTAATTTCTCTCAACGAGCTAGACGTCCCCTATGGACCGATTGCTTTCCTCCCTTACCCGGCGCAATGTGATATTCACAACGATGAGCCTGATCGCACCACGCTGGCTTTCAGAAAACGACAAAGCAATCACAACCGGCGCGATCCTTAACGTCTAGGAGCAATGAAACTACTAAGCATATTAATGCCTGTATACAATGAGAGAATGACGCTTGAAACGATCGTGCGTCGCGTCATGAATATAGACTTGCCCATCCCTTTTGAATTAGTGATCGTTGACGATGGATCAATAGATGGCTCGCGCGACATCATCAATGCTCTGGCAGCCAAAGATCGGCGCATAAAGGTCTATTTCCAGCCGAAACGCATGGGCAAGGGCGCCGCCATTCATACTGCAATTGAAAAGATGACCGGTGACATTGCCATCATTCAAGATGCCGACCTGGAGTACGACCCATCCGAAATTGGTCGCTTGATTCAGCCTATACTTGATGGCAAAGCAGATGCAGTGTTTGGTTCTCGATTCGCCGGCAATGAATGCAGACGCGTGCTGCATTACTGGCACAGCGTAGGCAATAAGGCTCTGACCAGGCTAACCAATATCATTTGCGATCTTAGTTTCACCGATATGGAAACCTGCTATAAAGCGGTGCGCTCAGATATTCTCAAGCAAACGAGATTGATCAGAAAAGACTTCGGACTGGAGCCAGAGCTAGCCATTCGCCTGGCACAGTGGGGAATTAGAATTTACGAAGTGCCTATCAGCTACCAGGGACGTACACATCACGAAGGGAAAAAGATAACCTGGAAAGACGGACTACGAGCCCTTTACGTTATCTTCCGCACGGGCATCCTCGATCGACATTTCACTACCCATGATGGCTATCACCTCCAGCGTGCGATGGACCAAGCGTATGGATTTAATCAATGGATGTACGATCAGATTGCTGAGCACGTCGGGCGTTTTGTGCTCGAATGCGGCTGCGGTATCGGCACTCTTACCGCACACATGCTGGGCAAAGAACGTGTAACATGCACCGATATTGATCCCTTTTACATCGAAGTCGTAAATCGCCGCTTCGGACACATCAAGGGCTTCGGCGTCCACCATATGGACCTTTCATCTCAAGACGATTACCAAAAAATCCGTGGTGTTGGATTTGACACGATCATTTGCATGAATGTGCTTGAACATCTCGAACACGATCAAGAAGTTCTCGAGTGTTTCTATCAGGCGCTAGATCCTGGTGGCAAAGCGATAATACTGGTGCCGCAATATCCGTGGCTTTACTCAAAGATGGACAAATCGGTTGGCCACTATAGGCGGTATACAGTGCAAAAGATGACAGAAATGATGGGCAAAGCTGGTTTCGCAATCGCCGAAACACGGCACTTCAATCGATTCGCCACGCTCGGCTGGTTTGTGAGCGGCAAACTTTTGGGTTCTGCACACGTTGAACCAGAACAGATACGGCTGTACAACTGGCTGTTACCGATTGCTAAATTGATCGAACAATTGCCTTTCTGGCCGGCACTATCATTAATTGTCGTCGGTCAAAAGCCGGCGCAAGCCACCATACCGCAAGAAGGAGCTCAAGCATCCTCGCTAAAATAAAGGAACTCCTGCCTTTGCTTTTTGCCATTCTAGCCGCAGGATGGCTAGGATTCTTTTTGGTGCAGCCTTTCAATGCAACCGTCAGCGATTTCCCGCAGTTTTACGCGGCGGCTCGCTTGATCGTTTCAGGCCATGGCGCTGATTGTTATCAGATGGAAAAATTTACGTCTTTGCAGCACGAATGCTTTCCGGCTATGGCAGATCGCTCAATTTTTATTTATTTGCCACCACCATCTCTTGTTTGGTTCTTGGGTTTGGGATTCTTGCCAAGCCAAGCTGCGACCGTTGTTTGGAAGATTGTCCAGTTTGTCTGCCTGGCTGCATCGGTCTTACTTCTTAGAAATGCATTTAGCCTCAACAATAAATCATTTCTCTGGCTTGTCGCGGTTCTATGCTTGTCTGGTCCAGCCTTTGCAGCGATAAAAATCGAGCAAGTATCGATGCTTTTACTTTGTGCGCTGTCAACTGCAATATGGGCATTGAGAAAAAACAAGCCCTGGATCGCCGCAGTTGCCCTCAGCTTTTTGATGATTAAGCCGCAAGAAGGATTACCTTTTCTCATTTTTCTTCTTGGCGCTCGGCGCTACAAAGTTGTGGCGTTTACAGCCTGCATCCTCGCAGGCACGACGATTTTCGTCAGTCTTGTTATCGGTCAGCAGGGAATCTCAAATTATTTTCATTTCGGTTTTTCGGCTATTGAACAAAGCGCTTATATGCAGTCGGAGCTTGGTCCCACTGTGCGCGGTCAGTTGCTCAGATTGTTGCCTGAGAGCAAAACAGCCATCGCTCTTGTTAGTGGGCTGATTTCACTTTGTTCGCTGTTATTTATATTCGTAAGTGGACGGCGATTTGCTTCACATCGGGCGTGGTTGGAAGCCGGTTTGCTAATCGCCATTCCACTAGGTTTGGTGACTTGTTTTCATTTGCATTCATACGACCTGGTTTTGCTGGCACCAACAGTGGTGACTATACTCGCCGGGCCGTTGGAAAATGCGATTCCTCCGATTCCGCTGCTGATCAGCTTTATTTTGTTCGGAACATTTATGGTGCCTTTTTATATTTACATTCACTGGGACTATTTGCTCAAAGAACATTGGCTTCTAAATCCGCACTTTTTCGTTCTGCTTGCTTTGGCCGCAGCAACAGCATATTTGGCCTACCGATATCCGGATGAAATCGTGGCAGACAGCGAGCGAACAAACGCTGCCAGCGCCAGTACAAGTTAATACCTCAATGACATCTATTGTGCCGACCTAACTGCGCATTCGACAAAACCGCTATTCGGCACTACATAATCGTACCAACCAAGGAGACACCATTGTTCTTGTTCTTTACGCAACGATGCTACTATTCCCAAGGCAGTTTGCGCCCTCCCGGGTAGCGGGCATAATAGTTGCATGGACGAGTTTAAACAGACAGACTTACGCGAAGCGCAGAAAGTGGATCTGCGTCTAGACGAAAGCAGCAACTCATATGAGTTGTCTGCTGCAACCCTTTCGCCCGGCTGTTTCATCAAGCAGTACAAGATTTTGTCTGTGCTCGGTTCTGGTGGAATGAGCGACGTATTTATGTGTGAGGACACGTCGCTGCGGCGCACAGTCGCGATTAAAGTAATGCGTACAGCCGCAGTTCAGAATGCAGATTTGGAAAGGAGATTCCTTGTAGAAGGCAGGGCTCTGGCTAAACTCGAGCATGCCAACATTGTGAGGGTGTTTGGTCTAGAGGCCACGAACACTGGTCAACCATTTCTTGTAATGGAATATGTGTCCGGCGAGTCGCTGCAGACCTTGCTTTCCTCCGGCGTGCCTCCCGTTGACACCACATTGAGATTTGCAGCGCAGATCTGCGATGCCCTGGCGGCCGCGCATCAGGCCGGCATAATACATCGGGATCTGAAGCCAAGTAATATCATGATCCTTAATACAGGTACCGACCGCGAGCAAATCAAGCTCCTAGATTTCGGGATTGCGAAACTCGAAGATGAATTGAGCAAGGTCACTACGAAAACAGGTGAGCTATTCGGAACCCCTCAATACATGAGTCCCGAGCAGGTTCAGGGAAAGAAATGCGACAGCAAAACCGATCAATATTCACTGGGCTGCATTCTTTATGAGATGCTCTCCGGTCGGCTTCCTTATGATCGCGATAATCGTTTGGCCACCATGATGGCGCGCCTACAGGAAGAACCAGCTGCCTTATCCAATACGCAACAATTAATTCCTCCGCACATGCAAATGGCCATAAAAAGGTTGATGGCAAGACGCCCCGAGGATCGTTTTCCCAGCATCAGTGACGCCAAAATGGCGCTGCTGGACACTGCAAATAAAGAGACTCGTTTAGCACCTCGTCTGCCGGGGTGGGCACGTGAATGTCTAATTGGGCTGGCGGTACTTTTTCTTCTTTTGTCGGGTCTTTTGCTTTGCAAAACGTGGTTTCATCCGAAGCTGGGTCCTAATCTCGTGCAGAATGGAACATTTGATCTTGACGGAGTGCCCTTCAAATATTGGAAACAATTGAGTGCTAAAGATACTTTGCCTAAATGGACGATCGGCAATGGTACGCTCGATGTGGTCGATACGCAAAGCTGGCCTGCTGCTGACGGAGCCACATCAATAGATCTGAACGGAATTAGTCCTGGTTCTATTTGGCAGGAGATTAGCACCGAACCCGGTGCAGCATACATCGTGCAGCTGCAGATGTCAGCCAATCCTGAGCTGGGTCCCGCTTCTGATGCAACATTCGAAATCAAAGCGGGCGATCAAAGTACAATCATTCACGTGCCACCATCGATTAGGCGGGACTGGAAGAAAATGGATTGGCAGCCCCTGGAGTGGTCGTTCGTAGCCCACGATCGCGTCACGAAGTTACAGTTCACTAGTAAGACATCTGGCAATAGCGGTCCATGCATTGACAATGTCAAAGTATATCGAACACTATAGTTGTTTGAACAGACTTTTTCGATCATGAACCACATCTTGGCGAAATAGATACCGACTGCGCCGATTGCTCGCGATTGTTGTTGGTTTCCCATCGCTGCATAGGCTTTGGCAATGCCCAATCAGAATCTGCTGTTTCCAGGGTTAGCGCGTACAAGTTTGCCGTACAGAATTGCCGGATACGAACAAAAATACCCGAAACGAAATGCCAGAAAGGTTCTTCAGATCTTGGCGTCGTGCTAACTCTTAAACTGACGCTGGTGTGGGCTAAGCAGCTTGAAAATTCCGACTTACCGTTCGGCTTTCCAGCACCTGACAACAAATATTATGAAGTGTTCAGAAAAATGAATCTGCCTGTGCTTCGTCCCTGATATGCTTGGCTCTTACCTTGATCATGCGCTTCAGATTTCGGGATCGAAGCGAAAAAAAGGTAGAGCGCGTGCCAATCCATGTGCCTGATCTCGATACACCATGTCGTGGCTCTGCTAGGGCTTGTCCTGGCGGTCAGCTCGTACATGGCTTTAAAGCACTATGGAGTGCCAGACAAGATCTGTGTCGGGGCAGGTGTCCTTGCCGCGCTGGTGGTGGCGATCTTTTGGTCATGTACCATGTTGGGGACAGAGGAAGATGATGAGGAATAGAAGAGTTGCATTAGCCGGTTCGCTGGCTGCAATTATGCTGGCCGGCAGTTTGACTGTCGCAGCCGGCGCGGTGACTACGCCGCCGGTGCAGACCGTTACTGACGTCAACGGCTTCGAACTGAAGCGGCCGCTGATACCGGTAAACGACAGTTTCACTCTGAAAAATGGGCTGCGGGTCGTGGTTTCTGAAGACCATTCGGTGCCAGTAGTGGCTGTGGTGATCGTATACGACGTCGGCGCCCGCAACGAGCAGAAGGGTCGATCAGGCTTCGCCCATCTGTTTGAGCACATGATGTTCGAAGGGTCGGAGAACGTCGGCAAGACTGAATATTTCAAATACATCCAGAGCACCGGCGGCGGTGTCAATGCCTCCACCCACTCGGATTTCACCGATTACTTCGAGAAGGTGCCGAGCAATCAGCTAGAGCTAGCGTTATGGCTGGAATCGGATCGCATGCGTTCCCTTAAAGTGACGCCTGAGAACTTCGAGAACCAGCTACAAACGGTGAAAGAAGAGAAACGTTTGCGCATCGACAATCAGCCGTATATTCCCGCTTCCATCAAAATGGAAGAGCTTGCCTACGACAACTGGAGCAACGCTCATGCAGTGATCGGGTCGTTTGCCGATCTCGAAGCTTCATCGATTCAAGACGTTCGCCATTTTTTTAAGACGCACTATGCGCCAAACAACGCGGTCATGGCCGTAGTCGGCGACGTCAATCCCAAGCAGGTGAGAGAGCTGGTGACCAAATACTTCGGCACCATTCCCTCCCAACCGCCGGCAGGAAAACCCGATGTGGCTGAGAAGCCGCAAACCACAGCCAAATATTTGAAGGTAGACGATCCGCACGCCCAGATGCCGGCATTCTGGTTAACCTGGAAAGCGCCAGCTAAGCGTGATGGCGAGGATTATTATGCTCTGGGAATTATTGAAAAGGTTCTCTCGGCAGGAACTTCATCGAGGCTTTATCAGCGCATGGTCAAAGGCGATCAAGTAGCGCTGAGCGCTGACGCTTCCTATGATGAGCGCCGCGGCCCCAGCCTGTTCGAGAGCATGGTGGTGGTGAAGCCGGATTCCACGCCTGAAAAAGTGCGCGACATTTTGTGGGATGAAGTAAATAAGCTCAAGACAACCCCGGTTTCCAAAGCCGAGTTAGACAAGGCGAAAAATCAGATCCTCAGAGACATGTTCTCATCCAACAGCTATTACTCGTTGCAACGCAGTCTGGGCAGGGGTGAGCTTCTGGCTCAGTACATATCTTTCTTCGGCGATTCCGGATTGCTCGACAAAGATGTCGATGCTTATTTGCGAGTCACGCCTGAAGATGTGCAACGTGCCGCCCAGCACATTCTTACAAAAGAAGGCGCAACGGTTGTCGATGTGGTGCCGACTGAAGGCAAAGCCGGCTTATCCGAGTCTACAAAGTGAACAGGGGAACGTCAGAGATGAAGCGAATCAACAAGATTGTCGAACAATCAATCACGAGCGGTATAAGCATGTTGCTGGCGCTCTCGTTCTTGCCGTCACCACTGGTGATGCTGCCCGGTATGGCGCAAGTCACCTCACCGGCTGGGACAAAGGCTCCTGCAGGAACGAAGCAGTCGCTGGCGCCGGCCGAAGTCGTGCCAGCGCAAATTCCGGCTGTGGAAGCCTGGCGGAAGAACCCGCCAACCGTGCCGGCACCCCGTCCGTTCACTCTTCCCAGTGTGGACACATATAAGCTGGCCAACGGTTTAAAGGTTGAGCTGGTAGAGGATCATCGCTTCCCATTCGTGACGATGGCGTTGGGAATCAAAGCCGGATCAACTCTGGAACCCACGGACAAACTGGGGCTTGCTGATATCAGCGCCGAGATGCTCACAGAAGGAACGAAGTCACGAACGAGCAAACAGATCGCTGATGAGGTCGATGAAATCGGCGGAGGATTGAGCGCCAGCAGCGACTATGACTACGCTTTGCTGAGCGGCTCGGCACTGTCCAAATATTCGGACCGCATTTTCAATCTTTTTACGGACGTTTTGTTCAATCCGACTTTCCCTGATGATGAGCTGACTCTGAAAAAGACGAACCTGATTCAGGTTTTGGCAATGAAACGCAGTGAGCCTGACTTTCTTGCGGAGGAGCGTTTCCAAAGAGTAGTCTTCGGCAAACATGCATATGGAAATGTTGCCCCGACTCCCGCGACAGTCAAGGCGATCAACCGCGACGATCTGCAAAAGTTTCACGACAGCAACTATCTTCCCAATGACTCAGTGTTGATCGTGGTCGGCGACTTTTCCCCAGCCAAAATCAAAGAAATGATCTCTTCGCGTTTTTCCGATTGGAAGTCGGGCGATTTGCCGGTGGCTGAGTCGCCTGCCTTGCCGGCTCAACACGGCAGGCACATCTATCTCGTCAATAGACCTGGCTCGGTGCAGACTTCTATTCGCGTAGGCAATTCATCGATTGAGCGGCTCGACCCGGATTTCTTCCCCATGCTCGTCGCCAACCAGATCTTGGGTGGCGCGGCGCAAGCTCGTTTGTTCCTCAACATTCGCGAGCAGAAGGGTTATACCTATGGTGCCTACAGCGGTCTCTCAGCCAGGCGCCATCCTGGCTCGTTTGCCGCCTCCTCGGAAGTGCGCACCGAAGTCACCGCTGCAGCGCTGGAAGAGTTCCTCTACGAACTCGACCGGCTCCGCAACGTCAAACCGACGGACAAGGAGTTGAAGGACGCGAAGAATTATCTTTGCGGCTCATTTCAGCTGGGGCTGGAAACACAGTCCGGGCTGATGCAGCGACTGCTGGAAGTAAATATGTATGACTTGCCTGATAATTATCTGCAAACCTATGCCGATAAGGTAATGGCGATCAATGCCGACGACGTTCGACGCGTGGCGCGCAAGCTGATCGACAACGACAATCTCGTGATTGCGGTTGTAGGAGATGCTACAAAAATCAAACACGACTTGGAATTCTTCGGAGTGGTCGATGTCTACGACACAGCCGGCAAACTGAGCACAGATTGGGAAAAGCAGCCGCAACCAGGTTCCTGAGCGGCGCGGCAGCGCCTTGCAGCAGTCAACTACGTGAGCAGGGACGCGCGTCCGTGCTCACTTACTGTCGTTTCGAGCGAAGCGAACGCGGTGAGCGTAGTCGAGAAATCTCTCATAGCCTTTGTTTCGCCAAGGCAAAGGTCCGAGAGATTTCTCGGCTGCGGGCTGCGCCCGCGCTCGAAATGACACGGTAGTGATCGGCTGCCTTCGCGGTTATCGGCTGCCTTCTTTGTTTGGCCCGATTTGCAGTCGATAGGTACGCGAGATAGGCAGACGGCCGCCCGCTTCGAGCTTAATATTGGGGATGAGGAATGGCGCAGGCAGGCGAGCCAGTACGCGAGTTTGTATCTCAAGCGCTCTGGTGCCATGTTCTTCGACGTCTCTGAACTTTGTAAACTCAGGATGATCGACACAGAATCCGCCGCCGGAATTGTCGTTTAGACCCAGCAGAGCCGCTTTTCGAACGTCGTTGCCGCCAAGACCGGAGATCAGCGCGTTCGCAGCGCTGAGCACCGCCCCTTTGCAAGCCTTGTCATTGTAGGCGCAATTCTCACAAAGGACGAAGACGTTGCCGGCCAGCAAAACCAAAACGCAAAGAAGCCCGGCGGAGACGGCAATCTCCAGCACACTGTGCTTGCACTGATCTGATTCGGAAACCGCCACACGCCCTCCGTTCGGATTCCAGAACTCAAGAGTTCTGCCCTAAGCATACAACAGCGGCCCCTTCTTTGCGGTTGGGAACGTCCAGACGCTTAACGTCGCTGCGGAAACGCTCACAGGAGTGCGGACTGCAAAGAAAATCCGCCGGAAAATCTTGCATCCAATAGAGATTAACGCTCAGGCACTGACGGCGCCAATTAAAGGCAGGTACAATGACCGTAATTGTCAGGAATTGATGACGGAGGCTGTACCGTTCCTTGACCAACTCAACAGGCCGCAACCAGTTTATGCAACGCCATCTAGCTCGCCATGGCCTCCGGCGCAATCAACGCGGCAGCATGCTGACCATGACCATCTTGTGCGTGTTGATCCTGTTGGTCGTTTGCATCATCGGCTTTGGCTTCTACTTACTGTACACACAACAGGATCGGCAGCAAGCTGTTGCCGACAACATCGCTTTGTCCCTCGCCAAAGCAATTAATGAAGGCGATCGAATCGGACAGATGAACAATCTCGTTGCCCTTAACCGTGAACTCGTCTTTTCATCGCGCCTGGTACAAACTGCCACACAGTCTGCGGACCTGTATTTCTGCTCGCCTTTGGCGCAGCAGCTTTTGAACGAAGCCAAGTCCAGCGGTGTCGATATCGAAAAAGCACAGGTGCAGCAGATCGATCTGGCGCGCGCGGCCATCCGCTATCAGGTCGATAATTACAATCTCAATACTAAGAACCTACCGATGTTGCGACTGCCGTGGTGGCAGTCGTACGATCCGCAAATATTTGAAGTCAGTTTCGGCTCGATCGATCAGGTGACCTCGAACGTCGTCCACAACGACGTGTTCCCGGCGCTCAACGACTACGACAAAATGGACAGGAAGTGGGTTCACATGAAGAGCAATCTTTATATGGGCAACATCAAAGCCAAGTTGCCGGAACCGGACAGCGATCTGGATTTCAAAATGGCCTCCTT
>Ga0182024_10013929_pt1 | contig 15603 bp, 19 predicted proteins | sample P32metaG_FD_120480 | JGI IMG/M metagenome (GOLD analysis project Ga0182024, IMG submission 120480) | Permafrost microbial communities from Stordalen Mire, Sweden - P3-2 metaG (Illumina Assembly) | ecosystem: Environmental > Terrestrial > Soil > Wetlands > Permafrost | place: Sweden: Stordalen... | reverse complement strand
CCCTCCGACTCCGACACAGGAGGCCTCACAAGAACCAATCAAATCTCCCTCGGCGTCGGCCTAGGAATCGTCCTCCCGTCGTGCCTGGCCTCAATAATTAATCTGCTCATCAGGATTAGGGAATTGAAGCACGAACTCAGGGCTGCACGGGAGGCTACAGAAAGAGAAAATCGCTCGGAACACGCGGGGGATATTGAGCTTGAGAGTGCCATGGAGAGGTGGCGTGGGGAAGGAGGCGTGGTGGTTTATTGGTCGCGACGGAGAAGTTGGAGGGATTGGGTGTTTTGTTGGAGGAAACGAGAGGGCTACAGGGATCGCTGATAGTTAATAGACAACGTTTAGAGAAGGAGATCATTATCACGGACAGCTCCAGAAACATATATATACACTAAGACCCCTCCCTGTAAGCGTATATAACTTTCCCTCGCTTCTAATTCCTTGCATCGCCGAACCGCAAAAACCCCCCATTTATAATTACCGCCGCGGCAGAATCTTAATACCACGGTCCGTGCCACAGGGGTTGCCACATAAAGACAAACGCACAATTCACCTCCAACATTAAATTGCTAAGAGCTGGGATTGCGTATTCCGTCTCCGTCTCAGTTAGTGTCCTTCAGAGATGGTGGGTGTCTGCGTTCGTTTTTCGGTCTGCATGTGGCCGTAACCGACTGGCTCATCAAGCGTTCTAGTTATCTACACAAGGCTGACGGATTTCATACCATAACCATATTCTGACGATGGACATTCGGACAATAGTTATTGAGTGGGTCAATCGTCAGATGCTTTCGGAATTACGCGATCGGCAAGATACTCCAAATCCTGGGGCCGACGCAGGAAATTTGCGGTAAAAGTTTAAATTACCCCTGAATCTGATTATTGCTCGGCGCACAGGTAATTTTTCTCGGGAGCGTGCATAAATGGTTATTATTAGCCTCTTTTAAACTCGAAGGCGGGGGGAGCAAATAATCTTCCTTCTTTGTTCCACGGGCCAAAGTATTCGCCCTCCGTCTTCGATCTCAACATCAAGACCCAGGCACCAAAACATTCCATCAGCTCGGTCCAGGGACCTGGCTCAAGACCTACTTTCATTAGCATACATAAACTGTGTATTCAGCGACGGCGTAACCCGGTCCGCTTAGGCCCCTCCCCCCCTTTTCCTCGACGCTTCAGCGGCCGCCTCTTTCGACAATGTTGCTCCGTACATTTGGAGGCTGGTCCAATTTCCTCGCGGTGTATTTGTCTACCGTGACTAGCATCGCGCTACTTACGCATAAGGTGGTCTCGATAGCTCTCCATGGCCCCTTCGCCGCGTGGAAAGTAGTACTTTTCGGACCCTTCACGTTTTGTTTCGACGTGATTACGGTTCTCATTCTTGACTATGGACTGAGGTCTGCGTCCCGTTCGATCTTGTCGTTCAGTGTCTTTGTTTCCCTCACAATCATTGTTTGCAGCTCGACTACGTTTGCGGTGTACCAGGAGGCCAACACCGAAGTCCAATGGGGAAGAAGTCTCGAGGTATGTATCCCAAGACTTCATAGTTTGCTGATCCAAGATCCTTGGAAACTGGGACTACCTCGGCAACTTCATGGCTCGTGGTCAGCGTAGGAGTAACACCGCTTTCCTCGTCTTTTTCCTCGTCGGGGTCCCATTTACCTTCCTGAGACATGCATTCGGATTTTTGTGGCAACACTACAATACGCCGATCAGAGGACGTCTCGGCAGATTTCACAACTTTCCTTTCCATCGTCTACCTCTTTTCATTGCCATCTTCCTCTCATTCGGGGCTCTACTCCTCCCACGGGAGCCCTGGAAACATATGACTTCGCCCCTATTATTCGACGTGACAATGGGCCTTTCCTCCATCATCATGATCGGAAGAAATTGCGGAGGAATCGATTCTTCTACCGGTTCAACGCATGCCTCCCATTTCGGCACAGGTCTGGCTTATGATCCAAAAGAGGATCCCTACTACGTCACTAACCTTGACCTCGATATCGAGCCGTTTATCAAGACAGCATTGAAAGACGTTAAATTCACGCATGTTGTGGAAATTGTCCTAGAGTCGGTGAGAGGAGATTGCTACCCATTCAAGGAAGACGGCCTATTCCACCAATTTATAAAGGAGAATGTCAAGCCCGCTGTGAACGGTACGCCAATTACCGCCAAGACCGTCACACCGTTCATCGACAGTCTTTCGAAACAAAGTCTTTTATGGGACCAAGTCTGGTCTCTTTGCCCCCTGACGAATAAAGCCATGATGGGCTGTATATTCCCTCCAGTTCGATCATGCTAACGGTATAGTCCACTGCGGAATGATCGGGCTGCCGAAGGATTTCGGCGCTGAAATCAAGGGAAATGCGAAATACTATCAAACTTGCTTAGCGCAAGTATTACGCCAAATAAATTCTGCAACAGATATGGAGGACGAATTCCTTGCAAGTTTTAATCAATCTATCACCAATACTACCGTGACTGATCAATGGATGACCTCACATATCACTGCGAGTTCGTGTCTCTGGGATAATCACAAGGAAATGATCCGACGGATTGGATATGATACCATCATCGACGCGGAGTCTATGCAAAAAGTTCATGGTCCAAAGGAGTTTGGTCATTTTCAAGGATATTGGGATGAAGGTATCACTGTCCTTTGTAGCTGGAAGTTGATCTTCAGATGGTCTGGAGTTTTTGTGGAGCTATGTGGATCATATGCTGTCACGGACACCCCGAGAGCGCCTATATCTTACCTGGATGTCCCAAGTCACACATATATGGCTTCCACTTAACCCTGCCTGGGAGGAACTCAATTACCAGGCCTTTACAGAAGACGATCCCAATACGGCATCGACGGATCTTTATCTCAACGGTATACGCGAGACGGATGATCTGGTCAAGGAAATTATTCTCGGGTTTCGGGAAAGAGGGTTAGAAAACGACACCCTCTTCGTGATGTATTCCCCAAGGTTCTTTCCACTGCTAACCTGTGGATAGACACGGTGATCATGGCTCTCCGTTCATAAATCTTGAATGGCAGGGAGCGGCCGAGAATCCTCACAACGATCCGTATCTTACTTCCTTCATTCTCTACAACCCCAACATCAATAACCCGGAGAAACAGATCCTGGACGCCAACGTTTACGGGGCGGCGATACCCACAACGATTCTCGATGTCATGAACCATACAAACTCCTTTTCACAGTCCTCTCAGCAGGAACTCGCCATGCACTACGCCGCAAACTACGAACACTCCCAGTCCTTCCTCCGACCTATGAAAGAGTCCATTCGCTTTTTCCTTGTCAACCCAGGCGGAAGTCAATGGGTCCTTGATAACGGAAAGAATCTCAGAGTAATACCACTATGCAGGTCACGCTAGCGCTGACAATAGATCCGATTCAATCTGTACGATAAGTCCGTATACATGGCAGACTATGAAAACGATCCCTTGGAGGCGAGTTCAATGTTTTCCTGGGAGGGCGTAGAGGGATTAATCAAGGATGGCGCGGAAGAGAAATTTGGACCGGGTACCGCAAAGTTTCTCCTTGAAGCAGCGAGTCGGGAAACTTATATGAGATCGGAGTTGCTCCGGCGGTATGGATTATCAGAAAACACAGTTGAATAGACTCACTGGAAAAATATATATAATATATTGTCACTAGTAGTATGACTTCCCAGCTTTGAGGGCCTTGAACATGTCAGAGATCTCCGTCCTTTCGTACTCGAAATCTTCTTCCGCATCCTTCAATATCGCGAACCGACGGGACTTTTCGAAATAGATTATCCAGACTTTAGCGACTAAAATGTTCGCTGGTTTAGGACGGCAATGCACAATCCCTAGTCCATGGATCTTGTCATATGCTCTCAAAATTTGCTGTTCAACATCTGGCGTGAGATTTTGCGTCGAGAGACGCGAGGCCTAGTGCAGTCAGACAAATCAATGAAAATTGCCATACGTTCTCGATGAATTGGATGATCACACCATGAAAAAATTGAATTATTCCATGGCCGATGAGATACGGCACACAGCCACCCCATAAGGAGTGCAGTTCCTTATATATGGCCGCTTCATTGTTTGCTTGAAGTTCAGAGTGATTCAGTGGCCTTTCCTTGACAGTCTTCCAAGGATCCCAGATCTTGTACATAACTCTTAGACGTTCCCCGTTAGGATAAATGGCGGTGGCCGTCCAATTGTTAACCGCGAACAATTCTTCTTGCAAGGGGTCGAATTCGAAATACAGTTGGTCAGGTTTACAGTCCTCTTTAAAGCCCAGGAGAGTGTAGTCTAGCTTTGACATATACTCCCGCATGGAATACGGGTACAGGCAACGGAAGTTGGTGTACTGGTGTCCGGGAAGAGGATCGGTGATTTCCGCGAGATGAGAAAAGTAGTATAACATCTGGCCGATAGTGAGGGGTGGCGATGTCTTATGATAACCGAGGTCGTTCAATGTCTCGTCTGATAAATTGCAGCCGTACATGCTAATACACCTTTGTCTTCCCGTTTCATAAAAACCCAGCCGTTAAGTGTGGCAAGAATTCCGAGGGCAACGCCGTTGACGGATAAATATCCATAGAGTCGTCTAGTGACTTGGGCTTCTTCAGAGAAGCCGTGCTTAGCTGGGAAAATACGGTTAGTAAAGTAATCTTTTGAGGGAAGTACTGTCTATGAAATGATCGATCCCCTTCGGGGTCACTAGATACGGATTGGCTGTCAACACGGCGCCGAGAAGGCGCGGCCGTGGAAGGGATTCGAAATCACCTTTGGTCTTGCTCCCATTTGTATAATCCCTCAATTGACGGAACTCCCGTTCGGCTTGATATTCGTCGGAAGAGATCATAATAAAATCAGGATGACCAGCGAACTTTCGTCGAGCCCAAGGGTCATAGAATCGTTCAAAATGCGAATGTTTATCGCTCGGTAGTAGGTCCTTCCCCTCAAATCGGGCCTGAGTTGCGCAGTCATGTCTTGCGAAGGCCCATGTCTCGCAAGCATCTACTATCTGCGTGTGTTCCAACTCCTGACTTCCCCCGTAGCTCAGGCCTCCAACCAGTGTGACAACTTGAAGCTTTTTCTTGTCCTCTTCGGGCACTTGAGACCAATATCTTTTGGCTTCATCGGGGAACTCGGTCCATTCTACAACCGTATTGGGTTGAAGTGTGTCGATCGGCATGCTGTTGTAGTAGGGATGGTATATAAATTCCGGCTTGGGTTTTGCTGGCCATTCGGAAAGGAGGAGCGTTTCGCGGGACATTTGGGGCAAGGACCCCTTTGATATCCTCGCAAAAGGATCGCTAGAGAAGGTTCAGCAACAGCACAGCAAGGCCAGTACAAGACGCCAGGGTCACGCTTCTGTGCCATGTGTTTGGAAGAGTCGTCTTAGTCTGGGTTTAGCCTATGACTAAGCTCCAACCAACCAACAGGGGTTGGAGCCTAGGGAATTATCTCCCCCGAAAAAATCAGACCCTCATAAACTTAACATTTTATAAAACTTTTGATATCATTTGAAAGGTCTTGACTTCCTCTATCTAAATCTAAAGCTACAACCCGTGGGGACTGGAAATGGCCGAGATCCGAGAGGAACGCTGGAGTAACTGGAGTGCCGGTTCACACTTAATTTTGACCCGGATTCCAATCCGGACTAACTCTTCAACCACGGAAAGCCAGCCGGCCCATCAACCAACCTTCGCGTCATCAACAAACCTACATCGCACAGCACCTTATCCAACGTCGTGAAATTGCCTAGTATCGATTAGAATTCTCCATCCAAAATTGCCCTTAAATATGGCGATTGTCTCGCTTCTCACCCTGTCTCGGTACCACACCCGCATACGTACAGGTTAGGGTTATAATATTTAAATTTCGTTGTTCCTGAAACCACACACCTTTGCCACCGTCCAAACTCCGACGCGCATAACACTCTCTGATGGAGCACCATCGTTTCACCACCCCTCCTCCACAGACCGTCCCTAACGTTCCGCCCGCTGTGAAAAACGTCATAACGATATCTAAAGCAGCGATTCTCGATCTTATTTCGAAATTCCCATTTGAGGAAGTATCTCTCCCGACGACAGTTGTCTCCAACGATGAAACCCAAACGGTCCCGTTCCTCGAAGCACTCGGGTCATCCCTCATAAGAACCCTCGTCTCTCTTGTCCCCGATCATTCCTCTCCACGAAAACTTATCTTGTCCTCAACATTGTCACCATGCCTACCGCAGCCGGAGGAGGAATCTCCCACAAAACCCCCGAAACACGACAATATGTCTCGCCAACGAAGAAAACTATTGGCTCTACAAAGACTTGACGAGAAACAACGTACTACCACATTCAAGGCATTCACACTGACTCGAACAGATACAGCACCACCGACGCACCCAGAACCCACGCCTCCAAAATGGGATCACCCCCCCCCTGCATTCCGTCGCCTAGACCCTGCGATTGATAAAACCAGATTTGATGTGCTGAGGAATCTGAACATTGACAAAGATCCATACTACATCGCACGGTTGGAGAGGAAGCCAGGGGAGTTGCATCCATTCGTGTGGGTGCGTGGTAAAGTACAAGCGCCTGTCGACAATGAAGGGATTTTGCCAGCGGGGTTCCCTGAGGAGTCTTACGATGTTGAGTCCCTTGCGATGCTGGACACTGGCAACGACGTCACGATTGTCACCCAAGAGTACCTCGGCATTCAACTCCATGGTCCCACTCGGGTTTTCTTTAATTTCGCGTAAGCTCTGCCCACTTTCCGTTCACTGAAATCCTCAATATCGGAGGAATAGTCATCGAATCGGTCGCCAGAGTAGTCCCGCGATCATCACTTCCAAACTCATGAATCGGTATAAATATTATTCTCGGACAAAGTGTACTTTCTCAATACCTCATCTTCTAATATTGAAAGTATACATTGGATTGTCTCGTGATTCGGATTCAGCCAACAATTCATACTGACCCGGAATTATCGCGCGACTATGGCCTCGTGACCGTCGAGGAGTATATCGATCCATGGGACCAAGACGAAGGAGTGGTTCGAGTGAAACCTACAAAGGCAGGGGAAGACGTGGATTTAACCACCACTTGGACAACCCGATATGAATTGGATCTGGGAAATCCTGCGTGATTTGTGTTGTTTCACTGTGTATGAGAGCGGTATATGTTCTAATTTTTCTTTCATGGGGATTATCATGTAGCAAAATGATATAGGGAATCACAGCAATTAAAATATAGGGAAATTTTGATTTATAATGACTATGCCAAGCAGAAACCCTGGGTGATTCCTGACCGGTATACATAGAACCAGGACGTGATTCCTGGGGGAATCACGGTTGGCAAAGTTTTTAAGTTCCGCTTGCCACACCAGGAATAACAGGGGATGAAGAACGGATCTGCAGATCAGTTTGAAGTAGCTCGTGTAGAGAGCGTATTGTATTTCTTCAATCTCATCGAAACCACAGTTATCTGGTTATAAATTCACCCTCTTCAGTCTCAATACATATCAAGATTAGATGTCGTAGTTGTTCTGCAACCCTCGGTGGCTCCTCAGCTCTTCAATAGTGCCGTGGTCTTCGGGATTTATCTGCAGAAACATCCGGAGGAAGTCCGCGAGAGCGGCAATTTCCTTACCCGACGCATCAAGTAATAATGTGTTCCCGACGAATGACTCTAAACCATACTAGTAAGGCTTGCCATGGATGGCTCCGCTCCAAGCGTCTAAACTAAGTATTGTCAGGACGCTAGGGGAGGCACCAGGCAGATTATAATCCCGTAGACTTTTGAGGTTGCTTTGGAATGAAGCCACATCGGTTGAAAATTTGGCGTAACATGAACCTGGCTGGGCCCAGCCGGTGAGCGGGTAAGGAAGAGAGGAGTTCCTGTGATAAGTTCGTATAGCTGGTCCAGCAGTTCAGTAGAGATGGAAGTCACAGCCACACCCGCGGTCCAAATGTCCACGCGGTAATCCCAGGGCGATCCTAATCAATATGCGATTCACGGTTGAAATATCTATCAGCTGGGACGTGATTTCCACGGGAATCACGGTTGGCATAGTGGTTAGGTAGATGTCGTGTTCATTATTGCGATCAGTCGCATCGACTTTCCATCCATCCCAAAGCTTCAAAACGACCCTTGATTCCTCGGGAATGGTTCGAGCAATCCAGCTCTTTTGGCCCAAATAGTTCTCCTTCTTCGAGGGCTGGAAAAGTAACTCGATCGGCTTCAAGTTCGCTCGTTGACGATACTGATTGTAATAGTAGTTTTGAACGGGAGCTGGTTGAATTGGTTGTTGTCCCCGCAGAGGGATGGTTTCAATTTGTGGGGCTCGCTCCGCAGTGTCTGCTGGTGCGCTGGGGAGATAGATTACCCCGGGTCGGCCGCCAGTCGTTTCCTCAGTGTCTGGTGTTATTTCCGCCAAGTGGGTGAAGTAGTAAAGCGCCATCATGATTGTGAATCCATCTCCTGAATAAAGGTATCCATTTGCAACATCTTCTCCATACATACGGGAAAGCCACAGTTGCGAACCATCGCGGCGGAAACCGAAACACCATCCCTTCATCGTTGAAATAATTCCAAGAGTCTTACTACTTCTTATCATATATCCGAAGAGCTGTTCTACAGCAAGTCGGCCTGCGTGAGCTCCGGTGATCGAGAGGCGCCGTACCTAAGCCATTAGATGACGCTTGTTGGTTGAGGACATACCGTCTATGACAGCGTCAATTTGTGCTGGCGTGACTAGCCAAGGGGTTTTCACTTCCACAAGTGCGGTTACGCGATTTGTTGTATTGTTTAATAGAACAAAGTCCGGGGTACCAACTAGACGGTAATTCACAGCGCCGGCTGCGCAATGATGTATCTTTGAATGCAAGTCGGATGGCAACGGTACACCATGTAGTCCGATGCCGAGGTAGTTTTGAATCTGGGCGGGAAAAGCCTCGAACCCGAGTTTAATGTCCGCTTCCGTCATGCCTTCCGGAGTAGCAGTAACCGCAAGCCATTGCCCCTGATAATGCCTTTGATTAACAACAAGGGCCATCTTGTCCTCATTGGGCACCTCGGTAGCCCAATAGGTCGTTACAGACCCGTGAAATTTAGGCCACTCCGCAATGTAGTTCCAACGAAACATATAGACCGATCGCGTTGTACTTTGGGAGACATTTGGACTTGCGCGTACTTGAGGAAAACCGCTTGTGATGATGTTTTGTCTCCACGAATCGGGAGGTGGGATTTGTGCGCCGCCCATGGGAACGGGCGGCTGATCGACGGGATTGTGAAGTGCTTGATACATATCCTTAGTACTACAGGTCAATAAGTGAGAGGGCAAGGCCTACTACGTCTGGAGTCCGGCGCTAGGAGAGGAAGCATTCGGACCTGATGAAGAGTCCATGGGGCCCCTTTATAGACCTAGCGGCGCGATTGACTTCGAAAGCGCTAAAGCGCTAGGGATGTAGAGTAAGTAAACCGGTCTATCGCGAAGAACCATAGTCTCAACTCGACGTTCAATCGTAAACGAGCACCGGTTTTAGTCTGGCGAACGGAACAAAGCTTAACGTCCCGAAATGCATTTCACCCGAAAAGTCGTAATTACTTTGATTTAATTTGAAGCGATCCGGAAGCTTTTACTAAATAAACTTTTGCATATATTTATATATGGTAAACCTGAATTTTCAAGAAAAAGAATATATTATTTATTACTGATAAAAATATTAATGCAGCACAATTATAATGTCAATGGAAATAAACCTCGCACTCAGGCACAGCCCTGATTTCACGACGGAAGTACTTCGCCCGCCTGCCAGACCAGGTTGACTGAGTCCCATGCCCATTGCTGCATCACTCCGTTGTTCAACTCCACGATTGCTTCCATATTACGATTGAAAGGTCCCTGCAGCAACGACCACACATGTCGAACGTTGGAGCCAAAAACGGCCGTAAGTCCCCAGGACCCGCTTGTCCCCGTGGGTGGAGCTACGGTTGCGATATTGCCGTTATTTCGTCGCCAATGCTGGACTTCTCCGTTTACTGCAACGAGGAGTTCGAAATTGCCAATGCCATTCTCGTTGCTTGTAACGTAGTTGCTTTGGATCATGACTGGAGGCGTGCTTCCCACATTTGCGCCGAAGTCCTCTCCCTGCAGCCATGGCAAACCGGCGGCATCGTCATTCCTCCAATACAGGCGCAGATGCCCAGCAGTGGTTACCGCAACAACGTAGAGATTTCCTTGCTTGCCAACATTCGCTTGGACGAGTGAAGGGCCGCTCATGAGAATACCGCTAGAGGCGATGGTGGCTCCGAAGCTCCACACACCGTTGTCATTTCGCCACCAGTGACGCAAACTGTTGTCCGAGTGTTTAACAACCACTTCGAAGTCACCGCCGGGAAAGTTGGCGTTTCCGTAGTTGCTTTGAATATATCCGGGATATCCCGCGGCAGTTGCTGCAAACTTTCCGCCATCAACCCAGGCACCGGTTGATTGGACGTAGTATCGATGACGCAGGGTTCCGCCCTCTTCGAGATTGACGAATTCAAAGTTGCGATTGAAGGTTGTGCTAGTGAGTGCCGGGTGACCGACGCAATAATCTGCCGAACTTGTAAATGTGAAAGGGGAGCCTGCGGATTGCCATGTGCCACCGCTGCCATCGTGCCAGAGGTGGGTGACTTTGGTGGTTTCGCATCGGATGAGCTCGTAGTTTTTGTGGATGGCTCCATTGCCGCTATGGATCATGTTGCCGTTGTGCAGACGAGCTTTGACCCAGGGGTCCGGGTTCGTGTATTGGAGCCCGTACTTGGCGTACACATCGATGCTGATGGCCCCGTATGCGATCATTCCATATCCGCCTTGACCCCAGCTTGGACTCCACGAATTGCGAATGATCCAGTAACCTCCGATATCGTTATAGCCGACAATGAGCACTTGATGCCATCCAGCCCAGACAGGATTTGCGGGAGTATGAAAGACGGTGCCGGAGACATAGCTGAAGAATGTAGTGGGTACTTCAAAGGTGGCGACGATTGGACCAACTTGGTCAACCCATGCCTTCTGCTGTGCAACCGATCCCAGAGCGGTGTAGCTGGGAACGCGAGTTGTTCGGCCAGAACGCTCGAGGCAAGGAGTGTATGGATCGGGCTCGAAGGCATTGTATGGGAAACACTGGAGGTCGGCCGCACCCTGTTGACTTGCAAAGTTGAGGGCGTTGGCAGCATCGCCCGAAGCATCGCAGAAACTGGCCGAGGATACCGAGAATCCAACTAAAGTACCGTCGCGAAGATCGCCTTCCGAGCGTTTATCCCAATAGCCGTGTTCGATGCGGGATTGAGTTTCGATGAGCGCCGTAGCAGCGAAGGCCCAACAACTCTCGCATTGGCCTTGATCCTGGATAGTTGCAAGCCAGTTGACCCCATAACGGTTTCGCCAGTCGACGGAAGCCGCTGCCTCTGCTGCCGGTTGGAGAATGTCGGGGTGCACGGGAGCAACTTCAGAGGCTTTCTTAAGTTTTGTAACATCACCACCGAGCGCGCGACGAGTGCCATTGACAGCACGGTTTGTCAAAGGGTGGCCGGATACCTAAAGAATGTGAGATGAGAAAACTAAGCGGAGTACCAATGCACCGGAAAAGAAAAGGATGGATGCGAGAGTCTATAATAATAGTCAGCTTCTGTAATGTCAGGAGAGAGGATCGTACCAACTGACGCATCATGGTCACTGATGTACCTTTTGTGCTTGTACTGTTGCAGTAATGGTACCGGCGGGTATGAAGTTACTGATAGAAACCTCCATCGCCTGTGACTTTATAGAAAACAACGAAGCGAGGGAAGGCGGAGGAAATTGCCATAGCGAGCCATAAACTTCTCCAATTGCGAACGAAATCTCCATTTAAGACTGCTATATTCAGCCTGAGCTCTCATGACATCTCCCGAGACTCAATTCAAACTGAGGCTGTGTTAAAGTACTTCGCAATTACTTCGCAAGGGCCTCCTCCCGGCGACCATTTGTCCGATCAAATTAGATTGTAAAGTTAAACTCAAAATCTAATTCGGGTCTTTTAAATTCTTCGTGATCTAAGCACCAAGCTGAGCCACATTCACATGACCGAAAAGTCGCCTTAAATTGTGGCAGTACCGAAAAACATAATTTCCGAGAAATTAGAGCTCGGATCATGTCGATGGATTGGGCTCCACGGGTGCGCGCATTTCTATGATCTCGGTAGTAATAATCTCCGATGGCGATTTTTCATCAAGTTTTTGGCGATACGGTAAATTAAATCAACCTGACCGTCAAATTAGTTTGGTAAAATGGAAGACGTTAGACCGCTGACTCTTTCGCTATTTGCTCAAATAGTAACACTTTTAATTCATCTTTGAAAGGGTGTCTCCCTCCTCAGAAAGTACCACCCATTCTCCTTCTGATCAAGCACATACCCACACGCCCCAACCAGAAACGCGAGCACGAGACTAATCCCACTCCTAGGAGCCCATCTCGCATAGCGATCGTCATTTAACTCGATGACCACTTCGAACATTTGTGAGCCCCAGTATGTCTGCTTCAACTGGACATTTAGGTACGGTTCCTAATCCGTCAGCGGATGACATGGGAAATTTACCTGGGTTGTTAGAGTGAGATTTTTACGGACGTGCGTTGAGAGATAGGTATGAAGTAATGCCAATGTCGGTTGGTGCGCTGATTCAATGTGAATAGTTGTTCCTGAAGTCGTGATGATGACGAAGTAGGGAAGTAAGGTAGGAAATAACGACTCTGGCTTCGATAATGTCGACATTGCGGGCAACGCTGCAACCGTTACAGTCTCTGCTACCGGCGGTTCCGCAAAAGCGCGGGCTTTTGCTGCAGGAACATCGACCCAATCAGTAGTAGGTTCTGCTACGGCCCCGGGATTGAGAAACACCGTCTCAAGATCATGTCCAATTCTCCCCAGCATGGTCCGATACCACTCGGGTCCCGCTGCAGGTAAGCTCAACATCAACCGTCCATGGCCATCGAAACAGCTCTTATCTTCCGTCTTCTGCTCTCCGATCCTGACAATAATGCTAGTACTCCCCTTTATCTTGTCGAGAAAGGCTTCTTGGAATCCATCCCCTTCGAGGAGTACGAGCAATCGTTGGAGGTACGCTGTGATGGTGCCGGTGACGGAGGGAACGAGGACTGCCAAGTCGGGAAATAGAGGACCAAGATCGCGGTGAATATCGACCCAGGCGAGACTGACGTCAAAGTCGTAGCCTACCTCGGCGTTCAGTTTCCCCAGATTGGTTCGAAGGGGGGATTCAGGGGCATCGAAATTATCGCGGATCGACAATCTTACTTGCAGGGGTCTACAATTAGCTCTTCATCGTGTAAAGCCTGTACAATTTGCTAAGAGCCATAATCGGGGGTCAGTCTGTTGTCGTGTCTAGCCGGTGGATTCAAAGTCTGCCCCTGATGAAAGCAGGCTGAGCAAGTCCCGCCGGTCCGCGGCCGCTGCAGAGAAGTAATTTCCCATGCACTCTAAAATGGCCGTACTAAAAAGAGGCTGCCAAACTAAAATAATTTCCCCAGGCCCCTGAAAAAGGGATTTCGCCGGGCTCGGGCCTTGAATCCTCCGCCCCTGGAAAAGGTCCCGTCAATACTCATCAATTGTGACACTGCTTCAACGAACTCACTCATTCACGCTCAATTGGCTTTTTTCCTTCGAAAACCATCCGCTGCAGCTCTACATCCGTTAAAACATCCGTTAACAATGCCATCACATCCTCCCGTTGAAAAGCTTCCTCTCGGAGCCAAAAAGTCACGTACAGCGCCCCATTTCCTTCAAAACGTTGTGCCCCATTCTGAACGTTGATAGTCCGAGACGGCTGGGAAATCGTCAAATCCAACCTTGAAGACAAAGTCAAAGACCTCCTCGGCGAAAAATACTCCCTTCAAGTCAACATGCTCGCCCTCTATCCTTATGCCGCTGACTCTTCCTATGCAAAAAGCTCCCCCGGCAGCATGGTCCATAACTACTTCGAGGGCTTTGTGTACCAGCTGGAACGATACATCAATGCGTACGGTGCCGACGGTAAAAGCACGTTCAACACCCTCGTCGATCAGAAAGAGATTACTCTCGAAATTGATGACGTGGCGCCTGCACGATTCTCGTATTGTGGGTGTGATATCAAGGAGGGGAGGTTCAGGATCCTTGCCAACGAAAACTATTTGGGGACAAACGTCGGCGATGCGTGCTACAACATGCTCAAGGCGGTTGAGGCGGCGGAGGCAGCGGCTCCAGGGGGCTCTGGATTGAGTGTAGGCGCAAAGGCTAATGTCAAGGAAACTGTTGACTTGGAGTTTCCGAATCTCGAGAAAGAGTTTTCCACGATTCTTGCGTACTCAATCAAACTTGATGGCAATCTCGAAGAAAATTATAAAAGCCTCAAGGCGAAAAAGACGGATTTCAACGATGGGTATCTCGGAACCGTGACTCTCGATTATTTCAAAGCTTTTGCGTCGAACCTCGATTACCTTAAATTCCGCGGGGACGATATGATGCAGGAGGCGTTCCAGGAGGAATGCAAGAAGGGACTTATCAAATTGGAGGTTGTCGACAAGTTAGTTCATGGGACTTATAACGAGGTTATTTTCGAGGACGGGGTATGCAAGTTGCAGGTCTGTCCCTCGGTGAAGGCTTGGACTTATGGTAGATGACGCCTGATTATTGGTGGACAAATATTAGTGATACGGGACGTGAGGTTGTTGATCGACTTTAAAGTAGGCACGGCCATGTACCGTCGGATTAATTAAGAAACGAAGTTGGTAGTTGTTCGATAGCAGAACGTTGACAGAGATTGGGGAATAAAAGTATCTATATTTTATCTACGCCCAAGGCGGCGGACCCTTAATTCTCCCGCGGGAAATACAGTTTCGTGGTTGAAACCACGTCCCCGCGCAGTTACAATTAAAACCATCAGCACGCTCGCTGCACATCCACAACAAACACATCGCTCCTACCTATCTGCTCCTTCGACACACAACCACCATGCCTAAAGCCCCCAAAAAGCGCACTGTATCCAAGGGAAAGCAACCAGCTACCTCTACACCTACTCCCAGGCGTCCTGGACGGTCCCGGTCGGTCCAAATCGAAATAAACTCGGGTGAAACTTCTCCCTCTGGCACAGCTTCTGCAGAGCCCTCGTCTCTCCCCACTACCACACCTGCTGGTCCTTCCCAAGTTCCTATCCCCTACGGCACTACTATTCCTGCGATCCAAACCCTTGGTACATCTATATTTCCTTGGATTGAAGCTGATTTATAGTTGAAAGTCAACAACTCGGTCCAAACGATCCTAATATCGGTCCCAACGTTTTACCTTCTCCTCTTCCTCCTACCTCCTCCACCACTGTCACTCCACTTACTGGCCATTTGTCTACGTCAGCCCAACTTCTGCAACAAGATCCCGAGTCCCATGCACGTTATCAACAGCTCCTGAATGACTTATTGATTATAAAAGGTACACACAAGGGTGGTGTCATGAACGGAGTTCTAGTAAGTACGTTAGTTAGGTTAGGTTTCTCGGGGACTGCTCTTAAACCCCCGAGAATCTTCATGTACCTTAGCTTGCAACAATTCATCCTTAGCAACCTCGTCCT
>Ga0182024_10013928_pt1 | contig 15606 bp, 13 predicted proteins | sample P32metaG_FD_120480 | JGI IMG/M metagenome (GOLD analysis project Ga0182024, IMG submission 120480) | Permafrost microbial communities from Stordalen Mire, Sweden - P3-2 metaG (Illumina Assembly) | ecosystem: Environmental > Terrestrial > Soil > Wetlands > Permafrost | place: Sweden: Stordalen... | reverse complement strand
TTCACTTTCGGCTACAGCGCAGCTTTACGGCAGCCGCGAATCAGGAACCAGAGCAGTCCTGCCGTCAGGTAGGCGAGATAAACGTAGGGCAGCTTGCCATACGGTCCTTCCGGAATGGGGTAAAAGTTCCCAACCAGCGCAAGCAGCATGGCCGTACCGGCCAGCCAGGGAACGATCTGCGCTCCGGGACGAAAAGCATCCCGGCTGCGGAGGTAACGTGGCAGGGCTAGGCAAACTGATGCGTACGCTACGATAAAGCCATAGGTCGCGAGCGACCCTAGCCAGCCGTAGACATCCAACCCGCTGGCGCCGCGAGCCGCCAGCACGGCCACGGGCAGCAGAGCGGCGATCCCGGTGATGACTACGGCGCGGCTTGGCGTTCGATTCCGAACATGAGCATTACCCAGAGAGCTGTGGGCGAGTCCGTTCTGGGCCATGAGCATTAGCACTCGCGCAGCCGCGGTAATGCACGCGAGAGTTCCGGCAAACAAGCTGACGAGTGCGCCGATATCGATGAGCAATCCCAGCACCGGCACTCCGCCAACGCGCGCGAGCAAATACATCGGAGCCTGACTGGCACCCAAGTCCTGACCGGCAGTATGAAAGCCCAGCACTTCCGCATAGGCGCAGATAGTGAAAAAAGCTCCGGCGAGAACGGCGCTTAGGATGACCGCGCGGGGAATTGTCTTCAGCGGGTTACGCGCCTCGGAGCCGAGCGTGGTGGCGCTCTCGAAACCAACAAAACTGAATAGCGCAAGCACCAACCCGAGACGAAGTCCGCTGCCGGTCATGCCGTGAAGATGTTGCTGTTCCGCATCCAGATGCCAGCCGTTTCGTACCAGCAGAAGGATTACGACGATCACAATCACTGTGACGGACGCAGCCTCGATCCACAACATAAGGCGTGCAGAAATCTTCACGTCGCGATAGGCAATCCATATCGAGATGCCGGCCACAAGCGTGGCCAACAACACCGCGGAATAAGCATGACCGGTGGCATCGCGTAGCAGCAGGTTCGCGTAATGATAGAAGCCGCCGATGACGCTTGATCCGGTGGCCACATAAGCCAGCAAAAGGCTCCACGCGACGGTTGCGCCGAGCCACGGAGGAAGGGTCATGGATGCATACGAGTAAAGAGAGCCGGGCGAAGCCGAATGGCGAGCGTAGCGCGCGATGCACAATGCCACAAGAAATACGGCCACGGTGGCCAGTGCATAGGCGAGCCATGTGCCGTTGCCGGCAAGCGCGCATACCAGCGGAATGGTGGCGGCCGGAGTGGTGGTGGGAGCCATGGTGGAGACAGACTGGGCCAAGGTTTCCATCGGAGATAAAATCCCGCGACGCAAACCGTAGTCTGCGCTCTCGATACGCTGATTCGTCGTCTGCACCATGTTGTGCCGATTGCTGCTGGTTCGATCTTTAATATTTTGACCTTGCCGGGGTGATGCGCCAATGAGACTGGCGTCGGATTGTACAACACGCGCTGTGCGCGCAACCAAGAGCGGGACGAACCGAGCGGTAATATAGTATTTTGCAGGCACAGCGCTGATTCGAATTGTCACTGTGGCGGGCCTGTGAGAGGAACGCATGCCATGAAACTTGATAGACAACTATTGCAGCGTCTGCCGAAAGTTCTTTTGCATGAGCATTTGGACGGCGTGCTGCGGCCGCAAACAGTTATCGAGTTGGCCCGGGACGCGGGATACAAAGATCTTCCGACGAACGATCCTAATGCGCTGGCGCAATGGTTCTTTCGTGGCGCGAATCAGGGCAGCCTGGCAAAATATCTGGAAGGCTTTGCGCATACGATTGCCGTCATGCAGACCGAAGAGGCGCTGCAGCGCGTCGCCTACGAACAAGCCGAAGATCTAAGTCGCGATGGGATTATTTACTTCGAAACCCGCTTTGCGCCAATTTTTCATACTCAGAAGGGCCTGACCCATCAGCAGATTGTTTCTGCAGTGTTGAAAGGACTGGAACGCGGACGAAAGGATTTTGGGATTTCCTCCGGTTTGATCATTTGCGCGATGCGCAACATGAATACCTCCCTCGAAATGGCGGAACTGGCAGTGGATTTTCGCGCTCGCGGCGTCGTCGGCTTCGACCTGGCGGGCGAAGAAGGTGGCTATCCGCCGAAGAAGCACGTGGACGCGTTTCATTACATCCAACGCGAGAACTTCAACATTACGATTCATGCCGGCGAAGGCTATGGCAAAGAATCGATCTGGCAGGCGATTCAATATTGTGGGGCACACCGCATCGGGCATGGAACACGGCTGATCGAAGACATTGCGGTTGCGGACGGGAAGGCGGTGAAGTTGGGCGATCTGGCTCAGTACGTTCTGGACAAGCGCATCCCGCTGGAAATTTGCCTCTTAAGCAATGTTCACACCGGCGCAACACCAAGTGTGGCGGAGCATCCATTCAAAATTCTTTATCAGGAAAAATTCCGGGTTACGTTGAACACCGATAACCGGTTAATGAGCAACACCACGATGACCAAGGAATTTGAAGCTGCCGCCGACACCTTCGGACTGTCGCTGGCTGATTTTGAGAAGATCACAATCAACGCGATGAAAAGCGCTTTTCTGCCCTACAAAGAGCGTATCGATTTCATTTATTCCGCTATCAAGCCGGGCTACGCGAAAATCCGCGAATCGCTTGGCGCCGAATGACTCTGCGCAGGGAGTCTTAACTGGAGAGCGCTGCCAGCGTCTCGGCAAGGACGAGAGTGCCGCGAGCGATGTCGCCTGGATCCGCGTATTCGTCAGGCCGGTGACTATAGCCGTGGCGACAAGGAATGAACAGCATCGCAACCGGAGCAATGCGGGAGACGAACAGCGAGTCGTGGTAGGCGCGGCTGACCATGGGAAGAAAATTGATTCTCTGCTGACGGCAGGCTTGCGACAGCGCTTCGATGATTGCCGGATCGCAGTCCGCCGGGGCGTCAGCATTCACTAACTCAGTTTGAATCGAAACGTTTCGATTCGCTGAAATTATGGAGCTCTTGGCATCCAGCGCGCGCACTAGCCCATCACGCCGTTGCAGATCCGTGTCGCGAATATCAACGCTAAGGCGAACGCGCGCAGGAATACTGTTGACAGCGCCGGGAAACACTTCGCAAATTCCTACCGTCGCAACCGTATCAATTGCTCCGCTGCCGCGCGCGGCGTCCTCGATCGCAAGTATCAGTTCGGCTGCGGCGCAGAGAGCGTCGCGGCGGTCAGGCATCAAAACGGCACCGGCGTGTCCGCCCGAGCCTTCGATCGCAACGCGAAGACTAGCCGGAGCGGCGATTTTCGTAACGACGCCAAGAGGAATTTGCTCGCGCTCCAGCCGTGGCCCCTGCTCAATGTGCAATTCGACGAACGCTTTGTAGTAGCCATTCGGTAACTTCACTTGTTCGAGATCGCCTGGAAAACCAGCCCGGTGGCGAACTTCGTCGAGTGTGCTCCCTTCATTGTCCATCAGCTTCTTCCCACTGTCTGGCGAAAGAGTCCCAGATAACAATCTGCTTCCAAGACATCCGATGCCAAACCGCGTCGGCTCTTCGGAAGTAAAAACCAGCAACTCAATCGAATGCCGGGGACGAAATCCGCTCTGCCGCAAAGAGCGTAATGCTTCCAAACCGCCTAACACCCCCACGACGCCGTCATATTTTCCTGCGTTCGGAATCGCGTCGATATGCGAGCCGGTACCGACCACTGGCGCGTCCGCTTCAGAGCCGCTCCAGCGAGCGAAAGTATTTCCCACGGCATCCTCGCGAACCGTGAGTCCGGCGTCTGCACAACGCGCTTTCATCCAGGCACGAGCTTTGAGATCTGTAGGAGTGAAAACGATTCGAGTTACGGCGGGAGCTTCAGCGTCAGAGAATGAAGCGAGCGTATCGATTTCAGAAAGAAAGCGATCTCGATCGATAGCAATATTCATTGCTCTATGCTGGCTAGTGGATGCCGGTTCCAGTCTTTGTAGATGAGGTATTTTGCTGGCGCTTTGCCGATCGCTCCGAACCACTGCGGGCACCACGGCCCCATCCAGATAAAGTCTCCGGCGGTCACGGGATACCAGGAGTCTGCAAGACGGTAGATGCCGCCGCCTTCTAGCATCATGAGCCCATGTTCCATAACGTGCATTTCGACCATGCTGAGCGACGAACCGGGCTGGTAAACCATTGTATTCACCGCGAAATCAAAATTCATTTCATCGGGAAGCAGGCATTTGACTTGCAGGCTGGAATCGCCGTCCAGGGGATGCGAGGACACCGCATCTTCGCTTGAAATGATCAGGGGCAGAGGATGGATGGAATCGAGAGCCTGATACTTCTTCTCGATAACGGCAACGCGGCTGACTTCGGTGGCGAGCAATCGATGTTGCAATCCTTCGGGCAGATAAGCGTAACCTCGCTCACACAATCGATTCGATTTTTCGCCAACCTCCAACGTCACCGCGCCCTCCATCACAAAGATGAAACGCTGTGCGAAGGTGCAGCCAAGTTCTCCCCCTGCCTCAAACTCGGCGGTATACTGCGTGAACCTGGCGCCCAGCGCGGGGCTGACGTGGACGATTGCGGTGCAGCCCTTCATTCCCGGCAGAGCAGTGCGCACAAAAGTATCCGGAGTCAGCAGCAAATGATTCTGTTGTTGAGAACTTCGGGTACGCCCAAGATTATGCACGGTTCATCCTTTTGAGAAATTCCGCCGACGAAGCGAGTTGATCGAGAAGATGCAAACCGCACTCGATGGCCTTTTCCACGTCCTCAGGATTCACCGATTCCGCGGGATCGTGGCTGATGCCGCCGGGCGTTCTCAGAAAAATCATTGCCGACGGAAGTTTTTCCGCCATGATCATAGCGTCGTGACCTGCGCCGCTCACCATGCGATGGGGCTTGCATCTTGCCTTGATAATCGCTTGTTCGATCTCCGCCGTAAGAAACGTATCCATTGCGACTGCGGTCTGACCTAAGAGAACTTTCGTCTGCACCGACAAACCGCGGCGTGCGGCGATAGCCTGAGCCTGACGAATGAGATCCTCGACCGCGCATTCGCGAACATCATCCATGCGGTGGCGAACGTCGAGAGTAAGCTGCACCTCGCCTGCAATCACGTTCGCCGCCCCCGGCTTGGTGTCGATCTTCCCGACAGTGGCTACCAGGCCAGCGACTCCAGAAGCGACGCGTTCCACTTTACCAATCCACTCGGCCGCACCCGCCATCGCATCGCAGCGAAGATGCATAGGCGTTGTCCCGGCATGGTTCGCGCGGCCGACAAACCTAAACTCCAATCGGCTTTGCCCAGCGATGGCTTCGACCGCTGCAATTGGCTGATGCAGGTTTTCCAAAACTGGTCCTTGCTCGATGTGAAACTCAAGGTAGCCCAGTGCATCATTTTCCAACTGGGCGTGGGGAACCTCTTCGGGATTCAATCCAAAGTTCTCGATGGCCTTTCGCATTGAGATCCCTTGCGCATCATGAACGTTCAACAGTTGCCTATCCAATCTGCCAACCAGCGCACGACTGCCGATAAATGGAGTGCCGAAGCGTACTCCTTCTTCCTCAGAAAATCCAACGACTTCGATGCCGAAAGGAAGTCGCCCTCCTTGTAGACCCTCCAACAACGCGACTGCAACGACCACTCCGAGGATGCCGTCATATGCCCCAGCATTCGGAACGGTGTCGAGATGTGAACCGATCAGCAGGCGTGGACCGTTTGCCTGCGCAGCGGGATACAGTGCCCGAAGATTTCCAGATGCATCGATGCGCACGTGCGCACCCAGCGGTTCCAGCCAACGGCTAATTTCCTGATGACAATCGCGCATGGGCGGAGACAAGAACGTCCGTCGAGTGCTGCCTGGATCTTCCGAAAACGACGCTAACCTCAAGCACCGAGCGATGACTTCTTGGGCACGATTTGTAGTCACAGTGGTTGGCACAGATTTAGCTCCGGCAACAACGCGATTAAGATCTCAGGCTTCGCGGATAACTTTCGCCGCTGCCCAGCCGAGAAGAACGAGGCCCACGAGAACTTCCCAGGCGTAGGTATTTCCATAGGTTGCGACTGGAAAGTGATTACTGATCATCAGAAAGACAACCGGGACCGCCATGAACGTGTTGTGTTTCGAGCGCAGTTTGGCTTGTGCGCTAAGTGCCGCATCAAACTTTTCTCCGGCCGCTGCCGCCGCGATCATTTTGCGCTGAGAGGGAAGAATTCGGAACCAGACATTGGCGGTCATGATCGTTCCCAGAACCGCGCCGACGTGGATGTAAGCCGCGCGTCCGCTAAAGACATGCATTAACCCCCACGCAAGTATGGCAATCGCGAACAGCGAGAACATCGCAAACGCAGCTTCCGACCTGCCCAAAGGGGACCGCGCTGCCAGATCATAGATGACCCATCCAACAAGGAGCATGGAGAGTCCGATGGCAATGCCGCGGCCCTGGGAAATCGCGGCAACGTCGGGATCAATTAGCCCGGAACTCGAATAGTAGACCAGGAATAAAAGCACTACACCGCTTATCCAGGTCATTAATGCTTCCCAACGGAACCAGTGAACTTGCTCAGGCAACACCTGGAGAGACTTCTGCCGGTTAACGGTGTAGAAGCCACCACTGTGCACCATCCAGATCGATGGAACTGCGCCGTCTGTCGCAACGTTATTCGCGAGCCGGCCAAATTGTCCGTCGAGCCAAGTGAAATAATAAGTCTGGCCGACCCACATGATTGCCGCGAAAACATGAAACCAGCGCGCAAGAAGGTTCAGCCATTCGCGGATTGATGAGGTCACTTTTATCGACTCCATCGCGGGAGAAGCATATTAGCTCAACTTCCGCGGTAAGTTGTATATCCGTTCGGACCCAGGAGAAGTGCAATGTGAAAATGCGGTTCGCCATCCCGCGCCAGAAACATAACTTCTATGGCCGGATACAGCGTGCCGATCTGTTGCAAGGCGTAGTAGGCGCCGCTATCAAAAATCAAGCGATAAACCGCTGTGGAAAGAGCTTCGCCGTCCGGCAGCAACTGAATGCACCGGCCATCTTGATCAGTGTGCGCCGAGTTCAGGAGCTGCCAGCCTCCGGCTGTCTGCTGCTTCTCCAGTCGCAGCGAAATGCCGCGGGCAGGTTTGCCGTGAACAATGTCAAGAATGTGAGTCGAAATGCGTCTCATCATTGGAGCCATTTCTTCAACCTGATGTGAGTAATCTGCCGCTGCTGTTCGGCGGCTTCGTGAAGCTCGGTGGCGGCGTCGTTCTTGAGGCGTCTTCGAAGAATTTCCAGAATCTCCGTTGCGGATTTACCGGTCGCACAAATGATGAAGATACGATTGAAGCGGCGCTCGTACTCCCGATTCGCGTCCGCCAGAGCCTTCTGTACGCCACTCTCGGATTGTTGTACATTCCGTTGCTCCTCCGCCGACCATTCTACTGACTGCGGCGAAGCCTGCGAGGCCCGGGACTCGCCGATTCGTGGATGAGTCTCGAAGGCCTCATTCCAGTCTGCATGCGCAAGACTGCTCCAAGCGTCGTGCGAGGCGGCCAGCAGAGCAGCCTCATCCGCGAGCGGTCTTCGGCTCACCACCCCATGCGCCCAAGCTTTGGAACCACAACAGGAAAGAATCAAACTTATGGCTTTGTCGACCGGAAGACGATTCCATCGCACCAGAAAATCTCTTGCTTCACCGGTTTCGGCGAAGGCCGCCCCCAGCCGGTTCAAGAACTCAGCTACCAGATTACCCGCCACTGCGGCTCGATATCTCGCGCTGGATCGAATGTCGTCGATCGGCCGGATTTCCGCGGCTGCGGCTCTTTTCGCTAACAGCAATAGATCAGAATCAATGGCCTTGCCTTTCACTGCTTGCTCAGTTTCTGCAAGACGAAGCGGCACCGGCGCTATGCTTCCCAGGGCGATGCGAATCTCTTCAACCACGCCATTGCTTACTTTCCCCAGAGCCGCGATGCATACTTTGGAGATCGCCTGCGAGTTGCGAGCGCCAACCTTGCGGGCGTAGCCGAAATGTTCTGCAAAACGTCGCGGCAGGCATATGGCTTGAACGAGTTCGTCCGCCGCCAGCAATGTCTTCTTGTAGCCGGTGTGAAAGCTCGCGTAGGGCACCCGGCGCTCACCACGAACTGACACGAGAATCAGCTCCGCGTCGTATACGAGCAGGGCGGGTAGGGAGTCAGCAGCCGGCGATGCGTTCACGATATTGCCGCCGATCGTTCCCCGGTTCTGATTTGCGATTCCGCCGGTCCAGCGTGCCGCGGTGTGCAGAAGTGGAAATTCGCGCCGCACAATATCGTGATTGCGAAGGTCGGTGTACGTATAGCCCGCGCCGATCTGAATTTCGCTTGCCGTGACCTCAATACGGCGCAGTTCGGGAAGATTCCAAATGCTAACCAGCTTGCGGCTCGGAAGCATCCCAGCCGCATATTGCACCATCACGTCAGTGCCTCCGGCAATCGGAAGCCACATGCCCGGTTCCCTTGTGAGCAGCGAAACGACTGCATGAAGGCTGCCGGGCGCAATCATTTCGAAATCGGATGGATGCGATCTCATGCGATTGCCTTGCGACGTGATGCTTCGGCTACGGCCTCGACAATCTGACTGTAGCCGGTGCAGCGGCAGAGATTGCCGGAAAGGCCTTCTCTGATTTCTTCTAACGTGGGTGCAGGTTTTTCGTTTAGCAAATGGGTTGCCGCAAGAATCATTCCCGGCGTGCAGATGCCGCACTGCGCACCACCGTGTTCCAGAAACGTCTGCTGCAAGAGATGCAGCGTATCTCCGGCGGCAACTCCTTCGATGGTCACGATGTTTGCGCCTTCCGCCTGCAGCACGGGGATCAAACAACTGTTCACGAGCATTCCGTCCAGCAGAACCGAGCATGAACCACATTCGCCTTCGCCGCAGCCTTCTTTAGTGCCGGTCAATTCTAGTTGTTGCCGCAACACATCGAGCAGACGCTCCATCGTGTAAGCGCGAACGGTCTTCGGCTCGCCGTTGACGATGAAGGAAATTTCTGTCTTAGCGCGCTGTTTGCTTTTATTCGTCATCCGATCTTCCCCGAAGAATCAGCTGTGCTTTCTTCGGAAGCGAGCGACTCCATGATGTCTTCCGGCAGCAGAGGTATGGAATCGAACTGAACTCCAAGCGCCTCTGAAACGGCATTTACGATCGCCGGAGCTGGACCATCCATGGGAAGCTCGCCAATTCCCTTGGCACCATACGCGCCGTGGACATTGCCTAACTCTTCGAAGAACACGCGAATTGGCGGCAGGTCGGTTGAAGCGGGAATGATGTAATTCGTCATCTGACTATTCCGCATGCGTCCGTTCTGCCAAACGACTTTTTCGTAGAGGCTGAATCCGATCCCCTGGGCAACGCCGCCAATAATTTGCCCTCGCGCGAGAAGCGGATGCAGAACCTTGCCAACTTCCTGGAGTGCAACGAAATCGTCCACCGCCACACTATACGTAGTCAGATCAACCGTAACTGCAGCGACATAAACCGCCCAGGCAAATGCAGCATAGGCTTCTCCTCGATATTTTTCATCGTCCCAGAAAACATCAGCGGGCGGCTCGTAACGAGACCACGAGCGGAATTGGCCATGCGTAACAACATATTCTTGGCAAGCTACGCTGAACTCCCCGGCTGTATAGTCGTCCTTGAGTAGCTTGGAAGAAATCAGTGTTTGCTTAATTCCCAATGCTGCGGACTGCACCAGTTTTCCCACAACCATCACCGTGCGCGAAGCCACGGTGGGGCCGCTATTCGGCACTTCAAGCGTATCCGCCTGCGCCACGCTCACCTTTTCGTAGGGCAGACGGAGAGCTTGCGCGGCAATCTGGCTTAGGACGGTTTTCGTCCCCTGCCCAAATTCCGTGCTCGAAACCAGCACGCGCAGAGTCCCGTCGGCACAGCCTTCTACGCCTACTACGGAACTCAGATAGCGTTCTCCGGATCCGGTGAATCCGGCGCCGTGCAGAAACGCGGCAATACCTATCCCTTTCCTGCTGGTGCTCGCATTATTCTCATTGGCGAAACGGTTTTTCCTGGAGCGATAATCCGAAAGTTCCAGCGCGCGATCGAGCAGCTTTGGCAGATCGATGGGTTCGCGCACGACCTGTTCGGTTGTTGTGCTTTGCCCCGGATGCAGAAAATTACGGCGGCGGATTTCGACAGGGGAAAGGCCGACAGCTTGCGCGATCCGATCCATGTGCCGTTCCATGGCAAACAAGCTCTGTGGCGCTCCAAATCCTCTAAACGCTCCATGGGGCGGCGCATTTGTAGCAACCGCTTTCGCGCGGATCCGAATATTCGGCCAGTAGTATGGACCTCCAGCGTGGATTGCACCGCGAGAAAGCACCACGGAAGACAACGTGGCATAAGCGCCGCCGTCGATCGTGAAGTCAATCTCGCCGCCTAGAATCATGCCATCTTTGCTCAGAGCCGTGCGATGGCGGGTGCGCGAAGGGTGCCGTTTGGTAGTGGCGGCCATGTCTTCCATCCGGTCGTAAATAATCTTGACCGGTTTTCCGGACTTTATCGCCAGCAGGGCGGCGTGAGCTGCGATCATCGATGGATATTCCTCTTTGCCGCCGAAGGCGCCTCCGGTTTCCATCTGTACCACGCGAACTTTTTCCGCCGGTAAATTGCAAAGTGCCATCAGCGCTTTATGAATGTAGTAGGGACATTGCAGCGAGCCCCACACCGTGATTCCCTGCGCCGCCTCAAAAGCGGCGATCATTCCATTGTTCTCGATGTAAAGCTGCTCCTGTGCGCCGGTCGTATACTCGCCTTCCACCATGTAGGCGGCCTTTTCCCAAACATCATCTACCTCGCCCTTCTCGATCAAGTAGGTTTTAAAAATGTTGTCCGCGCCCCAGACAATTTCGGAGAGGCGCTCGCTTTCTTCCATCGTGAAGATGGCTGGCAGAGGCTCGTATTCGATTGCTACCGCCTCAACGGCCTTCGGAAGAAGACAGCGATCCGGATGAGCCAACAAAAGAATCGGCTCCTCGGGATGGTTCACACACTCACTCGCGAGGCAAGGCTGATCGTCTCCGATTAACGCGATGCAATTTTTCCCGGGAATATCTTTCGCGGAAACGATCACGAATTCATCCCAGGCAATTCCGGCGCCGAACGTGATTCGTTTGATCCGGCCGCGAGGAATCCGACTGCGGACGGTTGCTCCAAATAGCATGTTGGGCAGAACCATATCGTCGACATACTGAGAGCGGCCGGTGACCTTGTCGCGTCCCTCCTGCCGTGGAACCGACTTGCCAATGATGCTGTCGCTGCTCATTTCCTAATCCCGCGGATAATTTGGCCTGCGGATGGGATAGTGTAAGCCAGACTCGGTCTTCGCGTCGCGGGAGTTCTGAAACACAGACGCGAGCGCTATTGAGGGGATTGACCGCGAGCCCTGCCCTGGAGTTCTCGACCAGAAGGTTCTCCGGGAAAATCTGCTCCGGCGAAGACGAGGTTTCCCCTGACATACGTAGCCTTCACAACTCCGCGCAGGGTTTCTCCCAGATAGGGTGAGACTGGATGCCGGTAATACAAGCTCTCTTTGGCTACAACAAATTCGCGCTCGGAATCAAAGACAACGAAGTCAGCGTCGGATCCGGCTGCGATTCGACCCTTGCGCGAACCGCAACCCGCCCGCCGGGACGGCCTCTCTGCCATCCAGCGCGCCAAATCGAGTAACGTGAAGCCTCGCCTCGTGACTTCCGTCCACATGAGCGGCAATGCAAGTGACAAGCTGGCAATGCCGCCCCACGCTTCTCTGAAGTTTTTCTCCGAAATCCGCTTCATCGCCGGCAGACAGGGTGAGTGGTCGGTTACCACCAGATCGATAGTTCCATCCCTGAGACCCTCCCACAATTCCTCGCGATTTTGGCGGCCGCGGATTGGTGGTGCGCATTTGCTCAGGGTTGCACCGTCTGCGATGGTTTCAGCGGCGAGATGAAGATAGTGCGGGCACGTCTCCACGGTTACGGGAAGCCCTTCGGCGCGAGCGGCGCGGAGTGCGGGAAGCGCGCGGCTGGTCGAAAGATGAACGATGTGAAGGTGAAAATTGTATTCCCGGCACAGCGATAGCATCATCCGAATGGCATCCAGTTCTGCCTCGTCTGGTCGCGATTGAAGATAGGTTGAGTAAAATTTCCAATCGGCATTGGCCAGAGCTTCCGTTGCGCGATCAATTGGAGCGGGTAATTCCGCATGAACCAGAAGCGGAAGGCCCGTGCGAGCGACTTGCGGCAGGGCCGCTCGCAACTGTTGTTCTGTAACCATGCTGAAACCATCGATACCCGGATTGACCAAGAAACATTTGAACCCTGCTACTCCAGCGGCTGCGAGCGCTTCGATGTCGTTTTGGTTGTCGTGGACCACTCCGCCCCACGCCGCCCAGTCGACGCGGCATCTGCCGCGCGCGGCTGCGCGCTTGGCCTCAAGCGCAGCCACGGTGGTTATCGGAGGCAGGCAGTTCAGGGGCATATCGACGAGCATCGTGTAGCCTCCCGCGGCTGCGGCTCGGGTTGCGGTTTCGAAGCCCTCCCAGTCGGCACGACCGGGGTCATTGATATGCACGTGGGAATCGACTAGGCCGGGAAGAATTACGGCGTCGCCGAAGTCATGGATTTCGTAGCCATGGGCCGGCACCTGGTCGGGAGAAACAATTGCCTGGATAAGTTCGCCTTCGACGAGAATGGCCGCCGCGCGGATTGCTTCGGTGGTTACCACCCGACGGGAGAGAAAAGCTTGACTCAAGTCGTCAGCTCCTTGGAAATTATGGCGTCGGCGGAAGATATCGCAGATGCTCCACTCAGCGACGATTCGCCGGACAGCATTTTACGAAATTACAAGTCCCGCATATACTCGCTACTCAGCGAAGCGGCTGCGAAAGTCCATGTCGATAATTGCGGGTTCGCGGGTTGTGACGCCGGCAGCCCTATAACTACGATAGAGCAAAACGCATGGACAATACCTTCATGGCCCGCGCCATTCAGCTCTCGATCGAGAACGTCCACTCCGGACATGGAGGTCCTTTCGGCGCCGTCGTGGTGAAAGACGGGTTGATTATTGCAGAAGGGGCGAACCGAGTCACTTCCACGAATGATCCGACAGCGCACGCGGAGGTTGTTGTCATCCGCGAGGCGTGCCAGAAACTTGGCGGTTTCGACCTCGAGGGATGCGAGATCTACACTTCCTGCGAGCCTTGTCCCATGTGCCTGGGAGCAATCTATTGGGCTCGTCTCTCCCGCGTTTATTTCGGCAATGCCGATGCCGATGCGTCCAAGATCGGATTTGATGATTCGCTAATCTATCGCGAAATCGCGCAGCCGCATTCGAAACGCAAGATTCCGATGATTCAGATGATGCGCGATGAAGCTTTGGCCGCGTTTCGTGCCTGGGAAAACAAGCCTAACAAGATCACGTATTAAGTCCGTTCTAGCGACCTCAGTTACTGCAGGAGGAGTGGTTGATCGACCGCTATTTCAAACTCGCCGAGCACCAGACTTCCGTAAAGCAGGAGATGCTGGGCGGTCTCACCACCTTCGTCACGATGGCTTACATCGTTGTGGTGAATCCGCAGATTCTGGCGCAGGCAGGAATGCCGCCCGATGGGGTGGTCTTCGCCACTTGCGCTTCCGCGGCTGTGGCGACTCTGGTGATGGGACTTTATGCCAACTATCCCATTGCGCTGGCCCCGGGAATGTCCCTGAACGCTTACTTCACTTATTCCGTCTGCCTTTCGATGCACGTTCCCTGGCGCACCGCGCTGGCTGTGGTTTTCTTTTCCGGAGTGCTTTTCCTTGTGCTTACGGTTACGCGAGTTCGCGAGCAAATTGTAAATGGCATGCCGGATTGCCTGAAACACTCGACGGCGGCGGGGATTGGGATGTTCATCGCTTTCGTGGGACTGCGGAACGCAAAGTTAGTCGTTGCCAACCCGGCTACGTACGTTGGCCTCGGCAGCTTTGCCGATAAAGAAGTACAAACCGCTTGCTTTGGCTTGGGCCTCACACTGATTTTGATGTCACGAAAATTCCACGGAGCAATTCTGATCGGTATCTTCGGCACCGCGCTGCTGGGAATTTTGAGAGGCATCACGAGTTGGCCAACTGCCATCTTCTCCATGCCACATCCATCCTCCACTTTTTTGCAGCTTGACTTTCGTGGCGCCACGCACCTCGGTTTACTGGAAATCCTGTTTGCATTTCTGTTTGTGGACTTATTCGACAACGTCGGCACTCTGGTAGGCGTTTGCGAGCAGGGAGGCTTCATTAAGGACGGAAAGATTCCACGCGTCGGCCGGGTTCTGGTGGCGGATGCGGTTGGAACGGTGGTCGGCTCGTTGACTGGGACTTCGACGGTGACGAGTTACATCGAAAGCGCGGCTGGAGTTGCTGCCGGTGCCCGCACGGGCCTAAGCAATGTCGCCGTCGCCGCGCTCTTCCTGCTGGCCGCGTTCTGCTCGCCCCTGGCCACTGCGATTCCGGCTTATGCTACGGCTCCGGCTCTGGTCTTGGTTGGAGTTCTGATGACTCAGTCCATTGCGCAAATCAACTGGCAGGAATTCAGCGAGGCTGTTCCGGCATTCATCACCATGTTGGCCACCCCTCTGACTTTCAGCATCGCCACCGGCCTCAGCCTTGGCTTAATCTCCTATACGGTGGTAAAGGTTGCGGCGGGAAAGATTCGTGAAATTAACGCGCTTGTGTGGATTCTCACCGCGCTGTTTGTTCTGCGCTACGTCTATCTGGCCACAGCTTAACGTAGATATTGGCAACGACTTGGCCGCACTGGGACAAGAACCTGCATCTAAGGTTCGTGATCTCCGCCCCCACCAGACGCGCCTTAACCAGAACCTATCAGGATGTTTCCAAGAACCAAACCTTTCAGGCCGCGGCCGCGCTCTCTTACTACTCGATTTTGTCAGTGTTTCCGGCGCTGATTCTGTTGTCAGCCGTAATGTCGTATATTCCTTTGCCCGACTTTTTCCCGGATTTGTTGATTGCGATCGGTCGGGTAGCACCACCCGGCACCATGCCGATGGTAAGTGCTTTCCTCAAAGGTGCAAATTCCGGCGCATGGCTTTCCCTTGGTACGCTGGGCACACTCTGGGTGGTCTCTTCTGCCTTTGACGAACTCATTGAAGCCCTGGACGCCGCCTATGACGTGGCGGGCCAGAGGCCCTTTTGGAAGACGCGACTTCTGGCTGTAGGATTAGCCGCCCTGACCGGGTTTTTCCTAAGCTGCGGAATCGCCACGATGATCCTTGGACCGCGGCTTGGCGATTGGCTGGCCGTCAGATTGTCTCTTTCAGCGGCGTTTGTAGTGCTCTGGCCATACATTCATTGGACACTGGCTGTCGTTTTCGCGGTACTGGCAGTAGAGACGATTTATTTACTTGCACCTAACGTGAAGCAAAGTTTTCGCGTCACTTTGCCGGGCGCGGTTCTCTCCGTGGTGTGCTGGATCGGGCTCTCTTATTTGCTGGGGATTTATTTCGGTTATTTCGAAAATTACAACCGTCTCTATGGGACGCTGGGTGGAGTACTGGCGCTTATGACCTGGCTCTACTGGGCATATTTCATTTTGCTGGC
>Ga0182024_10013927_pt1 | contig 15608 bp, 9 predicted proteins | sample P32metaG_FD_120480 | JGI IMG/M metagenome (GOLD analysis project Ga0182024, IMG submission 120480) | Permafrost microbial communities from Stordalen Mire, Sweden - P3-2 metaG (Illumina Assembly) | ecosystem: Environmental > Terrestrial > Soil > Wetlands > Permafrost | place: Sweden: Stordalen... | reverse complement strand
GGCGACATGGTCTTCGCCCTCGGCGTGGGAGTGGAAAAACTCCGGGACGTACGAGCCCGCGGGCAGGGAGATATGGATCGCGGGCTTATGGCCGAGCTCGTGATAGTAGAGCGAGAGCCGCTTGCGTACCTCGCCGGCGGTGTAGCGGACGACCGTGTCGGCGTTGGTGTCGTAGGCGGGCGGCCGGTCGAAGACCTCAACGCCCAGCGTCCGCTCCTTGAGGGACTCGGATTCGCCCGCGAGCGTCTTCTCCACGATGTACTGGAGCAGCGCGGGATAGCGCTTGCTGTTGCAGAAGTGAGGGCTGGCGAGGATCTCCTGCAGTTCCAGCAGGACGGCTGCCCGATCCTGCCTGGTTTGAGGGTGCCAGGCGTCGTGAATTACGCTTGCTCTGCTCATGGGTAGTCCATCGAATCCTACTCGCCCATCGAAGGCCTCGCAAGGGACGTTTGTAACAAGTTGCAACGATATCGTAAGCTATTCATTTTATTGTTGATGCAGGGGTGCTTGCGAGCCAAACGGTGAGTCACTTGCCATTCCTATGTTCGGGCGCAGAGGGTTGGGCTGCTTCCGGGAAAGCCTCATAATCCGTGCAATTTTGCGGGCAGGTCGCGTGGCGAGACGGTCAGCCACCCGACAGAGGGCCATTTCAAGGCGGAAGTTTAGAAATCCGCATCAGCCCAAGAGGTTTGTTTTGCTCGAATCATCACGACGGCAGTTCCTGCTGACTGCGACCATGACGACGGCCGGTGTTCTGCTTGCGGCGCCGCTTCGCGCTGCTGCAATGGAGAGCGAGTCCTCCGCGGGGGCGGCCGTGTCTTCGAAGCGGCTGGACGAAGGCTGGGAGTTCCGCCAGGGTCCGCTCGCCGGGATCTGGGAGGTCTGGCGGTCTGAGGAGAGCGATCTCTGGGAGCCGGCGGCGCTTCCGCACTGCTTCAATGCGCTGGACGCCTGCGACCCGGATCAGCCATATTTTCGCGGCCAGGGTTGGTACCGAACGCGACTGGCCCTGGGGAATCCTTTTGCCGATGGGCGGACCATCCTCCACTTCCAGGGTGCGGGGCAGACCACAACGCTGTGGGTTGGCTCGACGCTGGTGGGGACGCATAAGGGTGGTTACGACGAATTTGTCTTTGATATTACCGACGCCCTGCGGCAGCTTCCGGCCGCCGACAAGAAGCGTGCAGTGCCAGTCACGGTGCTCTGTGACAACTCCCCTGACCTGGACCGCGTGCCGTCCGACTTGAGCGACTTCTGCCTTTACGGCGGGCTCTATCGCCACGTGAACCTGGCTTACCTGCCGGCGCTGGCGTTGGACATGGTTCACGTTTTGCCTACGGTGGGCGCTGACGGGTCGGCGCAGGTTTCGGTGAAGGCAAGACTCTTCAATCCTGCAAGCCGCAACGAGTCGTGCACGGTTGCGATCGAGGTCCTGGACGCGACCGGCGCAGCTATCCACTCCACGAACCGAACGAGTCCGGCATGGACGGGATTTTCAGAGCTCGCGGCGTTCACCATCCCTGGGCCAAAGCTCTGGTCGCCGGATTCGCCGCACCTGTATCGCTGCCGGGTGACACTGACGACGGCTGCGGGCAAGACGACCCTGGAGGAGCGCTTTGGAGTGCGGCATACAGAGTTTGTGGAGCACGGCCCCTTCAAGTTGAACGGCAAGCGGGTTCTGCTGCGGGGGACACAGCGCCACCAGGACCATGCCGGCGTAGCGGCGGCGATGAGCGACGACCTGGTTGGGGAAGAGATGCGGCTGATCCGCGAGATGGGCGCGAACTTCATTCGGCTTGCGCATTACCAGCAGGACCGGCTGGTGCTGGACCTGTGCGACGAACTGGGGCTGATGGTGTGGGAAGAGGTTCCATGGTGCCGCGCGGGCGTTGGCAGCAAAGGGTTCCAGAAGAATGCGAAGGACATGCTGTTCCACATGATCGAGCAGCACTACAACCATCCGTCGATCATTCTCTGGGGACTGGGCAACGAGGACGACTGGCCGGATGAGTACCCAAGGGTTGACCAGCAGGCTATTCGCGGGTTCATGACCGAGCTGCGCGATCTGGCGCACAGCCTGGACAGTTCCCGGCTGACTTCGTTCCGGCGTTGCGACTTTGCACGTGATATCCCGGACGTCTATTCGCCGTCGATCTGGGCCGGCTGGTACAGCGGAAACTACCGCGAATACGAGCAGAGTCTTCTGACCCAGCGCGAGCGTGTGAAGCGGTTCATCCACATCGAGTGGGGCGCCGACAGCCAGGCGGGCCGGCACTCTGAAGACCCGGAGGCGATGCTGCGGCAAGTGGCCACAGGGAAGGGGACAGCCGAAGCCGGGCTGGCCTACCTGAAGACCGGGGGCGCGGCGCGCGCATCGAAGGACGGCGACTGGTCGGAGACATATGCCTGCAATCTATTTGACTGGCACCTGAAGACGCAGGAGAAGCTCGACTGGCTGACCGGCTCGGCGCAGTGGATATTCAAGGACTTCGTCTCTCCGTTGCGCGGGGACAACGACATTCCGCGCATCAATCAAAAGGGCGTGGTGGAGCGTGATCTGACAAAGAAGGAGTCCTATTTCGTCTTCCAGTCATACTGGGCCGATAAGCCGATGGCGCACATCTATGGCCATACCTGGCCGGTGCGTTGGGGCAAAGAGGACGAGGCGCGTGACGTGCTGGTGTACTCGAACTGCGACCATGCCGAGCTATTTCTCAATGGCAAGTCGCTTGGCTCGATGCAGCGTGACAGCCAGAACTTTCCGGGAGCGGGATTGCGCTGGAAGGTTGCTTTCGCCAGCGGACTCAACCGCCTGCATGTGATCGCCGCGAAGAGTGGAGTCAAGGTTAACGACGAAATTGAACTGACCTACCAAACGGAACCGTGGGGCAAACCGGCGGAGATCCGGCTGACTGAAAAAGGACGCAAAGGGGACATCGTCTGCGTCGGGGCAATGGCCTACGACGCCAGAGGAGTTCCGTGTCTGGACTCACGCAACGTGGTCAGGTTTTCGCTGGCGGGCGCGGGCAAGCTTCTGGACAATCTTGGGACCTCTCGAGGCTCACGCGAGCTTCAACTGTACAACGGCCGAGCAGAAATATCAGTGACACGCAGTGGTGGATGCACTCTCGGTATCACATCCGAGGGCCTGCCATCTGCATTCCTCAAACTTTCATAACCGCGCTTCACCGCATCGAAGAGCAACAACGTGTTGCCTGCAATTCAGGAGAATGGCCATGACGCTAGACAATTCAAACAAAAACCAAAAGAGTAGTGCCAGCAATGAAATCGACCTAAACGCGTCTTCCGTGCACAGGAGCAAGACCGCGAACTGGAACGAAGGCAGCCTCAAGCGAGCATTGATTGCAATTCTCGCGGTGGGGCTGGTGCTTGTGTGCGGCTCGCTGCAATCGCACGCGCAACTCAGCACAGCCACGATGTTTGGCACGGTGACCGATTCAACCGGCGCTGTGGTGCCCAACTCCACCATCACTTTGGTTCAGACGGATACCAACTTTACCCGCGTCGCTGTCTCCAAGGCGGATGGGTCCTTTCGCGAAGAGTTCCTCCCGGTGGGTCCTTATAAAGTTTCGGTCAAGGCCACGGGCTTCAAGACGCTGGACCGCGCTGGAATTGTGCTCTCGGTGATGCAGGATGCAGAGCTGACGCTGCAGCTTGAGCTTGGCGAGACAACTGAGACAGTTAACGTGACTGCCGACGTTCCGCTGGTCAATCTGGGCAGCGCGACTCTGGGCCGTACGATATCCAATCTGGAAATTGACAACCTGCCGCTGGTCGGCCGCGACACTTATACATTGCTCTACCTGGTCCCGGGCGTTCAGAAAGAGACAACAACTAACAGCCTGGGCTTCCCGGAGGTGCATGTTTACATTAACGGTTCGACGGATGACTTCACCGGGCAGGTTTCGTACTATCTCGACGGCGGCCTCAACATGACCGGTCTGCGCAACAGCGGTAATGCGATTCCCGATCCTGACGCCCTCAGCCAGTTCAACGTGGAGACAAACAACTTCAGCGCGCAACTCGGGCGTTACGCAGCCGCGGTGGTTAGCCTCGTGACCAAGTCCGGAACCAATGAATTCCATGGCTCGGCCTTTGAGTTCTATCGCACCAGGAACTTCACTGCCACCGCGCATAATGCGCTGGTCAAGCCGGCCTATGCCCGCAACGAGTTTGGTGCGACCCTGGGTGGCCCCATCCGCCGGGACAAGGACTTCTTCTTCGGAAGCTACGGCGGCCTGCGCGCCACCGTATCGAATCCCTATAGCGGCAATGTTCCGGATGCCGCACAGATGGCGGGCAACTTCCAAGAGAACCTGCCTTTGGCGGGTGAGCAGGTGGATCCCAAAACCGGTTTGGCATCCTGCGCAATCGCGCCTTCAGCCGCCGAGAATACGGCTTTCCGTTTCTTAGTATGCCCAGCGGGTTCGGCAACAACTCCCTACCTGAACAACATCGTCACGGCGCCGCTCGACCCAACCGCGCTCAACATTGTCACTTATCTGAACTCCAAGGGAGTAAAGGCCGGTGTTGGGGCGGGTCAAAAAGGCGACAATCAATACACGTACAGGGAGTATTTTGCTACACCGGAGCAGTACGACCAGTATCTGATCAAGACGGAGCACCAGTTGACGCCGGCTCATCGCCTCACCCTGAGCTACTTTCTGTATGACTACAGCATTCGTTCCATTCCCGGGGGCTTGACACCCAGCAACTGGAGTTATTCCCTCTACGCAACCAAGCAGCAGAATGCCAATGTAAGCGATACGTGGACCATCAGTCCTCGAACCGTGAACCAGTTCTGGGTGAATTTCACGCGGCAGAACGGCGGCCGGATCCCAGTCCCGGACAACAGTACGTTTGCGAACTTCGGGTCGGACTTCGGGATTTCCGGAACTCCTTCCCGCGGACAGGCAAGCATCGCGGGCTGGTTCACGCTGTCCCAAGCGATTACCGGACCCAAGGCAGGTACCAACCTCTACGGTCTTCGCGATGTGCTCAGCACGACTCGAGGCAAGCACACACTTTACCTGGGCGGCGAGGGTGGTCTGGAGAAGGACTTCCAGCAGACATCGCTGGATAACTACGGCGTTTTTGCCTTCGCGACAAGTCCCAAGACCCGCACCAGCAATGCCTTGTCTGACTATGTAACCGGTCTGCCGAACTCCTTTGAGCAGGACACGGGCGAGTATGCGGATGCCAACTGGTTCAACTATGCTGTTTTTGCGCAGGACGATTGGCGGATTCTTCGCAATCTGACCTTCAACCTGGGTATTCGCTACGACTGGGAGCAGGCTCCGACCGACACGCAGAATCGCGAGACGAACTTTACGCCGGGTGTGCAGTCGCACGCATTCCCGACTGTGAACATCTCCGGCAAGACCGGCAATCAGCTGGCCCCCATCGGCATGCTGTTTCCGGGCGACCCGGGTGTGCCCAAGGGTGGAGCTCTCACTCCGGAGAATCACTTCTCTCCGCGTGTCGGCCTTTCCTATGATCCCTTCGGCAATGGCAAGACGGTCTTCCATGCCGCCGGTGGACTCTTCTTCGGCAGCATCGCAGGCAACGAATGGGAGCTCCCGTCGAACTTCGCTCCTTACGCGGTTCGGCCAACCTTTAGCAAGGTCGTCTCGATGACGCACCCCTACGCAAACGATCCTACGGAATTTCCGACAGGCACCAACCCCTTCCCAACCCTGACGTTCACTCCCGGCACGGGTACGGCGAGCTTCCTCGCGCTCAACCAGGTGTCCACCATGGATCCGAATTACAGGTGGCCGTACACCTATCAGTTGAACTTCGGCTTCCAGCAGCAGTTCGGCGCTGGTTTCGCCTTGACCGCGAACTATGTTGGTTCGCTCAACCGCAAAATGCCGATGTATCAGGACATCAACCCGCCGGTATACAACATCACCGCCGCCGGCATCTCCGGCGCAGCTTGCGCGGATGTCACCATGGCTTGCGGGTATGCGGACACCAGCGGCACGGTGAACAACCGCCGGCCGCTTAACTCGGAGTATGGCCTCTCGGCCGCAACCCCGACTTACTCGAACGTCTATGTGATTCGTTCGAACCAGAACTCCAACTACAACGGCCTGCAGATCCAACTCGAAAAGCGAATCTCGCACCACTTCAGTGCACGGGGGTCTTACACCTGGAGCCACACCCTGGCCAGCAATACCCTGGATGGGACCGCCCTCACCGGCACCTTCCTCGATCAGAACTATCCGCAGTTGGAAGCGCGTCAGCGTTCCGACCAGGACCGGCGCAATGAGATGATCGCCTCGTTCGTCTGGACGACCGATTACTTCACGGCCCATCCGGTGTATCGAACGATCGTCAATGGCTGGACCGTGAGTGCTGTTTGGACGGCAAACAGCGGCCAGCCTTTTACCGTGACGACCGGTACAGATAACTACTTCGACGGCCAGGCCAGTAATCGTCCGAGCATCGCGCCCGGTCATTTTGCCAGCCTGATCAACAACGGCCACTCGCGGGTTGCGATGGAGAAAGAGTGGTTCGACACAACGGCTTATTGCGTGACGGGCACTACCGGTTGTCCTGGGCTAGGTCCCTTGGGCCTGCTTGGCAACACGCGTCCCGCACAACTCAGCGACCCCGGCTATCGTGACGTCGACGCCTCAATCTTCCGCGATTTCGGCATAGTCGAGAGGATCAAGTTCCAGATCCGCGGTGAGGCTACCAACGTCTTCAATTTGACGAATCTTGGTGGGCCTTCGGCCACAATGAACAGCTCCACCTTTGGCCAGGTCACCGGCAGCGGCGGCAGCAACCGTGTCATTCAGGTGGGTGGCAGAATCCTCTTCTAGCTTCCAACCAGGAATAGCAGAAGCGGGACGGCGCATCTATGTGCTGTCTCGCTTCCGTTTTATGCCGCGTCTTTGAATGGGTTGGACCGCGATGGTTGGCGGGCGTTTCCGCAGGTCAACATGCGGCGGCAAATACGCTTGACGGGAATTGGTGTATATTTATACATTGATATTGTATGTTTATGCATCTGGATTTTGCCCGAGAGGGCGTCTCCAATGTGCTGCGGCAACCCACACGGCACTAACAGCGATTCTAAATTGCCAGGCTTTCGGTTGCAAAGGACAAAGCGGGCATAGCAGGCCGGGCATCCATGAAGCAACAGCGTCACACCGCAATTCGCGACGTACTTCACCAGGCATCGGTTCCGAGCCAGGATGAGTTGCGCCGCCGACTCGCGCGCCGGGGATTCCACGTTACGCAGGCAACGCTGTCTCGGGACATTCACGAACTTCGGCTCTCCAAGGGGCCTGCGGGCTATTCGCTTCCTGGTAACCCGCCGGAAGATGACGGGGACAGCCTGCCGGGTATTCGCGAGGTGCTGGGCAGCTTCGGCATTGAGGTTCGCCAGGCATTGAATCAGCTAGTGCTCATTACGACGACGAGCGCCGCCCAGCCGGTCGCCGCGGGGATCGACTACGAAGACTGGCCGGAGGTTGTGGGCACGATCGCAGGCGACGACACGGTCCTGATCATTTGTCCGGACGAGCGTCAGGCCCGCGTGCTCAAAGCCCGGATTGAAGAACATATTGGCTGATTTCGTCGGGCCTCGAGGATCATATTCGCTGCAAAGGAATCTATTAACAGCCATGCAAGTTGTGAGCACAGAGAGCACGGAGATCGAAGCGCAATCGACAAAAAGCGCGACGCAGCCGCTTGAGGCCGTACGCACGGCAGTGGCCGGAGTCGGCGGATATGCGGGCGGAGAACTGGCGCGTCTGCTGCTGTCGCACCCACGCCTGGCTGCGTCCAAGCCGCTATTTCTCGGCCGGGTCGCTGACGAGGCTCCCGGCGGGCGGGTTGCGCTGGAGCAGCTTCAGCCGCAACTCGCGCTCGGCGAAGGCAAGCAGCAACCCGAGGTGCATGCGTTCAGCTGGAATCTGATCCGCGATGCGGGCACGGACATTGTCTTTCTCGCCCTGCCGCACGAGAATTCGCGCGAGTGGACGCCGAAGTGGCTGGATCATGGCGTGCGTGTCATCGACCTCAGCGGCGCGTGGCGGCTCGATGATCCGGCGAATCGCGCGGTGTACAAATTGCACGACGCCGACCCCGTACTCGGGGCTGCTCTGCAGCATGAAGCGGTGTACGGATCGCCGGAGTTGCATCGCGCGGAGATTGCTCCGGCGCGGCTGGTGGCGAATCCCGGCTGCTATGCGACGTCGATTATTCTGCCGCTTGCGCCGCTGCTGCGTGCTGGGCTGGTCGATCTGGACCACGGCATCGTCTGCGACGCCAAGTCGGGCGTCAGTGGCGCGGGCAAGGCTGCGACTGCAAAGACGCACTTCATGTATGCGGCGGATAATCTGTCGGCGTACGCCGTCTTCGGACATCGTCACACGGGAGAGATGCTGGAGCAGCTTGGGCTGACTGCGGAGCAGATTCAGTTCACGCCGCATCTGCTGCCGATTCCGCGCGGAATTCTTTCGACGATTTACGTGCGGCTCGCGGAACGAGCGGAGCCGGAGCAGATCGAGGCATGTCTGCGGACGTTTTATGCGACCAGCCCGATGGTCCGCGTGCACGCCACGCCGAACCTGCCGCAGATTCAACATGTTGTTTGGACGAACTGTTGCGACCTGGGTTTTGAACTGGGCAAGGATGGCAAACGGTTGGTAATCGTCTCGTGTCTCGACAACCTGCTGAAGGGTGCATCGGGCCAGGCGGTGCAGAACATGAACGTGATGTGCGGCTGGCACGAATCGGAGGGCCTGAAGTGAGATATGTCGTCAAGCTCGGAGGCGCCACGATCGAGGACAAGGCGCTGCTGCATGCGTGCGGCAAGGCCATCTCCGAACTGGTGCGCGACGGGAACCAGGTTGCCGTGGTGCACGGCGGCGGCAAGCAGCTTACAGCGACGCTGGCGCAGATGGGCAAGAAGAGCGAGTTTGTCTCCGGCCTGCGCGTGACGGACGCGGAGACACGCGACGCGGCGTTGATGGTGCTGGCCGGGCGCGTGAATAAGTCGCTGGTGGCTGCGCTGCGCACGCATGGGCAATCCGCGATGGGTCTCGCGGGTGGCGACGGCAATGTTTTTCGTGCGCGCAAAAAAAAGACTGTGCCCGACCTTGGCTTTGTCGGGGAGATTGCCGCGACCGATCCGCTGTGGCTCGAGGCGATCTGGAAGATGGACGCGGTTCCGGTGATCTCGTCGATCGCGCTGGGCTTTGACGGCGAGTACTACAACATCAATGCGGACGAGATGGCCGCAGCTTGTGCGATCTGCACAAAAGCGGATGCGTTGGTGTTCCTCACCGACGTTGCCGGCGTCAAAGGCGCGGATGGCGAAGTGATGCGATGGCTTTCGTTGAAGCAGATTCCCGAGTTGGAGCGGCAGATGGTCGTCTCCGGCGGGATGCTGCCCAAGCTGAACGCCTGTCGCGAGGCGCTGACACACGGCGTGAAGCGGGTAAGAATTTTGTCCGCCGAAGTGGTGCATTTGCTCCCTGACCTTTGTACGACCAAGGTCAACGATGGAACGGAGGTCATGGTCGCATGAGTGACGGCATGAAGCTTGGATCGATACAGGCAGCGGAGAAGAAGCTGCTGTTGAGTACATATGAACGCACGCCTGTTCTCTTTGTAAAAGGCAACGGCGTCTATCTGCGCGATGAGCAGGGCAACGATTATCTGGATCTGCTCAGTGGCATCGGAGTGTCGGCCCTCGGCTACGCGCATCCCGCGGTTGAGGCGGCGATTGTCGCGCAGAGCAAGCGTCTGCTGCACACATCGAACCTGTTCTTCCATGAGCACACGGCCGAATTGGCTTTGCGTCTAACGGAGATGAGCGGGCTGGATCGCGTCTTCTTCTGCAACTCCGGCACCGAGGCTTGGGAGGCAGCGCTGAAGCTTGCACGCGCGCACGCCGGAATTCTGCGCGCGCAGGGCAAGAGCATCGGTACCGACTTTCTTGCGATGGAGCACAGCTTCCACGGCCGCACGATGGGCGCGGTTGCGACCACGCACAAGGAAAAGTATCGCGAGCCGTTCGAGCCGGTGATGCCGGGCGTCGATTTTGTGCGCTTCAACAACGTGGCCGACCTGCGGGCGAAGTTTTCCAACGAGGTTTGCGGCATCTGCATCGAGGCGGTGCAGGGCGAGGGTGGCATTCACCTGGTCAGCCAGGAGTTCATCGCGTCTGCGCGCGAGTTGTGCGACTCCACCGGCGCGCTCCTGATTGCCGATGAGATTCAGTCCGGCATGGGGCGCACGGGCGAGTGGTTTGCTTACCAGCACTACGGCATTCTGCCGGACATCACGACGCTGGCGAAGCCGATTGCGAATGGCCTGCCCATGGGTGCGATGTTGTGCACGGACGAGGCGGCGCGCGCGTTTACGCCCGGCATGCACGGCACTACATTTGGCGGCGGCCCGCTCGCTTGCGCAGTTGCTATCGCGGTGATCGACACGCTGAGGCGGGAGAATATTCTCGCGCACATTCGTGACGTTGGGGGTTACTTCAAGGAACGGCTTGAATGGCTCCGCAGCCGCCACGATTGTGTCACGGCTGTACGCGGGATGGGCCTGATGCTCGGGGCAGAGCTTGACTCCGCTGAATTGGCCACCAAGGCAGCGTCCAAAATGATGGAACGCCAAATCATCATCAATCGCACCAGCGATACGGTACTGCGTTTCCTTCCTCCGTACATTCTCGAGCGCAAACACGTTGACGCAGCAGTGGCGGCGCTCGATGAGATCCTCACTAGCCTTAGCAGTGGAGCATTGGCCGGTCCGCCGGCAGGAGAACATTCGCATGGGTAGCAAAACTGTCGTGATGAGTCCGAAACCGGAAGGCGCTGAGCCGGCACGCGTCATCAAGCCGCTCGGCATCCAGTCCGACGTCGCTTTTTCCGAGGCGGCGAAGCGTCTTTGCGGACGTGATTTCTGTTCCATCGCCGACCTGACGGTGGAGGAGATGGCTGCCGTCATGGAGTTGGCGCACGCGGTCAAGGGCAATCCCGAAGACTTCCGCCATGCGCTCGACGGGCGCCAAATGGTGCTGTTCTTCGAGAAGGCATCGCTGCGCACGCGGCTGACGTTCGAGGCTGCGATCAACACGCTTGGCGGGAACGCGATCTTCGTCGACCAGACCCAATCGCCGCTCGGCGAGCGCGAGTCGCTGCCCGACATGGCGCACAACATTGAGCGCTGGATGAGCGTGATTGTGCTGCGCACCTACGCGCACGACACCATCACCGAGATGGCGGCGTGCTCGAAGGTGCCGGTGATCAACGCGCTCTCCGACCTCGAACATCCGTGCCAGGCCATTGCCGACTTCTTCACTCTCGAAGAGCGCTTCGGTTCGGCGGAAGGCTTGCGATTTACGTACGTCGGCGACGGGAACAACGTCTGCCATTCGCTGATGCTCACGGCTGCGCAGCTCGGCGTACACTGCACCGTGGCCACTCCGAAAGGTTTCGCGCCGAAGCTCGACATCATCGATAAGGCGAGCGAGATCAGCGAGCAGACCGGCGGCAGCATTACGCTGATGCAGGATCCAGTGAAGGCGGTCACGGGAGCGGATGCTGTCTACACGGACGTCTGCACCAGCATGGGGTTCGAGCATGAGGCTACCAAGCGCGCTCCCATCTTCAAGCCGTACCAGGTCAACGAGGCCCTGATGTCGCATGCGCAGCAGGATGCGGTCTTCATGCACTGCCTGCCGGCTCATCGCAATGCGGAGGTAACCGATGCAGTGCTCGATGGGCCGCAGTCGGTTGTCTTCGACCAGGCAGAAAATCGCATGCACGCGCAGAAGGCTTTGCTGCTGATGCTGCTGGGCGGAGCGAAACGAATCTCGAATGCGCGCGATCGCGGAATACAGGCCCGCAAGCGCACATAACTCTTGCGCAGACAGCTCGAGCATGCACACGGCGAGAGGCACGAAAGAAACGGGCAACGGAAGGAAGAGGAAGTCGCGAAGTGAGCGAAGCAAATCAGCCTGAAGCGGCCGGAAGCAAGATGTGGTCTGGCCGCTTCCGCGAGCCGCTTGATCGTACATTCGAGCAGTGGCAGCGGTCGTTTCCGTTTGATGTGCGACTTCTGCCGCAGGAGGTCGCGGCGTCGAAGGCGCACGCACGCATGATTGCGGCAGCCGGAATTCTTTCGGAGGCAGAGCTGGAAGCGATGATCGAGGGACTCGACGCAGTCGGGGATATCTCTGCGGAAGGGATGCCGGATGAGCCGGGCCTCGTCAATCCAAGACAGCTTGGAGCGGAGTTGGGCACAACGCCAGGATCGATTCGTCGCTGGCTGCGCAGGCAACCCGAGTTCAGCAGCCATCATGTGAAGTGGGCACGCATCGCGCTGGCGCTGGATGATCCATTGCTGCTCAAGTTGAAGACTCACTTTGCGGTTCAGGAGAATCTGAACCTGGGCGATGGTTTTGCCGGAGAGGCGAGTTTTGACACGACGTACGCGGATTTGGTCTCGTCCGCTCCGCACGCCGAAGACATTCACCACTTCGTTGAGCTGCAACTGACGAAGCTGATTGGCGATCTCGCGCTTAAACTTCACACCGGGCGCAGCCGCAACGAACAGATCGCCACCGACATGCGGTTGTTTGTGCGAGAAGGGGTCGACCGCACGACGAAGGGTTTGCGCAACTGGGCTCTGGCGTTGGTCGAACTTGCCGAGCGAGCGGGCGGTGCCGTGATGCCGTCTTACACGCATCTGCAGCGAGCGGAGCCGGTTCTCGTGGCGCACTGGCTGCTCGCGTACGTCAGCATGATTGAACGCGATCTCGCTCGCCTGGCGGACGCGCGCAAGCGCATGAATCTGTGCCCGCTCGGCTCGGGTGCGGTCGCCGGCGCGACTCTTGCGCTGGACCGTTCGATTGCCGCCGAAGCGCTGGGGTTCGACGGTCCTACGACCAACAGCATGGATGCGACCAGCGACCGGGACTTTCTGCTCGACTTTACGCAGGCCCTGGCCACGCTCGGCGTTCACATCTCGCGCTTTGCCGAGGAACTGACGCTCTACTCCACTGCGGAATTCGGATTCCTCGATCTGCCTGAGGCGTTTTCGACCGGGTCGAGCGCGATGCCGCAGAAGAAGAACCCTGATTTCACTGAGCTGATTCGTGGCAAGTGCGCGCGGCTGGTCGGGGTGACCACAACGCTTGCAGTGCTGATCAAAGGTTTGCCGCTTGCGTACAACAAAGATCTGCAGGAAGGTCAGGAGCCGGTGTTCGACGCCGCCGATACGATCGACGGCATCCTTCGGGTTCTGCCTGGGTTCACATGCTCCCTGCGATTCCGGTTCGACCGGATGAAGAGCGCCGCGACGACCGGCTATCTGAATGCGATGGCTGCGGCGACGTATTTGTCGAACAAGGGTGTGCCATTTCGCAAGGCGCACGAGATTATCGGCAACGCTGTCCGGCTTGGACTTGAGAGCGGACGCGAGTTGAACGAGTTGAAGCTTGAGGACCTGCGCCAACTCTCCGACGCGTTTGCGGAAGATTTTTTTGCTGCGATCACGCTGGAGGCGACACTGGATTGCCATGATGTCGTCGGAGGTACTGCACGTGCCCGTGTTGGCGCGGCACTGGCTGCGGCGAAGAGGAATTTAGAGGAGAATAGCTAAATGAGCAGTTCCTCTTCGCTGATGGCCGCAAGTGAATCCACCGCCTCCACGCGTACGCGCGCAGGCGGCGCGATGGTGCGCCAGGCGAGACTGCAGGATGCGGTCAACATCTTCGAGCTGGTCAACTCGCTCTCCGGCGACGGCACCTTGCTGCGCCGCAGTTACGCCGAGATCTGCGAAAACGTCCGCGACTTTTTCGTGGCCGAATCCGAAGCTGGAATCTTTCTCGGGTGTGGTGCGCTCCATCTGTACGGCCCGCACCTGGCTGAAGTTCGATCGATCGTGGTTAAGCCCGAGGCCAAAGGGCAGGGAGCCGGCGGCCGGCTGCTGGTTGCGCTGCTCGAAGAGGCGGACCTGCAGGGGGTCATCTCGGTTTGCCTGTTCACGCGGATTCCTGACTTCTTCTTTCACTTCGGCTTCCGGATCGCCGATCGGACCACGCTGCCGGACAAGATCTACAAGGACTGCCAGGCTTGCCCACGGCTTTACGCCTGCGACGAGGTCGCGATGGTGCGTGGTCCGCTGCCGCGAATCGCCGTGCTTGGACCAACCAAAATTGCGCAGCCCGAACTGGTTAGACTGCAGGTTGGCCACATTGCGCACACGGTGGAGGAGTCGGCTTCGTCGAACGCCGACGCGGCCGGGTCAAGCCCTGCCAATTCAGCGCCAAAGATCTGATAATCGGCCGGACGACGGATTTCGGCTGGATGGGCGCTGAAGATGGGCGCTGAATCGGACCGGGCCGCTGCGGCGAACGGGTCATCTCGTTCGTCTAAATGGAGTGTATTCTTGACTTGCTCCAGCAGGAGGGCCCATTGGATCGCCTGAGCAAAACTCTCCCATTCCAGACACTCGCCGCAGTCGCGCTGGCGGCCATGTGCTTTTCTGTGCCGGTGCGCGGTCAGGCGGGCGCCGCGATGCCTTCAGCCACCATGCAGGCGAGTCCCGGAGGTGCGCCCGTCGGCCAGCAGCAGCAACAGGAGTCGACGCAGATCACCACGATCCGCGCTTACAGCAACCTGGTTGTGATCGACGTTGTTGTGACTGATTCGCAAGGGAATCCGGTGCGGGGTTTGAAGCAGCCGGACTTTACTTTGACTGAGAACAACAAGCTGCAGACGTTCCGGCATTTTGAGGAGCACACCGCCGCGCCGGCGTCGAACATACAGATCAAGCCGGTCGAGAAGCTGCCTGCGGGCCTGTTTACGAACAAGTCGGCAGCGCCTGCGAATGGCCCGGTCAACGTGCTGCTGCTGGATTATCTGAATACGCCGTTGAAGTCGCAGCCCTATGCGCGCAAGCAGTTGATGGATTACCTGAACAAGGCGCCCGCGGGAACGCGTATTGCCATCTTCGCGCTGACCAACCACCTGGTGATGTTGCAGGGATTTACCTCCGATATCAATGTGTTGAAGGCAGCGTTGAGCGGTAAGAAGGGCGCACCGCAGGCATCGGACATTCTGGCGGACGCGGTGAACAGCGGCGGGGTCGGGAATTCGACGCTCTCGGATGCGATGGCCAACGACACGCCGGCGGTTGAAGGCATGGTCACCCAGCAGATGGTGGACGACGTTACGCGGTTTCAGGCGCTGGATGCTTCGTTTCAGCAGGACCTGATCGCCACGATCACGCTGGACGCGTTCGACACGATGGCGCGGTATCTGATCGGCATTCCGGGGCGCAAGAACGTGATCTGGTACTCCGGCGGATTCCCCCTGGACGTTTTGCCCGACGTGAATGAACAGGATCCGAACGACTCGGTGGTGCGGAATGAAGAATTGATTCGCCAGACGGACAATTTGCTTACCCGTGCCCAGGTTGCGGTGTATCCGGTGGACGATCGCGGCGTGATGACCGATTCTTCGATTGACGTCAGCAATGGCACCGAGAACATTACTGCAGGCAGCGGAGCGGCTGCCGCGAGCGCCCAAATGGGCGGGCTGATCTCGGTG
>Ga0182024_10013926_pt1 | contig 15608 bp, 17 predicted proteins | sample P32metaG_FD_120480 | JGI IMG/M metagenome (GOLD analysis project Ga0182024, IMG submission 120480) | Permafrost microbial communities from Stordalen Mire, Sweden - P3-2 metaG (Illumina Assembly) | ecosystem: Environmental > Terrestrial > Soil > Wetlands > Permafrost | place: Sweden: Stordalen... | reverse complement strand
GGACCCTAGAAATATGCCGTTTTCGAGAACAAGTAGGCCAAGGATTTGGCTCACGGCTTCGTCGCGTACCGCCAGCATCAGAAAACCCAGCAACTTCATGGAAAGCATGATGGTCAATGCAAGGACGACGACTTGTCCCGCGATACCCGTCTGAAAATTCATGTGATTGGCAATCACGAAGGCAAACATAACCAGCAGCGCTCCGATGACGAGGCTGGATGCGGGTTGCAGAACCGCATGGATTTCGCGTTTGACATTAAGCTTCCGAACAATCCCCATCAAAAGATACGGCAGCACCAGGCCCCGAAAGAGCGCCGTAAGGACAGCGATCACATACAGTTCTTTATAGCCGCCGAAATAGGCAACTGCTGCGGAGAGCGCCGCGATGAGCCACGATTCGGCTGCAAAGGCGTATACGTAATTTCGCAACCAGTGCGACCCCAGCATGACGAACGCGAGCAAGAGGCTGAAAATGGCCAACAGGCTGAAGATTGATGCCTGCAGCGAACTTACATGAGCCAGGAACATGTCTTCCTCAAATCAGTTGACTGGATACGATCGCGAGCACCGCGAACAAGAAGCCGGCGGCAAGCGGCTCCTGGTAGCGGTAGAAACGAAGGCGCGACTGGATGGTCTCCACAACCACGATCGAGATCGCAACCACCAAGGACTTCAGCAACAAAGACAACACAGATCCGACTTCACCCAAAGCGGTGCCGCGTTGTGCCATCGCCCAGGGAAGTAGAAAGACATTGCAAAAAATGGTGTACAGAATGAACTGCTTCATCATCGAGGCCCACTTTAGAATCGCGAACAATGGACCGGAATATTCGAGGATGCGGGCTTCATCGATCATGTAGATCTCAATATGCGTACTGGAATGAATGGGCAGACGGTCTGTCTCTACCAGGAGCAATGAGAAAAATGCCAGCACCAGAAAAACGTGAGTTGGGCTCCAATAGACCGAGGGTTTGTCGAGTAAGGTGTGGTTCACCACGAACGGCAGCATCGCCTTCGCCAGAAGGCTGATGCCGACCAACACAAGTATGAGAATCGGTTCGGCGAGGATGCCCAACATGGCAGATCGGCTCGACCCGATTCCGCCGTATACGTTTCCGCTGTCTAATCCGGCCAACATAATGGCGAACGACCCAAGCGTGAGCACCATTCCTCCCCCCAACATGTCCGCCATGTCAGAGATGGGCAAAGGGCGGTCTGTCAGTACTGGAATCAGAATGGGAACAATCAGCATTGCGGTGAAGGCAACGATGGGCGCGGCGAAATAAATCCAGGAAGCCGACTCGGGAACAATGGGTTGCTTGTGAAATAGTTTCCAAAGGTCGCGGTAAGGCTGAAACAAGCTTGGGCCGGTGCTGCGCTGAACGCGTTCTTCCGCCTTCAAAATGAAACCTTGAAGAAGCGGCGCTAACAGCAGAACGGCGAGAACCTGCAGGATTTGCAAGACGATGTCGTTCAACATGCGGGCAGTCTCCCGTCGACGAGATGACAGGGACTTCTGTGAGTGGGAGGGAGTGAACGCTGAGGCCGGGAGTTGCGCTTTGTGGATGCTGGTCTGGCTGTCATCACACCACCCCCTCAGGGTAGTGGTCATCAGCCATGGCAGGCGGTTAAACGGTGGACCTCATCACCGTGCGGCGATTTTTTAACGAGCAAATCATAACCCAAACAGCATCTGGATTGCCAGTGGGTCAAACTGCGCGAGCGGTCATGCCTTCCCGGGAGCCCCAGATTGCTCGTCGCTCTCCTGGTTCCTAATCCACCAAGAGTACATGAATACTTTTGGGAACCTCTTGACATTGCTCCATATCTAAATACACTAAGCGTTGTTGTTACCGGTGAAGGAGTACCACCGTTAACCGCTGTCCTTCCTTTTGAGATCGGACGGCTAATGACTCCTGACAAGGATTCTTGTCTCGGGAGACATTGCCGTAGGTTGCTGCATTCGTAGATTCCCTCGACGAGCATCCCCAAGACTTGAGCATGAGGTTTCACCATGGAATACGTCTGGATTCTGTCTGCTCTCTGTGCCGCCTCCGTACTGGTCAACAAGCTACTCCTGAACGGGAAGCCGCTGATGGCTCCAGCATTGGCGCGTTCGACCACAAGGCGCGGACAGGGAACTCGGACGAGGTAGGTGGACATGTTTGTCATCTGCCCCGTTTGCTGGCACGAATTGGAGTCCACTCCTGCCGTATGTGAAAAGTGCGGCACGCGTGTGGATTTGTATTCCCGAGAGTATGAACGTCGGCTTATTTCTGCGCTACCCGGCGCCGATGCTGAGACTCGGGCACAAATCTGCTGGGTTCTCGGCTCTCGCCGTAAACGGAGTGCAGTGTCGACGCTGATCGAATTGCTCCGCGATCCTGATCTACTCGTGCGTGTGGCAGCGTTAAGGGGACTGGGTGAGATTGGCGACGCGTCTTCAGTGAACGCCGTGGAAAGATTGACCACCAGCAAGGACACAGTCGTGCAGACAGTTGCCACGAGTGTTCTCAAGATGTTGATTCATGCGAAGGGCTCAAGACATGAGTTTCACTCATAAGCCAGGGAGTGACTCCGGAATCGATCGCGGAATTGTGGCCATCTTTTTGCTGTGGATTGCGATCACAATCGCCTTGGTAATCCTGTTCACAGTGCGTGCTCACGGCGAGGGCAGGCGTCCCTCGCTTGTTTGCTCATCGAAGACGAAAGCTTTGCAAGAGGAAGTCAATCTAGCTGTGCTGAGACGGAGACAAGAATGCCAACTCAGGCCCTAAGGTTGAAGGACCCATCGGTAAATATTAGTGTACGTCTTCTGGAAGAACTAACAACGAACTACCGCGGTCGAGGTTTTGCCGTGCGGCTTTGGGACGGGACAGAGTGGTGTCACGCACACCGGCCGCACTTCACGTTGGTACTCAGGTATCCCGGTGCTCTGAGGAACATGCTTATGTCGCCCAACGAGCTAACGTTGGGCGAAGCCTTCATCCATGATGACGTCGATATCGAGGGCGACCTTGAAGGCGCATTCGAGTTGGCTGATTTCCTGCTGAGCCGCGATTTTTCGGTAATGGACAAATTGAAGTTCGGCGGAATGCTGACGCGACTTCCTGCGGAAAGCGAGCATCAGAGCGGCCGACACGGAGCTGACCTTGTCGGATCGGTGCACTCCAAAGAACGTGATCGGAAAGCGATCTCCTACCACTATGACGTTTCGAACGACTTCTATTCACTTTGGCTGGACCGCTCGATGGTCTATTCCTGCGCGTACTTCAAGTCGACTCGGGACAGCATAGATACCGCTCAAACACAGAAGCTGGATTACATCTGCAGAAAGCTCAGACTGCGCGCGGGCGATCGACTGCTGGACCTCGGCTGCGGTTGGGGTGGCCTGCTCATTCATGCAGCCAGGCACTACGGCGTCAAAGCGTTCGGCATAACCCTCAGCATCCCACAGGCCGAAAGGGCGCGGCAGCGAATACGGGAGGCAGGGCTCGCGGATCGGTGCCGGGTCGACGTCTGCGACTATCGCGATCTCGAAAGCGGGCAGGAGTTCGACAGGCTCGTAAGTGTAGGAATGTTCGAGCATGTTGGGGAAGCCCTGTTACCTGAATACTTTCGCCAGGCGTGGCTCCGCCTTCGTCCCGGTGGCGTATTCCTGAACCATGGCATCGCGGCCTCTGCCACATTCCGCAGAAAAGGGCCGTCCTTCATGGACAAGTATGTGTTTCCTGATGGGGAGTTGGTTCCGGTCAGCGCCACGTTGCGCGCGGCCGAATCCGCGGGATTCGAGGTGCGCGATGTGGAAAGTCTGCGTGAGCATTATGCCCTCACGCTACGGCAATGGGTCCGGCGGCTGGAGTCCAAAGCTGGGCCGGCGCAGAGCATTGTAGGAGAAGGGACTTATCGTGTATGGCGGCTGTATATGTCCGGCTCGGCGCACGCGTTCACGACCGGCCGGCTCAACTTATATCAGATCCTGTTGAGCAAGCCGGACTGCGGGGAAAGTCATTTGCCGCTGACCAGGGAAGACTGGTATAGCTGATCAGGATTGTAGTTCCGTTCGTCCTTGAGAGTTCTCGGAGCCTGCGGCATGGACTTGGAAGCGATTCAGCTGGGAACCATTGAGGAGCTCTATGCTTTCGTCGAGTCTGCCGTGGCGCAAACAGCGCTCGTTCTCGATCATGACGCCCTCTATCGTCCCTGGGCTCGATTGGTCTCTTCGACCTGCGGCGATGTGCGATGGATTTATCCTGCCAAACCCTTCCCTGAGACGCTGATGCAGCATTTGGGAAATTTTGCACACACATCGTTGAGTGAGAAAACACTGGTGCTGCTTGAGCACGGGCAGGTGATAAAAGTTATAGATCTGGACGAAGTGGATGGCCGCAGCCAGCCCCATCGTCTCTCAGGTATCGTCCTGAATGCGTTCAAGCCGAAACGTGGAAAGGCCGTCATGGGTCGTGGGTTTTCTGGCGATCCGTTTGCGTTGCTGGGTGTGAATGAGGAGGACTCCGACGCGGTGATAGCGAAGAGGTACAAGCAGCTTGTGATGGAATACCACCCTGACCGTGTTGCTCACCTGGGCCAAGAGCTCAAGGATCTGGCTGCAAAGAAAACCACGGAAATCAATGCCGCGTTTGCAGCCATCCGTCGGACCCGAACAACTTGAAATAATCGGCCCTCACGGGAGAGGCAGCGTCTGTGGCAACAACCAAGAGTTAACAGAATCCGTTTATCCGTCCTAAGTCCGGATGCGGCGGTCCATGAACCTCGCTGGCTGTATTAGTTTGACAGACCCTTCACGAACTCCACCAGACTACGCAGGGCGATTCCCGAGGGGCCTTTGGCGATCCATGATTTTTGCTCTTCCATCCAGGCGGTACCGGCGATGTCGAGGTGAATCCACGGAGTGTCCTCGGCGAATTCCTTCAAGAACATCGCGGCTGTGATTGCGCCACCGGCTCGTCCACCAGTGTTCATGATGTCGGCGATCGTGGAACGAATTTGCTCTTTGTATTCGTCATCGAGTGGCAGCCGCCACATCTTTTCGCCCGCCTCCGCGTTGGCCTTGTGGAAGCGTTCATACATGGCATCATCGTTGGCGAAAACGCCGGCATTGGCATAGCCGAGAGCGACCACGACTGCTCCAGTCAGCGTGGCCGCATCGATCAGATGTGTGCATCCGAGTTGGCGTGCATAGAAAAGACCGTCGGCCAGAACCAGTCGCCCCTCGGCGTCGGTATTGATGATTTCGATCGACTTTCCTGACATGGCAATCTGCACATCGCCCGGCTTTTGAGCTTTACCGGACGGCATGTTTTCCGCGGCGCAGACAATGCCGATCACTTTTACTTTGGGCTTCAGCAGTGCGATGGCGCGCATGGCTCCGATCATGGTCGCCCCGCCGGCCATGTCGTATTTCATCTTCTCCATGCCGTCGGCGGGCTTGATCGAGATGCCGCCGGTGTCGAAGGTAATTCCCTTACCGACCAACCCTAGCACGGGCTTTGCGGGAGCGCCGGCAGGCTCGTAAGTCATTACGATGAGTGCGGGAGGTTCGTCGGAACCTTGCGCAACACTCCAGAACGCGCCCATTTTTAATTTCTTGATCTGATCAGCGCCATAGACCTCACATTTCAAACCGACTTCCTGGCACATCTTCTTCGCGCGGTCAGCGAGAATCGTCGGCGTCATGCGATTGGAAGGCTCGTTCACTAGGTCGCGCGTGAAGTTCTGCGACTCTCCAATGATCTGCGCTTCGTTTGCGGCCCTTTCTAGCGCGGCATAGTCTGCTTTGCCGCTGACGACGATGGTGAGTTCATCAACCTTTTGATCCCTGCGGTCGCTTCGGTAGTAATCGGGATCGAAGTTTGCGACCAGTGCGCCCTCCACGAGGGCTCTCACTGCCTCTTTCGCGGGAATGTCGGGCGGCGCGATGAAGGCGAAGCTGCGGATTCCACGAGCCTTGAGTGTCCGCACCGCAGTTCCGGCGACGCGGCGCAGATCGTAACTGGTGAAACTTTTCGATGAACCACCGCTGATCAACAGCAGGCGCTTGGCCTTCAGTCCGGCGGGCTTGTGCAGCAAATTGATTTCGAATGGTTTGCCGCTAATTTCGCCGCTTGTCAGGAGATCAGCCGCCGCCGACCGCACGACTGCGTCGCTGCTCGCAAGATCAAGCTGCAGTTTTTCCGTTTTCGCCATCTTGGAGTTTGTGTCCGCGTGATCCAGCACAATGGCGACGAGGGATTCGGTTTCGAGTTCAGCAGGAGTAGAGAATGAGAGAAATGTTTTCATAATCCTTATAAAGTGTTCCACGAAACGCATCAGTATCGTCCATCGAAAGACACAAGCGCAAGCGGGCCGCACTTGGCATTCTCAGACTCTTGACACTTGTTCCGTTTTCTCCTATGTTGAAAGCCAGCATCAGGAGCGGCTCAGGGGAGCCTGAGCCCGGCAACCGAGACGTGGAGACGCCACGGTGCCTGAGCGAAGTTTGCTCGATGTGCGGAAGACATTTTCCGAAGCGGATCTCCGCCGAAAATGTCCGCCCATGCTGGGCGGTTTTCATTTTTTGGACTCCTGATGCATGCGAATTCCAAGGAGCATGCATTATGGCTGACATCGCTGTAGAAACAAGTACGCTTGCAACTAAGACCCCCCTCAAATCCACTGTCTACACTTTTACTTCAGAATCAGTGTCTGAGGGACATCCCGACAAAGTCTGCGACTACATTGCCGATTCGATCCTGGATGCCTATATCGCGCAAGACCGGCATTCGCGAGTTGCGTGCGAAGTGTTGTGCAAAGAAAACACGGTCGTGCTGGGCGGAGAAATTACATCAGCCGGCCGGGTGGACCACGAAGCAATTGTGCGAGATGCCATCCGCGAAATTGGGTACACCGACCGTGCCGCTGCTTTTAACGCGACTGACGTGCGGGTAATGCAGATCATCTCCAAACAATCGCCAGACATTGCGCAAGGAGTGGACGCGGACAAGAACATGGACCGCGAGCAAGGCGCAGGGGACCAGGGAATCATGTTTGGATACGCGACGGACGAGACGCCGGAGTTGATGCCTCTAGCCATTCAGTTGGCACACCAACTCACCAAGGGACTGGCGGATGACCGCCGGACAGGCAAGTATTCCTGGATCTGCCCTGACGCAAAATCGCAGGTTTCCGTTCGATACGACGGGAACACCCCTCTGGCCGTCACCGATGTTCTGGTTTCAACTCAGCATTGCGCCGAGATTAGCCACGAGGACATAGTTACTTACGTCCGCGAAACGCTTGCGCCGCGTGTTCTGGGCCAATGGTTCCATCGTGACATACGTTTCGCCGTCAACCCCACTGGCAGCTTTGTGCAAGGCGGGCCTTCGGCGGACTGTGGTGTCACTGGCCGGAAGATCATTGCGGATACCTACGGCGGAGCTGCTCACCATGGCGGCGGTGCCTTCAGCGGCAAGGATCCATCGAAAGTCGACCGCAGTGCGGCCTATTTCTGTCGCTATGTTGCCCGTCAAATCGTAAACAGAGGATTGGCGACGCAAGTTGAGATCCAAGTGGCGTATGCAATCGGGGTGGCTCGACCGACATCGGTCAAGGTGGAAACGTTCGGGACGGGCGAACATGGTGAGGCCGCGGAGTTTGTGCGCGAGTTCGATTTTCGCCCCGCAGCTATTATCGAACGCCTGGACCTTCTTCGTCCGATTTACCGGCAGACCACCAACTACGGGCATTTCGGGAAGAAAGTCTTGTCCTGGGAGCGGTAGTCGAACGGGTTGCGTTGGCATTGAATGCTGGCTACGCCGTAGGAAATCGAAAGGGAAGGTATTACATGGCGAATCAACCCGCCAAGAGTTGCTACAGAATTATCGAATCCATGCTGAACATCGAGGTGGAGAAGGAAGTCAACGACCTCATAGAACAGGGCTGGAAAACTCTGGGGAACCTGCTCATCGTCGTCAAGAAGGCAAGGGAGGGCGATGAACAAATCCACTACGTGCAGGCGATGGTCAAGAATTGATCTCGCTAGTTTCGTAAAAGCCCACTGACCTGCCATGCCGCATGTTGCCGTTGACTTCGATGCGCATCTTTTGTTGTACTAACGTGTAGTAAGGTGAAGGAGTTCACCGTCAACCGCTGTCCCATTCTTTAGCCGGGCACAGCTGATGACTCCTGACAAGCGGGACTTGTCTCGGAGTCATTTCCCGGCAACGATTCCGCAAAATAGGTAACGAGTCTTCGGACGTAGGTGCGATCTGGCTTGGCTAGACTGCAGTCACGCCCGAAATCGCGAGGGTGCGCCCTTTGAAAGGGAACAAGGCCGTCGTCCGGAAAAAGTCGGGCTCAGCAAATACCTTGTGGGCTACACAAACCACCTTGAGCAAAGCGTTCGCGCTGGGCGGTTGCGGGATTTGTAACGCTGTGCGTGCCGCTGAGCGCAAGGGAATCCACTCCTTCCTGTACGAAGGCATGATGTTTCCGTTCGTGCGGCAAAAGTTCCTCGACGGTGGCGGGTTCTGTCTACGCCACTTTTGGATGGCCAAAGAAATTGAAGATGAGACATGGCCCACCGGCGGTTTTGGAATGGCAATACTCTGTGAAAGTCTCACACACTTGGCCGACGCCGGGCTCTCGGAAGTTGCAGCCGTGGAACCGAACTCTCGACCCACACTGTTGCGGCGGCGCGAAGCCCACGTATTTCTTCCGGGACACGATTGCATGTTCTGTCAAGACAATCGAGACAAAGAGCAGTTTCTAGCCGAGGTTCTTGAAAACCTCGTCGATGAGGCGGAGTTTCGGACGCCCTTGGCAGCGCATGGGCTGTGCATTCGGCATGGCGAACTGGCCCTCCAGATCTGGAAGGATCCGGAGAAAAGAACGGAACTGTTCGCGCTTCTCAGGACGCGGGCCAGCGAATTGGCGGCCGACTTGCGCGAGTTCGTTCGCAAACGTGACTACCAGTACCGCAGTGAACCTCCCGGCCGAGAACAGGATTCTGTGCTGCGGGCCATCCGCTTCTTCGTGGGCCCCGATCCCTGCGGGCCGAGAATCAAGAAAGACGAACCATGAAAATTGCGATCATTTCCGATTTGCACGGGAACTACGAAGCCTTAGGGTCAATCCCCGAACGCTTCGATGAACTTTGGGTGCTGGGCGACTTGGTCAACTATGGCCCGGAACCCGGAGCAGTCGTTGATTTTGTCAAAACCAATGCCTCGGTTGTCGTGCGTGGCAACCATGACCACTCGATTGGATACGATGTGGATCCACGTTGCAGTCCGCGCTATCAGAAAATGGCGGACATTACGCGCAGATACACGGCTTCCGTGCTGAGCAAAGGTCAAAAGCAGTTTCTACGTGAGTTACCACTCAAGGTGGAGCTAAGGCGGCAAGACACCAACTTCTACCTGTGCCACGCTAAGCCGTCCGATCCGCTATACGGGTATTGCGCCGAGCAATCAGAAGAGTGGGTTTCCGAACTCGATCACGTCAGAGGGGATGCATTGCTAGTCGGCCATACCCACACGCCGTTCATTCGCAGGATTGGAGATCGCGTAGTAGTAAATCCGGGAAGCCTCGGCCAGCCGAAAACCGGCACACCCGACGGGCGCTACGCCGTTTGGGAGGACGGCACCTTTCAACTGAAGTCGTTTCCCTACGATGTGGATAAGACTGTGGGGAGACTGAAGACATTGGGATTTCCAAAGGAAGTCGAAGTGGACTTGATCACGGCCCTTCAAACTGGTTCTTTGCTAGGGAACGCATGTTTAACCACTTCATAAAGGAGAACTCATGTCAAAGATAAAAAGCATTGATGCAATGGAGATTCTGGACTCGCGGGGAAACCCAACCATTCAGGTTAGTGTAACTCTAGCTCGAGGGGCGACGGGTGTGGCGAAGGTCCCCTCGGGCGCTTCAACTGGAAAGAGAGAGGCGGCCGAACTCCGCGACGGGGACAAGGCCCGCTACAACGGCAAAGGCGTTTTGAAGGCAGTGCACAACGTGACCGATGTCATTCAGCCGGCGATAAAAGGATTTGATGCTGCGGACCAAAAGGGATTGGACGAGAAACTGATTGCCCTCGACGGTACGCCCAACAAGTCGAATTTAGGGGCCAATGCCATTCTGGGAGTCTCGATCGCGGCAGCGAAGGCCACCGCGGCGGAAAAGAAGATTCCGCTGTACCGACAGTTCGTTTCGCGCGATGAATATGTCTTGCCTGTACCGCAGCTGAACGTGCTCAATGGGGGAAGGCATGCTGACAACAACGTCGATTTTCAAGAATTCATGATCGTGCCGCTTGGGGCGCCCAGTTTCAGTGAGGCGTTGCGAGCCGCGTCGGAGACGTTTCAAACATTGAAGCAGGTTCTGCACGAAAAGGGCTACGAAACCAGCGTAGGGGATGAAGGAGGCTTCGCTCCTCGCCTGCGATCCAATGAAGAGCCCGTCGAACTGATCTTATCGGCGATTCAGAAGGCTGGTTACCAGCCAGGGAAGGACATTTCGATCAATCTCGATCCAGCAGCAAGCGAATTTTACGAGAACGGACACTACGTGTTTCGCAAATCGGACAAGACGCATAAAAGTTCCGACGAAATGATTGCGATCTGGGCTGACTGGCTGAAGAAGTATCCGATTCCGTCGCTGGAAGACGGGTTGGCGGAGGACGACTGGGATGGTTGGAAGAAGCTGACCGCGAAACTTGGGAGTCAGGCGCAGTTAGTGGGTGACGACATTTTCGTGACCAACCCCGAAATCTTCTCCAGAGGGATCAAGGAGGGGATCGCCAATTCGATTCTGATCAAGCTCAACCAGATCGGAACGATAACTGAGACGTTGCGCTGCATCGAGATGGCGGAAAAGAACAATTACACATGCGTAGTGTCGCACCGCTCCGGCGAAACGGATGACACGACCATTGCCGATTTCACGGTCGCGACTGGCGTCGGTCAACTGAAAACCGGGTCTGCCTGCCGTGGCGAGCGCATTGCGAAATACAACCGCTTACTGGAAATCGAGAAAGAGTTGGGATCGCATGCCACCTACGCTGGGCGGTCTGTGTACCGCCGATGGAGTAAGTGATGGACCAAGGGAGCAAGGCCGCGGACGACAGGAAAATCGGACAAGCATTTCGCGATCTTCCCGACGAGGAAATTGAGGCGCTCGTTCAGAGCCTGAATTCCCTGCACGAGGGGGAACTCGGCGTTGACATGCTGGCCGCCTGCGGAGAAAGGGCGATCGCACCGCTGCGCCGTTTCCTTCTGCACGGAAAACCCAGCGGCATCTTCCAGCCGAGACAGCGCGCCGTGAAAGCCCTTGCCGAACTTGGAGCCAAGGAAGTCTTGCTGGATTATTTGGCTTTCGACGAGCAGATTGCGGATCCCGTAGCGGCGCACGGAGAAGAGGCAGTGAAAAGCACAGCGGCCCGCGCGCTGGGCGCCTGGCATACCGAAGACGTCTACCAAGCTCTGCTGCGGACCTTGCGGCGCCGGCGCTTGCTTGGAGCGATCGAGGCGCTGGGCGAGTTTCCCGGACGACCGGAGGCTGTCCCAGATTTAGTGGCAGCTCTGGAGGATGACTTTTGTCGAAGTTCTGCCGAGGAGGTGCTTCGGAACCTGGGGGATGTTGCTCATTTCGCGTTTATCGATGCCGCCAGGACTCCCAATCCGTCGGGTGCCCATGAAACTCCCTCAAGTCGTAGCCGCCGAAGATCAGCTTTGCGCCTGCTGGAGTCGCTGAGGCTATTGATCGAAGATTGGCGCAAGGTTGCCGCGTTGCTCCACGACAGCGACCCCGAGATTGCAGCAAGAGCGGGAGCGATTGCACTAAGTCTTGCGGACCGACGGAACAAAGAGCTTGCCATCAAGCGGATGATTGAGGTCTTGCCAGCATCGGATTGGCTATTGCAAGGGGAGATTCAAGGTTGGCTCGAAAAGTATCTGGACGTAGCCCTGCCGAGCATCAATGCAGAAATCCGGCGACGGCTAGCCGCCTCTGCTTCTGTTCAGGCTGCAGACAGTATTCTGCGGTTATTGCTTGCTGTAAGGCGCAAAAAGGATTCATGAGTGCCGAATTCATTTTTGGTCGCGAGGAAGAACGCCAGCGAATCGGCCAGCACCTGGCAAAGGCACACCCGTTTCTTATTTATGGTCCATCGGGGGTAGGCAAAACCCTGCTGTTACGCAGCGTGTTGTCGCAGTATTCCACCGTCCTTTACTGCGAAGACTCGAGCACGATCAATGTCGTATTCCGAAATGTTGCTCGACATCTGCTCCGGCTGGGCAGTCGGCGCGCCAAGTCTGCATTTCAGAACGAAGACGGAATCAAATTGAAGTCTCCCGTCTCTCTAAAGGGAGTCGTGATGGACTCGCTGAACGAGGGGAAATACTCGATCGTTCTCGATCACCTGAAACGCCCTTCGTACTCATTTGCCGCAGCCGTTCGCGAAATGATGGGGTGGGGGTCGACGCCGGTGAGTGCAGTAGCTCGCTCCTCTCACATGGAAGACACTGGCTTTCTCCAGCCGTTCTACGGGGACCGCTCCCAGAAGTGTGAGATCCGTAATTTCGATGACGAAATTGCGGAGCAATTCGCCCGCGAGATGATCAAACGGGTCCACCTGTCAGCGACGAACATGAGCGAATTTCTCGATAAGGTGCTGGAATTCAGCGGCGGAAATCCTGGAGCGATCGTTGCATTGATTGACATGGCAACCTATCCCAAGTACCGCTCCGCGGAACACATCAAGATCACCCCGTTGTACATCGACTTCCGCATGAACGGGAATGCAGCAACAAAATGAGAGCTAGAGACCAAATCTGCCGTACTTCTCCAGCCACTCTCGTAATTCCGGGTGCAGGGACAGATTCCGCATTTCTGTCTTCGTAAACCAGCCAGTGGCGTCTGTTTCTCGCACCGCGAAAGCTTCGACTTGCGTTTCGACATCTGCCTTCGCGATATAAAACTTCCACCCGCCTCCGCAGTCTTGGACCTCAATTCCAGTAGTGCGGTAAGCCGGAATCAGACCGACCTCTTCCAGAACTTCCCTTCGGGCTGCAGCTTCAGGGGACTCTCCCTCTCGTATTGCACCGCCGGGAATTCCCCAGGTCCCGGGAAAATCAACCGATTTTGCTCGTTGCTGCAGCAGGTACCTCGGCTCGCCTTCCCGTGGCACATAGCGAAATAGAAACCCGGCCGCTCCGTTCTGGCCCCAATGCACGTGATCTTTCTCGCATACTGTCCAACGATCCGTGATGCGCTCAGTGGGCATTGTTCGTTCCGCTTTCTTCATGATCATGCCTAAAAGGGGGAATCGTGTTTTAGCCATTGAAACGCACCGCGCTGGAGCGAGTCGTCCCGAGGTGCCCTTCGGCTACGAGAAACGCGAGTATTTCCTGTACTTTGGCGAACTGATGGAAGTCCGGGTTGTCCTGGTCCTCGCTCTTGTAGCCGAGTTCCACGAACCGATTTTCATGGACAAAAAACGCGTAGTGGATCGCCGCGCCAGCCTCTTGGGGGGCATCACGATTCTTGTCGATGTGCAGGACCATGATGTCAATTTTCGGCACCTGAGATGGAGCTCCCGAATATTTGCTCCGCAGTAACCCTTCCAATTCTTTCGTCGCGTGCCAATCCTTGGAAAGGATGAGTGCAACATCGAGGTCATACTCGATATCACCGCTTCCCGTGCAGTTGTGCATGGTCGGTCGAGGGCGCACCTGCAGTTCGTCATAATGATCTTCGCCGGCTGGCTCGTCATCCAGCCGGCAACCCTCCTTGTCGAGGGAAGAAATGGCAAAGACTGGACAGGCCAATTCCAGGCTTAGATCTGCCAAACCTGTTGATATCTCGTCAATGCGAGCCTGGGCTTCACTTGGCGGATTCGTGAGCGGAATCTTTTGGAGATAATCAAGAAAAATGGCTGTCGAGTCGACACGGAATTCGTGCATCAGGTTGTAAGCGCACGCGCGGATGCGTTCAATCGTGTCACGGCGATTGCCTTCGACCAGGAAAAGAAATCGTCCGTACCCATGCGTGGCGGTTAGGGCCTTGGCCATGCGCTCAGCACCACCCGGCACGCTGGCGAGATCTTCCGTGAGAAGAGCAGTCGGGTTGAGCCCGGATTCTTTTCCAATTAGTCGCGCGGTGAGTACGCGCTGGGTTTGTTCCCAGGAATAGAAAAGCACGGGAATCTGGTGATTGGTCGCAACTGCTCCGGCGAGTTGCAAGGCGAGATTCGTTTTGCCTCGCCGGGGAGCGCCAGCGAGGCCATAGTAGAAACCAGGTCGCAGACCCGACAGTGCCTCGTCGAGACGTTGAAATGGAGCTACCGAGCGTCCCAGGAGAATCTTGCCTTTGGGCCGCTCTTCCATTTCACGTGCGATGCGCTTCACGAATTCTCCCACAGGAGTCAGGCGCTTGCGAACCCTTTGCTTCTGGATTTCCAGCAGTTCCTGCAGGGCATCGGCTGTAAAGTCCACGATAGGCGTGCTGCTCGCCTCTTTTTGGGACGCGTAGCCTTGGATCTTCGAGGCCAAACCTGACAACCGCTCCCGGCTTGAACGGTCTTTCAGCAACTCTAGATAAGACATCATCTGGTCGAGTTGTGGCGGTCGGAAGCGGCTCATCTTTTCCAAGTACTCACTCACCTGGGGTGTTGCGAGCCCCCGTTCTTCGACCTGTGTTTTGAGAAGCAAAAGATCGATGCTGGAGGTCCCTTGCTCACGCAGAGTCATGAGAGTTGTGGCTATGGCTCGCGCGGGTAAAGACTGCAGCAGTTCAGGTTGGAATCCCTCATCTGCCGCTTTGTTCAGAAGGTAGCGATCGCTGGCAATCGCGATGAGAATAGCCAATTCCAAGTCTATTTTTTCCGTATTCACCTAATCCTCCCTGGTGCGGATTCGCGCGCACGCGATCACCTCTTCGGAGCAATGGCTTGCACGTTTATTCCTGCGCTCGCCAGTGCGAGGCGAACAGCGGCTTCACAGGCCGATGTCCGGCAGTATTCGTAGGTCCTAAATTTGGCGGATTGCTCGCTGGGGTGATGCTCCCGAGACAAGAATCCCTCTTGTCAGGAGTCATCAGCCTCCCCGATATCAGTTCGTAGGGAAGCGGTTAACGGTGAACTCCTTCACCGGTTTTGTAGCACGCCCTCAGTCTACCCCGATGTGGTGCTATGTCAAGGAACGGAAGTGAACTTCCATGGTACTAGGAGGGATACGCCACTGTGGGCCCGAATCTATGCCCCCCTCCTAGTGGAAGCCTCAAAATAGTGGAAGCCTCAAATCCGTTGACTTTGGTGCCTGCGCGCGCTCATAATTTACTTGGGTGTTGGAGTTCGCCTTTAACCGCCCACTGGGCAGATAACTCCTACGAAGAAGAGGAATTTCTTGGTAGGAGTTGGTGTGCCCTCCCCTAGACCCACCACCAGCTCAACCCAAGAAATCCTGAAAGCGGTCAGAACAGGAGAGTCCTCGTGCGTCCTTTTTGGGCGCACGAGGACGAACGGTTGATGCCCGAAGCCTCAGGCAATTCGCTCAATTCGAATCATGAGCGGCGACTCAGCGTGACCTGCCGCCACATCGACAAGCTGCTGG
>Ga0182024_10013925_pt1 | contig 15608 bp, 18 predicted proteins | sample P32metaG_FD_120480 | JGI IMG/M metagenome (GOLD analysis project Ga0182024, IMG submission 120480) | Permafrost microbial communities from Stordalen Mire, Sweden - P3-2 metaG (Illumina Assembly) | ecosystem: Environmental > Terrestrial > Soil > Wetlands > Permafrost | place: Sweden: Stordalen... | reverse complement strand
GCTATGGGAAAGCGCTCCGGCGCCCCCTCGGGCTTGAGCCCGTCATCGATCATCATTTCAAAACCTCCGGTTGCGGTTCAATTTACCGCAGCCAGATGTCTCAGTTATCCGTGCTGCACCCCAAAGTTAACGGAGTATGGACAAATTTCCGTCAATGGGGCGATTATGAACCAGCCTCGTGACCCCCTCTGTCGTCGCCCTCGTTTTCCTGCGGAGGTGATCTCTTATGCGGTTTGGCTCTATTTCCGATTTTCGCTCAGCCTGCGCATGGTCGAGGAAATGCTCGCCGCCCGTGGCATTGACGTCAGCCACGAAAGCGTTCACCACTGGGTGGAGAAATTTGGTCGGGAATTCGCCAATCGCATTCGTCGGCGCGCACCGGCGCGCGGCGCCCGGCCGATCTCGATCTCGTCGACAAGAAGCGTGCCGGCGCCAATCGGCTCGGGTTCGCCCTGTTGCTGTGCGGGATGCGTTTTCCCGGGCGCATCCTGGATGTCGGCGAGACGCCGCCGGCCGAGGTGCTGGCCCTCTAAAGCGTGGACACATGCAACTTAAGCACGGCCGCCACGGTGCGAGTCCAAGAGGCGCGCCAACTCCGCTCGGCGATGCCGTCATGCCACGCAACGATCTTGTCGGCGATGGTCCTTGCCTCGATCCGATCGCGGATCGGAAGGCCCTCCAACTCATCCCAATTTCGCGTTCGCGCGGTGATCTGCCAGGACCTGAGAGACGACCATGGTGAGTCGCCGCGCAGTGGGAATGTGCAGGAATTCATTGGGTCCATGGGCGTTCGACTGAGGCCCAAGGACACCGGTGACGACGAATTGGGAGTCAGGGAACTTTTCGCTCAGCATTGCCATGAACGGGATGGTACCCCCCTCGCCCATATAGGCGGGCGCCTGTCCAAACACTGCTTCCGATCCGCGGGCCAGCGACTTCTCGAGCCACGCAGACAAAGTCGGCGCGTTCCATCCGTTGGCGGCGGACTCCGTCACGAACTCGACAGACGCGCCATGAGGCGCGTTTCCTTCGAACAGAGCTTTGACCGCCTCGCGCGCGCTGGCACTATCGAGGCTGGGCGGCAAGCGCAAATCGAGCTTTAGCGTAGTGAAGGGTAATAGCACGCTGCCAGCGCTCTTGGGATGCGGCATACCGTTGGCACCGATGACTGCGAGCCGCGGACGCCAGGTTCGATTGAGCACTAACTCGGTAGCGTCATTCGCCATCGGCTTTGTGCCTGAGACAAACGGGAATTTTCTATAGATCTCTTCACCGAGCGCTCCAGCTGCCCGGCGCGCCTGGGCCCGCCGTTCGGGCGGAATCTGGACGTGCAAATCGGCGATGCGAATCTCGCCGGTCGCCTCGTCCTCTAAACGCGAGAGAAGCTGGCGGGCGATACGGAAGCTCGACGGCACCACGCCGGATGCGTCGCCTGAGTGGACGCCCTCGGTCAACACGCGCACGGTGAGCGTGCCGTTGAGTGTGCCACGCAACGAGGTCGTCAGCCAGAACCGGTCGTAATTTCCGCAACCGGAATCGAGGCACACCACCAGCGACGGCTTGCCGATTTGGGTGGCGATATGATCGACATAGTGCGGCAGATCGTAGCTGCCCGATTCCTCGCAGGCCTCGATCAGAACGACGCAGCGCGCGTGCGCCAAACCCTGATCGCGCAATGCGAGGATCGCGGTCAGCGCGCTGAACATGGCGTAACCGTCGTCAGCGCCACCCCGCCCGAACAGTTTATCGCCCCTGAGCACTGGCGTCCAAGGGCCGAAACCCTCGTTCCATCCCACCATCTCGGGCTGCTTATCCAGGTGACCGTAGAGTAATACTGGATCCGAGCCCTCGCCCGGAATCTCGATCAGGATTAGCGGCGTGCGCCCAGGCAGCCGCACCACGTCGATGGTCGCCCCGTCCAGCGCCGACAACTTGGCCCGTGCCCAGCGTTCGAACAGCGCAACTGCCTCGTCCATATAGCCATGCGTCGCCCAGTCAGGGTCGAAGACTGGCGACTTGTTGGGTATCTTGATATACTCGATCAGCGTGGGAATCACCTCGTCGCCCCAGATTTGATCAAGGAAGCTTTTCAGACGCGCCGTATTCATCTCGTCACCTCGCTATCTCGCATCCGTCGCCTGGCCACGCACGCCTTTTTCACACATCAGGCGAACGCGCGACCCGTCTCCGCATCGAACAGGTGCACGAGATCGGAAATGGGAACGATCGGGATTGTGCTACCTGGCGCCAGGGCGATGCGTTCACGAAAGACTCCGACGACCTCTTGGCCAGCAATCCGGAAAACGAGCTGTGTTTGCGACCCGGTTGGCTCGACAACGATGATTTCGGCGGGAACGCCGCGCTCGGCGTTGATCATGAACTGCTCTGGGCGGATGCCGAGCACAGCCGCCCGGCCATCCGACGCCGCGGGAGCCGACTTCAATGGAAGGCGCACGCCAGTATCGGTTACAAAGGAGGCCGACCCATCGAATGCGACGCGCCCCTTGAAGAAATTCATAGAAGGAGAACCAATGAAGCTCGCAACAAATAGGTTCGCGGGCCGGTCATAGAGTTCAAGGGGGGCGCCAACCTGTTCGACGCTGCCGTCGCGCAGCACGACAATCTTGTCGGCCATGGTCATGGCCTCGATCTGGTCGTGGGTGACGTAGATCATGGTGGTATTTAGGCGCTGATGCAGTGCCTTGATCTCGGCCCGCATCGCGACGCGCAACTTGGCATCGAGGTTCGATAGAGGCTCATCGAAGAGGAACGCCTGCGGGTCGCGCACGATCGCCCGACCCATGGCAACGCGCTGGCGCTGGCCGCCCGAGAGCTGACGCGGATAGCGCCCTAGCAGGGAATCGAGATGCAGGATATCAGCCGCACGCTTCACCCTCGCGCCGATTTCGACATTGTTTATGCCCTTGAGCTTCAGAGCGAAGCTCATGTTCTCTAAGACCGTCATATGCGGGTAAAGGGCATAGTTCTGGAATACCATCGCGATATCGCGATCCTTCGGCGCGACATAGTTGACAATTCGATCGCCGATCTGGATCGTGCCTTCGGCGATCGACTCGAGGCCGGCGATCATACGCAGAAGCGTCGACTTGCCGCAGCCCGACGGCCCAACGAGTGCCAGGAACTCGCCGTTGGCGACGTCGATCGAGACGCCGTGGATAACCTGCACGGCTTCGTATGACTTGTGGACATCACGGATCGTGACTGATGCCATTTTGATTTTCCTTGGTTTGCTCTTTCAGAGGCTATGCCGTAATCGTCGTCGCAGGCCGAGTAATCCCCAGAGCTTGCTAGAGCCGATTTGAGAAAGCCTCTTTAAGCCTGAATATCAGAGCGCGCGGCGAGGATCTTCTCAATGCTGCCCGCCACCTCTTGCCCCCGTTCGTTAGATTGGAATTCACGATCTGTGTAGCCATCGCTGTGGCCAGAGCGACCTCGGCTCGCTGCGATGGATCAGGGGTAACTCCATATCGGGAAGGATGCCTTGAGCCTGAAATCGAGGTCCAGAAAACGAGCTGGTCACGCTATGCTCAATCCATTCCGTCCGGGCCGGCTCCGCAGACGACGGCTGCCACGGACCGGCCAGCGGCGAATGTTAGCTTCCGCGTTCGAACGGCGGCAATGGCGGCCGCGCCGCTAAGATCGGATGCGATGCCGAGCTCGAACCAAAGCCAGCGGCATGCATCGAGCATGTCATCGTCGGAAACCAACACGATTTCATCGACGTGATCGCGAACGAGTTCAAACACGCACGAATCGGTCTCAGCGCAAGCCATCGTAGCGACGCGAGTAGTCACTGCGGACAATCGGACAACGCGGCCCGCGTCCAGCGACGCTTTCAATGTAGGCGAACCTTCTGGCTCGACACCTATGATGCGGACGGAAGGCTTTAGTGATTTCAGAGCGACTCCCATCCCTGATATTAGCCCACCGCCGCCGATCGCGACCAGCACGGTTTCGACACCGGGCGAATCCGCAAGCAACTCCAGAGCCACGGTGCCCTGGCCGGCGACCACGGCGGCATCCGCAAAAGGATGGAAGTAAGACGCGCCCTGAGTACGAGCAAATTCCAGCGCGTGGATATTGCTTTCGTTCCACACCTGCCCACCCACCTCAACATTTGCGCCCCAGAGTTTCAGCTTGTCGACCTTGGCCGCCGTTATATTCGAGGGAACGAAGATCGTCGCGCGGACGCCAGCGAGGCGCGCCGCGAGTGCGGTCGCCAACCCGTGATTTCCGCCGGAGGCGGTCACGATCCCGCCCGCGAGTTCTTCCTTCGGCGTCGTCAGCAGTTTGTTTATCGCGCCGCGCGCCTTGAAAGATCCCGTAGCCTGAAGACATTCGAGTTTCAGCGACAGGTTGGCGGCGGTTGGCGGCTCAGCGAGCGCGTTGGCGACGAAAAGAGGAGTCCGCCGAATATGCGGCGCGATAAGCGTAGCAGCAGCTTCGATATCAGCGAGGCTAATCATTTGAGGGCCGCCCGATAGGGTGAGGCGACCACGAGGCAGCAATTACCCGGCCTTACCCGGCCGGGCTGGCGACGGCCGTAGAGAATGCCGTCGATCCCGTATTTCAGCTCCACCGGCGGCCTGCTGGGATCGATAAAAAAATGAATCCGCCCGGCCGGCTGACCGGCGCGCACGACCTCTCCATTTCGGTGGAGTGGTTCAAACACACCATCGTCGCTCGCGATAACATAAGCGCCCGCTCCGGGAATATCGTATAGCTTGGGTTCCACAGTCGGCGGACCAGCCATGTCTGGCGGCAGCGCTCCGAGATGGGCCAATACGTTGCGAACGCCGCGCCGGCATATTCCGAGCGCATTGATCGATACTGTGCCGCCGCCCCCCATTTCGGTGCCGACAACGGTGAGGCCGGCCCGCGCGGCCGAAGCCGTCGCCGTGCGCGGGTCGCCGCGATTGTCGATAACGACGATCATAGGTGCGTCGAATGCTTTAACGGCGGCGACATTCTTCGCATGCTGGACCGGATCGTCGACAGGTTCGATCACAGCGCTTGGAATAAGGTCGAGTGAAGAGCCCCCGGAATGGAGATCGAGGAAGGCGTCGCCGATCGAGAAGAGTACGTCGTTGACGAAGGACGCGATCTGCTGGGTCGCGGTTCCGTTCGAATCCCCTGGGAAGCTGCGGTTCAAGTTCAGCTGGTCAATCGGCGAAGTGCGCCGCGCCTCGACGACCGCGGGAAGGTTGATAGCCGGCACGAACACAAGCCGGCCGGACACTTTTCCGGGATCGAGATCACGGATCAATTCTCCTAGCGCAATCGGCCCTTCATATTCGTCACCGTGATTGCCCCCTTCTAGAATGACGGTCGGGCCATCTCCGTTCTTGATCGAGGCGAGCGGCACCCGGATCACGCCCCACGCGTCGTCGTGGATGGAGTGAGGCAGATCAAAAAAGCCGACCTGCTTACCCTCTTTTTCGAAGTCAATTGTACACTGCGCCTTTTGCTTAGCGATTAAGTCCATCGTTTTATCTCTGCGCGAGTGTGTTGGAGATTCAACATATCGTTTATCACAGATGATATCAAGAGTTTATATGCAATATCATGCCTGAACGCGCGGACGGTGGCGTCGCGGAGGTGTTTTGAATTTGAGGGTGGCATAAGCTCACATCACAGCCTGTGAAAGCAAACAGAATTGGCGGTAGCTCGCCGATGGAGATCACGTCATGACCGGGCATGGTCCTAGCGGGACAAGTGGCGCCGGAATCTTCATACCGGTTCCGAACGCCCTCGAACGTTCAAGCGGCGGATCAAGAGGCAGACCGTCCTGCCAAACGCCGAAAACCGCCGCTATTCTCTTCTGGACGTTGCTGGCTTTAGCCTTCCGATCAGATCGTTGACCTCGCGGCATGATCCGATTACCTCAAACCGCTGGAGAACGCGTCGAGCCAATTTCAACACGAATTGCGACGGCATCGCGCAGACGGCGATGAATGCACTCACGGAGAGCGGCTATGATCAAACGCACACAGAAGGCGGTTCGGAAGGAAACCAAGGACGCTTCGGTTCGACTCAAGGCCATGGCGGCAGAAAAGGCCGATACCATCGAGGCTCTCGGGAGGCCAGCATACAACGCGCCGGCGCTAGAGAAGGGGCTTGACGTTCTGGAACTCCTGGCCAGCCTCTCCGAGGGCATAACGCCGAGTCAAATCGCGCAGCGACTGGGGCGCTCGCTTCAGGAAGTCTATCGCGTCGTCGTCGCATTGGAGAGGCGAAGCTACATCCAACGCCGGCCAGGCGAGGAAAGCCTCATTCTGTCGACAAAGCTTCACGATCTCGCCTGCCGATATCCACCGATGCGCCGACTGGTCGATGCAGCAAGGCCGATCATGAACCGTGTAGCGATTGAGGCCGGCCAGGCGCTCCACATCAACGTGCTCGATGGCCTTTCTGCCCGCGCCATCGCTCAGGTCGATAGCCCAGCGCCTCTAGGATTCCGCTTGCGTGTCGGGACACAAAACCCCGCAGCCCGGACTGCGTCCGGGCGCCTTCTGATCGCCTATCAACCGCCCGCCATCCAGGAATGGCTGTTCGAAGCGATCAGTCGTTCTTCCCCAAAAAGGGAGGTCGCCGCGTTGAGGAAGCGGGTCGCTGTGGTGCGGGCTCGCGGTTACGAGATCATCGCCGGCGAAGCATTGAAAGGCATCACCGACGTTAGCTTCCCGATTCTCGATTCTCAAGGGTTCGCGCTTGCAGCGCTCACCATGCCATTCCTTTCGTTGACCAACGAGAAAGTAATCCTCGACGGGGCCACGCAGCTTCTCTTCGAGGCCGCCTCAAGCATAACCACGATACTGGGCGGCTGCCTGACCAAGCCTCGATTTCCGCTTAAGGACGAGCTAATTGTTGAACCGGCGCGCGTGCGCCGCAGAAGCGCAAACGCCTTCTCGCGCGGCAAGAAATAAGCCTTTCGATCAATCTCGGCAGCCTCTCGTGCCCGAGGCGCGCCAGATCGCCCCGTTCCCGCGACAATAGCCCTTGGTGAATTCAGATTGCGGCCTTCAGCGTGACGCCATATCGGAACACTTCATCTAGCCACAGCGGCTCGCCGTTCCCCAAAGCGACTGAATCGAACAGGTGGGTGAGGGATTCGGTCCATCTGCGCTGGACGTCGCTCGCATTAAGAATCCCTGCGGCCGCGCGGAATCCCGCCCTTGCCCGCAGACGACAGACGACGATCTCCTCATGCCGCCAGATCTGATAGTCGTCGATCCCCGCTTCCATAAGCAACTCTAGCATGGCGGGCCAGACGTCAGCGTGACGACGGTCATATTCGGGTCCCGCTCCATCTTTCAGCCGGTAGATGTAAAGGAAGGGCTCGCCGGGCGTCGCATCCCGTTGCGTCATCGAACGGCCCCGGAGACAGCGCCTGGCAGGATCAGGCGCTGGAAAAACAAGTAGACGACCATGACGGGCAGGAGGGCGACGACCAATCCGGCGCTAATAAGCGGGATCGAGACGTCGTATTGGCCCGAAAGCAGCGCCACGCCAACCATGAGCGTCTTCTTGTCCGATCCTCCCAAGATGACCAGAGGCAGCAAGAGATCATTCCACATCCAAACAAAGTTCAGGATAGACAGAGCCGCGATTGCTGGCGCTGAAATGGGTAACAGAACAGAAAAGAGGATGCGGATTTCACCCGCTCCGTCCAATCGCGCAGCTTCAAGGAGCTCATCGGGAATCGAACGGAAATATGCCGCCAGCAAGTAGGTGCTGATCGGCAGGCCAAACGCCGCATAGGCGAAGATCAGCCCCTGATAGGTGCCTCCGAAGCCAAGATCGAGGATCGTCTCGTACAGTGGGTAGATGATGATTTGGCTCGGGATTACGAGCATCGAAATGATAAACAGAAAGATGAGATTGCGGCCGGGAATTCGCAGTTTCGTCACGGCATAGGCAAGAAACAAAGCGGCTACGGTGGAGAGCAAAAGCCCCCCGGCCGTCGTGACTACGCTGTTGAGAAAAAGGCGCGGAAAATCCATACGCCGGAACGTTTCTACATAGTTTTCGAAAGTGATATCCCATGTCAATCCCAGCGGGTCGCTCGCGAACGCCGTGCGCGTCTTGAGCGAGTTGATGACCGTGAAGAGCAACGGATAAAGCGTGACGACAGAGATTACGACGAGGATGGCGGTCACGAGCCAGGAGATGACGCCACTACGCAGGGTGGAGGCTACGGAGAGCCCCCTTTCTCTCTCGCCAGTCGGTGGGGGCGAACTTGAGAGGATCATCGTCACTCGCTCTTCCCGCTCCCTTCCACGTACATCCTGCGGACAACGAAGGCTGAAAAAAGAGCGACGAAGACGAAGAGAGCCATACCAATCGCTGCCCCGGACCCGCGATTCATAAATTGGAAGGTTGTCGTAAATACGAGATACTCTGGCAGCATGGTCGAATTGCCCGGTCCGCCTTTGGTGAGCGCATAGATGAGCGGGAACATCCAAATTAGGAGCCCGGATGTGCACAAGACTGTCCAATAACCCATCACCGGCTTGATCAGAGGTATGATGATGTGTATCAGCAAACGCCAATAGCCGGCGCCGTCGAGACGCGCAGCTTCGATGACCTCCTCGGAAAGAGTGGCGAGACCCGAGAGGTACGTTAGGACGCCCAGTCCGAAAAAGCTCCAAAGAGCAACCGCTGTAAGCGAGAGCAACGAACTGTCGGACCCGTTTAGCCACTCGATCGCCAATGGAGCCAATCCCGACGCCCGGAGGAAGGCATTCAGCGCTCCGTCCGGAGCTAGTATCTGTCTGAACATGATGCCGACTACGACCGGCGCGATCATGTAAGGCAGAAAGAATGCCGCCCGGAAGAATTTCCAGCCGGGCCCCCGCTGGAAGATCAGAACCGCCAAGATTAAAGGAAAGATGATCCAAATGGGAAGCGTTGCGAAAGCCACCAACGCATTGCGGAAAGCCTGAATGAAAACTGGGTCTCTCACCATGGCTTGATAGTTCGAAAGACCAGCGAATGTCGGATCTTCGAAGCCACGCGTCTCCAACAAGCTCAGCCAAGCGCCGCGCAGCAGGGGCGTTAGCTTGAATAAAATTGCTAGCGTCAGACCCGGCAGCACGAATAGTAGACCGACGATGGCCTCGCGGTGCGTGAAAGAGCGCTTCGAATCGGCCCGCCCGGGGGACGAGCTTTGGCGCAACTCACTTACTGCGTCGGCCATCGTCACTCCCCTTACCGATGCCGGAAGACCGAGATCAGTTCGGCCTCCCGCGCAGGGGACTCATCGTTTGCCGGGGCTGGCCGCGAGGGCGGCTTGCATGCGTTGCGTCCATTCCTCGACCGTCAGGTGCCCCAAGCTAACCTCCTGCCATCCTCTGGCGAGCGCATCAGACTCCTGACCGCTCAACAAGGCGCCGGCATGAAGCGTGGGCTTCTCGATCAATTTGAGAATCTGACTGAGCGCCTGGGACTTCGGCAGTGCGGACTTATCGACATTTTTGTTGAGCGAGATGCCACCGGCGATCGAGGTAAGCAGAGCCGCATTCTCCTTCCCAGCTATCCATTTGACGAAGGCAAATCCGGCGTCCTTCTTGGCGCTCCATTCGCTCACCCCGAACACGGAGCTTTCGCTTCCGCTGAACTTGTCCGCCAGCGGCGCGTTAGCGACGATCGTCGGCCATTTCATCGCTCCGAGGTTCGCGTCACCGAGGGCCGCGCCAAAGGCGGCCCAATTCACCGCGTCGGAGATTATAGTGCCGGCGAAGGCGGCGTTGCCGCTCTGGAAGATGTCGGCGCCGTCCGGCAACATTGTGATTGACGGGGCGCTTGAATTCGCCCAACCATCTTCCGTGATGCTTGCCATTCCCTTCAAGATGCTGACCATTTTAGGATCGGTCCAGGGCAGTTTCCCCGCAAGCATTGCGCGCATGTCATCCTCGGTGAGGTAGTTTCGCGCAACCTCCGGAAAGTCCCAGTAGGCCGGGAACGCGCCCATCATGCCGAGCGCCAGACAGGTCTTGCCAATCGCCTTGACCGCCTTGCAGGCCGCGGTCATTTCATCCCAGGTCTTGGGCGGGCTCTCAGGGTCTAGGCCGGCTTGTTTGAGAACCGCCTTGTTATAGTACATCACGTTGCCCTGAAAGCCGAGCGGAAGACCATAGCAGGCTTGGGTTGTATCGAAGTTCAAACAGCCGCCGCTGTAAGTGAGCAGGTCTTTGCCCGCTTCAAGCACGTCCGGCGGAAGTTTGGCGTAGGCGCGCCTGCGGTCAAAGAGTTCGAGCCCCTCATTGTTCTCCATGACGTCGGGCCCGCTTTTTGTCGTTATGTAGGGGCCCTGGATCTCCAAGTATTTGTCGTTCGGGACGGTTTCCAATTCGACCTTGATCGTGGGATTCGCCTTTTCGAATGCGGCGACAAGCGCAGCCCAATATTTGGCGCCGCCGGGCTGCCAATTGAGGACCTTGATAGTAGTCACGTCGCTCGCATGGGCGCTGTAGCTGGCCAGGGTCATCGCGCTCGCGATAACCAGTCCCGACAGGGCCGTGCGAAAGAATCCGCGTCCTCGGCCGCAATCCCCTAATGGTGTCACGTTCATTCGCTGTTCCTCTCTGTTTAGGGTTGTTGCTCCTTTTGGAACTCACTTGGCGATCGCCCCTTTCGTTGGCGCACTCAGGCGATGGCTAGCTTTATTTCATCGACGGACCGGTGCGGAGGTCAAATACGACCTGGTGGGAATCGACCATCTCGATCTCGTTGCGCGGCGACCGCCATTTGGATCAATCTCCTTCGCCTACTCGAAACCTCTGAGCCACTCCAAAGAGCGCGCGGTTCGAGCGGCAAGCATCCCTATCCCGACTTATTGGAGCATAGAACTTCCGCTATTGAAAGAAGAATTTCTTATAAGAAACTAGCGACATTGATTGCTCCGCTAATTCCACACCATTCCGCGCGAGGTTCAAACGGCCTCCGGCACCACGCCTCCTAGGCGGCTCGAGGCTAGGCAAGCGTCAACCAACGCCATCGTCCTGATCGAGTCATGAACATCAGTCTCGAGCTTCGCATCCTCGCCCGCAACGAACCGTTGGAGGTTCGACATCACGGCGCCGAAAGCGTCAGGCACGCGTTCGCCAACGAGCGGAACCGCGGTCCATTCGCCGCCTTCGACAATAACCTCCAGCTTTTCGGGAGCTGGCTTCAGGTAATCTATGAGATAGCCCAGCTCGAGAAGTGCGCAGCCGCGTGTACCCTCTACGCGTATCGTCGCTTCGACGTGCTTCGGACCATAGTTGTATGTGTGGTTTAGAGACAGGCAGCATCGCGCTTCGGCCCCGTAATCGAGAATGATGCTGCTGCGCGCGTCCTTGAGGTCCGGATAGCGCGGATGCGGCACGGTCTTGGCGTACGCGCTCTTTGGCTCTCCGACTATCGAGCGGATCCAATCGAGGTAATGGATGGAATGCAATGGGATTTCGACCGCTTCGAGACGCGTAATAAAAGACCACATCTCCCAGGGCATGTAGACCGCGAGATGGACCTCAAGTTCGACGACGTCGCCAAAGAGACCGCGACGAACTGCATCGCGAATCGCGAGCATTGAGGGAGTGAAGCGAAGTTGGAAATTCGTCGCCGCGACGATGTCGAGCGCGTCAACCGCGGAAACGATCCGGCGGCTTTCGGCAAGACCAGTCCCAAGTGGCTTCTGGATTAACGTCGCGCTGCCGGCAGGGAGGCGTTGGACTGTCGAAAGGATTGCGTTTGGCGGCAAAGCGAGATCGAAGATCGTGTCGTCCGTTCGGCCTGCAACGGCCTCTTCGAGGCTTTCATAGACGACCGGAACGCCGAACTCCTCCGCGACAGCATGCGCACAGGCGCGGTCGATGTCGAAGATGCCGGCCACCGGCAAGCCGATCTTGCGATATGCCGGCAGATGCGCCACGCGAACGATGCCGCCAGCGCCAATGATGGTTATTGGGCGGGGGCGAGTTGGACGTGGCCAGGTTTGTTGCAGTTCAATCCCAACCTTCATCCTCGCCCTCCTCCCAACCGGGCTGCAACCGCGGCGGCATCTGACATTCAACCTCTATCACTGACAAAAGTCAATGTTGATATGTGCAAGTGAATACCTCATCTTGCTAAAAAGGCAGTGGCCAGCAAAATGGGTGATGAGGACGATGATGTGACAGTGACTGCGGACTATATGAGGATCGTGCGGCCGGTCGCGATCGACAACGGCGACCGCCATCCCGACGGCGCGCATCGGCTGAGCGAAGCCTTTCACAGGTTTGAATTCGTTCCTATCTCCGGAACCTCGTGCGATCTTCCCCGACAGACCCGCGAGGGAGCGAGACACGCGTATGACGCCGCTGTTGCGCGTCGCTGGCTGGGTTTCCTGGACCGGACCTTCCACCGCCGCTTTATGGGCCGTTGACCGTGCCAGATGTCACGGCTCTCCGCGACGCGAATGGCCTCTACCGCGGTCCGATCGTCGACCCACACCATCATCTTTGGGATCTCTCGCTAGACCGCCACCCTTGGCTGAAGCGGGCGACGGAGAGCGGCGGGAAGAGTCCACTGACGCGCGACCATCTGCCGGCGGACTATCGCACGGATGCGGCGCGCCAGAACGTCATCGCTACGGTACATGTTGAAGCAGGCTGGGACAACGCAGACCCGTCGGGGGAAATTATCTGGCTCGACGGTCTAGAAAAGCCCGATGGAATAGCGGCCCGCTACGTCGCCCACGCCGCGCTGGCAGAGCCGCAGATCGAGGCCCTGCTGGAATGGTACGCGGCACATGAACGCATCGTCGGCGTCCGCGAAATCCTGAGCTGGCATCCTGATCCGAACAAAAGCTTCAGGTCGCAGCGTGACCTTATGGAGGATCCGGCATGGCGGCGTGGCCTCGCCAAGCTGCCACGCCACGATCTTAGCTTCGACCTGATGATCTCGCCCTGGCAGATGGCGGAAGCCCTACGCCTCGCGGCCGATTTCCCAGATGTCGCTTTCATACTGAATCATTGTGGCAGCCCGATAGATCGCGATCCCGATGGTATGACACGGTGGCGGACAGGACTCTACGCTCTCGCCGGAGCGCCGAATGTGTCAATCAAGATCTCCGATCTCGTCGGCTACGATCCCGATTGGACGCTTGAGAGCCTGCACGAGGTTGTGATGATCTGTATCGACGCTTTCGGAACGCACCGATGCGCCTTTGCAAGTGATCATCCGGTCGCTGCGCTTCATGCCTCTTTCGACGAGGTTTTCGAAGCCTTCAAGGTGATAGTCGCGGGCTTAAACGACGAAGAATGCGCACGCCTGTTCGCTAAGAACGCCATCAGAATCTACCGACTCTGCACGGTCTGACCAATCTGGCCTGATCGGTGTCCCTACCGTAAACTCAATCCGACTGGGCGCTGCGGCGCGAATCGGACGATGCATTGTCCCATGGGAGACATGGTCAAACTGGTCTGGTGGGCAACCACGTCTGGTCCTACGACTTCGTCGAGGATCGCACCCACGACGGACGGAAGCTCCGCATGCTCAATATACTCGCGCTTGCCGGCGCGGCCGGATCGTGTCTCCAAAAGCCGACGCATCTCGGCGAAGGCCGGCGGCAGACGCCAGTCCTGCAATGGCGCGGCCTGATCCAGCGCACCAGGCTTGGTCTCGATCAGCGCCAGATAATGGCGCGGATCGCACACCATGTCGCCCGGTTCGTAGGATCGCGGATGGCGCGCGATCTCGGCGCCGTCGGCGACGATCACGACCTCATCGACGAAGCCCTTCACGATAACCGTAGTATAGGCGTGCGCCGTCGGAACCGAGTAATCGACGTTCCGGTATCGCACCAGCGACGTCGAGCTCACTCGGCCAGGGCGCATATCGCAGGCCTCGAAGACGCCGTCCGGCAGCGAGCGGAACGCCGCCAGATCGGTCATGAGCCGCTCGCCGATCGGCGTCGGATCACGCCCCGACGCCTCCTGTAGGCGACCGGCAACGCCGAACAGAACGCCTGAGAGACAAGTGGCCTCGGCTCGCCCGAGGCCTCGGTCGCCTCGACATCGATTTGGCCGCCGATGCACAGCTTGGCGCGCAAAGCATCCAGTTCGTGCGGACTCAGTCTTGCGAGATGCACCGTGATCGTTTCGAGCCCGGCTTGATGGCACAACGCATATGCTTGGATGCGTTTTCACACTCTTGGAAGAAGTGGTCGCAAGGCGCGTCGCGCTTCCCGCGGCGGTTTTCCGAATTTGGCTTTGTAAGCGCGGGAGAAATGGCTGGCGTTTGCAAACCCGGACGCGATGGCGACCGCGAGGACCGAAAGCGTGGACTGTCGTAGCAGTTCGCGCCCGCGATCGAGACGCAGTGAAAATACATATTTCTCTATCGTCGTCCCCAAATGCTCCGCGAATAAACGTTGCAGATGCCACGCCGTCGCCAACGGGGCTGCTGGAGAGGGGTTCGGGGCAAGATCGGGTGGGTCGAGGAAGGCCAGTTTCAATTGCATGACCGCTCTCCTTTCGCGGCGCCGACTCGACGTGTCGGCCGCTCAGAGCGTCGATGACCTTGCGCAGGTGAAGCAAATCCCCGAGTCTGCCGAGATCGTGGTCGCCATCGCCGACATCTTCCGCCGGCGTTCGCTCGGCCTGCTCCGGGCTCCAGTCGGTCCACTGAGCTGGAATGAGCGACCGGCTGCCGTCTGGCAAAGCCACGAGAACCAGGAGGACGCCGCACCGCCGGATGCTGCTGATCGCGGCCAGCGATTGGCCTTCGAAGGCGTGGCGCTTGCGGGTGATAGTTACCGAATCCGGAACATCACGGCGATGGGTAGTCTGTGGCCGCTTCCTTCGACAATGTCCGACATGATCGGCTATTAGCGACCCTGCGCTCCAGCACGCGCGGCTAATGACTTCGACGCGATGAAGGTTGAAACGTATGCCGCGAACTGGGGTGGGGACCATATCGTCTTAGAAGACGTCGCCAAGCTGTCGACCTCGGACCTGCCGGGCCACGCCGACCTCGTCTGGGCTTCGTTCCCCTGTCAAGACCTTTCGCTCGCTGGCGACTATCGTGGGCTAGGAAAGGCGTCCTCGGTTGCCCTGACACGAAGCGGGACATTCTGGCCGTTTTGGCAGTTGATGAAAGGCCTGGTTGCCAAGCGCCGAGCTCCCCGCCTCATTGTGAACGGAGACTCGTATATACGTGACGCTGCTTCTGATCGGCGTGCATTTGGGTGAAGAGGATAGTGGATATGCAAAGCTTATCGCAACGGCCCGTGCTGAAACGGCCGTGGGAAAGCGCACCCCTCGACTTCGCCGCAATCAAGGCGGCTCTGGGCGACAAGGCGGCCGCAGTCCAGAACGTGCACACTCTGAGTGATCAGATCGGACCCATTCTGGCGGCCGGTGCGAGGGGCAATCCACGCCAGATCAAGCGCTTCCTCAATACGCTCCTGCTCCGTCAGAACATGGCCGAGGCGCGCGGTTTTGCAGCCGGTAGGCGATAGCGCGCATCGTGATGTCGCGACTCAGTCGAGGCGGCTCGGCCCGATATTGCCGCCGCCATTCCAGACGCAGGTCCCCGAGGCTGAGATTTGGCAAAGCCGCGAG
>Ga0182024_10013924_pt1 | contig 15608 bp, 12 predicted proteins | sample P32metaG_FD_120480 | JGI IMG/M metagenome (GOLD analysis project Ga0182024, IMG submission 120480) | Permafrost microbial communities from Stordalen Mire, Sweden - P3-2 metaG (Illumina Assembly) | ecosystem: Environmental > Terrestrial > Soil > Wetlands > Permafrost | place: Sweden: Stordalen... | reverse complement strand
TCATTTCCGGCGCGCGCTGACGCAGGGCGCAAGAACCCGGCCCCACACGTGAAACCGACGTGTGGGCACCCGACATCCCCTTTCGTTCCGAAAGGGATGCGTCAGCCCAATCCTCTTGCGCTGAAGGGTATGTCACCCGTCAAGTTCCGTGGGTGGGGGGCGCCGGCCCACTTGCGCTGAGAGGCTTTGGGATTTGTTGTTTCGTTACGCCATGCGAAAAAGGAACGCATTCGGATTCGATCCGCGTATTAGGATATGGCGTGGGGAGTCTGCGCACCTTGGAAGACAATGTCACGAGTTTAGAGCGGCGCGACCGGCATCTGGCGGCATTGGCGTGCTTGGCGCTGCTGGTTATCGCCGCTGGCGCAGCTCTGCTCATGTACCCCGTGGTTTTCTTGGGCCAGGACACTCTGTCGAATAGTACTTTCCGCGTGGCCTTTGCCGGCTACTGCGTGCTTTGCGCCCTGCTCGCGGCATACCTTTGGGACAGCCAGGCGACGATCCGCCGCCTACGCCTGCAACTGGAACGGGATCGCCAGGAGAAGCTGGAGGCACGGCAAGAAGCCTGCGAAGAACTGCTGGCGAGGGTGCCGAAGCTAAGCGTGTTCCAGGATCGTCTGCCAATGGAATGCTGGCGAGCGGCGGCGACCGAACAAGAATTGTCGATTTTAGTCGTTAACTTGCAACTGGGGGACGACGCGTCGTCCGCTGCGGCCCGCATTTCGATACTCGGAGACGCGGGCAAAGCGATCTCTGGCAAATTACGCGACCAGGATTCGCTCTTTGTCCTCGGCGGGGCCTGTTTTGGAGCGGTGCTGCCGGGCGCGGACGCGAGCACAGCTCGATCCATTGCCTCGCGTGTTGAGGAGGGGTTGATCGATACCGCGGGCGTAACGGCGCGGTTTTCGTTCACGACGGATATTGTCAATCATCCTCAGAACGGATCGAGTGCAGAGGAATTGTACGAAACCGTGTGCGTTTTGATAGCCGCAGAGAGTTCCGAGCGAGAACTGGCGGAGGCTTTGACGTAGGCGGCCCGCTTTTCGTGCTTCGTGCTTCGTGCAAGTTGGCGTAGTCAAAACCCACATCCTTAAGCCCGATATAGCGCGCCACCCAAAATCTTCAACCGCTCAAGGGCGTGCCGCCCGTCCGCACATCTTGATGTATAGTGGCGTTGCTCCCGATGGCAAAACGCCGAGTCCGGGAATGGACTGCTCGGATCGGAATTGCATCTGAATCAGGGGAAGATCGGCAAAAGAATGGGAGCAGGGAGGGACTCGCATGGAGCGCAAGAAAGCCTCTGACTATCCGCAGGAGCTGTTGAACCTGTTCGATCATTATGTCCATGGCGAGGTCGACCGCCGGCAGTTTCTGGACGGCGCGCAGAAGTTCGCTGTTGGCAGCGTGACGGCTACCGCGCTTTGGGAAAGCCTCAAGCCCAATTACGCCTTCGCGGAGCAGGTTCCCAAGGACGATAAGCGCCTCAAGACGAGCTACGAAACGGTCGCCTCGCCCGACGGCAATGGAAGCATCCGCGGCTATTACGCTCGTCCGGCTTCGATCAGCGGCAAAATACCGGCCGTCTTGGTGATCCACGAGAACCGCGGGCTCAATCCCTATGTCGAAGACATGGCGCGCCGGCTGGCCCTGCTGAATTATCTGGCGTTTGCGCCCGACGGGCTGACGTCGGTGGGCGGGTACCCGGGCGATGAGGAGAAGGGCGCAGCGCTCTTCATCAAGGTCGACAAAACCAAAATGTTCAACGACTTCGTGGCGTCTTACGGCTGGCTCAAGGCTCGTCCGGAATGTACCGGGAAGACTGGCGCTGTGGGCTTCTGCTTCGGGGACACTACGGTCAATAGCCTGGCTGTGCACCTGCCGGATCTCGCCGCGGCGGTTCCCTTCTACGGCGCGCAGCCTTCGGCCGAGGACGCCGCCAAAATCAAGGCGCCGCTGCTGCTGAATTACGCTGGCCTGGACGATCGCATTACCAGCGGATGGCCGGCCTATGAGGCAGCGCTGAAGGCCGATCACGTCACCTACACGGCGTACATTTATGCTGGCGTGAATCACGGCTTCCACAACGACACAACGCCGCGCTACGACGAAGACGCGGCCAAACTGGCCTGGCAGCGCAGCGTCGATTTTTTGAATAAGTACCTCAAAGCGAGCTGACCGCACACCGCCCGGGGGGCGCCGCAGTACACTTCGGCGGCAAATCCCGATATAGTGGGGGGCATGGATTCTGGACTTCGTTTTCGGCGTGGGATGCGGTTTGTGGGGACGCGTCTGGCTGAGTGGCGCATGATCGCTTGGGGCTTGCTGGACTCGCGGCACCCTGTGCTGGCGCACGTCATTCCCATACGGCGCTGCAACTTATCGTGCACTTACTGCAACGAGTACGACGACTTCTCGAAGCCTGTGCCGCTGGAGGAGATGTTCCGCCGGGTCGACAAGCTCGGCGAGCTGGGGGCTTCCATCATCACGCAGAGCGGCGGAGAGCCGCTGCTGCATCCTGAGCTTGACCAGATCATTGCCCGCGTGCGAAGGACCGGGGCGATTGCCGGGATGATTACCAACGGCTACCTGCTGACGGCCGAGCGCATCCGGCGGCTGAATCGCGCGGGGCTACATCATTTGCAAATCAGCATCGACAACACGATGCCGGATGAAATCTCGAAGAAAAGCCTCAAGGTGCTGGACCAGAAGCTGGTGCTGCTGGCGCAGCATGCTGAGTTTCAGGTGAACATCAATTCGGTGCTGGGCAGCGGCGTGAAGAATCCGGCCGATGCGCTGGCCGTGGCGCGGCGGGCGCTGGAGCTGGGCTTTACCAGCACGGTGGGCGTGCTGCACGACCACAACGGGCAGCTCAAGGCGCTGGCGCCGCACGAGCAGCAGATTTTCGAGCAGGTGATGGCGCTGGGCAAGCGGTCGTATTCGCGCTTCAACCGGTTCCAGCACAATATCGCCCAGGGCAAGCCGAACGAGTGGCGCTGCCGTTCGGGCGCGCGCTATCTCTATATTTGCGAGGATGGGCTGGTGCACTGGTGTTCGCAGCAGCGCGGCTATCCGGGCACGCCGCTAGCCTCGTACACGCGCAAAGACCTGCTGCGCGAGTACCAGACGGAGAAGTCCTGCGCGCCGCTTTGCACGGTTTCGTGTTCGCAGCAGGTGGCCATGCTGGATAATTGGCGCGGGCTGCAAACGCTGCAGCCGCGGCCGGCTGCGCAGGCAGCGGGCGAGCAACTGGTACAACTTTCCGGTGCGAGCGCTCGGCGCGAGGATTAGGGTTTGGCTCATAGTGGCGTGCTGCGCGAGCGAGGATCGTTTCAGGGGCTAAAGGCCAATTTCTCTCGTTCTTTACTGTCGGAGCTAAAGCTCCGACCCCGTATAATGCATTCAGCAGAAACGATTTGAATCAAACGTGAGAAACATCCTGAATCGGCGAAAGTGCTCCGCCCAGGGTGGGACGGCTTAGATGGCTTCTAGCCACAAGCAGCGGTCCTGCATGGCGCTCCGGTAGGCAAAAGTTGCAGCCCTCGAACACTGTACTTCGCCGGCGTTGACGACCACACCCCTGCAGGATATGTTCGATTGACCGCCCGCAAGGGCCGTCCTCAGCGGCATCGCTATGTGAGCGGGCTCCAAGTTCAGCCCCCACACATTAGTTTGCGCGGGCTGCAAGTACAGCCCGCACCCGGGGTTTGCGCCAGTCTGCCCCGATGCCACCTTCGCCGCCTCTGCCGATTCCTGTAAAGGAATCTCTGCGCCTGGACGACGACATGACTGTTTCCGACAAAGCAGGACGCTACGAGCTGGTCGAAGAGATCGGCCGCGGCGCCATGGGCGTCGTTTATCGCGCGAACGATCCGGTGATCGGCCGGCCCGTCGCCGTGAAAACGATGCGCCTCGCGAATGCGGGCAGCGGGCTGACGCATGACGACCTGCTGTCGCGTTTTCAGACGGAAGCGCGGGCGGCCGGCCGGCTGACGCACCCCAACATCGTGGTGGTGTATGACGCGGGCGAAGAGGATGGCCTGCTGTACATCACCATGGAGCTGATCGAAGGGCCTAGTTTGCAGGCGCTCATCGAAGCGCGGCAAACCTTTCCGCTGCCTCGCGTCCTGCGACTGATCGAGCAAGCCTGCTCGGCGCTCGATTTCGCGCACCAGCACAACATCATTCATCGCGACATCAAGCCCGCGAACCTGATGATGACTCCCGACGACACGCTGAAGATCACCGACTTCGGCACGGCGAAAATTTTGCAATACGGAGCCATGCAGACGTCGCAAATCATCGGCACGCCGAGCTACATGTCTCCCGAACAGATCAAGGGCCGGCCGGTAGACGGGCGCTCGGATATTTTTTCCCTCGGCGTGGTGCTCTACGAATTGCTGACCGGGCAGAAACCGTTTCCGGGCGACTCGGTCACGACCGTCATCTACAAAATTGTCAACGAAGATCCCGTGCCCCCACAGCAGCTGGACGCGTCGATTCATCCGGGCCTTGCCGCGGTGATTGCCAAGGCTCTGGCTAAGCCGGTGGAGCAGCGCTTTCAGACCTGCCGTGAGATGATCGAGGCGCTGCAGAATTACGCGCATCACCGCGAGGCGAGCACGGAAGCCACCATGGTTCTTCCGGGTTCTGCGGTGCCGCGCGGCGCCGCACAAACTGCGAGAGCACAACAATCGGCGCTGGCGCGCTCAACGGCGACCGCTGCCGTGACGCGGGGACCGAACACCGCCGCGCGTCCGCCGCATGCGATGCTTTCCGAACCGGCGCCAGCCAAGCGGCGAGGCTTTTTTTTGCTGGCGCTGCTTCTACTAACGGTGATCGGCGCGGCGGGCTACCAAGTGCTGCCGGCCGTGCGCGAAATCTGGCAGCGCAGTCTAGGGGATCGCGAGGCAGCCGAGCTGGCGTTGCGGTCGGAGACATTGATCCAGAAGGCGTCGCCCTTGGCGGCGCCTTCGGCGGCAGAGGCGACGCCGCCAGCGGCGGCGACCGCCGCGGCCGAAGAACCAACACCGTCGCCAGCAGCGTCGCAGGGAGAGACCATTCCGCTCAAATCGCCAGCGCCGCCTGCGGCGGCGCCGGAAACCGCGAAACCAGCCGCAGCTCCGGCGCACGATGTTCCGCAACCGGCGTCGAGCGAGCCGGCGGCGGAAGTGTTCAGCGCGAAACCCGAGAAATCGACTGCTAGTTCGCCGCAGGATGTTCCGCACTTGGCGCCGAGCAGGCCGGCGGTGCAACCTGGCGACGCGGGTGCGTCCATTAGCTCTACTCACAAGGTCGCCGCGCCTGCTGTTCCGCCACCCGCCTCGGTGACGCCGCCTGCGGTTGCTGCGCCGGTGGCCACGGCGCCTGCCGTCGCCACGCCGTATAAGCCCAGCCGGCCGCCGGCTACGCTGGCCGCCGCTGCGTGGCAGCGGCGTATTTCGGCCATCTTGATGGAGTCAGACATGGCGGACCAGGTCCAAGTGGCGGCCACAGGCAACACGCTTATGCTTACTGGCACGCTGCGGCTGGCTCAACATCGCAGGCTGCTGGCGCGCTTGCGAAACGTCCCGGATCGCGTTCAGATTATCGACGGCATTGAATACACCGAGGAGCCGGCCCCAGGCCGCGCTACTGCGCCGGACGCTACGGATTCCCCTTCGCCTACCATAACGCCGGTCCGGTAGGCGCCGGTTCCCGGGGCTGGTGCTGCGGTAACGTTTCTAAACAAAGAGGGGCAGCCGCAAGTAACCCATACGCGTCGCACCGTGCGTAATTGCATGTGAACAAGGCACCTAGCGGTACACTCGGGTCGGCATAGGTATTGCTCTGTATACCGTAGCGAAGCGTGGGTCGGAATCGTGAATTCAAAAGCACTGGCACACGCAGTTCATCCTGCGGATGCGTCGGAGACTAAGGTCGCTGGCACGCGTGTGTCGGCGCTCGCGCGTCCGGCAGGAACGCAGAGCCTGAATCCGCCGACGGCCGCTTCCGGCAGCGTCGATCTCCTCGTCGGGAATTTTCTTCGGTCATTTCAGGTGCTGCTCAGCACCATGCGGCTTTATCAGCGCAATCATCCGCGCGTCGCGGAAAGCCTGGAGTCGGTGGAGCGCTGTCTGCACGCCGCGTTTCGGCAGTGCCGCGCCATCGATCTTCGCGTAGAGCGCGAGGGTCTAGCGCTTCTCGCGAGCCAGCCGCAGCATCAGGCGCAAGTGTTGGACGATCCCCGCGGTGAGTTGCGGAATCTGGCGGCAGAACTGGCGGACGCTGGAGCGCGCACACTGACGTTCTCGCCCCGAACCAACCTGAGCGAGCTGGAGCTATTCGCGCAGGCGGTGGATGCGACCTCGCGCGCCGCCAATCTGCATCGCGGAGAACGAGGCGCTACCAATCGCAATTGGAGCGTCTGGCTGGCCGAGCGCCAAGTCGCTGGCATACACGTGAACGCGGCGGTCGAGCGCCACGATGACACCGTGCTGGCCATTCTGCTGGGCGTTTTGCCCGGCGCGGAGCGACCCGGAACCGGCGCCAAATCATTTCCTGCATCCACGCTGGAGCAGTTGCGCGAGGCGTTGCGTTTCCTGGCAGCGGCGGCGCCGCGCCTGGAGGAGGCACAGCGGCAATCTCCGCAAGAAGCCGCGCGCGTCGTGCACGAGGAGCTAGCACGAGCCGATTCGCACACGCTGGGATTACTCAAGAGCGGTCTCGGCATCGATCCGCCGCAACAAGGCGACACGGCGGGTTCTTACTTCACGCGTATGGGCAACACGCTGGTGGTGGATTTCCTGCGCGAGGGATACCTGGGAGACCGAATCCGTGCGCTGGAAATACGCCACCTCATCGACCAACTGAGCCGCTGCGGAGTCCCGTCCATCGACGAGGGCCAGATCGAAAGGCACATCGAGGATTTCTGGTCTTCGTTGCCGACGCGCGAAATCGCGCGGGTGCTGGCGAGCGGCGACGCCTGGTGCATTCCCGTGCCGGTGTTGCGGCGATATCTCGAACCGCTTATCACGGCGGCGGAGCGCAAGGGCGCGGAAGCATCGGGCCGCGAAGCGCGCCGGGCGCTGGCAGATTTTGCACGCTGCGTGGAATCCGAGGAAGAGAAAGGCCGGCGCGCCGCTGCAGCCGGCCTCGTGGAACTCGCGGACCTCTTGGACCGGCTGTGGCCACATCCGCGGTTTGGGGAACTGGCTCGCAGGGTGGTGGACGCGCTGCTGCGGGAGACTTCGCCCGGTATCGCTGGCTTGCTCGCGGCGGCTACGCAAACCCTGGCGGGTCTGGCGCTGGAACACGGAATGTACGGCGAATTCGAGCGCATCTTGGACGCGCTGGAGCAGGCGCCGCGAGACGGTCAAGCCATTCCCGAGCCGATCGCCGCTCTGGCTCGGCGCATTGTGGCTCAGGAGCGCTGGCTGCTGCTGGTGGATACGGCGCTGGCGAACCGGCCCCTGGATCCGGCGTTGCCAAAACTATTGCGGCGCGACCCGGAGCGTCTTCTCGACCGGTTGGGCCTCTTGCTCACTACGCCCGAAGGCGCGAGCGCCCTGCCGGCCATGGCGCGACTGGTTCGCGCCACTGGCGAACCCGTCCTGGGCGCTCTGCAATCGCACCTCACCGAACCACGACGCCAGCGGGTCGCCACGGCCATCAAGCTGCTCGCGGCCGTGCAGCCTGAGCGGCTGGCGGCGGCCCTCCCGCGCGCTCTGGCCGCCTGGGACTGGAGTCTACAGGACCTGGCCGTTAGTGAACTCGCGCGGCAACCTGCGGCGGCGCTACGCAAGCAGATCGCCGAAGTCTTCCTAGCAACGTTTGCGGAAGCGCACTCCTACGTGGTGCCGAGCATGCTGGACCAGATCGCGCTCGCGGGCGACGCTTCGGCCGGCCCGCGCCTGATTGAAATCGCGGCGGGGCGGGTCGAAACCATGCGCGACTTATTCATCCGGATCAAGGCGATTGAAACCATCGGCTATCTTCACGTCGAGAGCGCCGCGCCAACGCTGGTTGAACTGGCGCGCAATCGCGCCGGCCTCACGTATGTCGAACCGGCTGGACTGCGCTCGGCCGCCGACGAGGCTCTGGCGCTCATCGAGAATCGCCCCAGCTCGACACGGCTGCGCGCCGCGAAGCAGGCTGCGGAAAAATCGAGTGTGCAGTTCGAGCGTCCGCGACGCTACGTACGCGTCCGCTTGACTTCTCCCCTGGCGGCAAAGATTGCTGGGGCCCACGCCGCAACGGCTCTGGTGCGCGTGATGGCCCTGGGCGGAGCGATGATTGAGACCAAGAGCCGGCTCAACATCGGGGAATCGGTGCAGATCGAGATCCGTTCCGGCTTGCGCCACATCAGCACGACCGCCGTTGTCCGAAGCGCCAGTCCCGGAGGCTACGGGATCGAGTTTGTGCATATGGAAGAGGAAGACCGCGAGAAACTCCGCCGTCACGTTGGCAAGCTGCTGCGCTAATCCAGCCGAAACTTTTTCGCCGCTCCGAGATTGGGCATTTTTTCCAGCTAGAGAGCGCTTGCGCGCTCGTCAATTCGCGTTAAAGTACGAAGTATGCCGCTTTGGACGATGATTGTATTGATTGCGCTAGCCGCCGCGGCGGCCGCTTGGGTTGCGACGGTCGCGGCGCAACGCCAATCCGCGAGCCAGGAAACCGCGCTGCGCCAGGAAATGCAGACCCTCCTGGCGACGCAGGCGCAGGCTGTGACGGCGCAGCTCGGCCAACTGGCGCAGGCGGTCACCACGCAACTAGGCCAAGTGAATCAGCAACTGCAAAGCGGGATGGCCTCGACGGGCACGCTGGTCTCCGGAGCGCAAAAGGACGTGTCCGAGCAGTTGCGAGCTTCGACCGAGATGCTGGGAACAATTCGCCAGCAACTGGGAGAGGTGAAGCAAGCGGGAAACGAAGTTTCCGAAGCGGCCAAACAGATCCAAAGTGTCCTGGGAGGGGCCAAGACGCGCGGAACGCTTGGAGAAGCCACGCTGGAACGGATGCTGGCGGACGCCCTTCCCAATGCGGGTTACAGAACACAGCACCGCTTTTCGACGGGAGAAGTCGTGGACGCCGCGGTCGAGCTAAGCGGCAAGTTCCTACCGATCGATTCAAAGTTTCCCCTGGATGCCTACCGGCGGCTGGTGGACACCGGCGAGGAGGCCCGCAAGGGATTCGCGCAAAGCGTGCGCCATCACGCCGAATCGATCGCCAAAAAATATATCCTGCCGGAAGAAGGCACGCTGGACATCGCGCTCATGTTCGTGCCGTCCGAAGGCGTTTACTACGAGCTGCTGCGATCGGAAGTGCCGAACGGTTCGCCGCTCGATGAGTATTGCCGATCGAAGGGCGTCATCGCCGTTTCACCAAACTCGCTGTTCGCCCACCTGCGCATCATTCTGCTGGGCCTGCGCGGAATGCAAATCGAGGAAAATGCCAAGAGAATTCTTGGCGATCTCACCGGGCTCAAAAAGCAGATCGAGAACTTCAGCGACGTTTACGAACGGCTGGGAACGCACCTACGCAACGCCCAGCAGAGCTACGCCGATGCCGATCACAAACTGGATCGCGCCCGGAACGTTCTCGATGAGCTCGTTCGCGGCGCACCCGAGCCGAAAGCACTGGAAGCCGCGGCGAGCGCGCCCCGCGATTAACTTCCCAGGCGGAGATTCTCCGGGCCCGCGCGGAGACGCTCCGGGGGCAGTTGCCCGGATTATTTATCCAAGTCCTTGATGGCGGTCTGCGCCAGAACGATCACCTTCACGGCACAGGTCGTGCGATCATCACCGGAGTAGCGCTGGCACCAAGTCGTCCATCTATCCACCTCCGCTGGACATTGGTTCAGAAGAGTTTCGGCGGATTTGCCGTCGTCGTCGGAGACGTAACGCCCCAGGTGAATCTTGGGCTGGAGACAGTCATTCAGCCGCTTGGTGACCTCTTTATTGTCCGGAAGTGTACGTTTGAGGAGGTAAAATAGAGCCAAGCCCACGAAGATGATGATGGTCCACTGCAAAATCCGTAGCCCCGCCTTGAACGCCCAACTCTCTCCACCTGCCCTTGCCGGCATTTGCTTCATCGCGGACGCGTGAGACCTTGACGAGTGCCATCTCCGATTCTCTCTAGCGGTGGAGGGCACGGCAGGAAGCAAACTATACAGCTTGAGGGCGAGCGGCAAGCGCATTAAGTCGATTCAACCAATCAATATTCCATTAATCTATATAAACAACATATAAACACAGCAATGCGCATTTGAGACCCGCCGGACCGAGCTGAGAACAGGGCTAGCCGTGTGCGGGATGGAGTTCGTAGACGCGGCCCTGCAGGAAGAGCTGGAAAAGTCCGGCGTCGAGTTCGTTATTGCGAACCGATTCTTGCAGGATGGAGAGGGCGCGCTCGGGAGGCACAGCCCTTTTGTAGGGACGATCCGCGGCGGCCAGCGCGTCGAAAATATCGCAGATGGTCATCATGCGGGCCTGCACGGGAATTTCCTCACCCTTGAGGCGAAAGGGGTAGCCGGTGCCATTGAGCTTTTCATGATGCGCGCGGGCGATTTCGGGAACGTCGCGGATTTCGCGGGTCCAGGGAATCTGCATCAGGAAGCGGAAGCTGTGCAGGACGTGGGATTCGATCTGTTGCCGTTCCTGGGTGTCCAGGCTACCGCGCGGGATGGAGAGAAAGCGCACCTCCTCAGCGCTCAGCAAGGGGCGGTCGGCGCCGAGCGGATCTTGATAGCTTTGCCGGGCAATCTCGAAGAGGCGCTCGAATTTTTCGGAGGGCAGCACGGTGGGTTCGTTGGCTTCGACAATGGCGGCAAAGGCATGGTCGAGCTCCTGGCTGCGGCGGCGGAATTCCCGGTCGAGGCGGGCGATGATTTGCAGGGCCTGCTCGCGCGAGGAATCGAGCAGGGCCTGGACTTTCTGGCGCTCGTGGCGCACCTCAAGATCCTTGCGCACGTAATCGAAGCGGCTCTGCAGCATGTCGAGTTGCACCGGGTAGAGCTTCTTGGCCTTTACCAGCACCTCTTCGCGCACACCGACCTTGCCAAAGTCGTGCAGAAGCGCGGCGTAGCGAATCTCCTTCATCTGGTCGCGCGTGAATCGCGTGGCCAGGTACGGACCGGTTTCGCTGCGGTCCACGATCTCGGCCAGGCTGGTGGTCATTTGCGAGACGCGCAGCGAATGGCCCGAAGTGGTGGGGTCACGCTGCTCGATGGCCGTTACGGCAGCTTGCACAAACCCCTCGAATAGAGCCTCAATGTCCTGATACAGGCGGCCATTCTCGTAGGCCACCGCCGCTTGCGCGACCAGCGATTCGGCCAGGCTGATGGCGCGCGCCGGGAATGGCTGGACCTCGCGGTCGAGATCGGCCGGTGCGAGCAGGCGGACCGCTGGGTTGCGCTTACAATTCAATAGCTGCACCACGCCGGTGACCTCGCCGCGCGGATTCTTCATGGGCACCGTCAACAGGGAGCGCGTGCGATAGCCGGTTTCCCGGTCGTAGCGCGGGTTGAAGCGATAGGGGCTTTCGGCAGGCACGCAGTAGGCGTCGTCCAACGCGATCACTTGGGCGTGCAGGGCCGCATAGCCCGCGAGGGAATCCTCGTTGATGGGCACGGTGTATTCGGAAAAGCGAAATTGCCTGCTGTCGTTTTGCGTGAGCTTGAAGCGGAGGCGGCGGGCGGCTTTATGGCGGTTGGTGCCTTCGCGAGGCGCGGTTTCCACTACGTACAGCGATCCGGCGTCTGCGCCGGTGATCTCGCGCGTCTTCGCCAGGATGATCTCCAGCAGCGCGCCGACGTCGTGTGTGGAAGAGAGGGCCACGCCGATGCGGTTGAGCTCCTCGCGCTCCTGTTCGGCGCGGCGCAAGTCGTTGCGCGCGGCGCTTTCACGCCGAGCCGCGTCGATGCTGGCGACCGCGCTCGCGACCGCGCACTCCAGCATCACGGCGGGTGCATCGTGCGGCACGCAGGCGAACCAATCACGGCTAAGTGCGGCCTGAGTCGCGCCATCTGTGCGGCCGGGACGGCCCGGTTGGTCCCGCCGCCGCGAGACACCGCTCATCACCGCGATCAATCGCAGCTCAGGCTGGCGGCGGGCGAGCCGGAGCAGAAACCCGGAGTGCTGCAAAGCCGGATCCGCCAGCCACACGGCAGGTCCCGTGGGCTGCTCTTCGAGGCTGCATTTAGGGCCGGAACGCTGGCGCGGCAAGTCCACGGCGCGCAGCGCGTAACGACGGCGCAGCGTTCGGGCGAGGATCTCGGCCGGTGAATGTTTGAAAAACCACACTTCTGGCTGTGAAGCCATTGGCGATGCCTTAATGGGCTGGGGGGAGCGGCAGGTCCTACCCGCTGGTGGGAGTATACAGTAAGGTACACCGGAAAAGCTGTTTTTCGATGCGGCGGCGTTCAGGACTCGCGGGCAGGGCCGGCGAGAGCGGGCCTTGCTGCACTGGTAACCGGTTGCGGCACCGGCGTTGCTTGGCTCCAAACAGTTTGCTAGCCTGCAATCAGGGTCAGAATTTGACGCATCAAAGCGCGCCTCCGGCAGCGGGGCCGCTGCCCGGCGGGCCGTACGAAATGTGCCGGTCGTACCAAGCGAAGGTCGAGGTTATCCATTGCGTATCGAGGTTGGCGCACAGACGCACGTCGGTCGTGCCCGTCAAAATAACGAGGACGCCTACAAGATTGATGAGGCGCTCAACCTCTACGTGCTCTCGGACGGCATCGGCGGCGAGGAGCAAGGCGAAGTGGCCAGCGCCATGGCCGTGGAAACGGTCGTCGGGCATTGCCTGGAGGCGGAGAATCATCATGCCGCCGCGCTTTTCATCGAGCCGCGACCCGACGTCTCCGAGCGCACCAATCGCCTGGCCAGCGCCGTGACCCTGGCCAATCGCAAAATTTTCGAATCGGCATCGAGCGATCCGGAGCGGCGCCGCATGGGAGCGACGCTGGTCGCAGTGTGGCTGCAAGGCGAGCGGGTGAGTCTGGTGCACGTAGGCGATAGCCGGGCCTACCTGTTGCGAGGCGGATCGCTGGACCAACTGACGGCCGACCATTCGCTGGTCGCCGAGCAGGTGCGCCGCGGCGTGCTGACGCCGCAGGAAGCCGAGACCAGCCAACTCCAGAGCGTGCTGATCCGAGCGCTGGGGTCGGAGGAACGGGTGGAAGTGGACGTTGACGAGCACATCCTGCTGGAGGGCGATACGCTCCTGCTGTGCTCGGACGGGTTGACGCGCATGGTCTGCGACCCGGAAATCGCCAGCACGCTGATGACGGTGGAGTTGGCGCAGGACGCTGCCGAGCGACTGGTGGACCTGGCGAACGAATACGGCGGTCTCGATAATGTGGCGGTCATCGTGGTGCGCGCTTTAGCCGATTCTGGCGGCATTCTGGAACGGCTGCGGCGCCGCTGGTCGAAGAGCTCTCATCCGGCAAAAAACGGTCAGTCTTCGGGAGACGCTTGAAATGGCGAGACTCTTACTGAAGTTCGACTCTGCTGTGTTGAAAGAGGTCCCTCTCGGGAGCCGTCCGGTGACCATCGGGCGGGCCCCGGACAACGAGATGGCGATCGACAATCTGGCAGTCTCCAACTACCACGCACGCATCTACGGCGAAGCGGGACGGCTGGTGATCGAGGATCTCAACAGCCTGAACGGCACCTTTGTCAACGATATGCGCGTGGAGCGAGCCACTTTGCGCGACGGCGACCGGGTGCAGGTCGGCAAGCACCAGATTGAGGTCGACACCGGGCACGATGCCGCGCTGCCGGTGAATGCGTGGCGCAAAGCCCCTGCGCCCAAAGTGGACGAGACCATGGTGCTCGATACGCAGGAGCGCCGCGAACTGCTGCGCCAAGCGGTGGTTGCCGGCGAACGCTCGCAGCTTTCGCCGGAACGCGTGCGCGTGCCGACGCTGAGTGTGATCGCGGGGCGCACCAACCAGCAGGAGTACCTGCTCTCCGGAAAATTGACCGTGATCGGACGATCCGAAATGGCTACGGTGCGCCTGCGCGGGTGGTTTGCGCCGCGCGTCGCCGCGCAAATCCATAAACGCGAGGATGGTTACTACCTGGGTCTGGGCGACCGCGTCCCCAAGATCAATGGCCAGCCCATCGCCGCAGCGACTCTGCTGCACGATGGCGACACCATCGAAATCGGGCGCCTGCGCCTGCACTTCGACTACCACGACTGACTCGCGCCCGGCCTGGAGCCGCAAGTGAGGCTTCGCGGATTCGCACCTCGACGGACCCGCTGTCGTTTCTCCCCCTCAACGATCGCAGGCGCTATCCCGGAGGCCAGCGGAAATTGCGGCCGCCGAGCAGGTGCACGTGCAGGTGGTCTACCGATTGCCCAGCCCCGGGCCCGTTGTTGACCACCGTGCGATAACCATCGGTGAGGCCGCGCTCAACGGCGAGTTGTGCGGCCACTTGAAACAGGCGTGCGAGCACCGCGGCGTCCTCGGCCTTGGCATCGCCGAGCGTCGCCAGATGCTTGCGCGGACAGATCAGGATGTGCGTGGGAGCCTGCGGCGCAATATCCTCGAACGCGAATAGATCAGCATCCTCGTAGACCATTTTCGCGGGGATTTCCTCGCGGCTAATTTTGCAAAACAGGCAGTCGTTCATGGTAATGGCCCTCCTGGGCCCGCAGCGGCGCAGCACCGCGTCTCATCCACTCGCACGACAAATGTTTGCGCTATGCCTTCTTCGGCAAGCATCGCAGCTAAGTGCTCGGCCTGCTCTTGCGTTGGCACGCGCCCGATGCGCACGCGAAAGAAATGGCCGTTCGCCAGAACCTGCTCCTCGATGAGAATCGGCATGTACCGGGCGGCTAGCCGCATACGAAGCCGGTCGGCGTTCTCCCGCTGCGTGAATGCGCCAACTTGCACGGTGAAGACCCCGGCGAGCGGCGCCGGGCTCGAAAGCAATTCGATTCGCACCGGTGCGGTGCCGGTTCCCACCAAGTTGAGGATGCGCGCGGCCGCCAGCGACAGGTCGATGATGCGGCCGGCCACAAACGGCCCGCGGTCGATGATGCGCACTTCCGTTTGCAGGCCGTTATTCAAGTTCGTGACGCGGACAATGCTGCCGAACGGAAGCGTGCGGTGCGCGGCGACCGGCAGCCTCATGTCGAAAATTTCTCCGTCGGACGCGCGCCGCCCGTCAAACGGGACTCCGTACCACGATGCGATGCCCTGCTCGACGTAGGTTGGGGCAGGCGCGACGGGCGGAGATTCCGATGGCGCGGAGGAAGCCAACGGCGGGTTTGGCGCTGGAGAAGGCGCGACTGGAGTGGGCGTTGACGGCGGAGGCGGAATGGCGACGGAAGCCGGTCTCGTGCCACCGCATCCGGCTAGCGCTAAAAAAAGCAGAGCCACGAACCAAAAGGCAGCTTTGCCCGCGCGGCGCCTCGAGCGACCGCGTCCGCCCAACAAAGCGCTATTGCTCTTTCGGGGCGTTTTTCGATTCAAGGTCCTCAGCCAGGCGTGCCAATCTGCCAGAAACGCTTCGCAGAGCCTTGGCCGCCTTAACGCGCGTGGCCGGGCTGACCTTCTGCTCCGCAACCTCGCGAAGCCGTTGCAGCGCTTGATCCAGTTCGCGGCCCATCTCTTCAAACTTGTT
>Ga0182024_10013923_pt1 | contig 15610 bp, 15 predicted proteins | sample P32metaG_FD_120480 | JGI IMG/M metagenome (GOLD analysis project Ga0182024, IMG submission 120480) | Permafrost microbial communities from Stordalen Mire, Sweden - P3-2 metaG (Illumina Assembly) | ecosystem: Environmental > Terrestrial > Soil > Wetlands > Permafrost | place: Sweden: Stordalen... | reverse complement strand
TGCTCCGGCTTGGACAACCGAACCTGAACTCTTCTGCGGTCTTCCATGTCCCAGCAATACGCTCGGACATCTTCGCCGACAAGTATCTACATGTATTACTCTCTATGTGGTCATAGTACTAGTCCGCGCCACCTGCCAACTGCGAAGCTTTGGTTCTGTCCAAAAACTGGCTCGCCAGCCACAAGCCGGCGAGGGCGAGGTTGGCAAAGAGCCAACCGATTGCCGCAAGTTTAAAAACCAGCGCCTCGCGGATTTCGATCTCCCGCATGTTGCGTCCGGCAACTACGAATCCGTTGGAGGCCCGGTTCACCACCGATGCAATGCGGACTCCGGGGCGCGGCTGCCATGTCACACGCTCCTGGTGATTTGCGCGCACGAAATCGAATACGCCCCGGGGTGGAGTTGGAACCGATCCGTCGAGCCGCGCCGACGATGCCACGGGACGACCCGAATCGTCATACACGATAACAAACGGGGCAAGACTGTTTGCCATATCGACCAAGCGCTCGGGAATGACACGAGTTGCGCTTTCGCCGGCGTCAAGACGCTCGGCGGCGTCCTCGGCAAGCTGTATCTGCGGATCGTTTGCCGACATGCGCAGTACTTGCTGCGAGATGAGGTAACCGGTTCCCGCGATAAAAGTGGTGAGTGTAACCAACACGGCGAGCTGCGGAAGGGCGGTGGCGCGAGGGGTCATGGCGAAGTACTCCGTGACGAGCGATTGCAGCAAGTCGGTAGCAAGAATGCCCGCGGTGCGCAGAGGCGTGTTGCTCTCGGCCAGCATTTCTCCGGCGCAACGCAGCATCTCTTCAGCGTAAGGTTCACGAAACCTGAATGGATACAAACCTAGCCCGGCGCGGTATGCGACTAGGACATATTGGCGAAAACGAGATACGAAAATCGCTTCGACATCTTCATATTGTTCAAGATAGTGTTCAAGTTCGTGTTTACGTTCGTCTTGCGGTGGCGTCCAAAGGCACGCGCTTGCGCCTGGCGGCTGCCAGGGCCTGCCGCAGACGGTCCAACTCTCCGCGCAGCGCCCGCTGCCCTCCAGCGGTCAACTGATAATAGCGGCGCCGCTCATCGTCCTCTTCGCGCTCCTCCACCAGACCGGCGGCCGCCATGCGCTGCAGCGAACCATACAGCGTGCCCGGTCCCATTCGCAGGTTGCTTCCCCCGTCCGCCGCGACCTGTTTCATGATGGCGTACCCGTGCTTTCTTCCGTCCGCCAACGCCAGGAGGATGTGGAATACCGCAGCCGTCAGCGGTCCGAAGGTGGAAACAGGTTTGCGATCGGCGGGCTTCATATATCCGTTACGGATATATATCGCATACAACCTGCGGCGGCGTCAAGGCGGGCCATGACCTAGTACAGTAATCCCATGAAGCGCAGCCGAGGTTCATTCCAATTCATTCACGAGCATTCACTGAGTTTAGCGGCGCTGGGCGTCGTGGTCACGTTGATCGTGCTTTATTGCAAGTCCAATCCAAGTACCCACTGGGGTTCGTTTTTTGGGAACGCCATCGCGGATTGGACGGGCGTACTGATCACGGTGGTCATGACCAAGCACCTGTACGAAAAGGGTTCGAGCGAGAGCAAGCAACCGAAGGGCAAACTGCGGTCGGCGCTAACGGAATTCCTGCGCGAACATTCGCTCACCTTGTTTCTTGTGGTCACGGGCGTCGCCTGGGTCGTGGCATTCAGGGCAATGGACCCGGGCAGCCGGTGGGGACAAGTCGTCGGCAACATCGTTTCAGAGTGGACGCAGATTCTCGGGTTGGTCTTGATGACCAAACGGCTGATCGAGGCTGGGTCCAAGCCCTAAGGAATTCTTAGCGCCAACTCCTCCGCCATGTGCGCCTTGTAGCAGCCACAGCCGCGAGCCGGTTCATTCGGCGGCTTCCTTCGAGCTGGATGACAGGATGAACCCGAAGTCAACGAAATACGGTGCGCGGACCTTCTAGTGACGCCAGATTTTCTGCGCCGCGTGGGCGCTGCCGGTGGAAGAAGAGGCAGGCCCCGACATTACATTGGTATTGGGCGCGACTAAGGGGGCCGCGGTCGAAACCGCCGGCATGGCTGCGACCGGGTCGGACTTTACGCCTACTTCATCTCCGCGGAAGTAGCGGCCTTTAGCGGCGCGCATTTCTGGCATGGCGGTATAGGGCTTCGAGTAATCGTTATTCGCGTTCCAGAAAAGAAAGCCGATGCCGCCTTTCTGTTTTGCTACTTCGATTTGAACTTCCACATACTTTGGCGAGTAAGTCTTGGTGCGCCAGGCAAAGGCCTGTAGCCACGGACGAATTACAACGCCACTGTCCTTGGTGATGAGCTTGAAGCGCTCCATGGACTCGCCGATGAAATGCTCCGGCGCGTCTCCGGGGCGGGCGATGCCGTCCATGCCGAAGAAGTGGGAGGGATAGATCATGGGCGACAACACGTCACAGTGCTTCGCCATCGCTACGATGTCCTGCCCGGTGTGCGCAAGATCGACCGAACGCTGCCACGCCATGACTCCAAAGACATCCAGCGAGAGCAGGACGCCTGTGGGGTGGATCTGAGCGTAGGCGCGGTCGAGAAAATTGGCAATCACGTCCGAGCGCTGCTGCTTTGGATTGTCGGCCTGGAAGCTAAAGCCGGCATCTTTCTGATCGCCTTCGGCGGGAAAGCGGACATAGTCGAACTGCACTTCATCGACTCCCGATTGCGCGACGAACTTAGCCAGGGCGATGTTATAGTCCTGCACCTTGGGGTTAGAAGGATCGGTCCAGACAAGCTTGCCGTTTTCACGCCACGCTTGGCCGGTGCTATGCGACTTCACGGCCAACTCCGGATGCGTAGTCACCAGATGCTCGTCGCGAAAAATGGCAATGCGCGCGATGGCGTGCATGTTCTCGGAGTGCAGGAAGCGAATTAGCTTGGGCAAGTCGGAAATATAGTGGCGCTGTCCCGTGGCTAATGGGTGATCGAAGGCGATGTTGACGATGCCATCGCTATCCTTGATATCGAACACAACCGCGTTGCCGCCAACTTCGCGCCAATGTCTGATAATGCGCTCGCCATGATCGCTGCCCGCCATCACTCCTGTGAGATAAATCGCGCGAACCTCGAAATCTCTTGCAACTGGCACCGGTTTCTCTACAATGGGCGATTCGAGAATTCCGGGGATTATGATCTGCTCTCCGGATTTCAGGAAGACTCCCTGGCGATTCTGGTTGGCAGCGCGGATGGCTTCGCCCAGTTCCATTGAAGTGAGGAATTTGGTCCGCTTCAAGTATTTGCGTGCGACGGACGAAATGCTGTCTCCGCGCTGGGCCTGGTAAACGTCGGACCCGGGCGGCGCAATCACGGGCGCGGGCGGCTCGGGCTTCTTCTTGCTGCTAGTACCGGCTTTTACTTGTATCAACCGAGCGGCATGGGGATTTTGAACTGCAGCGGCTTCCAAAGAAAAGAGGACGAAGGCGGAAACTGCCAACTGGAACAGCATGTTAGAGAGTCGCGACAAGGATATTCTCCAGAAAGAGTTTCTATTGTAGTCGGCAGTAACCCGGCTGCCAGTTACCTCGGGACAATGGGGTTGCGTTCTACCAGACACGGCCGGGGGTTTGATTGGGACGTTGAGGTAAAGTTCCAGCAGTCTGCAAACTATTGCTCTTGGCAACGCTGCGGGCCATTTGCCCGGATTGAGAGAAAGCGGGCTAGGTGCATCTAAACCGATGAGAAATGGGGCTCTCCGGCGCGTTTGGAAGTTGGCTAGCGGCTTGCACAAGGGAGAAGCGGGTGGGGGAAATGGAAGCATCCTACCCCGGTGACAAATTATGAGCAGGCTGGCTGAAGACATGAAGAACCCGGAAAGGAAACAAGGGCCCGAAACGATGAGAACGAACCTTGCAACCGTGCTCGATCCGAGCCGCCGCAGCAATGACGCTCGCGACTTTGAGACCGCCCTGCGCCGCAAGATTGTAGGTCAGGATCAGGCGATCGAGAAGGTGGCGGAAATCTACCAGATGTTTCTGGCCGGGCTCAATGCGCCAGGCCGTCCCGTGGGCAATCTTCTGTTCCTGGGGCCGACCGGTTCCGGCAAGACGCGTGTGGTGGAAGCGGTAGCCGAGTCTTTGTTCGGCGACGCGCGGGCCTGCATCAAGATCGATTGCGCGGAATTCCAGCACTCGCACGAGATTGCGAAGTTGATCGGCTCGCCTCCGGGATACCTGGGTCACCGCGAGACGCATCCGCTGCTGACGCAGGAAGCGCTCAACCAGTGGCACACGGAAAAACTGAAGCTGTCGATTCTGCTGTTCGATGAAATCGAAAAGGCTTCCGACTCGTTGTGGCAACTGCTGCTCGGCATCCTGGACAAGGCAACGCTGACGCTGGGCGATAACCGGCGCGTGGATCTTTCCAACTGCATCATCATCATGACTTCGAACCTGGGCGCCGCGGAGATGAACGGATTGGTCGATGGCGGATTGGGCTTCGCGCCGAGAGCGGTGCAGGTGGATAACTCGCTTGACGACAAGATTACCCGTTCGGCAGTGGATGCGGCGCGGCGCAAGTTCGCGCCTGAGTTCATGAACCGCATTGACAAAGTGGTCGTGTTCAAGACGTTGCGTTCGGAACACCTGGAGCAGATACTGGAAATCGAACTGGGGATGGTACAACAGCGGGTCCTGATGGCAGCGGGCACACACCAGTTCGTGTTCAACTGCTCTCCGCCGGTGAAAAGCTTCCTGCTCGCCGAGGGCACCGACCCAAAGTACGGAGCGCGGCACCTGAAGCGGGCGATCGAACGGCATCTCGTCTTTCCGCTGGCCAACCTGGTGGCTACGGGACAGGTCAAGCTGGGAGATTTCGTGCGCGTCGATCTGATCGGCGAAAGCAAGCTCACCTTCGTGAAAGAAGCGGAAGGCGCGATGGTGCCCGTGCTGCTCGAACGTTATGGGGCGGCGGCGGCCATGCCGGTAGTAGCCTCAGCCCGAGCGGCCCGCCCGGTGGCACAACGCAAGGAGTTTGGCGCCGGATCTCAGAACGAGAATAAGTAAGTCAAGTTGCTGGTAGGTGGGGCACCGCGTGGGCGGTGCCCTTTTTTATTTGTGGCCTGCTCCTTATCCGAAGCTCATCTGAAGCCATCTCATAAACCGTTCCGGCTAAGGCACGCCTCCACGGCCTGCAGAAACTCCCGCGTAGGGACGGACGCATTCGTCCGTCCCGCCCTTAGCGAAGATCGGTTTCTTATTACATCGGCAGCGGGCGAGAGCTAGCGACCATAAGTTGAGGACCTAAGTTCTTGCTTGACTCCTGGACTCGACATGCTATGGTTTGTGCCATTCTCCAACGGGCCCGTGGGTCAACTCTAATTTCCATACGAGGTGACTGCCATGCCACTTAGATCCGACTTCGAGATTCACGCCATCCCACCTGGTCCGGACCCCAATACAGATGCGGGAACGGTTTTCACCGAGCAAGCCAAGGGCGGCCCGACGTCCGAACTTCAGGAACTCGTCCAAGATCACGGCCGTGCTCTTGGGATCGCGCGGGATATGCGCCAAACTCCGTATATTGGCGAGGGTGCTGATCGGCCTCATCGAGTGGCGTTTCTTGTAACTCACGGCATGGGGCAGCAAGTGCCATTTGAGACAGTGAGCATGATTGGCCAGGCATTGATTACCGAACATTCAAAGCGTAACCGCGAAAAGCGGGACGACTTTCAGGTCCAGGTGCGGCGTGTACGGTTGACGGCGGCGGACGACTCTCCAGAACTCTCGCGCGTGGAAGTTAGCCTGCCTCCTGAGGGGGACAAGTCCGTGGAGGCGCATATCTATGAGAGCTACTGGGCGCCATACACGGAAGGCCAGATCTCTTTCCTGCAAACGGTGGCCTTTCTTTACTCCGCGGCATGGAATGGCCTCGCAACATACTATGGATCAATGCGGCACAAAAGAGCACAAAAGACTGACCCAGAGAATGACGGGAACACCGCCCCACGGCCTCCCAAGGCCGACGATGACGGCCTCAAGCATTTTGACCGCTGGATGTTTGGGAAGTTCCAGGATATGGCGATAAAATCACATACATTTCGGTTGCTTTTCCTGGTTGTGCTATCCGTCTCCCTTCTTCTAGTGCCGGCACTCGTGGTCTTTACCCCGGCCGGGCCATCCGTTGGCAAATGGATCGTCTCCAGTTATAAGAACACTTATTTGCACTGGCCCCATTCTCTGCAGGTCGCAATCATTGTTCTGGCGCTCTTATTATTCGCTTTGGCCTTGGCGGTTCGCTACTTTGTGGTGGAATATGTGGGCGACGTTGCCATCTATGTTTCTTCCTACAAGGTGAGCCGGTTCGACGCGATCCGCGACAAGATCTTGCAAGAAGCGTGCACTGTGGCCCGGCAAATCTATTCGGCTGGGATTTCAGACGACACCCACCCCTGCTACGACACCGTAGTAATCGTCGGACACTCGCTAGGTTCCGTGATCAGCTACGACCTGCTGAACTCCTGTATCAACTGGGATCAGATCGAATGCGATTCTGAGCGAAGAGTCGTAACCCGCACCACACGCCTGATTACTTTTGGGTCTCCGCTCGACAAGACTGCCTTTCTCTTCCGAACGCAGGTCAGCGGCGCGCGCAACCTGAGAGAAGCGCTCGCGGCAGGAAAGCAACCCCTTATCCTCGATTATCGGAAATTCAGGCCGCTGAAAACATTTCAGTGGATCAATATCCACGCGCCCGCCGACATCATCAGCGGCTCGCTGGACTACTACGATGCGGCGGACACGACCAACCTAACCGATATGAATCCGGTAAAGAATGTCGTGGATCCGGAGGCGACAACTCCACTGCTGGCGCACGTCCAGTATTGGGAAAACGCCAAGCTGCATGAATCGCTCTATGACGCGGCATGGGCCCGAGTGCGCGTTCCTTAGCTTGGCGGAAGCGTTGCGAAAAGCCGCGAATTGAAGAAAACTCAGCGCTAGCGGACGGTTCCGCGATAGTTCCTCGAGGAAATCTTCAGCTGGGAGGAACCCCGTGACCTGTCCCCGAGCTTCAATTGAAGAATCTTCGTGTGCTTCAGGTCGCCGGTAGTTGGTTAGTCCTCTTCACGGGCACGACGAAACGAGCACAGCGAGGATTCCATGGCGGATGAGGCATGAGGCCGTGGAAGCTTGCCGCGCGAGAAGAGATTAGTCGCACGTGTTCACATGGCCGAACGGGAAACCGAATCTCGACCTTCGCGTAGGCGAAGCCGTGTAAGAGCCGGAGCGCCTGGTCTGCGATTCCACGATTTGAGAAGATCGGCGACGCGCAATATAATGCGGAAGGGAATACCGGCGACGGTCGCGAGGAAGACTACCGGGCATCGGACACGAGCGGTGTTCGATACTTACGCGTGACCGCCGACCAGGGCTTCCTCGACGCGGCAGGAAGAATATGAACAAATCGTGCGCGAAATGCCGGACGCGCGCGATGTCTTCCCTACAAGTCGCTCATTTTACGTAAGGCCGGGATGGCGGAACTGGCAGACGCAGCGGACTCAAAATCCGCCGGGCTTCGGCCCTTGGGGGTTCGACTCCCCCTCCCGGCACCAGCACCATTGATCCCGTTCACACGGACAACGGTGGTTTGTTCCAACCGATAAGATTACGAGATTAACTAATAAGTAACTAAGTCTAGTAATGCTCCTATGGTGCAGACTAATGCCGCTGGTTAGCATCTCATGTATTAGTGATACCAAACACAAAACTCCCGCGAGATGACGAAGGATATCGGCTATTTGCTCTTTATGAGGCGTCCAGTGCCAAGGAGATCGCCGCCACCTATCAATTACTCTATCCGGGCCGCAGCTTACCGCATGAGACATACATGGAAATGGTGAGTGATCTCCGGGCCATTCGTGCGGAATGCAACGACAATATGCTTGCAGTCGGAAAACATCGCCAAAAGATGCGAGAACGCCTTTCTATCGATGACGCCCAGTAGTTGCTGAATATAAAAAGGAGTTAATCATGTACGCAATCGGCAAAATGTCGGAAGGCGTCGTCCTGATTTGTCGGGACTGCGGTCACATTGAGCACGTCAGTCAGTTCGACCTGCACATCGGCAGTCAGCGCACGCAGGCCGCGAGCGCGATGCAGGCGCACTCACGCGCCATACACAATGGGGTACTACTCAAACCCCTCCCGAAAAATTATGGAGTAATGGAGCGGTGGTAGGTTTCGGCCTTTGCTAACCCGTGGTTAATCCCTACCGTACTGACAGTCAATCTTCTTCCCTTTGGGTGTCGTAATCCCTAAGTCATGAACAGACGGAATCGAAATTGAACTAATTGAAACTCACAACCAAGAAATTCAATTACTCCGACAGGGTAGATTACGGTTTGGGTGTGGTCGAGGCTTATCAGCTTCAAGGGTAATTTTAATCTTGGCACCCTTCTTGAGCCGCACGTCATCGCCGTTTCGGCCGGTGATGGAGTTTTCGATGCGGATTTCACTACACATTTCATCGGTCCCATCAATTGCGAGTTGCGCCAATTCCGGGTGGCCCTGCACCTCGATAATTTTCTCAACCGTTCCGCCCAGAATCACACTCGCCTTGTCAGTCATAGCATTGTCCCTTTCGAGCTGAAAAAAATAAAGGGCAAGCCGGGGAAGGCGCCCTTTAGCAGTGTTTCCAAGTTTCCAAAAAAGAAAAGAAGAATCAGCGTTCGAGTTTGGTTTTATATACTTCCGTTTATACTCGATCCCGCCAAACCCAGCCTACAGAATCCTAAAAGCGGGCGTCTGTTCAAAACTGCTCATTCAACGATTCCGAAACTGCGTCCAGCTTTGTGCTTACCGCAACCCCAGCCGTTGCCAGCATTACTTAAATCCCGCGCAACGTGTGGTGAGAACAGCAAGCTATAGCAATTCACGGTGTCCACCCAGAAAATCCCGTAAGTCTTTTGTTTCCGTCCTATTAGGAATTAACAATCTTTCCGACCTTCGGTCTTGGGGGTTCGACTCCCCTCCCGGCAGCCCCGGTGATTAGGACGGCCGCCCCTTCTTTCAGGTTCTCTTCCTGCCAGACGCGGCAAAAATGTCTTCGCTCTCACTGCACGACGATATTGCCGGTCATCTTCGGGTGGATCGTGCAGTAGTAGGGATATGTTCCCGCCTTGGTAAACGTGTGGGAGAACTTTTCGTCCGTATCCATCACCTTGGACTTGAACACGCCTTCTGTACTCACTGTTGTGTGAGGATTGTCATCTTTGTTTGTCCAGGTAACTGTCGCTCCGACGGGTACCGTGATCGTCTGCGGCCCAAAAACGAAATTATCGATGGTTACCGCCGTGTTTGCCGCGGCGGGCTGGTCATTCGCCGCGACACTACGCGACCCGACGAACAGCAGCACCACCGCAATCATTACCGGTGCCGCCAAACCTCCAATCCATGCATTTTTCCGATTCATTGTTGTTTCCTTTCCAGGTTGATTTTCGTGCTTGCTCTTCTTTGTTTGGATCCTATCCGCCCACCCAGGTTTGAGTTAACTACCGCCCAGGCCGCCGCCATTCCCTGAAGCCGAAGACCCCGATTCCCCGAGTGGCGAATCGACGACTGCGAGGCTGCGGCCGCTGACCAGATAGTTCACATCGGTAATTCCCAACACCTTCTGCAACTGATCGGCTGGCACCTTCATCGGCCCGGCCGATGGGGCTGTTCCGGGGGCAGGTTGAGGGAAAGCGGTCGACATCGCGGTATGGAACGAAACTTTACCTTCGACCTTCTGCATGATTTGGTGAATGTGTCCGTTTAACACAGTTACCGAACCGAAACGCTTGACGTAAGACAAGGCTTGCTCACTGTCGTCGGTCCCCCAACCCCAATCGGGATAGACGGTCCACAGTGGAATGTGGGCAAAGACCACAATCGGAGTGCTGGCGGAGCGGCCCTTGAGATCGTCCTCAAACCACTCCAACTGTTCGTGTCCGAGCGAGCCCATGCCTCCAGCTTTCAAATTGGCGACATTGACGAGACCAACGAAATGCACACCCTTGTGATCGAAGCTGTACCACCCATTCCCCTTTGTACCTTTTCCGTAGCGCTGGAGATACTGATCGCCGTTGTCGCTCAGCATGTCATGCTCACCCGGCACAAAGTAGATCTGTTTCGCGGACGCTCCCTTTAATACCTGATCCAGCGTGTCGAACTCACTCGGCTTCGAAAGCTGACTCAGATCACCGGTATGAATGATGAAATCCGGTTTGTGGGGCATGGCATTGATCTTGTTGATCGCCGTCTGCAGAGTAGCGGTGACGTCTGGATTGGCCGGCTTGTTAAAACCGATGTGGCTGTCGCTGATCTGCACAAAGCTGAAGTCCCCGGCCTTGCCGGCATTTTTGCCATAGCCCTTGGCGAATGCGCGAGACACGGGAATACCGCCGCTCATGGTCCAGACCAGGCCTGTACCGGCCCATGCCATGCACTTCAGGAACCCGCGACGATCGACGCCGTCGTTGTTGAGGTCTTGCAACTGCTGATCGATAAGATCTTGCTCTTTGTCCGGCATTTGCCCTCCGTGGTTTGTAGCGTTCTGAGGTGATAACTTGCACAAGTCGCTTTTATTCCCAGCGGAAGTCGCGGACCCACGCTGGGAGTCATCAGGAAATCTAGCCGGCTCCGTTTACGCCGCTTAGAAAGCCACCCAAATGGCCGGTCAGCGCGATGATTCCGACGCCCAGGCATTCGAGAACCAGGCGGTAGTTCGGCAAGATGTTCGGCAAGACTTCTGTCCGGCGTCGCGCCCGGAAATGCACCCACCAGACCAGCCAGATCATCACACTCGAGACACAGGCAAGGATCAGGTGCAGCAATAAGATGCCCTTCAGTTTCTGCCCCTCGAGTTGGAGCTGCCACGCGAGAAGGCCGGTGGCGAGGACTGGGAATGTGGAAATCGCAGCCGCCAGAAGGTTGTAGTACGCTGTGTCCGCCAAGCCTCGGCGCTTGGTCCATTGCGCGATCAGATCGAATGCCACTGCCGAAATAAACAATGCGATCGGAAAGTGGATCAGCACTACGTGTTGCGCGTGCCTCGCCATGAGTGCGGTCTTGAGATCGAAAGGATTTGCCATCGCCTTACCCCTTTGAAATTTGCGCGGAGATCGTCACCGCAAGATGACAAACCCGGTGGCCTTCTCCGCGGCTTATCGGTCCTCAAACTCGCCGCGTCGAACTCGCGGCCCTAATAGCTCGGAGAATCGCTTTGTTCCGGCTGGCGCTCCGCTGGCTCTGAAACCACCCATAGCCCGTCGCCATTCAAGACGTAAATGAAATTTCTCTCGTCCTGGAGCCACTTGACCACTCCCGAAAACTTCTGCACGACTCGAGGAGCGGCTGGATTCGACATATCCCAAAGCACAAGGTCATCGTCAGAGGCGCGACTGCGCATCGGGAAAGCTTCACTCTCGGCGATGATGGCCAAATCACCGGTCAGGTTCATCCGGCTCGATACAGCCGGATCTGGCCAGGGGATTACTGCGACGGCTTTCGGCTGAGCGGGCTTGCTGATATCGATAATCGAAATGCCTTGGTCTTTTGAGTGCTGCACATAGAGGTAGTACTTGTCGTTCACCCTCCTCTGCATTGCCATGTCAACCGTCGATAGACCACTGAAGGAAATGTGGGCGACCACTTGGGCCTGGTCGGCGGAACCCTTGCTTTTGTGCTCCTTGGCCGATGCAGCACCGGATACAAGCAATGTTGTGGCAAGAAGTGCCAGGGCCATCGAGTTGAATTTTGCGAAACTGCTTTTGCTGCTGTTCATCATCCGCCTCCTGCGATATGAGCTTCACTGCGGATAACCAGCCGGACGGCGCTTTATTCCCAGCCCGGCAATTATTGCGATCTGAAGGAATAAAAACCCTGGGCGCTGGTTTAATCTTGTGGGGATGTCCGGAGTGGGCCCTCAATCCGAATCATTCGAAGAACTGGCAATGCCGCTCTTCGACCAGTTGTACAACTTTGCGCACTGGTTGACGCAGAATCGCGAAGAAGCCGAAGACCTGGTTCAGGAGACCTACGCGAAAGCTCTGAAGGGGTTCTCGTCTTTCCAGTTGGGAACTAATTTCCGGGCGTGGATGTATCGCATTTTACGTAACACGTTCTTAACCTCCCGTACCGGGTTGAGAGTGACGATGATGGTACCGCTCGATCCCGAGGAGGATGGACCTGAACTTGTGGTTGAGCACGACACGCCAGAAACGCTGCTGCTTGAGCGCTCGAACCGCGAGTTGCTGCAGAGTGCGATCGACGAGCTCCCGGTGCATTTCCGCGAGGTTCTCCTTCTATGTGAGGTGGAGGAGATGTCGTATCAGGAACTTTCGGAAACGCTTTCGGTTCCTATAGGCACGGTCATGTCGCGATTATCGCGTGCGAGAAGAACATTACGCGATCGACTGCGGCCACACGCGCAAGCAGGAACAAGAACAGTGGAAATGGAGAAGGGGACGATTCATGGTTTGTGAGTCCTGGAAGGCAAAACTCGACACCTATCTCGACGGCGAGCTTCCGGAGCAGGAGATGCGCACCTTCGACGCTCATGTGCGCGGATGCACCTCTTGCTCGGCGGATGCCCTAGCGCGCGTACAGATGAAGCGCTCCGTTCAGGCCGCCGGAAAGCGTTTCACTCCGAGTACCGATTTCCGGAGACGGATCGAGCAGAGCGTTGCACGCAAACCGCAGCGCAGTTTCCGTCTGGGATGGATGGTGGCTGCGGCCGCCGTCATTCTCGTGGTGGCGGGGGTAACCTACACCTACGTGGAGACCCGGTCCGGCAGAGACTTGGCTTACCGGGATCACGTTTTCAGCGAGATTGCCGACTTGCATGTGTCGACGCTGGCCAGTTCTTCGCCGGTGGATGTGATCTCCACAGATCGGCATACGGTGAAGCCCTGGTTCCAGGGAAAGATCCCCTTCGCGTTCAATTTGCCGGAACTCCAGAACTCCGAGTTCACTCTGATTGGAGGCCGGATGACCTATCTGGATCAAACGCCGGGCGCGCATCTGATCTACGATGCGCGGAAGCATCATATTTCCGTGTTCATCTTTCCGGAACGGGCATTGTCATTGTCATTGTCATCGTCATCGTCATTGTCATTGTCATCGAAATTGCCAGCCAGTTTGGATCAGAATTCTCCTTCGCCGAAGCCACTGCCGTTCAACACGGAAACGTGGAGTCAAGGCGGGCTTCGCTATTTCGTGATCGGCGATGCGAGTCCTGCGGACATCGATAGTCTTGCGAAATTGTTTAAAGCCGCGGCATAGTGATAGGTCTCTTGCACGAGATCCTAGGCATCGCTGGACGCTGGCGGCCTTACCTTCGTAACTCTTCCCAAGTTACTGCGCAGATTAGAATACTCACATAAGTTGCGGGAGCATGGTCGGAGCATGGCATGAATCAGCCTGCAGTCCAACAGATCGCCCAGAACGGCCCCTCTGCGATTCCGACCGAAATCCGTCGGGTCGAAGGTCGGGAATGGTGGCTATGGGGCTTCGCCATTGTAATAACCCTGGCTTTGACTTTGGGGATCATCTCGTTCACGTTTCCCTGGTTCAACCGGCAAGCGGACGTTGCTTATTGGTTCGGTCTGAGGGAATGGGTGCGTGGACTGGCCGCTCTGGTATTGCTTTTCGACGTATACGCGATCTACCAGCACCTGCAACTCCAGCGCATTCGACATCAACTGGCGGAGCAGCACGCCCTTCGGCACGCGGAAGAAAAGTACCGGGCGATTTTCGAAGATGCTGTCATTGGAATTTTTCAATCCACTCCCGACGGCCGTCCTCTAAGCATCAATCGCGCCTTGGCACACATGCATGGCTACGATTCTCCGGAGCAACTGTTGGCGGAGGTTTCGAATGTGGCACGCCAGCTGTTTGTCGATCCTGGCCGCATGGGTGAACTGACACGCGCACTCGATGAAAATGACGTGGTGCGTGCTACCGAAGTGGAAGTCTACCGCAGAGACCGCACGAAAAAGTGGCTGTTGATGAATCTGCGGGCGGTGCGTGACGCTGGTGGCAAGGTCGCGCTCCACGAAGGCACAGTTGAGGACATCACTGACCGCAAGGTCGCCGAGGAACGGGTCCAATACCTGGCCTACTACGATGCTCTTACGGGACTGCCGAATCGGACTCTGCTGCACGACCGATTGTCCAAGGCGCTGGCCGGCGCTCGTCGTCAAAAGGACAAAGTTGCTCTTCTGTTCCTCGACCTCGACCGGTTCAAGAACATTAACGACTCGCTCGGACACTCGGTCGGCGACCTTCTCCTCAAGGAGGCTGCAGAGCGCCTTAAGAATACGGCGCGTGGACAAGACACCGTGGCCCGGCTGGCCGGAGACGAATTCCTGATCGTGTTGACTGACGTAAGGGACATCCCCGACGCAGCCGTTGCCGCTGAGCGGTTCATGGATGCAATAACGGCTGAATTCATCATTCAAGGTCACCCACTAAGTGTCAGCTGCAGTCTAGGCATCAGCATTTTCCCAGAACATGGGGCCGATGGCGAAACCCTGATCAAGCATGCCGATGCCGCCATGTATTGCGCCAAGGACTATGGACGGGCCAGCTTTCGGTTCTTCACTGAGGACATGAACGCTCAGGCTGTGGAGCGATTGACGTTGGAAAACAGCTTGCGACTGGCACTCGACCGGCAAGAACTCTTTCTGGTGTATCAACCGCAGATGGATATGGGCACTGGAAAGGTCACGGGGTTGGAGGCTCTCCTCCGGTGGCAACATCCGGAATTGGGCCTGGTGCCACCCGATAAGTTCATACGAATTGCCGAGAACAGCGGCCTGATCATGCCCATTGGTGAGTGGGTGCTCAGGACTGCTTGCTCCCAAGCCCGGAAATGGCAAGACGCGGGGCTTGCCCCGGTGCCGGTGGCGGTAAATGTGTCAGCGGTACAGTTTCGCCAAGAGGGCTTCCGCGAATTAATCAGAAAGGTGCTCCAGGAGACCGGTCTCGCTGCCGAATATCTCGAACTGGAACTTACCGAAAGCCTGCTGCTATCGAATGCCGATGTAAGGTTCCTGGTTCTTCAGGACCTAAAGGCTATGGGGTTGAAGTTGGCAATTGACGACTTCGGGACCGGCTATTCGAGCTTCAGCTACTTGAAACACTTCCCAGTCAGCAAGCTCAAAATCGACCGTTCATTTGTTAGCGATGTCGCGGTGAATCCCGATGACGCGGCGATCACAACCGCAATCATCAGCATGGCAAAAAGCTTGAATCTCAAGGTGATTGCGGAAGGCGTCGAAAACGAAGGGCAAATGTCGTTCCTGCGGGCACATCATTGCGACGAGATTCAAGGATATTACTTCAGTAAGCCCCTGTCGCCCGATGAAGTGTTCGACAAGCTGCGAAGCGCCGTGGGACAAGGCCAAGATCCAGATCGCAATGCGTTCGTTCAATCAACTGGTAATTAGTTCCTTGTTGGGACCTTAGTACTAGAAGCCATCTCATAATGAATCGAAGAAGTAAACTGTCCGGCCCTCAGGGGCTGAAGCCCTCGTCTTTATTGGCTCTGGGCGGCACGGCTGAAGCCGTGCCCTTCCCAAACCGATTTATG
>Ga0182024_10013921_pt1 | contig 15614 bp, 12 predicted proteins | sample P32metaG_FD_120480 | JGI IMG/M metagenome (GOLD analysis project Ga0182024, IMG submission 120480) | Permafrost microbial communities from Stordalen Mire, Sweden - P3-2 metaG (Illumina Assembly) | ecosystem: Environmental > Terrestrial > Soil > Wetlands > Permafrost | place: Sweden: Stordalen... | reverse complement strand
TCGAAGACGCGCTGCGCTACGGGCTGATGGCGCTCTCGGGCGCCGAGGTCGGGCTGCGATGATCCTCGAGCGTCTCGAGATCACGGGCTTCGGATGCCTCCATGACATCACCACCGAGCTGCATCCTCGGGTCACGGTCGTCGCCGGGCGCAACGAGTCAGGCAAGTCAACGCTGCTCCGCGCGGTGCGCGGGGCGCTGTACGGCGTCGACGCCGGCGGCCAGGGTCGCGCCGTCGATCGCAGCGACTGGGCCCGCTACGAGCCCTGGACGCGCGGTGGCTACGGTCTCGCGCTGACCTACACGCTCGACGACGGGCGTCGCATCCGGGTGGCGCGCCGCCTCGACACCCGCGAGCAGTCGGTGCAGGTGCTCGAGCTCGGCGGCTCGGAGCTCACCGATGAGTTGCGCAGCGGGCGCTCGGTGACACCGGGTCGATTCCATCTCGGGATCGACGAAGCGGTCTTCTGCGCAACAGCGTGGCTCAGCGATGACGGCCTCCGCATCGACGCCCCGGAGAGCGCTCGCCAGCGGGCGGGGCAGCTGCAGGAGGCGATCGAGCGTCTCGCCGACACCCGCCGTGGGGTGACCGCCGCGCAGGCCCTGGTCCGCATCCGCGAGGCGATGGATCGGGTCGGGTCGGAGCGGCGCACCGCCAGTCCCCTCGGGGTCGCAACCGCCCGGCTTCGCGTCCTGGATCACACCCTCGCCGATGCCCGCACCCGCCTGGCGGCCGTTGCGGTCGACCAGGAGCGCCTCGCCGTGCTGGACACGACCCACGCGACCGAGACGGAGCACTGGGTGGCGGCAGAGCGGGCGCGCCTCGCCGGACGGCTCTCCGAGATCGCCGCCCGTCGCATCCGACTTGCGGAGATGGTGCGCGAGAGGAAGCTGCAGGCGGCAGAGATCGAGGCGACGGCGACCTATGCGCGGTTCCCGCTCGACGTCGAGACCGAGGTCACCACCCTCGGCGGCGAGCTCGCCCAGGCGAAGTTGAACGCCGAAGGTGCTGAGGCGCGCTGGCACGCCGCCGGTGAGAGGCTGCGCCCGATCCGCGCCCGGCGCGACGAGATCGCGGCGGGCGTCGCGGCCATCGGCCTCGCCGGCGAGTTCGACGGCGATGTCGGCGGACGCTCGCAGCGCTTGCGTGGCGAGCTGACCGCGGTTGCGAGCGCGGCACGCCGAAGTGGCGGAGACGGCGCCCACGAGGCGGCGCTGCGGCGCGAGATCGCTGCCACCGGGCTCCGCAGCCTGCCGGCGGCGGTGATCGACGAGCTGCTCCCCAGCCTCGAGGCAGCCCGGCGGGGTGGGCGCCGCTTTGCGCTTGGAGCCCTGGCGTCTGCGGCGATCGCCGCGGCCGTTGCCGTCGGCCTGGCTCGCGCGCATCTCGCGATTGCAGCGCTCGTTATCGGTCTCATCGGCCTGCTCGCCGCGGCCGGGTGCCTCTGGCGGGCCTGGGTCAGGTCATCGGCCGCGTCCCGTGCACGCGACACGGCCGCCGCGCTCGCGCTGGATGCCGGTGTCGACCCGGCCGAGCTGGCGCGGCTCCAGGACCGGTTGCCGGTGCTTCGCACGCTCCACGAGGCTCTCGATGACGCCGAACTGCGCACCTCAGGCCGCCGGGCCGAGGCCGAGGCAATTCAGATCGCGCTGGCCTCGCTGCTCGAGCGCTGCCGGGCGCTCGCCGCAGAGGCGGGCATCGCCGAGTCGACGCGCGGTGCCGAGGCGACGCCTGAGGCGGTCATCGCGGGCGCACAGCGGCTGCTCGATCGCGTCGACGGCATGGTCCTCAAGTCCCGCAGGCGCGAGGAAGTGCTGGCCGAGGATGCCGTCCTCGCCGCCGAGGAGTCGGCATGCGCTCAGTCAAGCGAGGACGTGGACCGCTCGGTCCGGGCGGTGGCCAATCTCGAGATTCGCCTGCGCACCATTCTCACGGCCGCCGCGATACGCATCCCCGAAGGAGACGCCACCACCGCGGTGACCGGTTTCCGGCAAGCATGTGAGTTGAGGCGCCGCCACGATGCGGCACGGCGCAGGCTCGACGAGATGCAGCGCGCTGCCCATTCTCTTGGTGGCGATGCCGCGACGCTCGAAAGCCTCGAGACCGCGCTCGCCGAGCAGTTGATGCAGTGCGGTGGCGATCCCGCGGACGCCCTCGCGGCCTCTCCCCCCGACGCCGGCGTCCTGCAGGCGCTCGACCTCGAGGCGGAGCGGGCGCGGCGCGCGGCGACATCGGCGGGCGAACAGGCTCGCGAGCTGCGCGCCCGGCTCGGCGGGGGGCTCGACACACTGCCGGCGATCGCGGACCTCGAGGACGAGCGCGATGCATGCGAAACCGCGCGGGATCGGGGTCTGCGCCAGCTCAACGCGCTCCGTTGCGCCGCCGAGCTGATCGAGGCGGCGTCACGCGTGACCCATCGCGAGCTCGCGCCACGTCTCGCCGAGTCCCTGGGCAGCCGCCTCAGCCTGCTGACCGGCGCGCGCTACATCGAGGTGAACGTCGACACCGACCATTTCGCGCTCGGGCTGCTCGGCCGCGAACGTCCCGACATGGTGCCGCTCGACGCGGTCTCGCACGGCACCCGGGACCAGGTCGCGCTGCTCCTCCGGCTCGCGCTCTGTGAGGTGCTCGGCGGTGGCGGTGAGCGCACCCCGCTGCTGCTCGACGAACCGCTGCTCACCTCCGACCCCATGCGCCGCGACCTGTTCATCGAGTTCTTGCATGACCTGTCTGCAACACACCAGGTGCTGCTGAGCACCGCCGACCCCGCGATGGTCGAGGCGGTATCGCGCATCACCGCCGGCGACTGCTCCGTGGTCCGCCTCGAGGATCCACCCGTGCTCGACGTCATCGGCGATGCGCACTCACTCGGACGTCACAGCGCGCGCATGCGACTCCTCGCCGGTCAGGGCTGAGAGTCGCCTCGATCGGCGCGCGGCTCAGAGCGCTTTGGCGATGCGCACCAGTCCTTCGAGCTCGGAGACCTCCTCGCTGAAGAGCGGGATGCGCACGATTGGAACGTCGCCGATGCGGCCCAATCTGGCCAGCTGGCGCACCTCGCGCTGAGCGAGCGTGGAGCGAGTGAGGAATGTGCTTCCGACGAAACGCGCCGTGTCCGCGGAGACACGGAGGCGCAGCTCCTTGCTCAACCACGCGGCAACTTTGGGATCCTCGACCAGGGTCGTCGCGGCGGCGACACCGCCCGGGTCACGGAACACGTCGGGGAGCACGCGGTTGACCACCATGGCGCGCAGGGGCATCTTGAACTCGCGCAGCTTCGTGCAGAAGAACTCGGCCTCACCGAAGGGCCCCTGCTCGACCGTCGTCACCACGACGAACCCCGTCTGCGGGCTGCGCAGCAGGCGGTAGACGGATCGTGCCCGCCCCTGGATCCCGTCGTAGAGCAGCTGCAGCTGTTGGACGAAGTCCGAGACCTCGGCAAGCACCTCGGCGCCCAGCAGGCGGTCGGCAAGGCGCACGAACGGCGCCGCCGCGTAGTTCATCGCACGGAACCCGAAACGCGACGGCCCACCGGACAGAAGCGACAGCAGCCGCGAGCCCACGTAATCGGTGAGACGGCTCGGCGCTTCGAGGAAGTCGAGCGCGTTGCGCGACGGCGGGGTGTCGACGACGATGCAGTCGTACTCGCCCGCGTCGTGGAGCTCGTAGAGCGCCTCGATCGCCGCGTACTCGTGTGAGCCGACAAAGGAGTCGGTGATCCGCTGGTAGAGCGGGTTGCGGAGGATCCGCTGTGCGGTGGCGCGGTCCGGCGAGTAGCGCTCGATCATCCGGTCCCACGCCTGCTTCATGTCGAGCATCGCCGCCTCGAGGTCGCCGGTGATGGTGATGCCGGCGCGGCGCAGGCGCGCCTTCGGAATCCGTACCGGCTCGGCGCCGATGCCCTTGATGCCCAACGCCGTGGCCAGGCGCCGGGCCGGGTCGACCGTGAGGACCAGCACGCGCTTGTCCTCGGCCGCGGCGATCGCCATCCCGAGCGCCGCACTGACCGTGGTCTTGCCGACTCCGCCGCTGCCGCAGCAGATCACGACTTCGAGCGACCCGAGGCGCCGGCCGAGCCCGCCCGGCTCCTTGCGGACGCTCCGGCGCCGCTCCGGGACGCGGGCAGTCTCGTCGCCGCTCATGACAGCCGGCTGCTGAGGGCGTCGGCCACGGCTCGGGTCGTGGTCAGGCCTGTCCGGTCGACGATGAACGGCACCGGGACGACCGGCATCGGCAGTTTGCCGCGGAGCTGGCGCATGTAGCGGGCGGTGGTGTCGTTCAGGTGCGCCTGGAGATCGATGCCGGCTTCGAGGGGTGCCGCCGAGCCGCCCAGGCGCTGGGCGACGGCATCGGCGTGCTCGGGGTCGGTCATGGCGACCATCAGGCGGCGGTGCGCTGTGGTCACGGGCTCATCGGCCGCACGGTTCAGGAGGCACACGTCTACGGCGACGCCGGATCCGTTACGCAGGCGCTCGTTCAGCTCGATCGCCTCGACCACCGGCATCTCCTCGGGGAGAGCGCAGAGCACGGTGGTGGTGCGGCGGGAGTCGCGGATCAGGGCATCGATCCACTCGACCTGGGCGCGGATGAGGCCGCCCCGGACGAGCGTGAGCATCGCCTTCGGCGCCGCGAGGTGTGACTCCGCCTGCCCGCCGGCGGCACAGTCGACGAGAATGAGGTCCCAGACCGGCGCTCGCGAGTCGGGTTCCTTGCGGCGCTCCTCGTAGGCGATCTTCCCGACCACGAGCATGTCGCGAGGACCGGGAACCCCGGTGGCGATGAAGTCGAAGACGCGCGCCAGCGGGGTGAGCCGCGTCAGGCGCGGCACCTTGAAATAGATGTTCAGGTATTCCTGGAACGACTCGTCGGTGCGCAGCTCCAGCACCGAGAGGTTGTGCTGGACCACATGTGGCGCGAACCCGGCGGGTGGCGACCCGAGCGCGGCGGCGAGGTCGCCCTTGGCGTCGACGTCGATCGCGAGGACGCGTTTGCCGGCACGGGCAGCGAGCAATGCGAGTGCCGCGGTCATCGTGCTCCGTCCCGTCCCTCCCTTCCCCACGACGAAGATGACCCGCCGCCGGAGCAGCGTTGCAAGTTCGATCCGCTCGCCGGCGATCGCGCTCCTAACCGCCGTTGACGGTCTCCAGGACCTCCGCGGCATGCCCGCTGGGCTTGACATCCCGCCACTCGCGCTCGATGGTGCCGTCCGGTCCGATCAGCAGGGTGGTGCGCGCCACCCCCATGTACTGCCGACCCATGTACTTCTTCTCGACCCACAACCCCTGTGAATCGATGAGAAGCCGCTCCGGGTCGCTGATAAACGGAATTCCCAGCGAGCATTTCTCGATGAACCGCTGGTGCTTCTTCAAGCTGTCGGGCGACACACCGTAGACGGTCACGCCGGCCTCCGCGAAGGCATCGTTGAGCTGGGTGAACTCCTGGCCCTCGAGGGTGCAGCCAGGCGTGTCGTCCTTCGGGTAGAAGTAGAGGACGGTGCGATGACCTTCGAGGTCGGCATTGGTCACGCGGTCACCGCCACTCTTCTCGAGGTCGAAGTCGGGGAGTCGCGCCCCTACGGTCATGGTTCAAGGTCCTCCTTGCGCAGCCGCGGTGGTCGCCCAGTGTAGGTGAGCGCCAGATGGCTAGCGCTGCGCCTGCGCCGGGGGCGTGGCTCACCCTGCCTATACTCGGCGCGTGCCATCGAACTCCCGCCCCGGCGTGGCCGCCAACAAGGCCGCAGCAGCGCGGCGTCGGGCGCCCGATCCCACCCAACCCCGTCCCGTCCCGACGCTCCTGCGCTACATCTCGTGCGGGCTGCTCTCACTCGCTGGCGGGGCCGCTTGGCGCTTCACGCTGTCGCCCAACGCTGTCGGCATCGTCACCGCGTTCGCCGGGATCTTCTTCCTGCTGCTCGGGTTTCTCGTCGGCGGCATCTACTGGTACGCGTACGATCTCCGGGTCCGCAAGCGGACACCGGAGTTGATGCCCGACGAGCGCATCGTCTTCTCGTTCGTCGTCTTCGTGATGGTGCCGTTCGCGGTGCTGGCATTCATCGGGCTGATCTGGCTGCTCTCGCTCCTCATCGGGGTGCACTGAGCCGGACGCCGCGATCGCGGCGGTCAGTTGAGGAAGGCGCGAAGCCTGCCCGCGACCTCGGTCATGGCAGTGCGATCCGGGCAGGTCTCCGGGGCTTCGTCGAGGTATGCGTTGATGTCGGTGAGCGCAGCCACGATCTTCCCCATGCGCCAGAGCAGCAGACCGCGATCGCGGCGTTCGGCGGGCGACGCAACCAGGTCGACACAGCGGTCCGCGGCGCGCAGCGCCTGGTCCCAGCATTCGAGGCTCGTGTAGCAGCGGCGCAGATTTCGCGACATTCGCGCGAGCATGTCGCGCGCGCTTGCACGCGCCATCTGTACCGGCTCGAGGCGTTCGATCTCCTTGCCGGTGGAGGTGGTCACCAGGCGCTTGACGTCGTCGGCGTCGAGGGGCTCGCCGCTGGCGATGGTGTCGAACAGGTGCCCGCCGACTCGCACCACGAAATGCCCCGGAAGGTTCACCCCCTCGACGGGAATCTCGGCGCGTGCGCCGACCGCGATCCAGATGGCCGAGCATGCGATGGGCACCCCCGCACCGCGTTCGAGCACGGAATGGAGGTAGTGCGCACGCGGATCCCCACCCCCGGCGCCACGCAGCCGCAGGCGGTCGCGCAGCAGGGCACCGACCAGCGGGGCATCGGACGGACCGCAGCCGTGAAGGCCGCAGCGGGAGCGCAATTCGCTTGCCAGGTCATCGAGACGCTCGAGCCACCGCTCCGGCTCCACACCGGGGCAGTCGTCGGCGGCGAGCCAGAGCGCGCCCTCGGCGATATCGCCATCCCGCGCGGCGCATTCCAGCACTGCCTCGCGCGGCTCCAGTCCCCGCATGGCCGGTAATCATGCTCCGCGACCCGATGCTGTGGGCATTTCGGGAATGAGCCACTCCGGCCGGCTCCCGTAGACTGAACACGTGCTGCTCGAGGAGATCGCCGGCCCGGATGACCTGCGCGGGCTCGGCCCCGAAGATCTGACCCGTCTCTGCGCCGAGATTCGCGAAGAGCTGATCAGCGCGGTGTCGCGGACCGGTGGTCATCTCGGCCCCAACCTCGGCGTCGTCGAGCTCACGGTCGCTATGCATCGGGTCTTCGACAGCCCGCGGGACGCGATCATCTTCGACACCGGGCACCAGGCATACGTCCACAAGATGCTCACCGGCCGGCTCGGCCTGTTCGACACGCTGCGCCAGCAGGGCGGCCTGAGCGGCTATCCGTCGCGGCATGAGTCCGAGCACGACCTGATCGAGAACTCGCACGCTTCCACAGGGCTCAGCTACGCGCTCGGCTTTGCCACCGCACGCGAGCTCCGCGGGGACACCGGCAAGGTCGTCTGTGTCGTGGGTGACGGCGCGCTCACCGGCGGCATGGCCTACGAGGCGCTCAACAACATCGGGCAGCTCAAGCCCGAGATGGTGACCATCCTCAACGACAACGGGCGCAGCTACGCGCCCACGGTCGGCGGGATCGCCGAGAACCTCGGCCATCTGCGCCTGTCGCCGCGCTACGAGGCGGCCAAGGATGCGGCAGGGACAGCGTTGCGCTCACTTCCCGCGGTCGGGCACCCCGCCTACGAGACCGCCCGGCGCATGAAGAACTCGCTCAAGCAGCTGGTTGCGCCGATCTCGATCTTCGAGACACTCGGCCTCAAGTACGGCGGACCGATCGACGGGCACGATCTCCAGGCCGTCGAGAAGGCGCTGCGCGACGCCGCCAGGATCCGCGGCCCGGTGGTGGTCCACGTGGTCACCAACAAGGGGCAGGGGTACGGCCCGGCAGTTGCAGACAAGATCGACAAATTCCATGGGGTCTCGACGTTCGATCCGGACAGCGGAACGGCGGCCAAGAAGGGCATCGACTGGACCGAGGTCTTCGGCGGCGCGCTGTGCGAGGCCGCCGAATCCGACGAGCGCATCGTCGCCATCACCGCCGCGATGGCCTCGTCGACGGGGCTCCTCGAATTCTCGCAGCGCTTCCCGGACCGCTTCTTCGACGTCGGCATCGCCGAGCAGCATGCGGTGACGTTCGCTGCCGGCCTTGCGATGCGCGGGCTGCGTCCGGTGGTCTGCATCTATTCGACGTTCCTGCAGCGCGCGTTCGATCAGATCGCCTGCGACGTTGCGCTGCACCGGCTTCCGGTGATCTTCGTGATCGACCGCGCCGGGATCACCGGTGCTGACGGACCCTCGCACCACGGTTTTCTCGACCTCGCCTACCTGCGCTGCATCCCTGGAATGACCATCTCAGCACCGAGCTCGCCGGACGAGTTGCGGAGGATGTTCGCCACCGCGCTCGCGTACGAGGGACCGTTCTCGCTGCGCTTCCCGCGCGGCGCGGCGCCGTCGGCGAGCACCGAGCCACTCGACCCGATCCCGGTGCCGAGTGTCGTCGTCCAGCACCGCGGACGGGACCTCGCACTCTTCGCGGTCGGCAAGATGGTTGGCGTCGCGATGCAGGCGCAGGAGAAGCTCGAGGCGCTCGGCATCTCAACGACCGTGGTCGATGCGCGATTCGTCAAGCCGCTCGCACCGGAGCTCAGCTCCATCGCCGCGCGCCACCGCGCGGTCATCACCGTCGAGGATGGAGTCGCGAGTGGCGGATTCGGGTCGGCCGTGACCGAGTTGCTGACCTCGGACGGAGTCACCGTGCCGATTGTGCGCATGGGGCTTCCGGACCGGTTCATCGAACATGGCGCGCAGGCGGCCTTGCTCGGGCAGCTGGGACTCGACGCGGACGGCATCGCCGCCGCTGCGCTCTCGCTGCTCCCCGCGACCCAGGTGCTCGCGGGCTGACAAGGCCCTCGCCGAGCAGCACCACGCCATGAACCAAGCCTCCACACGCTAGCCGCCAGCCATGCGATCGATCAATGACAACGACGCGCCTGGGGCCGGCGACCCGAGCCTGAAGATCACCCTCCTGGAGCACGAGCTCGAGCAGGCGCAGCTCGAGAACGTTCGCCTACGGCAGTCGCTGCTCGAACCACCGTACTCACAGCTCCGAACCGTGATGCGCCGGTATCCGCAGGTTGCGAGGACCGCGATCAAGGCACTCAACGTCGCCACCGGGACCGGGCGGATCAACTTTCACCGCAGAGCGCTCGGGCGGCTGCAGTTTCCGCGCGACCTTCGCATCATGGAGACCTCTGGCCTCTTCGATGCCGATTGGTACACAGCGAACTACCCGGACGTCTCGCTCTCCGGGATGGATCCGCTGCACCATTACACGCTGGTCGGCGCCGCGCGGGGATGGGACCCGGGGCCCCGCTTCTCAACGGACTTCTACCTCGAGCACAACCCCGACGTGTCGCGCGGTACCAACGCGTTGCTCCACTTCCTGCGACACGGTCGTGCTCGGGGAAGCAGAATCGCGCCGTCGACGGTGGAGCACCGCTGGCTCATGCTCACCCTCGAAGAGCGCTTTCCGAACCTGCGCCCGCTGCGCGTGTACGCGAGCGCGTCGGCACCGAAGCGCATCTCCATGGTCACCGACAGCATCAACAGCGGCAGCCTCTTCGGCGGGGTTGGGACTGCGCTGATCTTTGCCACGCTGCTGGCGCGTCGGATGGATCGTCCGCTCCGGATCATCACGCGTGCGGAGCTGCCGACCCCCGCGAACTGCCGGACCGTGCTCGAGGCCAATGGGATTCCCTGGGAGGGAGACGTCGACTTCGTGTTCGCATCGCGCGACCGGTCGGATGGACGGCTCGTCGACGTCGCCGAGGGAGATCTGTTCGTCACAACGTCGTGGTGGACAACATGGGCGACGCGCGAATCGATCGACCCCGCGAACATCATCTATCTCGTCCAGGAGGACGAGCGGCGCTTCTACCCGGAGGGCGATGATTCGATCCGCTGTGCGGAGATCCTCGAGGATCCACGCATCACGTGCATCGTCAACTCCCAGCCACTTTTCGAATATCTCTTTGCCGGCGACGCAGCCCATCGGCGCGCGCCGACATGGTTCGAGCCCGCATTCCCAGCGTTCGCAATACCGCGTGAGGCATCGGCCTCCGGCAAACGCAACTTCATCTTCTACGCGCGACCGAAGAACCTGCGCAATCTCTACTACCTGGGTCTCGAGGCGATTGCCGGCGCAATCGAGTCCGGGCACTTCGACCCCGCCGAATGGGAGTTTTTCTTCATCGGCAGGGACCTGCAGCCGGTCGCGCTCCCCGGAGGAATCCGACCCACCACCATCGAGAATCTCGGCTGGCACGAGTACCAGCGGCTGCTCCGGCGCATGGACCTTGGTCTCTCGCTGATGGCATCCCCGCACTCCAGCTACCCGCCGCTCGACCTGGCGGCAGCCGGAGCCGCCGTGGTCACCAACACGTTTGGGCCGTACAAGCGATCCCTCGACCAGTACTCGGCAAACATCATCTGCGCCGACCCGGATCTCCCGAGCCTGGTCACCGGCATCGGCCAGGGCGTTGCCCTGGCACGCGACGGGGCCCGCCGCAAGGCGAATCATCGGAACAGCAGGTTCCTGACCGACTGGAACGCCGTCTTCGCGCCGATCTGCGATCAGCTCGCGAGTGCGCAGTCCGCCACCAGGGCATAGGGGTGCCTGCCCGGCCAACCCCGCCGCAGTTTCCGGACCCCTGGGCGCCGAGCATCGAGGAACGGATCCGGCGCGTCTCCGTGCCGGGTGCGTACGCGGTCGCCTACGTCTATGAGGTGCCGGACACGAGCACCTTTCGCTATCGGGTGTTCAACATGGTCGAGGCGCTCGCGCTCGAGAGCGGCGGTCAGCCGATCTCGGCGACCTGGTTCACCCGAGCCGAGCTGCCCATCCTCGAGCGCCTCATCGGCGACGTCGGCACGCTGATCATCTGCCGGACGCGATACTCGGCGCGCCTCGACAGCCTGGTCATTCGCGCCCGAGCCACAGGGTGCCGCGTCCTGTTCGACGTCGACGACCTGATCTTCGACACCCGCTACGTGAGCCTGATCCTCGAGACGCTCGATCGCAATCCCGGCGAGGCGATGCTCGACGAGTGGTTCGCGGCGATGTCGCGACTGGGCGCGTTGCTCCGCCTCTGCGACGGCGCGATCTCGACCAACGACTTCCTCTCGGCACGCATCGAGGAGTTCGCGCAGCTGCCGACATGGGTCGTCCCCAATTTCCTCAACGCCCTGCAGCTGGACCGATCGGCGGAAGTCCGCGGCAACCGGCGCGCCTCCACCGGCGTGACCAGCATCGGCTACTTCAGCGGCACGCCGACGCACAACCGCGACTTCGAGCTGGTGTCGACCGCACTCGCGCGGGTCATGACCAGGCATACCGATCTCCGGCTCACGATCGTCGGATTCCTGGACATCGGACCTGCGCTTCGCGGATTCGCGGATCGCATCGACACGCGACCCCTCACCGACTTCCTGACGCTGCAGACGCTCATCGGGTCGGCCAGCCTCAACATCGTTCCGCTGCTCACCAACGTGTTCAGCAACTCGAAGTCAGAGCTCAAGTACTTCGAAGCGGCGGTCGTCGGCACTCCGACGCTGGCGTCGCCGACCTACACGTTTCGACTCGCGATCGAGGACGGCGTCAACGGGTACCTGGTCGACGCGTACGACTGGGAGGACCGCCTCGAACAGGCGGCGCGCGGCGAGCTCGACCTCGCCGGGGTGGCCGAGCGCGGGCTCGAGCACGCGCTCCGCTGGTACACGCCGGCGGCGCAGGCCGGCGCCGTCCGCAATGCGGTGCTCGGGACCCGGGCCCCCGGATAGACTTCGGTCATGGCTCTTCGCTGGCAGAACATCGTCATCGACTGCAGCGACCCGCTCCTGGTCGGGTCGTTCTGGAGCGAGGCGCTCGGCCTCGACCTGCACGGACCCGAGGATGGCGAATGGTGGATCGAGCCGGGCGGCGCGAGCCCGGACATCCTGTTCCTCCGCGTCCCGGAGGGAAAGTCGGTCAAGGACCGCATCCATCTCGACCTGCGCCCGGACGACCAGGCGGCCGAGGTCGAGCGTCTCATCTCGCTCGGCGCGCGGCGCATCGACATCGGTCAGGGTGAGGTCACCTGGGTGGTGATGGCCGACCCCGAGGCCAATGAGTTCTGCGTCCTATCGCCGAGACCCGTCCCCTCGTCTATTTCATAAATCACTGGTCCGGGTGGCGGAGCGGGGGGCAGCGCCGATCTGCTGACCGGCGCCGCGCAAGACGTTCCCAGAACACTGGGCAGCGAGGAGTCAGACCGGGCAGCTGAGCGGCGAGGGGTCCCCGCTCCGACAGGACCCGGACCAGTCCTTTTTGAATAAGGGAGGGGCCGGGTCGAGGTAACCCGGCCCCCCTGTCCAGGAAGGAGTGTGCTGTGGAGGTTCTGAGCTCAGCGCTCAGGCGTCGTAGTACAGGGCGAACTCGTAGGGATGTGGCCGGAGCGCCACCGGGTCCACTTCGTTCTCGCGCTTGTACGAGATGTACATGTCGATGAGGTCCTGGGTGAACACGCCACCCTCGGTCAGGAACTCGTTGTCGACCTCAAGTGCGTTGAGCACCTCGGTCAGCGACCCCGGAAGGTCCTTCACGCGTGCCTTCTCCTCGCCCTCGAGCTCATAGAGGTCGGCCTCCACGGGCGTCGGCGGCTCGATCCGGTGCTTGACCCCGTCGAGCCCGGCCATCAGGCAGGCTGAGAACGAGAGGTACGGGTTGCACATGGGATCGGGAGAGCGGAACTCGAGCCGGCGTGCGGCCGGGGCGGGGCTGTAGGTCGGGATGCGGACGCAGGCACTGCGGTTGCGGGCGCTGTAGGCGAGCTTGATCGGTGCCTCGTACCCGGGCACCAGCCGCCGGTAGCTGTTCGTGGTCGGCGCTGCGAAGGCCAGGACCGCTGCCGCGTGCTTGAGCAGGCCGCCGATGTACCAGCGCGCGGTGTCGCTGAGCAGCGCGTAGCCGTCCTTGTCGTAGAAGAGCGGCACGCCGTCCTTCCAGAGCGACTGATGGGTGTGCATGCCGCTGCCGTTGTCACCGAAGAGCGGCTTGGGCATGAACGTCGCCGTGTAGCCGTTCTCGTAGCAGACGTTCTTGACGATGTGCTTGTAGATCAGCACCTTGTCGGCCATGTTCACCAGCGAGTCGAAGCGCATGTCGATCTCGGTCTGCCCGGCGGTGCCGACCTCGTGGTGATGGACCTCGATCGGTACCCCTGCATCGATGAGCGCGAGCACGATCTTGCTGCGGAGATCCTGCAGCTTGTCGATCGGCGGCGTTGGGAAGTAGCCCTGCTTCAGCTTCGGGCGGAAGCCGAGGTTGGCGGTCCCGTTCTTGCCGGTGTTCCAGATCCCCTCGTCGGAATCGATGTGGTAGTAGCCCTCGTGGGTGTTCTGGTCGAAGCGCACCGAGTTGAAGATGTAGAACTCGAGCTCGGGGCCCCAATACGATGTATCGGCGATCCCGGTGCTGAGCAGGTATTCCTCAGCCTTCCTCGCGACGTAGCGCGGGTCGCGGCTGTAGTCGGCGAGGGTCAGCGGATCCTTGATGTCGCAGACCATCGCGAGCGTCGGGATCTCGAGGGTCCCGTCGACGAAGGTCCGGCTCGGATCGGGGAACAGGAGCATGTCGCTCTCGTAGATCTTCTGGAAGCCGCGGATGCTCGACCCGTCGAACCCGATGCCCTCCTTGAAGAGCGACTCGGTCATCTCCCCGACGGGGATGCTGAAGTGCTGCCAGCTCCCGAGGAGGTCCGCAAAGCGGAGGTCGACCATCTTGATGCCGAGCTCTTTCGCGTTGCGGATCACGTCGGCAGGCTTTGCCTTGGTGGTGGCTGGCGGAGACATCGCGGGTGTCACCTCGTCTAGAACTCTCACGGCTAAGGATTCGTCGATTGCCATAGCACTCCTTCCGCCGACGCTGGCTGACTCACCGCCACCACCGATTGGACCCTCGGTGGCCGCGGCACACTACGAGAGCCAGACTAGGGTTCTGGCCGTCCGCGATCTATGGACTCCCAGTCCGAGGGTTTCATCAGGTGGCTTGTGCGCATCGCACAAACCAAACTGACGCTGCGGTCGCTCAGTTGGCGTCGGGAGGTTTGATCTCCGCGAGCTGGGACCGTGCAAGCGCCTTGTCTTTGAAGTAGACCTTGTTGATATCGACAAACGGGACCTGCGTCTCGGGGACGTCCTCCTCGGCATAGATGGCATCGACCGGGCACGGATCCACGCAGGCCCCGCAATCGATGCACTCATCCGGATCGTTATAGACCATCCGGTCCTCGGTGGCCTCGTGGATGCAGTCCACGGGGCACACCTCGATGCAGGACTTGTCCTTCAAGTCGACGCAGGTCTCGGTGACGATATAGGTCATCGCCTCCGAGTCTAGCAAGGCGAACTCGCCACGCTCGACGTAACCGGCTCCCGTACTCGTTACGTGGCGCCGCCAGAGGCGGTCGGGGAAGACTGTCCGGCGTCCGAGGAGAACCTACAGTGAGGGGAAGTCAATTCCTGGGACGGCTTGCGATGGTCGTCATTCCGGCCTCCGGCATCGCGCTCGGCTCGGTCGCCGTTTCGGCGTCGGGCCCGTTCATCACTGGTCTCACCCACGTCACCACGCTCGGATCGACGGTCCCGCACAACGGGGACGTCAACCCGTACGGCATGGCGGTGGTCAACGAGGATTGGGGCCGGCTGGTCGCCGGCGACGTGCTTGTGAGCAACTTCAACGCCTCGTCGAACTTCCAGGGTACCGGCACGACGATCGTGCAGATGACCCCTGACGGCGGGCGCTCCGTGTTCGCGCACATCACCGATCGCGACGTTCGCGGCATGTGCACCGGCGGCGTCGGGCTGACCACCGCGCTCGCGATCCTGAAGCACCGCTGGGTCATCGTGGGGTCGCTGCCCACCTCCGACGGCACCTCTGCGACTGCAAAGGCGGGCTGCCTGATCATCCTCGACAGCGACGGTCACGTCGTGGAGACGCTGAACAACGCGTACGGGATCAACGGCCCCTGGGACCTCACCGCAGTCGACCGGGGCGCTGACTCGGTCGTCTTCGTGGCCAACGTGCTCAACGGCACGGTTGCCGCCAACGGTGCGGTGGTCAACCGCGGCACCGTCGTACGGCTCGTCCTCCACACCGCGGGGAGCGCCGATCCCTGGGTGGTGTCGAGCACGGTGGTCGGCTCGGGCTTCGCCGAGCGGACGGACCCCGCGGCCCTGGTTGTGGGACCAACCGGTGATGTCGTGAACGCTGCCGGGATGCTCTTCGTCGCAGACACCGCCGACAACCGCATCGCCGCCATTCCGAGTGCCTTCACGCGGGCGGGAACGGCACTCACCGGTACAGACGTGACCAGCAACGGATGGCTCAACGCCCCGCTTGGGCTGACGCTCGCACCGAACGGGGACATCCTCACCGTCAACGCCGGCGACGGACGGATCGTGGAGACCACGCCCGCCGGCGCGCAGGTCGCATTCAAGTTTCTCGACACGAGCGGCTCACCGCCAGGCAGCGGCGCCCTCTTCGGACTCGTCGTGACACCCAACCGCAACGGTGTGTACTTCGTGGACGACGCGACCAACACG
>Ga0182024_10013920_pt1 | contig 15614 bp, 15 predicted proteins | sample P32metaG_FD_120480 | JGI IMG/M metagenome (GOLD analysis project Ga0182024, IMG submission 120480) | Permafrost microbial communities from Stordalen Mire, Sweden - P3-2 metaG (Illumina Assembly) | ecosystem: Environmental > Terrestrial > Soil > Wetlands > Permafrost | place: Sweden: Stordalen... | reverse complement strand
GAGGTGGACTGGATCTGCCCGCACCAAGCCAATATCCGCATCATCGATCAGGCGGTGCAGCGCCTGCACGTCCCTCGCGAGAAGGTACTCGTGAACATCGACCGCGTGGGCAATACGTCGAGCGCTTCGATCCCCATCTTGCTCGACGAGAACGTGCGGAGCGGCAAGGTGCGGCCCGGCGATACCGTGCTGATGTGCGCCCTCGGAGCCGGCATTTCGTGGGGAAGCGCGCTCGTGCGCATTTGAGAGGCGAGGCTTGAGCGTCGCGTGGCTTTTCCCCGGGCAGGGGTCGCAATCGGTCGGTATGGCCAAGGACGTGCTCGAAGCCTCCGTCCGCGCGCGCGAAGTGTTCGACCGCGTCGATCGGGCGCTCGGCGAGCCTCTCAGTCGTCTCGTGCTCCAGGGGCCCGAGGAGACGCTAACCTTGACGGCGAACGCGCAGCCCGCGCTCGTCGCGACCAGCATGGCGATCCTCGCGGCCATTCGCGAGCGGGTGCCCGAGCTTCCCGAGCCTGCGTTCGTGGCCGGCCATTCCCTCGGCGAGTACTCCGCCCTCGTCGCGGCCGGTGCGCTTACCCTGGAAGACGCCGCGCGTCTCGTACGGGCGCGTGGGCGAGCCATGCAAGACGCGGTGCCGGCCGGCATTGGGGCAATGGCCGCCGTCATGTCCGTAGATGCGGCTACGCTGGAAGCGCTCTGCATCGAGTGCGCTGGCGACGAGGTCGTGAGCACCGCAAACTACAATGCTCCGGGGCAGATCGTCATCGCGGGCCACGCGGCGGCCGTCACGCGCGTCTGCGAGCGGATAGGGGCTGTGAAAGGAAAAGCGATCCCTCTCAAGGTGAGCGCCCCATTCCATTGCGCACTCATGGCCCCCGCTGCGCGCGCGGTCGAACGGGAGCTCGAGCAGATTCTCGTCGTCCCGCCGCGCTTCCCCGTGGTCGCGAACTTCTCCGCGCGTCCGAACGTGGATCCGGTTCGTGTGAAAGACCTTCTCGTGAAGCAAGTGGACGGCGCGGTGCGCTGGGAGCAAGCCGTGCGCTTCATGCACGAGTCGGGCGTGACGACGGCGCTCGAGATCGGACCTGGCAAGGTGCTCGCCGGACTTTGCAAACGCATCGCAAAGGACATGAGAGTCCTCAGCGTTTCGGACATCGCTGCCGTCGATCGCGTGGCGTCGTTTCTCGCTGAGGCGTCGTAAGCTTCAGTCTTCGTCGTCGGGAGGACGGCGTGAGGGGTCGCGTTCGTTCGCACGCTCGATGAATGCGCTCATCGCGTTCGCGGTCGCCGTCACGAGAGGCACCACCTTCGGGTAATCCATGCGCGTCGGACCGATCACCCCGACGGTGCCGGCGTTTCGCCCGTGGTCGGTGTAAGGCGCACCGACGATGGAGAGCTGCCCCCCGCCCAGCTCACCGGCCTCGCGCCCTACGAACACCGTCGTCCCGCGCGCCTGAATGGTCGCGTCGATCAACGCGACCAATCGATCGCGATCGTCAAGGACAGTCACGACCTGCTTGACCCCCTCCGCGTTCGAGAACTCCGGGCGATCGAGCAACTTGGCCTGCCCCTCGATCACGACGCTGACCGTCATGTGCGCCGCTTCCTTCATCACTGCCTCGCCCAGCGTGAACGCTTGGCGCCGAAGATCGTCGTTCTGTACTTGTTCGCTCGCCAGCCGCCGCGCAAACATTTCGCGGAGAGCACCGAGAGTGCGTCCTTCGATGACGTCGTCGAGCAGGTTGTGAATGCGAGTGAGATCCGCGTCGGTCACCTGGCTCGGGACGAATCGGTTTTGCACGGAACCGTTCGCCATCACGAGTACCGCAAGGAGCTCGCCGGGGTTCGTGCGGATGAAGCGCAAATGCTTGAGCGTCAGTGTCTCCGCGCGCGGCGACACGACGAGAGCGGCGGTCCCGGTCAACTCGGACAAAAGCTTTCCCGTCTCACGCAAGACATCGTCGCCCGGCTCCAGCTTGTTGAAACCTTGACGGATCCGAGCCGCGTCGTCCGGCGACAAGTCGCGCCGGATCATGAGCGCGTCGATGAATAGGCGAAACGCCTTGTCGGTGGGAATCCTGCCGGCGCTCGTGTGGGGTTGTGCGAGGTAGCCCTCCTCTTCGAGGTCGGAGAGAACGTTGCGAATACTCGCTGCGGAGAGCTCGACCCCGGCTTTCTTCGAGAGGGTACGCGAACCGACCGGCTCGCCGGTCTCGACGAACTCGACGACCGCGGCGTAGAGGATCTGACGGGCCCTCTGATTAAGCTCCGGCATCCAACACGCATCTTAGCGCGCATTTCGTGCCCGGGAGGCACCGGGTCGAGAACTGGCCGCACGAAGCGGGGCTGAGGTAGCTTTGGGACCAGATGTGGCGTAGGCGAGCACGATGGACGGGGGCCGCGGTCGGGCTCGGACTGGCCATGTGCAACCCCGTGGCGGGGGAAGCACGCGGAGCGGCTGCGCGTCCCGCCGACGCCGACACGACGCCGGCCGTGCGCTACGCCAACTTGAACGTCAACGCGTGCGACGCCGAGCTCGCTCGTCGTGGAGCGCCCTTCACGCCCGTGGACAAGGCCCGTGGTGTCCTCGCCCCCATCCGTTTGAGCGGCCCTCTTCACGGCGTGTCCTTCCACTCCGTGCTCCCTCTCGCGCGGCGCGCCGATTCGCCGTTCGAAATTCTCGATTGCCGACTCGGGCTCGCGCTCGATGACCTCGCCGTGATCCTCGCGAAACACGGCATCGTCGAAGTCGTACACTTATCGATGTATCGGCCTCCGCCCCGGATATGGCCCGAAGGGAAGGCCTCTGGACAGCATGGTGGTGGCCTCGCGATCGATGCCGGACAGTTCAGAAAGGTCGATGGTACCGTTCTCGACGTCGATCGCGACTTCGCCGGATCCGTCGGCTCCACGACCTGCGGCCCGCGCGCCGTTCAACCTTCTACCGTCCCGTCTGCCGAGCTGCGCAGCATCGTGTGTGAAGCAGCCGAGGCACACCTCTTCAACGTCGAGCTTTCGCCCAACTACAACGCGAAGCACAAGAACCACTTCCACCTCGAGGTGACCGCGAACGTCCGCTGGTTCCTCGTACGCTAGCCCGCTCCGCCTTCGGAGACCGGCTCTTGGCCACGTTCGAAAGTCCCCCGCCCGTCGCCAACTCTCTCGAATCGGCAAGAAGACCGCTTCACCCGTTTTTTTGGGCGGTCCTCGTCATGCCCTTCGGGCTTGGCGTCGGATATGCCCAGGTGGCCGTACCGTACATCCTGCGCCTGCGCGGACTCGACATGGCCGCGATCGCCGCGATCGCGTCGTTTGCGAGCTTGCCGCACGCATGGAAGTTTCTCTGGGCACCGGCCCTCGACGCGGGGCACTCGCGCAAGAGCTGGTACCTCGCCATGATCGGGCTCACCGCCGCGCTGCTCGCGCTGACTGCCCTCGTCCCGCCGGAAGAAGCGCGCCGGTTCGGGCCGTTTAGCCTTCTCGCGGTGTACACGGCCATTCTCACGCTCGGGCAAGCCACCGTCGCGACGTCGTCTTCGGCAGTGCTCGCGCTGATGGCGCTGACGGTCCCCGAAGACAAGAAGGGGCGCGCCTCAGGATGGCTCACCGCGGGCAACCTCGCGGGAACGAGTGCTGGAGGGGCGGTCGTCACGTGGATGCTTCAGCACACTTCGCCTCGAACGATGGCGATCGCTCTCGCGGCGACGTGCCTTGCGTGCGCTCTACCCGTGTTCTTCATCCTCGAGCCGACCGCAGAAAGATTCCCGCTGCGCGCTCTCGTGCGGGTCCTTCTCAAGAACGTGTGGGCCACGTTGAAGTCGCGCGAAGGCTGGACCGGGATGATCATCTGTCTGTCTCCGGTCGGCACGGGGGCCCTCACCAACCTCTTCAGTGCTCTCGCGATGGACTACTCGGGCGATTCGGTAGCACGCGAACGAATGGTGATCCTCGCAAACGGCGTAGCCGCGGGCCTCGTGAGTGCCCTCGGCGCGCTCGTGGGGGGGTACGTCGCCGGTCGAATGAACCGGCGCCTCGCGTATGCCCTTTTCGGCGGAGTGATGGCGCTGGCCGCCGTCGGAATGATGGTCGGACCCGCAAGCCCGACGGCCTTCGCGGTAGGCTGCTTGGCATACTACTTCGCGAACGGCCTTTGCTACGCAGCCTTCTATGCCTTCGTCTTCGACATGATCGGCCAAGGCGCGGGAGTGACGACGAGGCTTGCGCTCTTCATCAGCGCTTCCAATCTCGCCATCTCGTACGTGACGTGGCTCGACGGGAAGGGCTACGACGCGGCGAAAAACGTGTGGCCGAACCATGCATGGGCAGGACGGGTCGGGATGCTCGGAGTCGACGCAGCCTCGACTTTCTTCGGAATCGCGGTCCTCGCACTGATGCTCGTAATGGTGAAGCGAATGAATGCCCAGTCACGTGAATCTGTCACGTGAACCGCCCGTGAACCGACCGCGAGCCAGCAACGCGTATGCAACGCGATGCTACGAAATAGCAAAACATGACGTACTGACTTGACGACTTATGAGCTCAGCGCTATGCACTTATTCATGGTTGCCGTGCCTGGTTATCGAACAGAGTGCATGCTCGCTTGTCACCGCGTATCCCGCGGTCTTGCGGCGCTCGACCTTCTCTCTTCGATGAAAATCTCGAAGAGCGGCTCGAAAACGGGCGCCCCGCGCGCGTATGCGATTTGGCACGCGCGCTTTGGAGCATTACCCTAGGCGAAGCTTTTTCTAGCGCGATCGCGCAGCAAAGGCCGCCCGGGAGAGACCCTGAGGCGGCCTTCGGTTTTTTGGCCTCACGCATCGAAAAGACGTTGGCATGACTCGGTGGCCCGCGCGGTGTGCGTCGGCCTATCCGAGACCTGCCGCGAGTACGGGGAGATCCGTCATGCTTTTACCGAAATCACATATTCACTTGGACACTGACGACTTGGCTCAATCTGCTGCGTTTTACGCGGCATTGCTCGGGGCCCCGCCCTCTCGTGAGAGCGCGATGGTCGCAGTCTTCGAATTCGATTCGCCACCACTCGTGCTCACTCTTCAACAACGTACGCCCGAGGGGCGAGCGCGAAAGCAGGCGGGGCGGGACGCGAAAGTCTATCGAACGCGGGACGCCGGCTCGCCCTTCGACCTGCGTCCGCAGTACGCACTCGTCGTGAACGAGCCGCGCCAGGTCGGCCACGCCGCGATCGCGCTGCGACGCGCGGGAGTTCAACTCCGATTGCGCGACGCCGGGATCGAGGCCAGCGACCCGGACGGAAACGCCTGGCAGGTCCGCTTCGTCTCTACCGCGAACGGTCGAGCGGTCGTCGCAACCGGAGAGGAGCGACTCCCATGAAGGACACTGGAAAGACAGCCTTTGGCGTCCTTTTCGCCATCTGCGCATGTCACATGATCAACGATATGCTGCAATCGCTTCTCTCCGCCGTTTACCCAACGCTGAAGCCCGAATTCCACCTGACGTTCGCGCAAATTGGACTCGTCACTTTCGCATACCAACTGACCGCATCTCTGTTGCAGCCGATCGTGGGCCTCTATGCGGATCGAAGACCCACGCCCTTCTCGCTGCCGGCCGGTACACTCTTCACGTTCGTCGGACTCTTGGTTCTTTCCTCCGCGGAGAGCTATGCCGTACTTCTCGCGGGCGCGTGCATCCTCGGCATAGGATCCTCGGTATTCCACCCAGAGTCGTCCCGGGTGGCGCGCATGGCCTCGGGCGGGCGCCCCGGACTCGCGCAGTCCCTGTTCCAGGTGGGGGGCAATGTTGGATCGGCGCTCGGCCCCCTGGGCGCGGCGATCGTCGTTCTGCGGTGGGGACGACGAGGCCTTGGTGCTTTCTCGGTATTCGCGCTGATCTCGACGGGCATCTTGCTCGGCGTCGGACTCTGGTACAAGCGCCACGGTCTGAGGCGCCTCGACGCGAGCAGGCGCGAGCCCCGTAACTCGATCCGAGGTCTGTCGAGAACGCGCGTAGCCGGGGCCGTCGCAGTACTCCTCGTGCTCGTCTTTTCGAAGTTCGTCTATCTCGCCAGCATCACCAGCTACTACACCTTTTATCTCATGAACCGTTTCGGCGTTTCCGTGCAGAACGCGCAGATACACCTCTTCGCGATTCTCGCAGCAGCTGCCGGAGGGACGCTCGCGGGCGGAACGCTGGGGGATCGCTTCGGACGCAAACACGTCATCTGGTTCTCCGTCCTCGGCGTACTGCCGTTCACGCTCGCTCTTCCGTACGTAAACCTATTCTGGACGGGCGCGCTCAGCGTCGTGATTGGCTTCGTCCTCGCGTCCGCCTTTCCGGCGATTGTCGTCTATGGCCAAGAGCTCATTCCCGACCGGGTCGGAATGGTCTCGGGGCTCTTCTTCGGACTCTCGTTCGGGGCAGCAGGTTCGGGTGCGGCTCTCCTCGGATCCCTCGCGGACGCGACGAGCATAGAACACGTTTACCGGCTCTGTGCGTTCCTTCCTGCGCTGGGGGTATTCGCTGCGTTGCTGCCAAACCTCAATCGAAATGAGCCTTTCGTCGTCTCGCCGGACTCGCCGACTCGACGCCGAGCAACTGGAGAGGTAGTCGCACCGGTCGAGATGCGATGACTCGAGCCAGCCTCGGCGCCACCCTGCCCACCGACCCGAACCCTCGGACGATCTACACGCTCGGACCGGAAGGAACCTTCAGCGATCGCGCGGCGCAAAGGTTCGCAGCGCACCTCGACCGAGCCGGCTTTCTCCACCGAACGGTCTACACCACCACGATTCCGGAAGCGTTGAACCGGGCTCTTGCCGATTCGATCGGCTTCGCGGTCGTACCGATCGAGAACTCGGACAGCGGGCTCATCACGGTCACGCAAGATCTCCTCGGCAGACACCCGCTCCTCATCGAGTGGGAGATCAAGATGCGGGTCCGATTCGGCCTCATCGCGCGCGGGCCGATCGATCAAGTCTCAGACTTGTTCGTGCACCCGGTGGCCCACGCGCAGTGCAGTATCTATCTATCCGAGCGCCTTCCGAACGTGAACGCGGTCTTCACTAGCTCCAACACGGACTCGGGTGAGCAGCTCTTTCGTGCCCTCGAAGGCGCGCGGGTCGCGGCAATCGTGCCGATTGATTACGCCGAACGGTTCCCGGATCTCGTGCGCGATGTAGACATTCAGAACGACAAAGAGAACACGACTCGCTTCCTTGTGGTCAGGGCCGATTCGGGAGACCGCGCGCCAGACTTCACGCGCGCCAGATCGTCTCTCGTCGTCGAGCCTTCAGAGGATCGTCCGGGACTCTTGCACGACATTCTCGGAGTGTTCCGGCAATACGGAATCAACCTTTGCCGGATAGAGTCGCGCCCGGCACGCACGAGGCCGTGGGCCTACATCTTCTATCTCGACATCGACAACAACGAACGCAGCGCGACCGCGCTGTCCGAACTACGCGCGAGCGCGGGCTCGGTACGACTCCTCGGTGCGTACGATTTACTCGACTAAGGCCGCAAGACGCCTACGCGTCGAAGACAACCTCGTCGCCGACCTCAATCACGCTAATGTCGTCCCGCGCGTCGTCCTTCGAATCCCACGCTCCGGGCTCGTCGACCGCCGCGACGGCCCGAGCCTCTTCCACGACGAGGCTGCCATCGTCGTAGAGCAGCGGCTCGTCGTCGAGCACGATGGTCGTGCGGTCAGGCGACGAGGCCTCGACCGAAGTGCGATCCAGGGATGGCGGAAGAAGAACCACGCCCCATATTCACAGCAAAGATCGAGCCAGGACCATTTTTGAGCCTAACCCGTCGATTCCTGGCGATCCGATACCGCGCGCGCCAGACAGGGATGTCACGGGGTGGCTCAGCCGTCAGCCCATCGACGCCTCCTCGGGACCGATCGCGCCCCAACGGAACGGCGGGGCGCACGCCGTGTAGACTCGGCCGCGATGAGACCCCTCGTCCCTGTTCGGCGTGCGACCGCCTACGACGCGCGCTTCGTCACACGCAGCGCGCTCTTCTGGCCGCTCGCGCGCGCGGCCCGTCTACTGGAAGCGTACGACGACTTCCCCGCGCCCGCCCTGCTCGATGGGGTCTTCGAGGGCGACCCCCCCGTGCGTTTCGTTCCCGCGAAGCCGAAATCGCGTCGCCGCGGCCGCCCGGTCGATGTGCGCGAGATGTACGATGGGCGTATCACGCTCGACCGATGCGTCCCGACGCGCGCGGGCTGCTGGCACGATCTGATGAACGCCCTTGTCTGGGGTACCTTTCCACTCGCAAAGAGTGCACTGCACGCCCGACAGCACCGAGCGATGGCCGAGCGCGTGGTGGAAGGAGCGCGAACGCTCCCGAGCGCGCGCACACGCGAGCAAGACGCGCTCGCACTCCTCGATGAAGGCGGCATCGTGGTGCTCGCAGCCGACCCCGACGCCGCGCGCACCACGCTTCGCGAGCGCCCCGAAGCGCTCCGCGAGATGCTCGCTTCCCGTGCCGCCAATGCGGTCATCTTCGGCCACGCGATCTACGAGAGCCTCGCCCTCGGCGTCTCGTCCGCGGCGGTCGCAGCCATTGTCCTGCCACGCGATACGTCCGCGGGCGATGCGGTCCGCGCAGCCGATTCCGCACTCGCGCGGGCGCTCGTCGACGAGACTCGCCTGCGCGCCCCGGATGAACTTTGCCGCGTCGACGTGCACGACGCGAGCCTCCCTGGATGAGCTTGTTCGTAAGAATCACGAGCACCGTCTCGTGCAAGGCTTGCTAGTGTGCCGCCCCTCGTTACTCAAAAGGAGTCGATGAATGGGTATTCGTCACACGTTGTGCGTTACCGCGGTATGCAGCTCATTCGTAGCGTATGGCCGCGTCGCGCGCGCCGACGAACAGACGGCGCCCGGCGGAGGAGGCGGCGCGGGAGTCCGGCTTCCGGTTCCTTACGTGGAGAGGGGCATCACGAACCCCGGCAACATTCTCTCTCCTGAGTTCGACTTCGGCATCTCGCATATCGGCCTCCTGAACGCCAACGGGGTCCCGACGGTGGGAACTCTCGCGGTCGGCTCCGGCTACAGCTTCACCGACGACTTCGGATTCCGCGCGACCGTCTTCGTCCTTCAGTTCAACGCCCCGTTCCAGCTCGCATCGGCAGGGATGGGCGCCACCTACCGTTTCGTCAAAGGCCGTTTCGAGGCGGGGCTCGCGCTCGATTGGATCTACCAAGCGCCCGCCAACGGGAACGGCAACGCGGGCATGGTCATTCTCCCGAGCGTGCCGCTCCACTTCCACCTCGGAAGGTCGGTGCGTCTCGACGTCACTCCAACGCTGCCCATTTCAACAGCGGGCGTTTACATTCCGCCGGCTGTAGCGGAGGGCGGCGGAATGACAACCGTCGGCCTCTATGCGCCCGTCCAACTGGCTGTTCAACTCGTCGACCAGCTCCACCTCGGCTTCATTACGGGCCTGGACATGACCTTCAACCCTGATTCGAGCAACTACCCTCCCCCCCCTCCCCCCCCCGATCGGCTGCGGTTCGGCGACACCTTCTTCGTCCCGCTTGGCGTCCAAGTCGGCGTCGCCGTTCCCGGACCGCACGGGCCGATTCTCGACATGACGCCGTTCTTCGAGTGGCCCGAGCTGCTCGTGCCCGGCGCGCGTGCCGGCGTGAACGCGGTTCAACCAGGCATTTGGCTTACCGGGGTGAACTTCACGACGTACTTCTATCTCTGACGCTCCGCGCGTCCGAAGCCCGCGTACGTGCGCGCGACTCAGCGCACGTACCAGCGCCCCGGATAGAAGTGCCAGTGCCGCCCGACGGGAACCCAACGGGCCTCGGCGTATCCGTAGCCGGGACGAATCACCTCGTAACGACCCGGCACCCAGTAGTGCGTGGCTCCCCATCCCCAGTAGCCATGAATCCAGAAATGCTTCGGCGAAGGCGCAGGCGGAATGACCTCGACGCGCGCGACCGGCGGCTGCACTTCGACTTCGACCTCGACTTCGTCGGCGAGTGCGACGTGGCTCGTGCCGACGACGGCTCCAAGAGAGAGGGCTCCCGCGAGGAGGGCCGGTGAGAGAAAACGACGGAAATGACGCTGCACGAGTGAAAGAGTTTTCATGGTCTGGCTCCGCGGGCGACCGCTACATTCCTGCCCGCCACGGATATATTTAAGACACCGTCCGAGTACCTGTCTACGCCCCCGATCGGATGACAGGTCTCAGAACCTTTCCTTCGGCTCTTCCGTCGCGAGCACCTGCACGTGGGGCAGGACCTCCTGCGCAAAGCGATCGCGAACGGCACGGGCGCGGTCTTCGTCCTCACGCGCCGGCACTGCGATTCCGAGGATGAGACACGCGCCGGGCCACGCGGGGTATGCCGCGTACGCCACGGCGTACCCTTCGCGCATCGCGAGGGTCGCCGCACGAGCGTAGAGGAGGTCGATGTCGACGATCTTCGCGTGCCAGGCGATCGCGCGGGGCGGGTCACGATTGATCTCCACCTCGAACGTTTGCACCCACGGCATGGCCCACTGTTCGAACGTCTTCGTGCACGCCCCCTGAGGGGCATCCGCATCCACGTGAACGATCGTCGCCCCGACGACGGCGTGGTGCTCTTTGCCGTAGCGAAAGCCGACCAGACTCTCGATCCCCCAGAAGCGGACCCGCGTCCAGTGCGCGGCGTCGGGAAGCGGCAAGCGAACACTCCCCTGCTTGTCGATGACGAAACCGAACGGGGCGATCTTGAGCTGCTCGAGCGCTGCAGAGTGCGCGAGTCCTCCGCCGACCCCTTCCGCAGATTGGCCGTCGTCTTTCGGGGGGGGAGCGGCGGCGACAGGAACGTTGGAGAGCGAGGCCGCGCTGGAACATCCGCACGCAGCCAAGATCCACGAGGCCAAGATCGCGATGCGGCGAGAGAACGGCGGCACAGGTACAGTCGGCATCGGCGGCGTGTTGCGCAGTCTAGTCCAGCACCGCGAGTCCACCCAGCTCGAGCGCACCTTCTCGTCATGGGTTAGGCTGGACGCGCATGGCCAGGAGCGGCATGCCCTGCCGCACGATGAGCACGACCGCCCGAAGCATTCCACCCGAGTCCTTCCGCAAGCCGATCGCACCCAACGCGGATCTTCTCAAGTGGGTCGACGAAGCGGCGCAACTCACGAAGCCGGACCGGATCGTCTGGTGCGACGGCTCGGAAGAGGAGAAAGAGCGACTCACCGAAGAGGCGCTCGCGCTCGGCATTCTCCTTCCGCTCGACCACGAAAAGCTACCCGGCTGCTACCTGCACCGATCGAACCCGAACGACGTGGCGCGCGTCGAGCAGCTCACGTTCATCTGCACGCCGACCCAAGAGCAGGCGGGCCCGACCAACAACTGGATGCCGCCCGACGCAGCCTACGCAAAGCTCCGCGCGCTCTTCGACGGCGCGATGATCGGGCGCACGATGTACGTCATCCCGTACGTGATGGGTCCGCTTGGATCGAAGATGTCCAAGATCGGCATCGAGCTCACCGACAGCCTCTACGTCGTCCTCAACATGCGGATCATGGCGCGCGTCGGGAACCCGGCGCTCGCGATGCTCGGCGACTCGAAAGACTTCAACCGAGGCCTGCACTCGACGCTCGACTGCAACCCCGAACGACGCTTCATTTGCCACTTTCCCCAAGACAACACGATCTGGAGTGTAGGGTCGGGCTACGGCGGCAACGCCCTCCTCGGAAAGAAGTGCCTCGCCCTCCGCATCGGCAGCTACCTCGGCGAAAAAGAGGGATGGCTCGCCGAGCACATGCTCATCCTAGGGGTCGAGAACCCCGACGGGGAGATGACGTACGTGGCGGCCGCGTTCCCGAGCGCGTGCGGCAAGACCAACTTCGCGATGATGATCCCGCCCGCGCGATTCAGGGGATGGAAGATCTGGACCGTGGGGGACGACATCTGCTGGATGCATGTCGGTGAGGACGGCCGCCTATGGGCCGTCAACCCGGAGTCGGGCTACTTCGGCGTCGCGCCCGGGACGAACGACAAGTCGAACTCGAACGCGATGCAGACGATCTCGAAGAACACCATCTATACGAACGTCGCGCTCACGAACGAGGGGGACGTATGGTGGGAAGGACGAGACGACGCGCCGGAGGAGCTGACCGACTGGCAAGGGCGTCCCTGGCGAAGAGGCTCCGCCGAGAAGGCCGCTCACCCGAACTCGCGTTTCACCGCCCCGATGGCGAACAACCCCGTCCTCTCGAGGTTCGTCGACGACCCACAAGGCGTCCCTATCAGCGCGATTATCTTCGGCGGTCGGCGCGCGACGACGATCCCCCTCGTCATGCAAGCCTTCAACTGGCTCCACGGTGTCTTCCTCGGCGCGACACTCGGGAGCGAGACGACCGCGGCCGCAGCCGGCAAGGTCGGCGTCGTGAGGCGCGACCCGATGGCGATGCTTCCGTTCTGCGGCTACAACATGGGCGCGTACTTCGCCCACTGGCTCGACATGCAGGGGAAGATCGCGTTCCCTCCGAAGATCTTCATGGTCAACTGGTTCCGCCAAGACAAGGGCGGCAAGTTCCTTTGGCCCGGCTTCGGCGAGAACATGCGGGTCCTCAAGTGGGTCGTCGATCGCGCGCGCTTGCGTGTCGGAGGGCAGGAGACGCTCCTCGGCTGGGTGCCGCGAGCGGGCGATCTGGATCTTTCGGGCTTGAATGTGCCCGATGAGCAGGTCGACGCCGCGACCCACATCGATCTCGACGAGTGGAAGACCGAGCTCGAGTCGCTGGAGGAGTTCTTCGACAAGATCGGACCGACCATGCCCGAGGCGCTCAAGCTATTCCGGAGGATGGAGCTCGCGCGGATCGAGACCACGAGGCGGAGCTGACCTCGAAGCGGCAGCCGAACGAATCGGCGTTCAGTTGCTTTGCACGTCGTCCGGTGCGCCCGCGTCGTTAAAGTCCGTACAGCAAATGAGGGCCGTGAACGTCGCGTTGGCGTCGGTGTCGGACCCCGTGCTGCAGGAGAGACCGATCATTAGCGGGCATATGTTCCCATCCCCGGGGTCCATACACTGCCCCTGTGCCGCGACGCACGCCGATACCGACGCTTCGCCGCCGGCGCCGGTCGCACCACTACCGAGGTGAACTTCCGCATCGGTGTCCGCTGCGGGCGGCGGGGTTTCCGGGGGCGTGTTGCAAGCCGCGACGATTCCTCCGCCGACAAGTGGGCCGAGAAGCATGGCGGTCCAAACTCTACGCATCCCTCAATCCTACTCGCCTTCGCCCGTAGAGGCTTCTTTCCGGCGGATCCCTCGCTTGCCAAGAGTGCCTTCGCCGCGCACCATGCGCACCTTCTGCCATGGCCTTGACCCCGCAAGCCTTCGTCGCCGAGCTCGACGCCCAGAATCGAACGGCGCTTCAGCGCATCGCGACGGCCAACGCGACGCCTCCAGGCACCACGCGCGATATGCCGCCTCCGAGCGAAATACTGAGTGTCTCTCGCCTGTTGAAGCTCGCCCTACGCAACGAGATCGAGGCCACCGAGTGCGCGGCGGCGTGGATCGCCACCACGCCGGAGATGGACGCGAAGCTGGCCTTCGCGCGTCAGGTCGGGGACGAGGCCAAGCACTATCGCCTCATTGAGAAGCGGCTCGTGGAAATGGGCATCGATCTCGCCGGCTTCGACCCGTTCGCGCAAGGGCGAAGTCCCCTCCTGGCCTTCCTTCTGGAACTCCGGGGCACTGTCGCGCGCGTCGCTGCGGGTCCGTTCACGCGCGAGGCCCTCGCGCTCGCGCGCAACGACGAGTTCGCTCGCTACTGCGAAGCGTCCGGCGACCCAGCGAGCGCCGCCCTCTACCACGAGATCATCCAGAAGGATGAGCAGTACCACCATGAGCTCGGCCGAAGGCTCCTCCTCAAGCTTGCGACGACCGAGGAAGGGCAAGAAGAGGCGCGCGTGGCGAGCCGTCGAGTTCTGGAGCTCGCCGAAGAGATCCAGGAAGTGGCTCGGATGAAGTCCGGCATCGCCCACGCGCCCGGCTGCTGAGGCCGGAGCGCGCGCGCATCCTCGTCGCCATCCCCTTGAAAAGGAGGTGACTCCGGCGGATAACCGTCGACCCGAAAGGAAGAGCGAACCATGTCGGACGGGATCGAATCACGCCTGAAAGAGGAGCGCCGCTTTCTCCCGAGCGCAGAGTTCACTCGGCGTGCCCGCATCCAGTCCCATGCCGAATACGCAGCGCTCTACCGGCAATCGATCGAGGAGCCGGAGGAGTTTTGGCGCGAGCAGACGAGCGACCTCGTGTGGCGCAAGCCGTGGACGGAGTTTCTCTCGTGGGATCTGCCGAAGGCGCGCTTCTTCGACGGGGCGGAGCTCAATCTCACCGAGAGCTGCCTCGATCGCCACCTCGAAACCGCGACGCGCACGCGAGCAGCCATCGTGTGGGAAGGGGAACCCGGAGAGACGCGCACGCTTACGTACTTCGAGCTTCACCGGGAAGTGGTGCGTCTCGCAGGGGCGCTCGCAGGCCTCGGTGTCGTCGCAGGCGACCGCGTCGCGATCTACATGGGGATGGTTCCCGAGGCGGCGATCGCGATGCTCGCCTGCGCGCGAATCGGCGCGACGCACTCGGTCATCTTCGGTGGGTTCAGCGCCGACGCGCTCCGCGATCGCATCAATGACTCGGAATGCAAGGTACTCCTCACGCAAGACGGGGCGTGGCGGCGCGGCCACGTCGTCCCGTTGAAGCACATGGCGGACGAGGCGGTGGCACAGACCCCGTCGATCCAGAAAGTCGTCGTCTTCCGGCGCTTGCACCAAGACCACGTCCACGCTCACGGCGCCGTCGCGATGCGAGAGGGGCGCGACGTCTGGTGGCACGATCTTCTCGCCGCACCGGCGAGCGAAGAGAACCGCGCGCTCGCGAAGCACCCCCCGGCGTTCCCCGCCGAACACCCCCTCTTCATTCTGTACACCTCCGGATCGACCGGAAAGCCAAAGGGCGTTCAGCACACGACCGCCGGCTACCTCGCCGGAGTGCACGTCACGAGCAAGTACGTCTTCGACCTCAAGGACAGCGACCTCTACTGGTGCACCGCCGACGTCGGCTGGGTGACGGGCCATAGCTATCTCGTCTACGGGCCGCTCTCCTGCGGGGCGTCTTGCATGATGTACGAGGGGGCGCCGAACTTCCCGGATCAAGGGCGCTTCTGGCAGATCATCGAGCGTCACGGAGTCACGGTCCTCTATACGGCGCCGACAGCGATCCGCGCGTTCATCCGCTGGGGCGACGAATGGCCGAACCGAAGCGATCTGGGTTCGCTCCGTCTCCTCGGATCGGTGGGTGAGCCCATCAATCCCGAAGCGTGGACTTGGTACCACCGGGTCATCGGCGGGGGCCGTTGTCCCATCGTGGACACGTGGTGGCAGACCGAGACCGGATCGATCATGCTGACCACTTTCCCCGGTGCGTGCTTCTCGAAGCCGGGGAGTACGGGGCTTCCGTCTTTTGGCGTGGACATCGACGTGGTCAAGGATCGCGGCGAGCCCTGCAGCGCGAACGAAGGGGGCAAGCTCGTCTTGCGGCGTCCGTGGCCGTCGATGGCGCGAACGCTCTACAAGGACGACGAGCGCTATCGGAAGGCGTACTGGGACACGATTCCGGGGGT
>Ga0182024_10013919_pt1 | contig 15614 bp, 15 predicted proteins | sample P32metaG_FD_120480 | JGI IMG/M metagenome (GOLD analysis project Ga0182024, IMG submission 120480) | Permafrost microbial communities from Stordalen Mire, Sweden - P3-2 metaG (Illumina Assembly) | ecosystem: Environmental > Terrestrial > Soil > Wetlands > Permafrost | place: Sweden: Stordalen... | reverse complement strand
CATGGATGTGGTATAGAATCAAGTACCTAGGCACTTATATATCGTGAAATAGATTTTAAGTCCTAGTTTTGTGCTCACAATGGAGATATGCTGTTTAAGACTCAGGGAAATGCGAAAAGTGCGCACTTTTTTCCATTTCTGCATGAATATGGCATAGCATCAAGTGCCCAAGCATTCATGTATTGTAAAATACATTCCGTTTCATAGTTATATCCTCATGATGGCGATATGCTGTTACAAACCTGGGGAAATGCAAAAAAGTGCGCACTTTGTTTCCCATTTCTGGGTAAATATACAATTGGGACCGCGAGGCCGCTCAAAGGAGCTTCCAGTATTCTATATGATCTATATTACCCACATAGACTCAGGGTCAAGTGACGTTAATCAGAATTTATGTCCGCTCCGAAAGGAGGCGTGCCCGGATATGACCGCAGAAATATCAACATATACAAGGTGAGTTGTTCCGGAATTTTACATAGCATATCAAATGAATTCATGATCCGCCCGGCTCCGTTCCTAGAAGCCTCGTGGGCGACGGCTTGGGGCGCAGGTGGGACCTGGCAAGTTCTCGACCTCGATCAAGGGCGATCTAAGCCGTTGTAGACGAATCCTATTCTGTGACTGAACCCAGTTGTTCATTTCCTTTTACCAGAACCATCATCAATGCAACGCCGATCACGCAACCGTGGGGCTTTCAAGCGAGTTTCGCCGAGGCGCGGTGGAAGAGATAGGAGAAGACGCTGTCTGCATACATGTGAGGCGTCTTGTAATGGCAAAAAGTACCGGGATGGTCAGAGCAGTTCACTCCGTACCCATATGGGGCTGGGTCATTTGCATCCAGAATGTCATAATAAATGCCCAAAATGGAAGCCGGAATTCGGCTTTGATATTCCTCACCAGGATGATGTGCAAACGGGGTTTCCGGTCCAGGAGGATAGCCAAACGGAGTTTCCGGTCCAGGAGGATAGCCAAACGGAGTTTCCGGTCCAGACAGATTTGGTGGACCACGATAATAGCCACACAGATTCGCCAGACAGGGATAGTGGTCAAGTAGAGGAGCTTGATATTATTCACCAGGATGATGCGCAAACGGAGCTTCCGGTCCAGGAGGATAGCCAAATAGATTTGGTGGACCATGGTGATAGCCGCACAGATTCGCCAGACGAGGATAGTGATGAAGTAGAGGTGCTTGACCAACTGACATCTCTTCTAACCCTGGTGCCCCAATGGCCTGTCCACCGCTCTCAGAAAGTCAACCTATTATGGGTTCTCGAACCCACGTGCCGCACTAATAAAAAGAAGGAGGCAAAGGAGCATGTGCAATGGTATGCAATCGAAGTAGAAGATTACACGAAGCCATTCACAAAGGCATCTGCCGGGCCGGATGGAATATTGTATCAATACTGGTTCCCTAGCAAGAGTAGTAATGACAAGACATATATCTCAGATTGGGTGGGCCTCCTATTACCCCATAGAGCATACAACTAATAAACTCCAGCTAAATATGTTCAGAGTGCTCCCTGAGGCATGGTTCAACAAGAAAATCATGCCTTTTGCAGAGTTCAAGAGGACTGTCATGCGCGGCCAACATGATAAATTGATGAGATATGATGTTGTAGTGCCGCCATACATTGCTGTAGACCTGTGGTAGGTGCTTCATCATCTCCCAGGTTTATCTAACATTGTTTTGATAGGGGACCGGTGTATGAGTTCAAAGGAAATGAGGAAGTCACACGTTACCTTCAAAATCTCCAAGATTTTGAAAGAAAAAGAGTCCCTTTCTGGCCAACAATTCAAGAAACAATACTTCATGGCGATAAGTTTGCTCAGACTCAACGACTCGATGCCATTGCCAGTGTTATTACCAAAACCCCCCGTCCAGTCACCGAGGAGCTTGGAATGGAGATCCCTTATGGTGATGCTAAGGTGCTCAAAAGGTCTTTCAGCGACGGCTGCCAGCACGTGATTTTCTTACAGCCGATAAAGAAAGGGGAAAAACTGGTGCTAGATGAGAAACCGGAGGCAAAGTACCTAATCCAGGGCCAAATTCAAACCCTCCAAGACTGGGGTGAGTTACGGGTTGCCGTACTACAGAGTACATCTGTAGCCTGGATGGTATATACCAAGCGGGCATCACAGCACAACTGGTCGGACTTTCCACTGACAAGCCCTAAGAGAATTGTGGGAATAAAAATCGAGTAATTGTTTCATTCTATCCAAAGAGCATTTCTAATCATTACTATCAGAGAACTCGAGGAACCTTGGGCTAATGACTATCAGATCCTCCCGCACGAAAAGCAAGCCAATCTTGACGCAATTACGGGATTTGTTATCAGTACACTCAATGGACTAATTGAGGAAGAGACTAGCCTTCTCGGCTCAACCAGTCTCAGCACATTTGCAAGACTTGACATCGGAATAATGCCGGATGAGGATGGCAAGGCGCAATTCTTTGTAAATGAGCTTGAGCGGCTGCCATCTGTAGTGCTGTGGAGAGGTGATGAGCGTGTACTTCCAGTCGCACGAGTCTTCGAAGAATCTTTGTATGAATACGGGGTCACCAGGTCGAAGGAACGAGCACGTTCATCGAGTCCTGAGTTGTAGGTACAAATTCTATAGAAATTGTTTCCTTCTGACCTGAAACACCACACCAATCTATGATGTTCTTCTCTCTTAAAAATTGGAATGCTCCCTCGGAAAGTAGGGGTATCTGCAGCGATGATCAATGTTATCTTTACAATTTACAATTATATTGAGTAGATACTTATGTAAGGGCATGCAATTATTAGTGTCTGTGGATGCAAAAGTGGAGAACAGTGCGCACTTTTTTCATTTCCCGGGGTCGTGAATAGCATATTGCTATGGTGAGAATAGAACTATGAAATATAATGTATGTCACAATATGTGGGTACTTAGGGACTTGATTGCATGTTACATTCACGCAGAGATGGGAAAAAGTGCGCACTTTTCCCATTTCACGGGTTCTTGAGCATCGCATCGCCATTGCGAGGATAGAACTATGAATTAGAATCTATTTCACGGTATATGCGTGCTTAGGTACTTGATTGCATGTCGCATTCATTCAGAAATGGGAAAAAGTGCGCACTTTTTCCCATTTCACGGGTTCTTGAGCATCACATCGCCATGGCGAGGATGGAACTATGAAGTAGAATCTATTTCACAATATATGGAAACTTAGATACTTGATTGCATGTCGCATCCACGCAGAAATGGGAAAAAGTGCGCACTTTTTCCCTTTTTACCGGGTTTTGAGCAGCACATCGCCAAAGTGAGGATGGAACTATGGAATAGAATGTATTTAACGATATATAAGTATTTAGGTACTTGATTGTATGTCACATTCACGCAGAAATGGGAAAAAGTGCGCACTTTTTCCCATTTCACCGGGTTTTGAGTAGCACATCGCCATGGCGAGGATGGAACTATGAAATGGAATACATTCCACAATATTTGGGGACTTATATACTTGATTGTATCTCACATTCATGCAGAAATGGGAAAAGGTGTGCACTTTTTGGCATTTCACGGGGTCTTGGGCAGCACATCGCCATGGCGAGGGTAGAACTATGAAATAGAATGTATTTAACAATATATGGGTACTCAAGTACTTAATTGCATGTCACATTCACACAGAAATGGGACAAAGTGCGCACCTTTTCCCATTTCACCGGGTCTTGAGCAGCATATCACCATGGCGAGGATATAACTATGAAGTAGAATGTATTTAACAATATCTAGGTACTTAGGTCCTTGATTACATGTCACACTCACGCAGAAATGGGACAAAGTGCGCACTTTTCGGCATTTCACCGGGTCTTGAGCAGTATATCGCCATGGAGAGGATGGAACTATGAAATAGAATGTATTTCATAATATATGGGTACTTAGGTACTTGATTGTGTGTCGCATTCATGCAGCAATGGGAAAAAGTGCGCACTGTTTCCCATTTCACGGGGTCTTGAGCGGCACATCGCCATGGCGAGGATGGAACTATGAAATATAATGTATTCAACAATATTTGGATACTTAGATACTTGATTGTATGTCGCATTCATGCAGAAATGGGAAAAAGTGCGCACTTTTTTTGCATTTCACCGGGTCTTGAGCACCCTATCGCCATAGCGAGGATAGAACCATGAGATAGAATGTATTTAACAATATTTGGGTACCTAGGGACTTGATTGTATGTCACATTCACGCAGAAATGGGAAAAAGTGCGCACTTTTTCCCATTTCACCGGGTTTTGAGCAGCACATCGCCATGGCGAGGATGGAACTATGAAATAAAATGTATTTAACAATATATGGGTACTTAAGTACTTAATTGCATGTCACATTCACACAGAAATGGGAAAAAGTGCGCACTTTTCGCATTTCACAGGTTCTTGAGCATCACATCGCCATGGCAAGGATGGAACTATGAAATGGAATCTATTCAATAATATGTGGTTACTTAAGGACTTGATTGTATGTTGCCTTCACGCGCACTTTTTCCCATTTCACCGGGTCTTGAGCAGTATATCGCCGTGAAGAGTATGTAACTATAAGGTAGGATGTATTTCACAATATCTAGGTGCTTAGGGACTTGAGTGCATGTTACATTCACGCAGAGATGGGAAAAAGTGCACACCTTTCGCATTTCACAGGCTCTTGAGCATCACATCGCCATTGAGAGGATGGAACTATGAAGTAGAATCTATTCCACAATATATGGGTACTTAGGTACTTGATTTCATGTCGCATTCACGCAGAAATGGGAAAAAGTGCGCACTTTTTCCCATTTCACCGGGTCTTGACCAGTATATCGCCATGGTGAGGATGGGACTATGAATTAAAATGTATTTCACAATATATTGGTACTTAATTACTTGATCGTATGTCGCATTCACGCAGAAATGGGAAAAAAGTGCGCACTTTTTGGCATTTCCCCTGTATTTTACGTCTCAGATGGCATGTCTATGAATATGGTCGCAATATTCATGACATATACACCAACTGCATGAACTAAATGCACATGAACTAGCGGGATAGAGCTTCTTCAATGTCATTCATGGCAGCAATTATTCCAGCCGGTCATCTTCCCAAGAATCTTGCTCAATGGCTTCAAGGTAGCGCTTGATTGGAGATGAGGATGCTGAACGACCGGGAGAAAATGCACTGGGTGTTAAAGGTTGACTGGTGGACGGATGTGCAGATCGAGGGGTTGAGAGAGGGGTAGAATGAGTCCTGTCAGAGATTAGTATGGAGATAGACCTACATATGAGTATCATACCGCAATCTTGGTGAGGGATGAGCTTCATTCATCGGATGTCGAACCTTTCGGCCAGGCCCTTTTGGACCAGCAATCCTGCCATGGCCATCGTGAAATGGATGATCATGCGAGGCCTGAATAGCACTAATCTTGGCATCATACATTTCTTTGTTCTTCCTGTACTGGTCCTGCCATGATCTCCATGGGTGCGCGTTTCCCCATTGAAATTTTGGGTTAGCCACCTTTAAGAGCAGTTAAATAATGTGGTGGGATGCATGAAAAATCAGATGAACCAGTTTCTTGTACAGAGCTTCACCACTTCGATGAGATCCAACTTGAACGGCTAGGTAGTGTGCGAGTAAGTCTCGTTCTTCATCTGTGAATGGTGTTGAAGTCCTGGTGGCAACAAGAGTGTGAAAAAATGCGTGAAATATTCCCCTTACTTACATGCCTGGACGGCGCCTGGACCGTGGGCGACTCGGTGCTACATCGAAGGAGACTCGCTTTTCCCTGATGCAGCGCTCAACCCATTCTATGAGGACAACACGTCGATGTGGGTTATCTTTGTCATCCTTAACACGTCTTTCATAGTTTTCCTCCGCGCTGATTACGATCTGTGCGGCCTTCTTGCTTAAAACGAGTTCCCCATTGTAGAACTGCCAGTAGATGAGCAGAGTAATAAGGGAGGATAGCCACGCACCTCGATGTCATCTTCTACCGAAGATCGTTGTTCATTACTCAAAGCTCCGTCAATCCAGAACGCCCATTTCATTTCCCGCGAATTTCGAACGAATATGAGCTTCATTGTAATGTCATCAATAATATCTCTAAATCCAGATTCAGGAAGAGGATCCATATTAAGGAGTTCATGTGCAAATCTGCTATGAACTATAGGAACTTGTTGACCTGCGGCTTTGCAATCCTTGAATCGTTCTGATGGAACTGGTATAAGTTGAGGTTCCCAGAGAATGAATGAGGTCATATAATCAGTAGGTCCATTCTTTTCCTCAAATTGCCTCCACGAAACGGCCAAGTGACCCTGTGTCTGCTACTTGTCAATGCATGCCCCGCACCTCATGGATCACATCACCTCTATAAATTCAACGAGTTTCTCAGCTTCCTTTGGTGGAATAGTATCGCTTATGATGAATCGATAGATGGGATTGGCCATGTCGGAATCGATGTGATCAGGACGAAGAAAGGAGGGGCATGACCTCACCCTGGCCATCTGTCACTCCACTGCCCCTCAATCAGAACATTTTCAGCCCTGCATCTCCAAAGGCCGCGGGCAGTGTTTCGGCCAGGCACCAATTAAGCCGAGGGCTGAGCGAGATCACCGGCCTCGCCACGTGGCATGTTGCAGCTGATCCATAGCTCCATAAATTAACAGAACATTTCTAATCTAATCTTTAGTCAAAAACAGTTGCTGATGCCTCCGATCAGAGTCGCGCTCCGTCAATCTGTGAGGCACCAATCAATTACCATAGAGTGAGCTTCGGGTGGCACCGGTCTCAGTGACTGCCTCATGGCCGCCGGTGATTACTCAGGATGCCATCCATTTCCCGAAGGCAGTGTAGGTTAGGCTGCTTATGGAGACGATGTGGTCCAGTGGAGCTAATTCAGGTTCATTTCAGCCTCTACCTCACTAATGCCCAGTGCTTTTGTCTCCATCTTGAGTCAGTTCTCGACGGACAAAGCTACCAAAAATTCTGAAGTACTACAAAATATTCTGCACAATGGAAACCGAGAGCTTCCCCACCTGCCACGACGGCGTGACACTCGCCTAAAATCCGGGTGGCTCTTTGTCCTGCCATGTGGAACTCCCCTTGATTTCAACTTTTCCCCTGAGGTTCGATCAGACAGACGGAAATTCTGGACAAATTTCATTGAAGTAAGTGATAGCTCCTTCTCCATACTGCCTGTTGCTCTCTTATATCAATTGTAGAAGCTTGGTGGACGTATCATTAATCATGCTGGGGGCAAAATAAAGAAGGCATGCTGCACCATAGTGCCTGATAGTCGTTTATGGACTCCATCTGTTTTGACAATGGACCTCATTCAAAAGGAAACAGATACCTGCTCTGTGGTTTTTGAAGAGTGGATAGAGCTATGTGCCCAACGATGGTCACTTTTGCCTCCTTCCTATACCCGTATGCTTCTTTTTGCAGAATATGTTCGGATCTCCAATGCATCAAGTAATTATCTCAATAAAATCAAATCATCCGCTCAGCTTCCCTGTGAGACAAGCATTCCAGAGGACACTACAATTGATCTCCTTCATACAAGAAGCTGGTCATTGGACCCCTCTCACTTGTTCTCCCTGAAGCTACCTACCCCGACCAATGAATTTAGGCATCGAACCCAAGGAATAGAAACATCTATTTCTTCTACACTACTCGCCACATTAACATTGGGCTCACCATTTCGAACCTTCAATCAAAGACAATGGACCAACTATCTGTTTATGGAGCGCAATATCATTAAAGGAACACAACCCTTATTTCGCAAGGCATTGGGCTATTGGCCATGCCATCCACTGGAGGAATTGAATCGCCGTGGACTTCGAAAAATGATCTGCCCAGGAGAGAATATACATGAACGTCGAATGCATTGGATTGAGAGTCGAACAATGGTGATAAATACCCAGTGTCAGTGCTTGTTACTCTTCCTCACAGTATCATACTTACATTATAAATAGTACATGTTGACAGCACAATTCCTGATATAGCTGAGAGAGATAATCTGCATCCTGGCGAGCTAAATTTGCACGTCAGTAGGGAATTTGAGCACGGCTTTCGTCAGTCAATACATGCAGACGAAACTCTCCTTGCTGAGGATCAAGAGGAAGAGGAAGCAAGGCAGCCTTTGGATGATGCAGATGAGCATATGGATGGTGGACTTGAGGATCCTATAAATGGAGGTGACAATAATGCTCAGGAGCCAGGACATGGGCACAACGGGCCACTTACTGAAGAGCAGGAACGAGAAGCATTGGGATTGGCAGAGCAAGCAGCAGCTCAAGCACAGGAAGATGGTGTCCGCAGCGCATCTGAGGATATTGACAACGAACTTCGAGAATCTGTTGGTGCAGACAATGAGGAACCTGAGCCGGATATCTCTATCCATCAGGAACGGGTCAGCCTCTCAACATACGTCAAGCATTACGAAAGGAAGCTCATTAGAGACACCTTACCAGAAAGACTTCGGGGAGTGGCAGCAGAGATCTTGAGTGGATATACCAATTCGACAAAGTCAACACAGTTCCACATTAATTCCTTCAAAAAAGACTCTATTGGACCCCAGGACTGTCGATATACTGTTGATGTTGACTCAATCATGGCATCCTTCCAACCAACCGACCCCTTTCCCTTTCTCCAAACGGCCAATGTGCAACTGTACCCAATCGGTCGTTTTGATCGAAGGATTGTGGGCACTAGCAAGTTTACTCTGTGTCCCTCAGATGAGGAGGGTGTCAATAACCTCTCTTGGGATGACCGGGTATGATCACCCTTCTCATGATTGCAAACATACTGACATTTATCACAAGTATCCTGTCCATCACTACGCCAATACTCCCTTTCTTCTCATAGACGACAAGATAGCAGTGCATGCCGTGTTTCCACGTCTCCGCGACACATCACCTGGCCGCAAAACTGGCGCTATTGAGCTCCAATATGTCCAAGCATTCTATGATAAAGTAGTACGCCCCAGTGGTGAGGCAATATTTGGGCAAGATGTCAACCTCCATTGGCCACTCACCTTTGCCCATCATGCATGGCGTGATCGGGTCAATGGACGGATGATTCACTCCCTCTGTTCACTTAGGACCCAGGAAATCGTTGATTCACGACCTATCATGGAGGCCTTCTTGCGGAAAATTGATGAAACAATCCAGGACTCTGATCATCCCAATGTCCAGGCACTGACTGGCATCCGCTTCTATATCCAAGTTCAAAATATTAAACTCAGGACGAGACTCAATTTTATGCCTAGAGAGGGTGCAGATCCAGCACAAGTACTCACTGATGCCATCGACGATGCGATTGAACGGGCCTTTGTGCAGTGGATTGACGAGAAGCCTGCTGATACCCATGTCGACCTTGCATTGGAGATTACGTCGAAGGACCCAAACTATGATCTGTTTCCAATGATTCAAAGTCACCCATTTTACCTTAGGCATTACCAGGGGATTGGGCTCACTGCAGCAAAGAAAATAACACTCATGAAAGGGAGACAAAGTGAACAGACAAAGTACAAATGCCATCGAATGAGTGGTGTTTCCAATTTAGCAGGGATGCACTATCGTGTCAAGACGGAGGTGGAGCCCTTATGTCGGGAGCTTAAGGTATATGGTACAGCGAAGGGCTATTTCTACAGCAGTCAGAGTGAAAACAAGATTCAAGGACCTGGCAAAATTTCCTTCTTGACGTCCAACGCCAGTATTCACACATGGATGGAAAAGGCAGACAACACCCTGCTTGAAGCATCACAAGAAGGTCAAAATGCCATTCGAATCGAGTGGACCTTTCCTTTGGAACGTGCCAGAACTGCTATAATCCTTCCCAGCCGTCAAATATACCGTAGAATCGCAAAGGTTGACCGTGGACTTATTCAGTAAGCCAGAGTACTCCTCAGCATACACTGGACTGACATTATTGATTATAGCAAGTACCAACGGCTCAAAATCAAGGCGATTGAAATTATGCACAAATATATGACGACTACGCCGGCCTTTAGAGTTGCCAGAGAACTTCCTGGTCCTCTCAGTCTGGTAGCAGTATTACATTGGTATATAAAAGCCCTATTCTCTCGTGTGAGCCATCTCAACTCGGACGACCGGCAATTCTTTCAAGCCATTGTTGGAGAGAAAGGTGCCCGCAATCCCTATCGAACAGGCCAGATTGTCGTTACCATGGCTCGTCTTTGGTGTCCTGACAGCCGTTGCCCTGCCATTTATGAGTCGACAAGCTTCTCACTTGCATCCCTTTTGCGCTACTTCAAACTCAGCAAAGCACAAGAGCTATCCAATCTCATTTCAGGTCGAGCGAAAAACTATCAGGCTGTAGCTGCAAGGCTTCCAAATCCTGATATACAGTACCTATCCCAGGATATAGACCTCCGATCAGAGGACATAGAGCCACAACTCAAACGCTTTGCACCTCCAAATGTCAATGATTGGGCACTCTCCAACAGTAGTGAAGATCCACTGTATAATCTCACCTTGGATGAGGTGGTGGAGGCCATATTTGTTCTAATGACGAGGAATATTTGGTACCGAATGCCTTCACAAAGGCAGGGAGGGAAGGACGTGGCAAATGTAGCAGTTGGCATCAATATTGAAGATGTCAGGCGCACATGGGGTGTTAGGGAGTTTCGTCTTACCTATGGTGCATTGTCAAGAACGTTTCGTTCAGTGTCACCTGTGCCAATGGCAAAACGGCAGGAGGTGTGGACCAAGAGTTTCACTATCCTCTTTGGCTCACTACAACCAGACTGGACAGCAGATGCAGGAAAGAATCTACAGAAACTGGTATATTTTCAACGATGGAGCCACCTGATGGGTAGTGGTAATCTGCGTGCCCAAACAAAGATCTTCTCACTGATGAATGGGAAATTCAATTCATTACTCTGTTTTCCACAACTGAAGAGCAATGGTGACTGGCATACGAAGAAGGATGGTCGAGGTGTACATGAACCCATTCTCATTCCCCACCCGGCTGGTGCAGAATTACTGACAGAGTCGATGCGAAGAGAAGCAGGATATATCACAAACATTCTAGATTGATTGTATCTTGTCCCATTCCTCATCCGAGAATATATTCTTCATTCGCCTTGTGCCTCTCCGATTGGAGGATTCCCATCATCACCTGAATAATTATTACCTAGAATCTCCTCAGAATATTGTCTGATATGAATTAAATAACCGCAGTCCTGAACATACCATCCTCGCTCTGTAAGTGCTGTACTATTCACTCATAGCAGACTCCTCCTCGTCACTCGATTCCTCCTCATCACCATCTGACTCCTGAACATACTCACTTGGCGTTAAAGTAGATTCAGTGTCAATATCTGAAATGAAATAACTGGTGAGACTTGGCCACAAAGCTTGGTAGAAGAACTTACCCATTGGAACTGGCGCAGTGGATGTAATCCTAGCCCGCTTCCTGGCTGGACCTCCATCATCGTCAGAGATAGATTTTGGCCGTTTCTGGTTGCGATGATTAGACTGATCTGGTGGCAGATATTCATTGCGTTGTAATGTAGATGCCTCTGGCATAGACATCGTCTTCTTATGCCGAATTGGGGTCGAACCATGAGTCTCATAAGTACCTGGAAGGAGTTAGTAACCATACCACAACAAAGGACAAGACATACGCTGGCTCTTGACCGATTGCACCAGTTGCATGAAAGGACCATTATAGGTCTGTTCATTCAGAGCATCTACGTCTTCTCCTTCTTTGGCAACATATGGTGTCAGCTCCTTTCTCATCTTTAGCCGAATCTGTGTCATTTGGCTCTGCTCAAAGTTAAGCTCCATACCAAGAGCCAAATGACGCATATACTGTGTAACAAACATGCCACAGTCAATTCCATTTGACTGCCTTGGGAATCCGATCATCCTATAGTTCCATGAGGGTGGCTCAGGGAAGTTGTCATAACGCTTGTGTAGGCGGAGGAAGAGCTGACGCAATTTTTTCATCATAATTTTAACCATATCCTTGTCAGGATTCGGAAAAGAGTCGTAACAGCACAGATCGTGAGAGGCAAAGTCAGCTGAGAAGCAGATCCAGTGGGAGTTGTAAACAAATGTTGGAAGGAAAAAAATCCCCTGGAGCTCAATGAGACGTCGCATTGCCTATGGGTACTTAGCTTTGATCATGACAAAACAGGGAGCCTACCTGTCGAAATAACGGTCGCCCAGCCATGAACTTGTACCCTTTTGACTTGCAAAGCTCCTGATCATACCACATGCCTGATAGAAAGTGCCGTGGGTGAGTCTTGATCTCTGGGTCCTTGCTCTCCTCACGGATGACAAAAGGGTAGGCATAGATAACACCCCCATCCACCCATTCGCCATCCTTGAGAGTGGCGTAGTGCTCCCTTGAAAGTATTGGCAATTCTAAGGTGAGTTTATCGACCTCTTCAACCTGAAATGGAGGGTTGACACGTGGCACAGGTGGAGGAGGGACTGGTGGATACGAAGACGGCGGAAGCTAGAGGGGCCATTGAATATGTATATGGAAGGAAAAAGAATGCTTACCATATCTTTCCATTTCGGGACTTTATTAGGCCTCCTCTTTGCATTCATGACGCCGCTGTATGCTGCTTTTTTCGCGGAGGTAAACTTTTCAGGTGGGGTAGACATCGCGGATCTTGAGAAATAGCTCTTGGATTATAGGGAGATACCAGAGAAGATTTTATGAATTTTGGGAGGGAGCAGGTGACGGACCATGCCGATCGGCACACCACATAGTGCCGAAGCACCGGCAGTGAGCCAATGTCACTTTACTTACTGGATGATATTCTGAGGGATTCTAGGTAAATCCAGATGATGGCCAGTCGATCAGCGATGGCAGGCGATCCCTCTCCGATCGGAGAGGGAGGTCACTTCATTTGTGGACACCACCAGGCTCCCGGCAGCAGTCATGGGTTCCATTTTAGAAACATAGTTTGTAATTTATTTCTAGTTGTCACATATTGAGAACACTTCATCTGCAGAGACCTCCGGGCTCTGGGCTCCGGGCGGTGGTCATAGGTTCCAGTTTAGAAATGTAGGTTGTAATCAATCTCTAGTTGTCAACATTCATTTCCTTTGAATTCACTCACCTCGTACTATGTTTGCAGAATACAGCCATCGTACAATATGACTCAAGCCTCAATCACGCTGGTGATTATTGGTATGAAGAATTCTTCAGATTTCTAACTAAACTAAGTAAGACTACAAATGCCCACAGAGCCTGAGATAATCATTCCATTATCAGAGTAAGATCGTGTGACAATGCCATGAACCAGATGATGGTTGAAGAGAGGAGGTAATGAATAAATAAGAGCAGAGGATGCAAGAACATGAGATCCGAAGATAACTCGATGGTGATGGCACAGTCGAATGAATAGTAATGACAGCACTGGATAAAGATAAATAAAATCCAAGAAGGCACGTCAGTGATACCGTTGCACAATGTCTATAGTCGTGGGCTGAACTGAGGAGATGCGTTTTCAAAACGATGGAAAGTTGGGCATAGAGAGCGGGTATAGAATAGTTATGGTCAAATTGTGTCCACGATGTGAAAGTGTGGTCAGCACGGTTCAGTTTGTTGTTCATACACGGCGCCCAGAGCCCAGTGGTCTCCGTGGATGGAACTTTTTGCATGTATCACTGCTGTCATTTTCAGAAAGCTTCATCCAAAGACTCGACCGGGCTCCGGGCGGTCGACCAACTGTGGGCTCCGGGCACAGACTAAGATCCCCAAATTGTCCATAAATGATATATTTAAATTTATCGTTTATTAATGATGCCATGGATCCGATGCTGCGCGGTGGTAAACAGCAACAACTTGACCTAACCCTTCAAACATGATGCCGATGAGCTTACTATGGGATGTGACGGTGAGTTCGGGACCGGATCTGGACGTGAAAGTACATGAATATGTCAATCCAAGCGCAAATTGACACGCACCTAGCGACCAATCGCTACCATCGCCTGGCTCATTGCCTTTATCGTTCTCTTCAGGCCAGACGAGTGCCTCACCCTTCATTGATACAACCCACGACATCTTTTATGGTTACGAGGATCTATCAAAGATGTCCGGCCGCTTTATTGGCGCTCTATTCTCGTGTCCAAGTGTGCCAATGTTTGCGAATACGGGTATGGCTGGAGCGGTGACATCGTGCCCCCTACTAGCGCACCTCATCCCCACGTGATCCACAGGACCAGATTACCTGAGGTCGTCGTCTTCACAGCGCTTTTCTTGCTCGCGCACCTGAAAGAGCGCTTCCCTGCCGCCAGGGGCTCGATCGGCCACCGTCTATTCATTTCAGCATTCATGGCCGCCTCCAAGGTGGTCTGCGACGACACTTACTTGAACAAATCATGGTGCATTACCTCTACATGCTCAAAGAGGTCAACCAGATGGAGCGTGAGATGTGTTCATATCTCGAGTGGACCCTCCATGTGGAGGCTGCAGAGTTGGAGGCCTTCTCACAGCACGTGAGGAAGGAGTATGGTAAGGATTGCCCAGCTGTGCCCCCACAGTGGGTAGCGAGTGTCGGTAGTGGCTTCAGCTGCAGCGACTGCAGCCGCGGCCACTACTGCTGTGGTATCCGCGACATCGCTTGTCTCGACAGTCGAGGCTTCTCGCTTGCAGGTTGTGGCAGCGTCATCGCTTCCATCGCCCGGCTCGTCGCCGTCTTCCTCGTCCTCTGGCGACTCCTCTCCCGACTCTCCCGACGAATGTCTCACCCCCTCTTCGACCGAGGATCCTACACAACAACCCACCATCGCCCATGGCTCAGGCCATATGCACCCTCACACACACGACGCGACCCTTAAGGCAAAGCCGATATCTTCGATAATGAATGAACACGAGCATTCACATTCCCTTCGACTGCGCTGTGACATGGTCGACTCGACGCTCCTCAACACCGGATACCGACCACGGGTTAATCATATGAGCCTTCATCTTCCATACCCTCTCCGCAACCTCCCATGCACGATAGATGGCCCTACTTCATCTTAACACACGTATCATCTTGTATTACCTCATCATCATCAATGCGATACCCCACATCCGACCACGCCACCGACTCCGCCGCGAACCTATCTACCTGGTAGACTATCACTCTTGAGTTATTTTCAGATCTCAAGTTCTTATATCCTCTGCTCTCATTCATTACCTCATTCATCAACTGTCATCTGGTTCAATGGAATGATCATCTTGGGGCCTCTGGGTGTCTGTAGTCTTACCTAATTCCAAGCTAGATTTCTAAAGTGGAACTCACGACCACCGCCCAGAGCCCAGAGCCCAGAGCCCAGTGGTGTCCACGGATGAAGTGTTCTCGTTATTTTTTAGCGTTGTGGTTGTGGATGTAGACTAGACTGAATGGCGTCTGCGACCAGATCTGAATGGGTCGGCAACATGGTCGCGGATGTATTCAGTTCTGGTCGCGGTCACATTCAGTTCTGGTCACGGACGCAGAATGAATGGCGTCCATAAGCGAACTGAATGGTGTCCGCGACCGTGTCTAAATGGGACCGCGACCACGAAACTGAATGGATAAATCCATTCAGATCTAGTCGCGGTCCCATTCAGTCCCGGTCGCGGACACCATTCAGTTCGCTTATG
>Ga0182024_10013918_pt1 | contig 15617 bp, 13 predicted proteins | sample P32metaG_FD_120480 | JGI IMG/M metagenome (GOLD analysis project Ga0182024, IMG submission 120480) | Permafrost microbial communities from Stordalen Mire, Sweden - P3-2 metaG (Illumina Assembly) | ecosystem: Environmental > Terrestrial > Soil > Wetlands > Permafrost | place: Sweden: Stordalen... | reverse complement strand
TCGGCGCGCCGCGATGCTGCCAGTTCATTCACCTTCACAATCAATTTTCGTTCGCCGTCCATTACTCCCTTACTCAGAGAATAGGTTGATGAATACTCCCCATAATCGCGCGTCATCTTTACCCCGATCGGCGTGCGCACGGTGTAATTGGATGGGAATTGCAAATGGACGCGATATTCCGTTTCACCCTCGGGCCCAATATCGAGGGAAGAATTTTTGCCGTCCGTGCCTTGAGAGTCCGTACGCGCTGCGGGCATTCCAAGCGGCGGAATCGGCCGGAAAATTACGCCCGCCGAAGGAACCACGAAATAGCGATCCTGATGCAGATGGTAAGTGAGATGAAAGGGCTTGCTCGTGTCTTCTATGGAATCAAGATGAATTGCGTCCACGACGCCCGGCACGCCCCAGCTTTGCGAGAGGGCTTTTACGTAATCCTTCCACTGGGAAGATGAGACTTGCCGAAAATTTCTTCGCATCGGCCAGTCGCGATCGCCTTGCGCGGTGACATCGACGGTGGCATCGAGCGCGCCATATTCGCTGAACTTTCCGTCAAGATTGAAGTGGAGAAAAGTCTTGACCGGCGAATCAGCAGGCGTTCGCTGCAATCCGCCATCGCTGTCGTCGGATGCAAGCACGGCTTGCTTATTTCGGAGCTGATAGAGAATCAGTCCGAAAGGGGTGACTTCGGGCGTCGTGTCTAACCACGTCAGTCCTGCTCCCAGACGCACGGCGGTGATCACGTGATCGAACTGGGCCGGCGACGGAACGTCAGGATCGAGCTTGCGCGAACTGTCGATCAATACCGGGTAGCTTTGAATTCCTTCGACCTTTAACAGGGCGGCGAATAGCGTGTGCTTATCTTTGCAATCGCCGTAACCGTTTTGCATAACTTCAGACGCGGGATGCGGTTGATAGCGTCCGACGCCGAGGGAAATACTCACGTAACGAATATTTCTCGCCACGAAATCGTAGAGGCGCTGCGCTTTTTCCGTGGGAGAGTCCGCGCCCTTTGTGAGCTCAGCAGCTTTTCTGCGGACGCTGTCGTCGACCAGCATGCGCTCGCCTTGCAGCTTGGCATACCATTGCGCCACCTGCTTCCAGTCTGTGAAGGTCGTTATTTGAATGTCGGGATGACTCTCGACCTCGTCTTCGTTTGCCTGATCACTATTTGTCTGATCGTTATTTGTCTGATCGCTCTCCGGCTCGGCATTCTTCTCAACCCATGAGTAAATGCGGCGATCTCCAATTTCCTGAATTTCAGGTTTTCTATTCGGCGCCTTGAGCTTCAGTTCGCGAGACTTCGGAACGTTAATCTCGAGCCGATCTTCATTAACCAACACACCCTTAGGAAATGTGTACTCATACCAGAAGTTTCCTGAGGCGAGCGGCGTTGTGACCCGGGTCACCGTGCGATATTCGAGCGTGTCTCCGGGCTGCAGAGCGGCGACCGAAATGTGGCGTTGGCGGTAGTCGCTATACATGGGAGCCTCGCGCAGGATGTCTGGCGCAAAATCCTGCGCGGTTGACTCGGGTGTCGCCATTACTTGTCCATCGGGCTTGCGAACGCGCACATATGCGACTTCAAGTTTCTCCGTGGCCGACGAATATCCGAAAACCAGTTGACCGAATTCTTCTACGCCCGCCTGGCTCTGAATGCGAACTACGGCTTCGGTCTCGCTCACTTCTGTTCCGTCGTTTTCAAAGCGAATGCGATTTAAAATTCGTTCGATCACCGCAGCCTCTTCAGCTTTTTGCGGTGATGAAGTCGGGGACAAGGGCGGTTCGTGAGGCGGAGCCTGCGCCAGAGAGCGTGTTGTTATCGAGAAAAAGGCACCCGACATTGAGCAGGCGCATAAAAGCCAGGGTAAGGCCCGGGGCAAACGAAAAGGCATCTTGCAGTTCTTTTACGCCGAGGCCAGCGTAAAATCAAACCAGCGAAATGATCTTCATCCGTTCCATGCTACCGGCTGCGATGCTTATCTGTTTCTGCAGTCTGCTGGCGGCGCAAACGCCTCCGCTTTCGGTAGTGGACGAACCTATGCCTGCCCTTGAGGCCGGAATAGAGTTCCATATTCTTCTACATGCCACGGGCGGAGCTCCGCCTTATGTGTGGAGCGTGGCTAGCGGCGACCTCCCCGACGGCGTAACGCTGAGCCCGGAAGGCCTTTTGGCAGGGCGCCCGACAAAGACCGGGACATTTTCATTGACATTAAAGGGCGAAGATTCCGGCCATCCGGCTCACACGATCAATAAAGAAATTCAGATCGCGGTCGCGTCGTCACTTTTGCTGGAATGGCTTCAACCACCAAAGGTTCGTGATAACCGGATTGACGGCTCCATCCAGGTTTCAAACGGTTCCAAAGAAACTTTCGACCTGACAATAATTATTGTTGCCGTGGCTGAGAACGGGCGGGCGACTGCAATCGGCTATGAGCATTTTCCGCTTAAAGCGGGCACAACCAATATGCAAATTCCGTTTGGCAACACTCTTCCACATGGCGCATATATGGTCCGCGCCGACGCGATCGCAGAGATCCCAAGGCGAAACGCGATTCTGCGCCAGGGACTGGAAACTCCAAAACCGTTGCAGGTCACGGAGGGCCCGTAATGTACCGGCTCGATCATGTATCACTCGACCGAGCGTGTCTCAACCATGGTTGTTCGCGCTCGATTTCTTGCTTTTTCGCGGTGATTCCGCTAAATTTTCCCTTCCCATAATTTGACGGAAATTCACCTCATAAATATCCGGTTGAGGCGCGGGCAGCCCCAAACCTGCCTTTAGGAGTTTGCATGAAGCTTGGCTATATAGGACTTGCATTGGGAACGCTAGTGGCTGCAGGAGCGCTATTGACCCTGCCGAGTTGCGGCCACGATCAGAAGCTAGTAGGCATCACGGTTCAGCCGTCCGGTTTTACTTTTCTGACCCAGGCCGGAACGGAACAATTCACCGCCACTGGAACCTATATCCATCCCCCAGCCACGAAGGACATTACCAATCAAGTCACGTGGACGGTTGATGACAACATAGTCAACATCAACGCCGGCTTAGTTTCCCCCAGTCCAACACTCGGGTGCGGCGGAGGGACAATTTCCGCAAGTTTTGGCGGACAGACTGCTTATGCGACCGTGACGGTGGACGATCCTGCCGACTCACTCTGCCCTGGTGGAGGCACGCTTGCCACATTGTCCGTCGGCGTCGTTGGGACCGGGACAGTGACGAGTCTTCCGACCGGAGTGAGTTGCCCTGGAACATGTGTCGCAACCTTTAATGTGAACGCGTCGGTTTTGCTCACCGCCAATGGACCTACTGTCACATGGGCCAACTGCCCGCAAGCGTCCGCCAACCAGTGTGTGGTCACCATCCCCGCTGGCGGGGCTGCCGTTATCGCAACATTCCAATGAGAATGCAAAAACTCTAACCGCTCTCGTCGGCTAGCAGTTTGCCCAGCGTGGGCTTGTGGCGCTCAGGTTTATTTTTTTTGGCACGCACGAGTTGAGAAGGCTTAGGACTGCCTACGCGTTCGCGGGCCATTTCGCGGACGACATTGCCAGCGGAGAAGACCTTTTTCTTTGGCTTGCGCGGCATAGTCGTAATCCTGGCATCTTCGCACATTCGATGGCAAAAAATGTAATAATTTGAGTTTGGCGCGGCGTTTCATCATTCCTGCGATAGACGACAGGGATGAAACTGTGCACTACGGTAGCGTAAAGCAGAGGGCCCTATATTTATGGATGAACGGGAATTTTTTGACGAGCGGTCGGATAAGAAACCGGCGAATTTAAGCTGTCCGCACTGCCACGAGTCGGCGGAGTATGAGATCCAATGGCTGGTACGAATGAAGAAGAAAAACCTGCCACCGCGCGCTGACGATAGGGATCGCGCAAAATTCGCCAAGGCTCAGTCTTACATGCTTCGCCGGGACGACCAGATGATGTGCAAGAACATGCGCTGCCGCAAGCGGTTCGAAATTACGGGCGTGCAAAGCGTCGCATTTCTGCAGTAGGAAGGGTCACGAGTTCGCGAATCAGCCTTCACTGTTGTTTTCCCGAGCGCTATTCGTCAGTCCTTCGCTTGAGTCATTCGCTACGATGATGCAAAGCGGAGCCGCTCCAAATATAACTGTGGTCTATTTGCTGGTGGAGGCTCGTTCGGGGAGGAGTGCAGCGGCAATACCGCGCACACTCTTAAACAGTAAACTCAACGCTTCCGACGCCGAGTTTCGAGGTTGCTTCGTGGGCGGAGCGTCGCTTAGTCCATCCTGTGTCATGAGCTTTATCGCCGCCAGAAGTCGCTCAGTGCTTTTTTCTTCCATGGCCAGGAAACGAAATGCCTGCGACAGCGGAAGCCCGTCGGCGCACCTGTGCAGGAACTCTACGGTAGCCGTTACTTTGCCGAACACCGTTCGTAGAGCAATGTCCCCCATGGTTCCGGAAGGAATCGGACCTCTGGAAAGAATGGCGGAGCCGCCGCTGACCGACATTCTCTGGAGCACGCCAACAAAGTGGCTTTGATCGATACAGAATAGCGCGCGTTCGCCGTTGGGAACCCTGACCCGCGGCGCTCGTACTTTCCGCCGTGGCTTCTGGGATTTTTTCACGATGAGTCAGCATGGCAAGCGCCGCGAGGCCGGTCAAGTTACGGCGGGTCATGGAGTGCCATCGCTGCCGCGCTGCTGTCGCCCCCGCGCCCACTCATTTATACTAACGAGTTTGGCTGGTGCTCTGTGCGCGCTGCCAACCATGGGAGCTGATGAGTGAAGATTTTGGTTTGCATGAAGCAGGTACCGCAGAAAGACGCCCCGCTAAAGTTGAACGAGGCGGGAACGTGGATTCGCGAAGATGTGTCATACGAAGTCAATGAGCCCGACGCCTTCGCGCTCGAAGAGGCATTGCGGCAAAAGGAAAAACATAGCGGCGAAGTCGTTGTGATAACCGCCGGCCCAGCGCGGGCGATGCAGGTTTTGCGCGAGGCCCTGGCGAAGGGAGCCGATCGGGCGATTCATCTGGAGGACAACGCTTTTGTCGGACTCGATGCCTACAATACCGCTCGCGCCATCGCGGCTGCCATCAAGGATGAAAAGTTTGATCTGATTTTTACCGGCTTGCAGTCGGATGATTACGGCTACGCGCAGACGGGCGTAATTCTGGCGCAAATTCTCGGTTTGCCGCATGCCACGATCATCATGCAGATTGAAAAAACCGAAGCTGGCATCCGGGTTAAGCGTGAACTGGAAGCCGGATTCTTTCAGTTTGTCGACGTCCCTCTGCCGGCAGTGCTCACCATTCAGTCCGGAATTAACAAGCTGCGCTATGCCACGCTGATCGGAATCAAACAGGCAAAGACGAAACCGATGCGCAAGGTGACGCTGGCAGATGTGCAGTCGGCGATGGGCAATAATCTGCAAAAAATCGACAAAATGTACATCCCGGAGAAGTCAAAAAATACGGAGTTCCTGGAAGGCTCTCCGAGCGAAATTGCGAAAAAATTAGTGGAGAAATTAAAGAACGAATTACGCGTAATTTGAGAACTGATTTTATGGCTGAAACTATTTTCGTAATTGTTGAACAGCGCGAAGGCAAGCTGAATCGCGTCTCCTGGGAAACCATCGCAGCCGGGCAGGCGATTGCCGCCGAAACTGGATGGTCACTCGAAGCTGGCGTTGTAGGCTCGGGCGTATCCGCGATCGCCAGTGAAGTAGCGCAAAAGAAAGTTTCCAAGGTGTACGACGTCGAGTCGCCCAAACTCGAGCCCTACACTCCCGATGCGTTTGCCCATGCGTTGAAAAGCTTTCTGGAGAAATATCCCGCGAAACTCGTTCTCATGCCTCACACCTACCAGGTGCGGGATTTTGTCCCGAAGTTGGCGACTTCCATGGAAACCACCGCAATCACCGACGCCGTCGGCTACAAATATGAAGGCGGCAAGCTCTCCTTTACGCGGCAAATGTTTCAGGGAAAGTTTATGGCCGACGTAAGTTTCGCCGGTACCGGCCCTTGCTTCGTAACTTTTCAGAATGGATCGTTTCGCGGCGACAAGGCCGAAGCCGGCGGAGGAGCAGCCGCGGTTGAGACGTTCAATGTCGACGTTCCGGATGGCGTTATCCGCAACAAGCCGCAGGAAGTTTTCAAGGAAGCGAAGCAGGCGGTTGACCTGACGCAGGCGGAAATAATTGTTTCGGTCGGCCGCGGCATCAAGGAGCAGAAAAATATCGAACTGGCGAAGCAGTTGGCGGATGCGCTCGGCGGCGAGCTCGCGGCGTCGCGTCCGATCTGCGATAACGGATGGCTTCCCATGGACCGCCAGATAGGCTCGTCAGGCCAGACCGTAGCTCCGAAGTTATACCTGGCGCTCGGGATCTCGGGGGCAATTCAGCATATTGTAGGGATGAAGGGGGCGCGAAGCATTGTCGCGATTAACAAAGATTCCGAGGCGCCGATTTTTGAGATTTCCGATTATGCGGTTGTCGGAAATTTGTTCGACATTGTGCCGCCGTTGATTGAGGAAATTAAGAAGGCCAGGGGATAACCGGACCGCAGGCGTCCCCGCACTCCACTTCGATGGTGCTCAGGTTCGCGGGCGAGGGCGCCCGCGCCACACTACCAAACCCACACTACCAAACTAGGAGCCGGTGGCGATTCCGCCCAGGTGTGCAACGGTCAACCGCAGGTACTTGTAGGGGTTGACTGGGGCATCGTTGATGCGAACTTCGTAGTGGAGGTGCGGGCCGGTGGAGCGTCCGCTTAGGCCAACGTAGCCGATGGTGTCGCCGCGGTGAATGTATTGCCCGGCGGTGACGGCGAAGCTGGAAAGATGTCCGTAGCGGGTAGTGATCCCGTGTCCGTGGTCGACCATGATGGCGCGGCCGTAGCCGCCGAGGAAGTCGGCGAAGGTCACGGTGCCATCGGCGGGTGCGATCACCGACGAGCCGACGTTAGAGGAAATGTCTACGCCGGAGTGAAACGCGCCTTCTCCATTAAATGGATCGATGCGCTCGCCGAAGGAGCCGGTAATCTGGCCTTCGACCGGCCAGAGATTCGGCGCTGCATTGGCACGAGCCCAATCGGCCGTCGTGGAGTTCTTGGTGAGTCCAAGCGAGATGCCGACGCTCGCCGCGCCGCTCAAGGCAGTGCGCTTCAACGTATAAAGCTGATCAAGCGAAGAATTGACCTGGGCGGCTTGAATCTGTTCGGTCGAAGCGGACACCATTGCCGGATCGGATTTCAGGCCATAAAGCGCGGAGACCTCGCTGGCGAGCGAGCCCAGGGAAGCTACCTGAATGTCGCGTTCCTTGGCCACCTGCTCCAGCTTGGAATATCGATCTTTTAACTGCTCCTGCTCGATGCGCAGCTGATTGTAGTGCGCGACCTTCTGCAGCATCCGGGTATAAGAGCTGGCGATTCCGGTAAGACACAGCGCCGCCAGGCCCGCACCCGCTAAGAGGACGTATAGGTAACGGACGGGAATAGTGATTTTGCGAAGCTGACCAGCTTCGTCGCGAGCTACGAAAAATATGTAAAAGCGTTTACGCAAAGTCTTTACTTCCACCTTTAGGTTTTGACCTGAAATCTGTCTGAGCCAGCCATGCTGCTCAGGCTGAGATTTCCTGACCCCGCCCAACCACTTTTAGATGCCAATTCACCCACCAGTGAAGTGGCGGAACCGGGGAAAAAACCGAAGCCCATTTAACCGCAACTGATTCTTGTTCTAGTACTTCGGTTCGGTATTCTTTTTAATGATTTGCGAGTTAACGTTAACAAACCCATTTCCCTGTGTCAACCAAACAGGAGCCTCTTGGGTGGTTACCAAGGCAGGGTAACGAGAGCTGTCCATGTGGACAAATTACCACGGTAAGGGTGATGTGTACCTGTTTTGAGAGTGCATTCCCTGCTTGCCCGCCGCGTTATAGTGATTCAAATGCCACTTAGCGAACGCAAACTGATCGAGCAGATTCGGCGGGTCGCGCCAAGAGGAGGGTCGGTAGTAACCGGCATTGGCGACGATTGTGCGGTATTGAGCGTCCCTCCGGGCCACGAAATCCTCGTCACCACCGATTTCAGCATTGAGAACGTACATTTCCGGCGCGACTGGCATCCCCCTGCCTTGGTGGGCTGGCGGTGCCTTACGCGCGGCTTAAGTGATATCGCAGCCATGGGTGGCGAGCCGCGTGCCGCTTTTCTATCTCTCGCCCTTGCCGGCGACGTCCCTCAAAAGTGGGTGAGCGATTTCATGAAGGGGCTGTTGACCTTGGCCATGAAATTCAAGGTTCCGTTGGCGGGAGGGGACACGGCGCAGTCGGTATCCGGAATTCAAGCCGACATCATCGTGGTAGGCTCGGTGCCCAAGGGAAAGGCAATCCTGCGGTCGGGAGCGAAGCCGGGCGATCAGATTTACGTGACCGGGAATTTGGGCGCTTCGGCTGCGATTCTGAGGAAGTTGGAGCAGTTAACGCGAAGCCAATCGAAGCCCAAGCCCCTGCCGCCGGAATTCCTTCGCCAGCTTCGACCGCTGCCACGGCTCGCGATTGGACAATGGCTGCGACAGCACCGTGTAGCCTCCGCCATGATCGATTTGAGCGATGGGCTTTCTACCGATCTCGACCATCTCTGCGAAGAGAGCCGCGTGGGTGCCGAGCTCATAGCTGAGGCGATCCCTCGTGCCCACGTAGGGGCGGACAAGAGCCCCATCGCGCTGGAGTTTGCCCTGCACGGGGGCGACGATTATGAGCTGCTCTTCACAGCGGCAGGGTCAGCGTCGGTTCCTGCAAAGGTGGCGGGAGTTAAAGTGACGCTGATCGGACACATCACAAAGTCGCGCGTGATGCGCCTCCGCAGCAACGGGAGATCGAAGCCACTTGAGGCTGGCGGGTGGGAACACTTCAAGAAAAAGAAATAGCGTCTGATTGCAACGATCCGCCGCCACGTCAGATGCGCCGTGCCTAGTCCACCCGCTCGGCCACCACAGACGGCGATTTCTTAGGAGGCTCTTGCGACGTCGGCATAGCCGCAGCTACGACCGGCGGCACAGCCATCGCCGGGCCGGAGACTATCTTGACATCGTGGCGAGCCGGCGCGCGCTCATCCCATTTGCCAAAGATCATCTTTCCGGCAGTGGTTTGCAGCACAGATGTTACGGAGATGTCGACCGTCTTACCGATCATCTTACGTGCGTTATCGACGACCACCATGGTTCCGTCATCCAGATACGCGACGCCCTGGTTATATTCCTTGCCTTCCTTCAGTATGAACACCCGCATAATCTCGCCCGGCAGGACGATCGGTTTCAGCGAGTTAGCCAGTTCGTTGATATTCAGCACCGCGACGCCTTGCAACTGCGCCACCTTATTGAGGTTGAAGTCGTTGGTTAGTATCTTGCCCTCATACAACTTAGCCAGTTCGATGAGTTTCAGGTCTACTTCCCGAACGCTCGGAAAGTCATCTTCCACAATCTGAATCTGGACCGAAGCTGTCTTTTGCAGTCGTTGCAGGATATCGAGGCCGCGGCGTCCGCGATTGCGTTTGAGCGAGTCGGCGGAATCTGCAACGAGTTGCAGTTCGCGAAGAACAAATTGAGGTATAACGATCAGACCGTCGAGAAAGCCGGTTTCAGCAATGTCGGCTATCCGGCCATCGATAATGACGCTCGTGTCGAGGATCTTGTAACTCTTCTTGCCCGTCTTCTCGCCCCCGAATATCCCGCCCAAGGCCGCAAGATTGAGCAGATCGCCCTTATTGGCGCCCACCGCCAATCCCACATAGGCCATGACCATCATCACCATGATTTGCAGGAAGCTTTGCAACGGCGAAGGGGCAATGCTGCTGCGGATGACGAGCGCGAAGAGATAGGCTCCGAAAATGCCGAGCACGCTGCCGATGGCGGCGCCAATCAGGCGTTTCAAACTCACCGACCGCAAACGCCACTCGAACACAATGATAGCGCTGCCAATCAGAAGGCCAACAACAGCATCCAAATTCCGGGGCAGGTTAAAGGGGCGAATAAGAAAGCAGATAACTCCGACAAAAACCACAAACAAAAAACGTATAAGTAGGACGTCCACGAGCTAACCTCTCTCGGGAGGCACCGCTCTAAGGCGATTGCCGCCCCCGCTGGTCTTTCAGGGGGGATTAATACGAAGATCCCTGCGCCAGCGTTCTATTTCGCGGAGCGATAAGAAAATGAAAGATTGCTCCGCCCGGTCATCTCCGGTAACTGCTAAGTATCGGGAGCAGTATACTCCCGCATGCGATGGGTAACCAGCATTTCAATTGCCAATAAATTAAGTAGGAAGCACTCAGCCAGTAACACAGTGCCTTGCGTGTCGTGGCCTATTTTCACGGCCGCAGGAAAAGGGCTTTCACCACCAAGGGCACTAAGGTACACGAAGGAAATTCTCAAGATGAAACGCTTGCTTCGTGCAATTGGTGGTTACAGATTGAAGCAGGAACTTTCACATGCCGTCGTAATTCGGACCGCCGCCGCCCTCGGGTGGAACCCACGTAATGATCTGGTAGGGGTCCTGAATGTCACAAGTTTTGCAGTGTACGCAGTTCGCCGGGTTCAGGCTGATGCGTTTGCCATGAGGCGCGGCTGCGTCGTCGATCATCTCGTAAACATTTGCCGGGCAAAAATTCTGGCATGGACTGCCGAACTCTTTGACGCAACGCTCATTGCAAACATTGGTGTCGTCAATGATCAAGTGCGCGGGCTGGTCTTCCTCATGACGCGTTCCAGAATGATATAGGTCGGTAAGTTTGTCGAAGGTAAGCTTGCCGTCGCCTTTCGCCGGACCAATCAAGTGCGCTTCCGTGCCCCCGTCGGCAGGCAGGCTGGCAAGCGGCTCCATATTTTCGTAACCGGCACGGGACAGGACTCGATCGCGTAGTCCGCCATCGAACAATTCCTGGAGCGCCGTGTTGAACATCCCGGCGATCATGCCATTCTTGAATCCCTGGTGGAAATTACGCACCGGATACAATTCGTCGCTGATCCAACTGGTTTCCACGCTCCGCTGATACTTGTCTAGCATCGCCGCCGACGAGTCGGATTTTACCAGCGCTTCAAAGGCCGTCTCCGCCGCCAGCATTCCGCTCTTGATCGCGAGATGGATCCCCTTCAAGCGTGCAGAATTGAGGAAGCCGGCGGAGTCACCGACGATCATCCATCCCTCGCCGCCAAGCGGTGGCAACGACCACCAGCCGCCATACGGCAGAGACTTGGCGCCGTAACGAATCATCTTGCCTCCCGCCAGCAAGCGAGCAATAAAAGGATGCTGCTTGAAAGTCTGCAACACATGCTGCGGATCAAGCCGAGGGTCGCGGTAATCAAGCCCGGTAACGAAGCCCAGCGATACCACGTTGTCCTTTGAACCGTAAATCCACGCGCCGCCGTACTCTTTCATGGTCAGCGGATACCCCATCGTATAAATAACTTCGCCAGCCTCAATGCGGCCCGATGGCACTTCCCATAACTCTTTCACTCCGACGCCATAAGTCTGCGGATTGCGATCTTTCATCAAATCGAATTTTTGAATCAGTTGCTTGGTCAGCGATCCGCGAGTGCCTTCGGCGAGCACCACAACTTTTGCCTTGATGTCATAGCCCGGCTCGAAATTTGATTTCGGCTGGTTCTGCTTGTCCACTCCCTTATCGTCGGTGCGCACTCCCACCACGCGATTGCCGTCGTAGAGAAGCTCCGATCCAGCGAATCCATTGAAAACTGTGATTCCGGCTTCTTCGACTTTGCTCGCCATCCACTTCACAAACCGATTGATCGAGATAACGTAATTGCCATGATCTTGCATGGGCGGCGGAGTAAGCGGGAGTTTGTAATGTCCCGTTTTTGTCAGGAAATAGACGCCCTCTTTATGGACAGTGGCGTCGAGTGGAGCATCGGCCTCAAATCCCGGCAGCAGTTCCTTCATGGAACGTGGATCCAGCAATGCGCCCGAGAGGCAGTGCTGTCCTGCCTCGCGCGCCTTCTCCAGCACATAGATATTTTCTTTACTGAGCTGTGCCTCGGGATGCCGCGCATTGTGATCGTCGATCAACTGCGAAAGCCGGAGCGCGCAGGCCATGCCCGCCGGCCCGCCTCCGACGATGACTACGTCGGCTGGCATTTCAGGGTGCTCAAGGTTGGGGATGGGTTTGCGAAAGATTAGGGTCATGGTTGGATTGCCGAGATGTGAACAATAGAAGGAAAGACTTCGTGTAGCTCATTGGCGAGCTTGCGGTCTGCGGTCACGAAATCACACCGCCCTGTTCTCGCGAATCAGAATGGAGCTATCGGAGAGAAGGCCTGCCCTCCTGCGGATTTCATCACGCCGTTCACGAATGCGCACGATCTGCTCACGCGTCAGCTTTCGGCGTTTTGCGGGAATTGCACTTCCGTTTTCAGAGTCGGCCGCTGCGTGCGTGGACCCTCTTCGCATCGCGCTATTGTACGATGTTGCGAACCCGTTTCACCATATCTTGAAAATGACAGCGACCGCCGCGACCCAACGGCGGAGTCTGCAGTTACACGCGCATTTCTGCAATCGTCTCTCGAATCGAGCAGAGTACTCCATCCATCTGGCTAGGAGTTCCTACTGTAATCCGCACACATCCGTCGCATCCCGGGTTGGCCGACGCGTCACGGACCACAATGCCCCGGCGCTGCATCGACTCCACGAATGTCTTCGCAGTCGGACCCACTCGCACCAGGACGAAGTTGGTCTGGCTCGGCCAAAAACGCAAGCCGAGTTTGTCGAACAATCGTTGCAACCGTTCGCGACCTTCTTTCACTTCCGCGACGTGCTCTTGCACGAACGCTTGATCCTCAAGTGCAGCTTCGAGGCAGGCAAGCGCCACAGAATTTACGTTGAATGGCACACTGAGGCGCCGCATGTATTCAATTTGCTCCGCCGCGCCGATCACCACCCCGAGTCGCAAGCCGGCCAGTCCATACGCTTTTGAAAAGGTGCGCGCCACGAACAAATTAGGATGCTGCGCCAAAGCGTCGATCAGCGTCTCGCCACAGAATTCGAAATAGGCCTCGTCAATTAGCACCGCGGCATCGGGCGCCGATTGTACAATCCTGAGCAAGTCCGCAGGCGCAGCCTTCAAACCTGTAGGATTATTAGGATTCGCGATCGCAACCAGCCGCGTCCGCGCCGAGATTCCGGCCAGCATATCCGCAACCGGAATCGCCAAATCTTCTCCCGACTGCACGCGCACCATTTGAGCGCCCAAAGCCTCGCCCAGCATTGGATACATTACAAATGTGGGATCAGCGAACAGGAGTTCGTTGCCTTCTTCGTTGTCTGTAGCCCCCAGATAAGCTGTGAAAAGTAGCGATAGCGCGTCGTCCATTCCATTGGTGAGCAACACCTGCTCTGGAACGACGCCAAGAAAATTCGCGACGATCCGTTCCCCAATCTCGCGTTGCGGATAAAAAGATAGGTCACTCGCCGAGAGCGAGCGCAACCGCGCCAGAACCCGTGGCGAGCATCCCGCCATGCTCTCGTTGAGATCGAGACTGAGGCCGTCACGACTGATAATGGGCGAGCGGTAGGGGCTAAGCCCGGCAATCAGACTTCGCGGCTTCAGCATGATGAATTAGGAAACATGACGCGATGAGTTTACCGGAAGAACTTAGCGAAAGCGCGGCGCAGATGCCTTAGCATATATGGCTTAGCGTAGAGACGTGGCTAGCCGCGTCTCCCTCCATCACCGGCCTTCGCCTTCATTCCGTCGCAAATATTTCACCACTACAAAGATCATGGTGCAGATCGCGAAATCCACCAGCAGCCCCCAATCTTCTTTAAACAGGCCATGCCGCGCCACCGAGGGCAGATGCGGCATAAGCAGGTAATAGATTGCATTGCCAGCGAGCACCGCCGCCAGCGCGTCGAGGAAGTTTTTCATCGGCCCAGCCCAGCCTCCGCTCCTTGCTAACATCTCCTGATAACATCGCTTTGATGCTGGAACCCTCCACTCCAGTGCAGTTCGTAAAAGGCATTGGCCCGCGACTGGCCGAAGTCCTTGCCGCCAAAGGCATTTCAACCGTCGACGACCTGCTGCACTACCTTCCATTCCGCTACGAAGACCGGCTCAATCCCCGGTCGGTGGCCGAACTTCGAGCGGGGGAGATGGCCACGGTAATCGCCGAAGTGCGCAACTCTGGCTTGTTCCGTACCCGCCGCATGCCCATTTTTCAGCTCACCGTGGGGCAGGGCTGCAACCGGTTGAAGTGCCTGTGGTTCAATGCCACCTATTTGCAGGACCGTTTTCAGCCCGGCCAAATGCTGGCGCTCTACGGGAAGGTCGAAGCCGACCGCGACGGGCAACTGCAGATCATGCAACCGCAGTTTGAGATTCTTGGCGACATTAACGAAGAGGGCGGTGCCGATGAGGCCGAAAAAAAGGCGGCTGCATCGCTCGAGATTGGGCGCATCGTTCCGATTTACGAATCGACCGGACAGGGCAAGCTTTCGCCGCGCTGGTTCCGGCGAATTATTCGCTGGACGCTTGAGAATTTGAATCCAAATCTTCCCGATCCCGTCCCCGCCGCAGTGCGAGGGCATTTGAGTCTGTTGTCCCCACTCGAAGCGTTTTGGAAAGTTCACTGGCCCGATGCCGGCGAGAGCTTTACTGACCTGCAATCATCGCGCACGGCGGCGCATATCAGGATGATCTTCGATGAGTTATTTTTCATCGAGGTAGGATTGGAACTCAAACGACGTGAGCAGAAGGCGCAAACCGGAATTGCCTTCCGCCTCGAAGCAGGTGTGCGCGAGGCTATTAAGAAGATACTGCCGTTTCATCCCACGGCCGCACAGAAGCGCGTGCTGAAAGAAATCGCTACTGATATGCAGGCGCCCAGCCCGATGCGGCGGCTGCTGCAAGGGGATGTCGGGTCGGGCAAAACTATCGTTGCCTTTCAGGCAGCGATCATCGCCATTGAGAATGGATATCAGGTCGCGTTGATGGCTCCGACTGAAATCCTGGCGCAGCAACATTATTTTTCTGCCCGCCAAATTTTGGAGCGCGCTGGCTACCGAATAGTTCTTCTGACCGGCTCGCTCGATCAGGAACGCAAACGCGAAGTCCGCCGCCACATCGCACAAGGCAACGCGCAACTAATAATCGGCACGCACGCCTTAATTCAAGATCGCGTCGAATTCAAAAATCTTGGATTAGTAGTGGTCGACGAGCAGCATCGCTTCGGCGTAATGCAGCGCCTGAAGCTGATGAAAAAATCCGATGATCGTGTGGGGACTGGCGACTCACCCGTCCTGCCGGGCCGGGACGCCCGGCGCTCCACCGAAAATCTCGATCCCGAGCCTGACGTTCTGGTGATGACTGCAACCCCAATCCCGCGCACCCTAGCCCTCACGCTCTACGGCGATCTAGACATTTCCGTCCTCGACGAACTGCCTCCCGGCCGCACACCCGTAGTCACCCGCTCCGTCCCCGATGAGCGGTCGCCGGAAGTCTGGGAGTTTGTCGCCAAGCAGATCGCCGCCGGGCATCAGGCCTACGTCGTCTATCCCGTGATCGAAGAGAACCAGGAAACTGAAATCAAAGCCGCCAAACAAATGCACCGCCAGTTGCGGGAAAAGATCTTTCCCAAACTCCACGTC
>Ga0182024_10013917_pt1 | contig 15619 bp, 14 predicted proteins | sample P32metaG_FD_120480 | JGI IMG/M metagenome (GOLD analysis project Ga0182024, IMG submission 120480) | Permafrost microbial communities from Stordalen Mire, Sweden - P3-2 metaG (Illumina Assembly) | ecosystem: Environmental > Terrestrial > Soil > Wetlands > Permafrost | place: Sweden: Stordalen... | reverse complement strand
TCCGTCAACACCGATTCAAGATTCCATCGACAACCTTCAAGTTGAAGAAGAAACCGTAACCTCGAACTTCTATGAAACAGTGGAATATCACAATCCGTCAACACCGATTCAAGATTCCGTCGACAACCTTCAAGTTGAAGAAGAAACCGTAACCTCGAACTTCTATGAAACAGTGGAATATCACAGTCCGTCAACACCGATTCAAGATTCCATCGACAACCTTCAAGTTGAAGAAGAAACCGTAACCTCAAACTTCTATGAAACAGTGGAATATCACAGTCCGTCAACACCGATTCAAGATTCCATCGACAACCTTCAAGTTGAAGAAGAAACCGTAACCTCGAACTTCTATGAAACAGTGGAATATCTGCCAACATCGAATCAAGATCTAGCTGACAGATTTTTGGAACGAGACGACCTTAACGACTACCCGGCCGTCGTCGAACAAGTAATGCAAATCAGTCCTGCAACTGTGAGAAGCGAGGATTCGGCGTCGGCGAGCGAAACTGATTATTACGCATCACCCGAAGAGCTGTTAGTCGATAGTCAATTGGACAATGTAGTGGCATTCCCTGCTCTTGCCGAATCCATAGATCGATTGCTCACCGAATATGGTGCCAATGCGAGTGCACCGTATGCGTTCGAATCTCAGCAACTGTCTCTCCAATTAGTAGATACTTCAGACGGCACGCAGTTTCCGCAGCAAAGTTCTGAAGTGACGCCGGCGGATTCAGTATATTGCGAAAGCTCGGATTCCCAATCAATACAGGATGAAGCGTCGCCGGTCCTCGATTTTTCGCCGGAAGAGAGCGTCCTCTCCCCACCACTGCGAGCTACCGGCCTAGTGCGAGAATTGATTGAGGAAGAAATTCCAGAAATTGCGTTTGATGCGGAGCCTCCATCGGAGAATCAGTCAAACCTTCTGTCTGAAAATAACAGCTGGGCTGGAACTATTCAACCTCAGGCGAAACCACAGCTCGATGATTCTCTGACGAATGGCAAGCAACGTCTAAACAATGTAATTAGTTCCGGACCTGCCGACATTCCGCGCCGAAAACGTCCTCCTCGCAGTGCGACAAAAGAACGTCCATCGCTTGGGCACCCTCCGACAATGACATAACCATCCAAAGAGCCTGTCACCACATGGTGCGGTTTGCTCTGTCCTTCCATTCGCTGTCGTATTCCTCGCCGCCGACTCGATTGTCGCTCAGCGAGGCCAAGATCTGTCCGGCGCTGGGGAGCGTTTTGGGATCGACTCTTTTGTCTGGATTCCAAAGTTCCGCGCGTACAATTGCGCGCGCACATTGAAAATAGATTGAGTCAATAGAAACAACAATCACCGATCTGGGAATTTTGTTGTTGACTGCGAACGAAGCCAATAATTCTTCGTCAATAGATAATTGCGCTTGTCCATTCACGCGCAGGGTGTTACCGACGCCGGGGATCATGAGCAACAAAGCTACGCGTGGATCGCGTACAATATTGCGCAATGAATCGACGCGGTTGTTGCCTCGTCGATCCGGCAGCATCAAAGTCTTTTGATCGTGGATGCGCACGAAGCCGGGCAGGTCTCCGCGTGGTGAGCAATCAAGTCCTTCCGGTCCGCTCGTTGCCAGCACCGCAAACGGCGAGGCTTCGATTAATGCACGATACTGCGGAGTGACATAATCTACTTCCTTTATTGTTGAGGTTTCTCCTGGGAATCCGTAGATTTCTTCGAGCTCCTCAATCCTGGTGATAGTCGACATAATTAGGCACCGCGAGTTTGGAACAACAGCTGTCTAACACGCGTCGCCCGCCTCAGTCAACATCCAGATCGTCTCGATTGACAGAAAACGCTTCTCTATTCTGGATTGGAGTGTGTAACATAAGAACCAATGAATCAGAGAACAACAAACCAATTTCGCTCATGGCTTCTCCAGGGAATGAAGCCAAGCGCCCGAGTCAGAAATGAAAAGGCTCCCTGGTACAAAGTTCTGTGCCTGACAGGCCTGGACTATTTTGGCAGCTTGGGCTACGCACCAGGGATAGCGGCGCTGGCTGCCGGGTATCTGGCACCATCAGCCACAGTCGTGCTGGTGTTGCTGACGCTATTCGGTGCTTTGCCGATGTACAAGCGCGTGGCGGAGAAGAGTCCTCATGGTCAAGGCAGCATTTCGATGCTCGAAAGTCTGTTTCCCGGATGGTGGGGCAAGGCTTTGGTTCTCTGCTTAATTGGTTTCGCAGCAACAGACTTTATCATCACCATTACTTTGTCAGCGGCTGATGCTGCAGCACACATTGCGCAGAATAACTATGTGCAACAGCTTGATATTCATCATCCGGCCTGGCTGTTCCTACAAAACAAAATGGGTGTTACTTTCGCGTTGCTTATTATGTTAGCTGCTGTTTTTTTGCTTGGCTTCAAGGAAGCAATTTCGGTGGCAGTAGTTGTGGTTTGCGCATATCTTCTGCTCAATATCGGAGTGGCAGCGGTCGGATGCTACCAAGTCGCGATTCATCCAGATTTGTGGGTCAACTGGAAAGATCAGCTCTTCAATTTATATAAGACCCCATGGAACATGAGCCTGCAATCAATCATACTCTTTCCCCAGCTCGCACTGGGCATGTCCGGGTTCGAAACTGGTGTAGCGGTTATGCCGCTTGTTGAAGGAGATCCCACCGATACTGAAGCTGCCCCCGTCGGTCGAGTGAGAAACACACGCAAGCTTCTCACGGTTGCTGCTCTGATAATGTGTACGTTCCTTTTGATCAGCAGTTTAACTACGACGCTTCTCGTACCTCAAGTTGATCTCAAAGATGGCGGACCAGCTAATGGCAGGGCTCTTGCATTCATTGCGCATAAATACTTGGGAAGCATTTATGGAACTTGTTACGATGTCTCCACCATTTTAATTCTATGGTTCTCAGGCGCATCATCGCTAGCTGGACTTTTGAGTCTGGTGCCCAAGTATCTTCCCCGATTTGGCATGGCACCAGCATGGGCCAGAGCAACGCGACCGTTGGTCGTGTTTTTTGCGCTGGTTTCTTTCGTTGTTACCTACTTATTCAAGGCAAGCGTCGATGCACAGGGCGGCGCTTATGCAACGGGAGTGCTGGTGCTGATGAGCTCCGCAGCCTTTGCAGTGTTCCTGTCGATACCGAAAGAAGATTACAAAGCGCGCATTATGTACTTCGTAGTCACCCTGGTGTTTGCGTATACGACGGTGATGAATATCATTCAGAGGCCGGAAGGTCTGCACGTCGCGGCATTCTTCATTTTGACCATCTTCGTGATTTCATTTATTTCTCGTGCAATCCGATCAACGGAGTTGCGAACGAGAAAAGTTTTGTTCGATGAAACGGCGAAGCAACTAATTCAAAAATACGCGGGCACGCCCATTCACATCGTCTCACATCAACCCGGCGATCATGATTACGAAGAATGTGCGAAACAGGCAGAGAAACTGCATAACTGTGGCGAAAAAATGATCTTTCTCGAGGTAACCGTAGCCGATGCTTCTGATTTTTCAGAGGACGGGCTCAGTGTCCAAGGAAGGCAGGAGGGGCAATATGATATCTTTTCTTGCCGAAGCGCTGCTGTTCCTAATGCCATAGGTTCAATTCTCCTGGCTATCAGAAACCTGACTGGTACCGTTCCTCATGCCTATATGTACTGGACAGAGGGCAACCCTCTGTTCTACGTCATCCGATATTTGCTGCTTGGCGATGGTGAAACGGCCCCAATCACCAGAGAAATTCTGCGTGAAGCAGAACACGATCCAGAACGCCGTCCCAAAATACACGTGGTGTAGAGGCGATGCTAATTTCACTCAGTCAAGTGCGTGGAAAGTCTCCTGAAGCGGGTCACAGAGCGACTCCTGGGAGCACCGGCTTCCAGCCGGCACCGACACACGACTAGCTAATTGTGGCAAATGCCGCCAGGATGGCGGCGCTATCCAGTTCCACAATCTCGTCAGAAGACTTCCGAAAATTCCTTCGATCAATCGAGGATAAAGCAGTGTGGCACATATGGCGCTACTGGTCGCAATAAAAATGCGTCTACAAAAAACGGCGCGCGATTGCCACCATGAGAATGAACATGCACGTATAAAGCAATTGAGAAAATGCCGTGGCACCTTCTCAATTGCTTTCTCGGTCGAACCTGCCGAAACTTACCAGTCTCTTTCGTAAGGTGCGTCATCGGCGTAGTTTTGATGTTTTACGCCGCCGACCACTTTGGCGTCGAAGTTGGGACCGAACTGGAAACCACCGTCGACAATTGTTTCATCGTCAGCTACTCTGGCTTTGACAATTTGCACGTCGGGGCGAATCACGCGATTACCATCAGTGGTGATCTCGGCACCGGTACCCAGTGATGCGTCGCCGGCCCGAACACCTACCTGTGCGCCGATTGCGGAGTTATCGTTCAATCCGACATTGGCTTTGCCGCCTGCTTGCAGTACATCTGCAACGCCGGTGTTGCCTTCATAACCTGTGTTGAAGCCATCGGAGCCGACATAGGAGCTGAATCCGTGTCTTGTGTGAAACGGTCCGACAGCCGCCTTCACCGACGACTCTACACCAGTCTTGGGACCAACCTGGGCACCGACATTAAAACGACCACCAATGCACTCGGTAGCACCTACACCGGCTCTTACGTGAGAGTGCAGCCCATCTTTATAGAAGCCCAGCCCCACGTCTGCGTTCGCTCCGATCGGACCGACGCCGGCTCCAGCATCGACTCCGGTGACTCTGCCAATCCTGGTGTCCACATGCGCTACGCCCACGTTGACGCCGAGCGCGAACGAGCCGCGATCGTCGACTCCGATTTTGAGGAATCCCAAATTCAGTCCATGAAAGTGGTGAGGCTTCGGCGCCGGACAAGGGGGTGCATCTGCAGTCACTTCGTCCCTGAATCTGTTTCCCGCTTCTGCATGGTGCGGATCGTGGGGGCTGGTGCAACTTGTCTTTATATATTCGTCCATTTTTTAAAATCCCTGTTGTTCTACCGACAGATTAACGAGCAGCGCAACAATGCTTCTGTGCGAGGGTCTGACCACAGAAATCAACTCGGTAGTTGTTCGGACATTTGCGCTGGCGAGACTCTTATAATCGCTCCCAAATGTCACAAATTTCGAACATGGGCATACGTAATCCCCGCAGTTTTGTCTGGCAACTCAGTCGTTCGTCGAAATAAGCCATCTGAAGCAGCTGAAGAGCTGGCTGCGACCTGGTTGATTTCGGAAGACGAAAAGCTCACAGGCTCCGAAATCCGCATCCCGGTCCATACAAGATCAAGAGGTGCACGACTGAGAAACACGTAGTTTACCCATTCACGTTCAATCCGGAGCGCCATAGAATATGGTTGACGAGAAATACGTCAATTCGCCGACTTTTCCTCGAATCCACCTTCAAATCACAGCAGCAAAGCGAAGTAATCTTCCTTTGGCAGACGATCATACGGAAAGATATGGGACTGCAAAACGTTACCGAACAAGAGAAAGGACTGAATACCGCTCCGGCTTTCACCGTTGAGCAACATCATCAGGTCTCCGATAATCCATGGATGCGTGAAGCACAGCTTGGTGTCGCTGCAGTCGCATCTGTGCCCCAGGCGTTGAATGAAGCGTTCACCGACCATCTGGGTTCGACACTAACAAAGATGGGAACAGCCGGCGCCGTATCGTTTGCGCTTAGATGCGCGTCACGTCAACCAACGCTGGGCGCAATCACCGGCAGAGTTGTCTTACCGGCGTTAGCGCTTGGTTTTGTCACTGATGTTGTCTTGAACGGCGGAAAGATTGCCTACGCAGTAGTCGATAATTTTGATTCCGCAGACGACTGGGACAAAAACGTTGACGTAATGAAGAACAGCTTCGGAAGGTTCGCTGTCGATCTTGGCGTTTCTTCGGTAGGCGGCGGCATTGGAGAAATCGCAGGCGCGCGTGTTTTTGGACTGCGAGCACCAGGGGTGAAGTCACTGCCTGAACTCAATTCAGAAAACATCGCAAAACATATAGAGGAATCCCCAGGCACGTTGCAGCCGTACCAATTCTTCAGTAAGGATGGCGGCGGGCGACGCCAGGTAGATGTATTCATTCCCAAGGGAACGACAACGGACCAGAGCAAAGACCTGCTTGTCGGCATCGACAGTTTGATCATCAATAAAAAGCCAGGAATGGCGATGACAAACGGGTTGGCGAACACGAAGATGGATCCCGATATCGATTACATTGCAGCGTTCCCGCATGCGAAAACGTTCAGACTTTTGCCAGGCGTCAACGTCTCAACATGGTTCAACGATCGTGCCGGTTTGATCAAGCCCGGTGGATGGTTTGCGCCAGTGGCGAAATATGATGACGCTGCTTTGATCGGCGACGTCAGAGGCAAATTGGGTGAAATCTTTCCGAACCTGGGAAGAACGACTCTGGCAGGCTTTTCGACCGGCGGAACGATGGCGCTCGAGTCTGCTGCTCGAATGGGAAAAAGCGTTCAGGCAGTCGTGGGTGTGGAATCTACTATTACCGGTGCGGAAACGCCTGCAGTCACAGGACAAATGCGACTCTTTTCGCATGGAACCGAAAACACCACCTTCCCAATTGCCGGCGGAGCAGGAAAAACAACCAAGCTCCTGACGATACTGGGACACGACAGAGTGAACGGCTCTCAGCCGCTTGGACAGATCGACTATTCGTTGAAACCATATCGCGATGCTGGTGTGCCGATAGTCGAAACTTCCACCACTCTGGGCAACACCCAGCGCACGATGTTCCAACCAGAAAACGGCGAGCCCGTTTTATTCGTTAAACTCGAAGGCGGCAAGAATGCATGGCCAAATCGCAGCGTCGGCAATCCCGACGACAAGTCGGTGCTTACCGGATTGAACGGCGTTTCTGAATTTCCCGAACTGAACTTGAACGGCATGATCAAAAAAGTGGTGCACGGACAGGTTGGCCTGGAATAAGCATCCGGACCGATGAGCACCGAAGTCAGTGCCTGGATCAGGTGAACCGTCGTCTGGCACCAAATCCAGTGCCTGGACCAAGTGAACAGTCGCTGACACCGAATCCAGTGCCTGGACCAAGTGAACAGTCGCTGACACCGAATCCAGTGCCGGACCAAGTGAACAGTCGCTGACACCGAATCCAGTGCCTGGACCAAGTGAACAGTCGCTGACACCGAATCGAGTGCCATCAAGTTATGATTCGTGCTTTTTCTCGATCGTAGATGTGTGGTCGTGCATAATTTTCCAATTGCCGCTCGTTTTCACAAGCACCAGGCTATAGACCCCATCTAAAGGATCTTGGGAAGCGCGCTCCAGATGCCAGTGCCCAAGACACAGCGCGTTCGACTTGCCCAGATCAAAGACCTTTATGTCGGAGAAGCTGAGTTTACCCATGCTCTCACGATTAGAGCCGTAGCGATGCTGGTAACGGTCACGCAACGCATCATAGCCCCAAACCTCTGTACCTCCGGAGGTGTATGAAGTGTCTGGCGAATTCAAATATCCTGTCATAAAGCCGTCAAGGTCACCGCGGTTCCAGGCGTCGCATTGTGCTGTCAGCACCGAGGTAACAGATTGCTTGGCAATGCTAGCCGCGTTCTTGCTCCCTGCCATCGAGGGACAGCCGACAACCCATACACCGACTACCACTACGGAAACAAGCATCGACCAGAAATATCTTTTCATTCCTTCTCCATCTAGCCATTCGAGTAATCTTACTGCGGTAGACTTCATGCCGGCTTGTATTTCGCTTAAAATTAGAAATGCACATTGAGGGCACGGTGATAAAGAGAATTCTTCTACTTCTGATGTTGGCAGTTTGCGGCAGCATTGCTTTCGCGGATGAGACTTCTCAGTCTCCGGAAATCAGGAGCTTGTGCGCCGACGCGCTAAAGAAAATTGATTCCCACTATCGTGCCCCCAAAAACCTGATCAACAAGAATTCGCAATCGATTTCTGCGATCGTTCAATGCGATGTTCTTCCCGGTGGCAGACCGTGCAACTGCCGACCAGTTCAAACCATCCCTGTGGAAAAACGAGGGCCATTCGAAAGCGACCTCTATGTTTTGGAAACCGCCATGATCGAGGCAATCCAACAAAGCCAACCACTTCCATTTCCAACAGCACAGTTAAACCCGGGCATGGGTTGGACGCTCACCTATACTCGGCAGCCACTGACAAAGCCGGCAACGAAGGTAGAGCTGAACCAGGGTGTGTGGAAAAATTGGACCAATTGATCTCGGTCAATGAATTGATATGCTACGACTTCCCCGGTTCAGGCAACATCTTGCAGCCGCCCGAGTATGACAAACAAATCGCTAAAGCCAAATTGGAGAAGAAGTCGCTCGTTGCGCTGCCAGGTTGAATCTGCCTGACACGATTACGTCCAGCGGCTCGTTCTCATCTGACGTTGGCGAGTTCTTTTTGCTTTGTTCCGAATAACTGTTCGTGCATTACCTTCAGGTCAAGTTCGTTGCCCTTTGCGTGGGTGCCAAGAACATAATCAGCAAAAGGGAACACGACATTGAAATTCTTGTCCGGATATCTGTGATGCAACCAGTGATACTTCGCGAGAAACGTATAGACAGGCCATTTGCTGAAGGGCTTCTTCTCCGGCTTGTGCATCTCCAAATGAATCTTGTTCCACACCCAGTGATGGAAAGTCATAACAGCTATGAAGCACAGTGCCCCTTGCCAGGATATTAAAGCAAGAATTGCGGCGACCGGAAGAGCCTTGATCGGCGCCTTGCGCACAGTCAACCGTATTTCTTTGTCTTCGCCTGGAGCAACAGGTTCATCACTAAACATCTTGGCTGTGTAGTGCTGGGTGTGGTGCACGATAGCGTGAGCCTCAAATACGCGTTTGAAACCAGCATCACGTGCGCTTAGGAAGTTCCTTCTGTGCATTAGCCTGCTGTGCACCGTATGCTCGATAAAGGACATAATGATGCACGAGACAATAAGCCAGCCAATAATCTGCAAAATAAACACCGTATCTCCTTGGATTCTCCGGTACTAAAATAGCAATGCAGCCACAAGACAATCTACTATCAAAGAAGACAATAAAGCCTTTCCGAGACGTCAAGGATAAGATTTGACTAATTCACCACTTGGCATCACCGCTGGTAGAACCCACAAACCATTCTTAAAACCCTTCTCAGAGTGGATCTCGCCTGAAAAGAGGAACCATATCCTCTTTTCAGGGTCCGTCCCCGTCGTCTAGTTTTGGCGCGGTTGAAAATAGGGTGAAAACTGCCATCAACCAATTAGCCACGTCCACGATGTCCGCCAAGACCTAATGCTCGTCCTGGATGATTCTCCGTGAACTGTGGATGCTGATAATCAAACTTGGAAAGCTTAGGATGATTTTGGACCCAATTTTGATGATTCTTTCCAAATTGCCGCATTCCATATTTATCAAGCCCTTGATCTAGAGCCTTTGGGTGGTTTTGATAGTACTGGGAGGCATTTGGATGGTTTTGCGCAAAATTCGGATGTTGCTGCTGGAACTCTTGCAAGAGTTTCTGATCCTGCGGGTTTAGATTGGTACCTGTCGCCGAGGCAGGTCCAGAAGGGTTTGACGCTACTTGTGCCATTGCACTTGGAATTAATTGTAGGCAGCAGCATGACACCATGGACAGTAGCATAATTTTGTTTTTCATATTAGTTGCCTCACCTGAGATTGCCTTGTATCGACGTGTCTATATTACGCAAGGACTTGTGTAGCCTTTGTGCATTTTTCCTATGCTAGAAGTCACCAATCTGACCATGACAAAGGTCATGCCTGCGTAGTCATGTTCCTTGCCAACCCAGGCCATCATTTGTTCAAGCTGCCAACCCTGCTCGGTGCAATTTCAGGACCGCAAGCAAGCGGAGGAGACACTGTTGAGATGAGAACAGCGGCGACGGAACAATTTAGAACGGTAGAACAGGCGCTGACCCCTTCCTAACGCAACGGTATAATCTTATAAAGTCTGAGGCAGAGCGAAATCAAACAAACAACATCGACCATTAAGGTTGCACTGATTGCAATTGTTATTGCTTTCATTGTCTCCGTTGTTACGTTGCATACGATGCATGCGTTAAGCCGTCAGTCCGAGGTTTGCAATTCTGTAGAGCTTTGGCCTCGGCCGACGCAACCTGACTCAGAGATAGTTCATCGCGCTGAATTAGGAAACGCGCAGAAACGACTCAGTCTATTCAAGGGCATCATCGACTCAGAACGCAATTTTGTTAACGAAGGCAACTTAGATCATGCAGTGACGTTGGCTGATGCGCTGAACGAACGCGCGCAACTGTACATGCAATGTGGTCGATTCGACGACGCTGCTAATGGATTTGGTGAGGCGATCGAGATTCGCGGGAAGTATCTGGGACTGCCGCCAGCAAGTGACGATCTGTCCGCCAACATGTCTTTGCTGCGAGCTAACTGCATTTTCCGCGCTAAGCCTCAATCCATTTCCGCCATAGCTAACTACGTCGAAGCGCTGCAAAAAGACAAGAACCATACAAAAGTTCCGCTCTTGTTGGAGCCGCTAAATGTTTTGGCATCACTGGACATCAAAAACGGCTACTATCAATCGGCGCAATCTTGTTACCGAAACATTGTTGAGCTCACCGATCCCTTGAAGAACCCCAAGCATCCGGCGCAATATCTTCAATCGTGGGTGCAAGCTACATGCCAATGGTCCGCAGCGACACGCAAAAAGTATCTTGACACTCAAACTGATTACCCGGCGAAGCTTTCTCTACTCTATCGATTCAGGAATGATTGGACCAGCAATAGGGGCGATCTTGAGAGGAAGCGGAAGTTCAAAGCGTACAAGCGCGTATTTGACAGCTCTCAGGATGTCGCTGACTTTAGCAGTGTCAACGAGCGACTCTCACAGGCCGTGAAAATCTGTCTGGTTCGCAAACGTGAAAACGCGGAGGATCTCGCTAAGTGTTTTTATGAAAGAGCATTGTTAAATGCAAAATTCGGGCTCACCGACTCTGAGGTGCGCGTGCACCAGTTGACAGAGCTATCCGGAGACCGAGTGGTGCCAAGCACTGAGTTGCAACGACAATACGGACTCAGTGATGCGCAGGCTACCAGCGTACTGCAGTATGCACCGGAGTCCAGTGAGCGGTACTTCGAGCTGGCACAATGTTTTGCTGAGATGATTCCGGGCAAAGACGGCACCAACTTGCGTGCTTTGATCATGCGCGATTTTGCGGACCAAATTGTTCACGAGCATTTCTGGCATTCCTGGCTGACAAAGATCCAAGCGGCATATCTGGTAGATTAGTCGAGCTGAGGCTCGCGGAGCGCCGCCATCCTGGCGGTCTTTGGCAGACTTGGTCGTGTGCCAATGCCGGCTGGAAGCCGGCCCGGCGCTCCCAGGAGCCGCGAACGGTTTGGGATCGGCCCACAATCAGTAGCCTAGTGTTTCTCCACGGCGTCGTAAATGTCGCTGCTCACGGACGCGATCACTTTGTCGCGCGATTGGTCTGACCCACCGGCATTGGCAAGGAATATTGCCACCGCAAGTTTCTTACCGCTCGGCAGCGCCACGATGGCGACATCGTTTGTCGCAGAGCACAGACCGTTATGTGTTCCGCCCGTGCCTGTTTTATGCTGCACCACTGTTCCACTGGGGAACCCGGCCTTGATACGATAGTCGCCGGTTTTGCACTCTGCCATCATGCTGAGCAAAACGTTTGTCGATGCGGAAGAAAGAAGTTTCACTTTCTGCAATTTGACAAGCATGTCGCACATTCCTTTCGGCGTGGCAGTGTCCATGTTCGACGTATCAGCTGCTTTCTTGCTTTCCGCTTTGACAATATCTCCCTCATATCGGTCTACTCTTATCCCCGGTACATTTAGTGAAGCCAGACTTTTATCTACGGACTGAGGACCTCCTGCCAAACGCATGAGCACATCCACCGCACCGTTGTTGCTGTTGCATATTGCCTTTTGCATCAATGAATGCAATGTGACAAAGCGAGTGCCCACCTTGAGGGGATCTGGAATCACGCCTGATCTGATAGCGGCAACATCTTTGGCCGATACCGCCACGTGTCCATCGATCGATAGCTTCCCCTGATCCACCATTTGAAGAACTGCGATTGTAACTACCATCTTCGCAACGCTCATCATAGGAAAACTTTTGTCGCCGTTCCAATACCAGGATTGACCTGTCTCAAAATCGTAAACTCCTACACCTAGAGTTCCGGATGCTGAATGAGCTTTCGATCCGATTTTCTTGGCAAGACTTTCGACATTGATGGATGCTCGAGCAAATTGGCACTGAGCTATCATTAAACAAACAGCAATCACAACGCTTGACACACTGATTTGTGTCACTCGATTTGTAGAAAAAGGCAGTCTGAACATAATAGTGCTCCGCGACAACGTTGTTGCATTATAACGGCACGACCGCGCGCAGAATTCGAAGGAAGAACATTGTCACCCCGAAATCAATGTTTCAGCAGTATAGGAAATGAGATAATTGCCCGTAGCCAGCGTGCTTCAATCTAGGAATCTGAATGAGCAAATTTAGGATCGAGCCTGAAGACAACCATACAGAAGGGCGCTGTCAGGACTGTGACAGCACTACTTATTCCGTGCACGGATACATATATAAGGATGACAACGCGCGCGGGGTTTATTATGCACGCTGGACGAAAGATCATCTGGAACGCGGCGTCCAAATGTTGCTAAGCGTTGGTCGCTGGGGTGACGGAACCAATGGCAAGATGCGCAAGGCTTTGGGTGTAGAATGCCGAATGGGAGAAGATAGACCTGCATTCATGTTGGTCGACGCTGCAACGATGCCCTGGCGGGACGAGTCTCTTCTTGGTGCTTCATTGACTCGCGAAGAGGCTCTGGCGAACCGAGCGATCAAGAAAGAAACATTCGATATTCTGGATGAGTTAATTGAGCAGGACAACAGAATTAAAGCATTTTTGCTCAGTAATCGGGTTGATTGACTGACGCACAATTCTCAATTGTCTTTGACCTCCAGACCCAGCACGCGCGCCAGGTGCGTGGCAAGGTCAAATGCTTGTTGGGTATCTATAATGGCGCCCTTCAAATTTACCGGGTGTGCCTTGATTCCAATCAATTGAGAACTGCGAAAATCCACCGTGTTCAGCTTTGCGTCGTAAAATATTGCGTTCTCAAGATCGCAGTTGATGAAATGTGTGCCCTCCAAATCACAGAAGCGAAAATCGCAACCTCGCAATTTACAATCTTTGAAGACACTGTTCTTGAACTGACTTCCCTGGAACTCGATCAATTCTCCAACGCAACCTTCGAAACGGCAGTCGGAGATTTTCGCCTCAACCAATTTATATCCGGTCAACTTGCTGTGCATGATCTCAACACGGTTGATTCGGCATTCAGCCCATTCAGCATTTGACAGGTCGCAAGCGTCCAGTAATGCATCGCGCAGGGCAAGCCGAGTTAGCACTGTGGAACTAAACCGCACTTTATTCAGACGAGCGCATTCTAATTTAACCGAGTCAGCCTCTTGATCGGCGAAATCGACTTCCGAGATCACACATTTGTGGAACTCAGTTTCGTCGATAAGCTCAGCGTCAACAGACTCGATCATCTGATCGGCCGGCGGAAGCGTTGGCCGTTTCGTCGTCACTGTTTCTTTTCTAATCATTTTGCAAGTTCAGCGGATATTGCGGGCATTGGTTTCTGCACTTGGACAAACCTCACCAACCCTGTTTGTTTGTCTCATTTGCGTGGATAGGATCACAGATGTTTGATTGAGTTGATTTCACGCATATGGAACACACAAATCGCTCACTAGATACTAACCTCGATATCGTCAAAACCATGCCGGTATCAGTATAGATTAAAGCACTCCTTCCCACATCGAGGTTTTGGCATGATTCTTGGCGATACCAATTCTGAACAGGCGTCCGTCGCTAACTCTCCGATAGTTAACGGAATTTTCCACGACTCGGTACCAGACTTATTGGGTCAATGGAGAACGGACATTCATACCAACAAACAGTGTGACGCGTTCTTACCTTTGGTCAGGTTGGACGCCGAGCCTCCTGCCAAGCAGTTCGCAGATATACTAGCTAATTTCGTCAACAATGGTCGAGCAAATGAGGAAGATTCAAAAGATCAGATTCTCAACGGCGCCTTCAAGAAGGGTGGCATGAAGGAAGTCGACAAGCTCGTAGCTGAAACAAATGAACTGCTAAAGCAACAAGGCCTATCTGTTCGCCGTCTTGAACCGGCAAAAGAGGAGCTGGATTTGATGCGAAGAATGGCGGAGGCACAGCATCGACAGCCAGGCACCTTAATAGTGCTCGAAGTCTCAGGTGGCAAGATCTTGAAAAACCCGCGTGTATATGCGGAAGTCCAATAGAAATGGATAGGTGAACTGCACCCGGATCAGAGCGATTGATTCTGCCACTACTTCGTGGCTGCTATGGATGTCTCGGACTCCAGTGATTCCAGAGCGCCCTTTGCTGATGTCCAAAGATAATGTATGTCTATTCCTAACGCGATCAACTGATATCCTTGCTGCACATAGTAGCGTCCTTGCTCGGGAAGCAGTGTGAAAATTCCGATTGGCATTGAGTGTTTTTGACATGCGATCTGAACTGACTCAATTGCCTTCTGAACGTCCGGATCCTGTATCTGCCCTAATTTTCCTAGACTACCTGATAAGTCATATGGACCGACTACAATTGCGTCGATGTTTGGAACGTGAAGAATAGACTCGATGTCTCGCACCGCGTCTGCGTGTTCTATTTGCAAAATTACCATCGATTGATCGTTGGCATCGCGGACATAGTTCGCAAAATTCATTCCAAATGCGCTTGCTCTTGAGACGCCAACGCTGCGAATACCGTAAGGCGGATATTTCGCGGCAGCGACTGCTTTGCGCGCGTCCTCGGCAGTGTTGACCTGGGGCACAATTATCCCGTCCGGGCCAAGGTCAAGAACTCGTTTGATCCAGACCTCATCGTTGACGGGAATGCGAACAAATGCAGCACATTGATTCAACTTTGCCTGGATCATCGATTGAACCTGTTCCAAACTCAATGGAGCATGCTCCATATCAATCCACAACCAGTCAAAACCACAGCGAGAAATGACTTCGGTGATCGCCGGCATACCCAGCGATATGATTGTTCCTATAAGAGGCTTTCCCTGGAGCAGCTTTTCCTTGAAAGGATGCATTTCGTTATTTCTCCCTATCGGTCACACTTGAGGAACCATGGCTGTAATTGCTCAGAGCAGCCCGAGCGCCTTGAGGTCATGAACAGGTTCTTCGAAAGAACATGAACCTACCGCGTGCATGAAGTTAAGGCGCGTCTCGCGAATTTCAGCTAGTCCAAGCGAATTATTGCGCCAGTGCGCGCAGTCGTCGAAAGAGAATGCCCTGGGATCGGTTTCGGCGATGATTGGTTCAATGTCGCGTTCGCCATGCCATGCAAATGCAGATGCCATCAATACGTTCAAGAATCCATGCATCACCGCGCGCGGTGCATTGCTTTCGTAGGTCAGTGGTTGCTGAGCTCGAACAGGATGGTGCAAACCGGCGGTAGCTTTGAAGGCAAGCCGGCGCTCAGCGCATGCAACGATGAAGGCAGCCATGCTCGCCGGAGAGGGAATCG
>Ga0182024_10013916_pt1 | contig 15621 bp, 18 predicted proteins | sample P32metaG_FD_120480 | JGI IMG/M metagenome (GOLD analysis project Ga0182024, IMG submission 120480) | Permafrost microbial communities from Stordalen Mire, Sweden - P3-2 metaG (Illumina Assembly) | ecosystem: Environmental > Terrestrial > Soil > Wetlands > Permafrost | place: Sweden: Stordalen... | reverse complement strand
CTGCACGGCTTCACCGCCTCGCTCGCGCTGTTTGTGAAAAAATAGGCGGCCGGCGCAATTCACCATTGCATTTGCGCGGCCAGCGGCCATCCTCACGTTATAATTTGTGCCTGACGAACATTCCAATCTGAATCCATCCGCGCCCGCGCGCCGGCCCGGCCCCAACCGCCGGCGTGGTCGTCGCGGTGGCCGCGGCCGTGGTCCGCGCCCGATCATTGCCAAGCCCGGCGCGCCCGGCTCCGAAGAAATTTCCTCCACGTCGGCGCCGGTTGACCAAACCGCTCCCTCCGCCGAACCCACGGAGCATGCCGAGCACGAGGCTGATTCCTCCGGTGATTTTCGCGAACCGCACGCGGAAGCGCCCGCCGATTTTGCCTCGCACGAGACCGAGCCGGTGGAAAAGCCGGTGACGGAACCCGCCGCCGAAATTTCTCCTGCGCTCGAAGCCCGCCCGTCACGTGAACCGCAACGCGAATTTCCCCGGGAACGCCGGCCCGACCGCCGCCCGGAGCCGCCGCAACCGCGTCAATGGGTCAGGCCCGCTGATTTTCGCCCCGCCGAAACCTCCGCCATCAGTGAGGCCGTCGCGCACGCCACCGAAATCGCCGGATCGCTCAAGCAGATGATTGACCAGCTCGACGAAGTGCTCGAACTCGTCGAGGTCGCCGAGCGTCAAAAGCTCGCCGACGAACGCGAGATTGACGAACTTCGCCGCGCTCTCCGCCGCATCCAGCCGCCGCGACGAGAGCTGCCGCCGCCCCGTCGCGAACCACTCCCTTCCCGTCCGCCGCGCCGCGATGAACCGCGTCACAGTCAACCCATCCAGCATCACGAAGAGCCACCGGCACCACCGGCGGCCGAAGCGCCGCCCAGCCCAGCGGACTGAAAAAGTTTCCGCGCCATGAACCTCGCGGAAAAACAGGTTGCACTTACCCGGCAGCTGGGTGCGCTGAAGAATGGACAAGACCGGCTGGCATTCCTCGTTGAAAAAGCCAAAGCACAACCGCCGCTGGCTCCGGAATTTCGCGTCGAGAAAAATTTGATTCCCGGCTGCCTCGCCAAACTGTGGTTCCTTCCAGATTTCCGCGACGGCAACTGTTTCTTTTCCTGCGATTCCGATTCGCTCGTCGTCAAAGCCGTTGCCGGGCTGCTCTGTGAGTTTTACAGCGGTCAGACGCCGGCGGAAATTATCGCGCACGATCCAAAATTTCTCGCACCGCTCGGCATCACGCAGCATCTCACGCCGAACCGGCGCAACGCGCTTTCCAAAGTCTGGGCACGCATCCGGCAGTTCGCCGAGGCAAACGTGCAATGAAATTTTACGATGCGCACAATCATTTTCAGGATGACCGTTTTGGCGGACGGCAAACGGAACTGCTTGTTGTTTGCAAAAATGCGGGCATCGCCCGGATGGTGGTGAATGGCGCGTGTGAATCCGACTGGCCCCAGGTGCTCGCGTTGGCGCGGGAAAATAAAATGGTGCTGCCGAGCTTTGGTTATCATCCGTGGCATTTGCACGAGCGCACACCGGACTGGCTGGCGAACTTGGAAAAATTTCTCGAAGAAGTTCCCAGCGCCGTCGGCGAAATCGGGCTCGACCGTTGGAAGCCGGATTTGCCTTACGCCGGCCAAGAGGACGTTTTTCTCGCGCAACTTGGCGTTGCCGCCGAGCGTAATCTGCCGGTGAGCATCCACTGTTTGCAGGCCTGGGGACGATTGCATGAATTGCTGCGCGACCATTCGCGTCCGCCACGCGGATTTGTGCTGCACAGTTTCGGCGGGCCGGCGGAGATGATTCCGGCGTTTGCCAAGCTGGGCGCGTATTTCAGTTTTCCGGGATATTTTTTGCACGAACGGAAAGGCAAGCAGCGCGCGGCCTTCAGAAAAGTTCCTGCCGACCGGTTGCTGATTGAAACTGATGCGCCCGATCAACTGTTGCCGGAGGATAAAAACCGTTTTCCGCTCGCCGGTCCGGACGGCAAGCCGCTGAACCATCCGGCTAATCTGCCTGCCGTTTATTCCGGCCTCGGGGACTTTCTCGGCGAAAAAGTGGAATCGCTCGCCGCGCGCGTCGAAGAAAATTTCCAGCGCGTCTTCGGAGAAGTGTAGCGGCTTTCGGAAGAAAGCCGCATTTTAGCCACTGGAATGGCGGCGGTCTGCCGACCGCCGCTACGATTCCGCAATTTTCCGCACGATCAATCCCGCCGCCGCGAAGCCAAACGCGCCCGTCACAAAGGTCGCCGAGCCGAGACCGCCGTTGCAGTTCAGGCGCGCGCCGTCTTCCGCCGCCGAGCGCATTTCGCACACCGAGCCGTCCGGCTGCGGGAACACCGTGCGCTCCACGGAATACACGCACGGCACGTCCATCGCCGACTGCCCGGCGGGAAAACCGTGTTCCTGCCGCAGCTTCCGCCGGACTTCGGCCAGCAGCTTGTCATGGCTGGCCTGGGACAAATCACCGACGCGCACGGAAGTCAGCTCGAGTCGGCCGCCCGCGCCGCCGCAGGCTACCACGGGAAAATGGTTTTCGCGGCAGCGCACGAGCAGCAAAACTTTGTTCGTCACGTCGTCAATCGCGTCGAGGACGAAATCATATTTCGGCGCTAGCAGTTCGGCGGCAGTTTGCTCGTTGAAAAATCTTTGTTCCGCCGTCACGCGACAATCGGGGTTGATGGCGCAGATGCGTTCCGCCATGGCCTCGACTTTTGCGCGGCCCACCGTCTCGGTGAGCGCGTGAAGCTGGCGATTGATGTTGGTCACGCAGACTTCGTCCAAATCCACGAGCGTCAGCGCGCCGACGCCGGAGCGGGCGAGCGCCTCGGCCGCCCACGTGCCCACGCCGCCGATGCCGACGATGCAGACATGCGCCGCGCGCAGCTTTTGCAGACCGCGTGTGCCGTAAAGCCGTGCAATGCCGCCGAATCGGGTTTCGTAGTCGTCCATGCGAAGACGAATTATGAAGGATGAAGGCAGAATGATGAAGTCGAAAGCAGCCCGTGCCGATGCGCTGCTTCCTTCATCATTCACACTTCATAATTCCGATTTCTTGGGTTAGAGTTCCTTGCCATGAAAGCCAATCCGTCAGCACGCTACTCCGGCGAGGTCGTGTATATCTACGCGTTTGACGTGGCCTACGATACCGCGCGCAAGCCCATCCGCGAACTGCTCGGCCAGCCCGTCGCGCAGTTCGCCGTGGACGCCAGCAAGCGCAGCCCGCGCCAGCTTTTCTTCTACAAGCCGCAGATGATTCGCCTGCCGCCGATGGAACGCATCGGGCCGCTCGGCGCCGTGCGCGTGGAACGGGTGATAAAACTTCTGCCCGTCGGCGCCATCAGCATCACCGTGCGCGTGCCGTTCGCGGTGAACCACGTCGAGGAACTCGTCGCTTTTCACGACCTCCAGTTCAGCAACGGTTCGCTGCAGGAGGAAGTCCAGCGTCTCGCGCAGGAGGTGGTGATCGAGCTGCGCGGACATTTGATCCGGCCGCAACCGCAGTTGCCGGAGGAAGAAGCCTACACGGTTTTCTGCCTCGCCGCGCCGGTGCTGACCGCCGACCACACGCCGCTGACCGCCGAGCAATGGTTTCAGGCGCACCGCCGGCAGATCGCCGCGCTGCTCACGCAGGAGGAAAAATTCGAGCGCCTCTCCAAACAGGAGGCCGAGGAATCCACCGCCCGCTACCTGAGCTACTACGACAACGACCTCGTCGTCCTCGACTGGGACGCCGCGCTGCTCGTGGACGAGCCGCAGGATTTCGACGAGTCGCTCTACATCATGGAACTGGCGAATCTCCAGCTCGCCGAGCTCGAAGCCTACGACCGGCTGCTCGACGAGGCGCTGGAACGCTCCTACCGCGATCTTGGCGAACGCCCGCTGCGTTCGCGCCGCGACACCTTGCGCGAACTGCGCGAGATCCGCATCGACATGGCGCGCTTCAACGACGAACTGTCCAACATCACCAAGTTTTTCGGCGACTGGCACCTCGCCCGCATCTACGAGAAAATCTCCTCGCGCTTCCATCTCGCGGACTGGCACCGCACCATCGGCGGCAAGCTCAAGACCCTGGACGACCTCTACCAGATCCTCAAGCAGGACCAGAACAACCGCCTGATGGTCTGGCTGGAAATCACCATCGTCCTGCTCTTCGTGATCGATCTGGTGATCCTGGTGCTGGGGTTGAAGTGAAAAATGCTGCCGAACAGCAGCATCGCCAGCCTAGCTCCCTGACCGTTCCCCGCCCGTAATTCCCGTTCCGGCCGTTTTTTCCGTTGGACAAAAAATGTTGAAAGTTTGGCAATGGCGGTATTTTTATTTCCGCTGATCCGTGCCAGCATTTTCCCGTTCTCGATAATTTCTCTCGGCGTGAAAATTTTGGAAAACTTTTCACCGGCGCGTTCACGCACCGCCGCCTTGCTATCCCCTCCGCCGACGATTTCTCTGGCCCCTGCACCCGCAACTGCCGCCGGGGGTGAAACACCCGCCGTGGCCGATGCAAACCCGGCGGCCAAGGGCGTCCGCCCGACCGTTACTGGCCCAAACCCAGCCGCCGGGGCGGCAAACCCAATCGTCGGGGGTGCAAACCCAACGGCTACTTTCCCGAACCCAACCGCCGGGGGCGCGCCCCCAGCCGTTACTTTCCCGCCCCCAATGACTGGGTTTGCACCCCCAGTGGTTGGGGGCGCGCCCCTAACCATTGGGTTTGCGCCCCTTTTCGTCAAAAATAAGCCTTTTTCGCCTAAAACACCGGTTTTAGCCGCCTGGAACGTCGTTCCACCCACTTTGGGGCACAACAACAAACTGTCTGAGGAACTACCCCGGTCAGGTGCCCCAACTACGGTAAAACAAACACACACCAAATATGAAAAGAAACAGTTATTACCCGCCGGATAAGCCCAACCAGATCATCTGGCTGACGTCTTTTATTACCCAGATTCAGATTATTGGTCCGGGCATTGGGCTGACGGCGGCGCAGATTGCCGCCATGGGGGCGGACTGCCGCTGGCTGATCTACCTGCTGCAAGCGTGGCTGCCGGCCACGCGCACCTGGTCGCAGACCGGCACCAACACGCTGATCGAGGCCCAGACCGGCGACGGCTCGGAACTGATGGAACTGCCCATCTTTGTGGCTCCGGCCCTGCCCGCCACCGTGGTGCCCGTGAACACGGGTGCCCTCACCCGCATCTTCGCGGCGGTGCAGGACATCAAAAACGACGGCAAATGCTCGGACACGGAAGAGATCGCCCTGGGCATCGTCGGCAGCGCCCAGCCCGGCCCGGACTGGACCACCCTCCAGCCCGTCTTCACCGTCAGCATCGTCGGCGGGCAGGTGGTCATCAAATGGAACTTTGGCGGCTACGCCGCCTTTCTGGACGCCATCGAATTCCAGGTGGATCGTAACGACGGCAAGGGTTTTGGTCTCCTGACCATTGACACCACGCCCGGCTACACGGACACGCAGGCGTTTCCCGCCGCCAAGACCGTCTGGACCTACCGCGCCATCTACCAGGTGGATGCCGCCCGCGTGGGCGTCTGGAGCCAGCCCGTCAGCCTCGCCGTGCAGGCGTGAAATAAAATCCGGTAGGGCTGACCTGCCGGTCAGCCCCAATATAGGGCGGCGCAGCAGCACCGCCCTACCAAAAACGCAAAGCGGCCTCCGGCAACGGAGGCCGCTATTTTATATTGGCCTTTGATTTCACAAAATTCTTGCTGGCGTTTAACTCCGCTTGATTTCGAAAATCAAATGCGGTTTCCTTCTGCAAACGGGAAAACCAAATTTGGGACTGTCATGAAAATTAAACTCCTTGTTCTTGTAGTTCGTCGTCAGCGGCGCGTCCTCGCCGATGCCGCGCCTGAGGCAATGCGCAGGCCGCCAAGTTTATCCCAACAATTCTTTCAACTCCGCCGGGTCTTTCGTCGTCGGCTGGCAGGCGGTGCCGGTACAGATGTAGGCGGTCGCTTCCATCTTCGCCGCCAGGGTTTTGGCAAACGGCTCGACCGCGCCGGTGTTGCCCAGCACAATTTTGTCCGGCTGATAAACCGAATGCGCAGCGTGGAGCAATCCGTGAAAATCCATGGAATCCGTGTCTCCCACGATGATCACGCGGCGCGGTTCGTCCAGCCAGAAATCCACCGCTTGCAGCATGAACGCCATCGCGGCCGGCTGGTTTTGCAGCCGGTGCGCGAACAGTAGCAGCGTCGCCTCGGCCGGCTGCCGGAAATCCTCGCGGCCGGTGATGGCGGCCAGCTTCAGCAGCGCGAGCGTGGCGACGGAATTGCCGCTCGGCTCCGCGCCGTCGTAATCGTCCTTCACGCGCAGGATCAAATCGCTCGTGCCAGCGGGGCTTTGCCAGAAGCCGCCGTTCGCCGCGTCGTAAAATTTCGCAATCATCGCGGTGGCCAGTTCGATGGCAAAATCCAGATGCCCCGGCACCAGCGTCGCCTCGTAAAGTTGGATGACGCCGTCGAGCAGGAACGCATAGCCTTCGAGCAACTGGACCTCGTCGCGTTCGCCCTCGCGCCACCGGTGGAAGAGCGTGCCTGAAATTGCGGAATGCGGAATGCGGAATGCGGATTGAGCCGGCGGTTCCCAAAGTTTTTCGCGGATGAATTGCAAATTCTTCTCCGCCGCCGCGCGGTATTTTTCCTCGTCCAAAACGGCGGACGCTCGGGCAAAGGCGCCGAGCATCAGGCCGTTCCAGGAGGCGAGAATTTTGTCGTCCAGATGCGGGCGGATGCGCTTTGCACGAACTTCCAACATCTTATTTTTTGCGGACACGAACAAAGGCTGGTCGGCAGTCGGCACGTTCGGATTGACGATGCTCAAGACATTCTGCCCGGACAGCGGCGTCGGATGGCTGTGGTCCACGAAGTTGCCTTCCGCCGTGATGCCAAAGTATTTTGCCGCGACGTTGAATTCCTCAACGGTGAGCAATCTGGAAAGCTCCTCTTTCGTCCAGCAGTAGAATTTCCCCTCGTGACCTTCGCTGTCGGCGTCCTCGGCGGAAAAAAATCCGCCGCCGGGATGCTTCATGTCGCGCAAAACATAATCCAAGATGTCGCGGACAACCGCGGCGTGGCTTACGTCGCCGCTGACAAGAAATGCGTCGAGGTAAAGCTGCGCGAGCTGCGCGTTGTCGTAGAGCATCTTCTCGAAATGCGGCACCAGCCACTCGTCATCAACGGCATAGCGCGCGAAGCCGCCACCGAGCTGATCGTGGATGCCGCCAGCCGCCATCTTTTCGCAGGTATGCAGGACCATCTTCACCGCCTCGTCGTCACCAAATCGTTTCGCCGCGCGCAGCACGAGCGACGGAATGCTGGGCTGCGGAAATTTCGGTGCGCCGCCGAAGCCGCCGTTGACCGGGTCATAGGCTTCCTTGAACATTTGGGCGGCGCGTTTGAGCAATTCCGGCGTGAGCGGAATATCCGATTTGGCTTCGCGCGCCGTGATGAGTTCGAGCCGTGCGTGCAGTTCGTCGGCGGAGGCGACGACCTCCATTTTCCGCTCGCGCCAGAGCCCGGCGATCTGTTCCAGCAATTGCAAGAAGCTCGGGCGGCCATGGCGCGCGTCCGGCGGAAAATAGGTGCCGCCGAAAAACGGCTTCAAGTCCGGCGTGAGAAACACGCTCATCGGCCAGCCGCCGCTGCCGGTGGTGGACTGCACGAACGTCATGTAAATCTTGTCCACGTCCGGGCGCTCCTCGCGGTCGACCTTGATGCTCACGAAATGCTCTTTGAGAAATTTGCCGACCGGTTCCTGCTCGAATGATTCGCGCTCCATGACGTGACACCAATGGCAGGTCGAGTAGCCGATGCTCAGGAAAATCGGCTTGTTCTCCGTGCGCGCCTTCGCGAACGCTTCATCATTCCACGCGCACCAGTCCACTGGATTATGCGCGTGCTGGAGCAGATACGGCGATTTTTCTTGCGCGAGCCGGTTGGTGTGTTGAATCGACATCGCTGGCAATCTGCCGCAAATACTTCGCCACCGCGAATAATTTTGCGTCGTCACCCCCGCGCGGCTGCGCTAGGCTAAAATCATGTTGTCACCAAAGCCGTGGCGGGCCGAAGCCGTGATCCAATTGATCGCGGGCGTATTCGTCTGCCTGGGCGTGGGCGTCGTGGCGGCGGGCGTGTTGCGGCAGGCCGGCGTGGCGGCGTTCAAAGCTCCGGACAGCTTTGCGAATGTCCTGCTGGCGACCCTGAGTTTTCAGGGCGCGGCGTGGCTCTTGATTATTTATTTCCTGAAGCAGCACGCAATCAACTGGCGCGATGCCTTTGGCCTCCGCAATGCCAACCTGACAAAATCCTTGCTGCTGGCCGCCGGCGTGCTGGCCTTGGTTTTGCCGGTGGTTCTTGGCCTGGAACAAGTCTCAGTGCTGGTGCTGGAAAAAATCGGCTGCGCGCCGGAGGACCAGCGTGCCGTCGAACTGATCGTCAATGCGAAGTCCACGTGGCTGCGCGGCTATCTCGCCTTTTTTGCGATGGTGCTCGCGCCGGTGTCGGAAGAATTCATGTTTCGCGGCGTGCTGTTCCCGTTCGTCAAGCAACTGGGCTATCCCAAACTCGCGTGGTTCGGCGTCAGTTTTCTGTTCGCCATCATCCACGTCAACGCGCCGACGCTCGTGCCGCTGTTTGTGCTCGCGCTGGTGCTGACGTGGCTTTATCAGAAAACCGACTGCCTGCTCGCGCCGATCGCGGCGCACAGCCTGTTCAACACGGCCAACCTGGTCATTCTCTACACGCAACAACGATGAACGAATTTGAACTCATCGCACGCCTGACCCAGTCGCTGCCGACCAACGAAAACGTGGTCGTCGGCGCGGGCGACGACTGCGCCGTGCTGGATCTGGGCATTCCTGAGAAATTGATTTTGTTCAAGACCGACGCGGTGGTGGAAGGTGTCCATTTCACGCGCGAAATGCCGCCGGAACAAATCGGGCGCAAGGCGCTGGCGCGCTGCCTGAGCGACATCGCGGCGATGGCGGGGACGCCGACGGCGGCGCTCGTGACCATCGCCTTGCCGAAAGATTTTAAGGCGGAATTTGTGGTGAAGATTTATGACGGGCTGAATGCGCTCGCGGAAAAATGTGGCGTGGCTATCGTCGGCGGCGAAACGACGACGATTCCCGAACGCATTCTAATTTCCATTTCGTTGATCGGAACCGTCCCGCGTGGAAAACTGATTTTGCGCAGCGGTGCGAAAGTTGGCGACGCGATTTTTGTGACGGCCGAACTGGGCGGCTCGCTGGCGGAAAAGCATTTGAGCTTCGAGCCGCGGCTGGCCGAGGCTCGCTGGCTGGCGGAACATTTTTCCATTCACGCGCTGATGGATTTGAGCGACGGTCTGGCCGGAGATTTGCGCCACATTTTGAATGCCAGCAAAGTCGGCGCGGCAATTTTGAAAACGGCGGTGCCAATTTCGCGCGCGGCAAAACTGCGCTCCAAAGAAAATTCCGCCGCAAAACCGGCGTTCGTGGCGGCACTGACGGACGGCGAGGATTTTGAACTGCTATTCACCATCGCCAGCAAGGACGCGGTGAAACTGCTGGACGCCTGGAAGAAACAATTTCCACAATTGAAGTTGAGCTGCATCGGAAAAATTGTCGCCGGCGACGGCATTTTGATCCGCGACAAAACCGGCTCGCACAAATTCAACGCACATGGCTACGTTCATTTCGCATAGTCCGGCGGAGACGGAAGCGCTTGGCGAGCAGTTTGGCCGCGCGGCGGAACGCGGCCGGGTCATCGCGTTGAGCGGCGACCTGGGCGCGGGCAAGACGCAGTTCGTGCGCGGGCTGGCGCGCGGGCTGGAAATTTCCGGCCGCGTGCATTCACCGACCTTCACGCTGGTGAATGAATACGGCGGCGGACGGCTGAAATTGTTTCACCTGGATTTGTATCGGCTGGAAACGGCATCACAGATTTCAAGCGCGGGCATCGAGGAGTTTTTGGAGCCGGACGGCGTGGCGGTGATTGAATGGGCGGAGAGATTGGAAGATGGAAGATGGAAGATGGAAGATGGGAAAAAGTTTGTCCGGGTGAAAATTGAAATTGCGAGCGAGACGGAACGGAAAATAATTTATGACGATTCTGGCGTTTGAGTTTTCCTCGGCCCAACGGAGCGTGGCGCTGGCGCGCGGCGGCATCGTTTTGTCCGAGGCGGTGGAATCCGGCGGCTACCGCGTGACGAATGCGTTCGGCTTGACGGAACAAGTTCTGGCAGCGGCAAATGTTTTGCGCGAAGAAGTTGAAGTCATCTCGGTCGGCATCGGGCCGGGCAGTTACACCGGCATCCGCGCAGCGATTGCGCTGGCGCAAGGCTGGCAACTGGCGCGCGGAATAAAACTGCTGGGCGTGAGCAGCGCAGAATGTCTGGCGGCGCAGGCGCAGGCGGAAAAGATTTTCGGGCGCGTGAACGTGGTAGTTGACGCGCAGCGCGGAGAATTTTATCTGGCCGGCTGGGAAATTTCGGAGTTCGAGCGCACGGAAATTTCACCGCTGAAAATTGTGGCGGCGGCGGAAATGGCGGCGCTGAAATCGGCGGGGGCAATCTGCGTCGGGCCGGACGCCAAAAAAATCTTGTTTCCCAGCGCGGCGATGGTGTCACGGCTGGCGGCGCACCGGTCGGATTTTGTGGCGGGAGAAAAACTGGTGCCGATTTATCTGCGGGAAACCGCGTTCGTCAAGGCCGCCCCGGTGGCGCGGAATTATTGATTGTGCCGGATTTATTTCCGGCGTTTGCGGGTCAGCAACCAGAAGGCCGCGAGGCTGCCGCCGACGAGAGTCCACGTCTGCGGCTCCGGCACGGTAACGACCGTCAGCCCCCAGCTTACGAGCGTGGATTGTCCGCCGCCGGAAAGATCGGCGATGAATAGTTTCCAGGCGCCGTTCGGATTGACTCCATCCAGATCAGCAAGTGTGTTCCCGGTCGGATCCGCATTAAATTGGGATGGGGTTGAATCCATCGGATCAATCGTCCGGCCATCGGGCGCCCAGGTGCCGGTCAGCTGGCCGGTAAAAGGTGAAATGTCATTCTGATAGAAATGCACGTTGTTCGCCGCCGCGCTGTCCAGCGTGATGTTGAAACCCGCGTCGCTGTAGCCAAAGGCATTGCCGGAACTCATGCCCACGCGGTTCAGCAAAACCACCAGCGAACCCTGCGGCGAAAGCAGGTAGGCATACAAGTCGCCGTTGAAACCGCCGGTGAGGTTGAGCGACACGGTGACATCACTGGCCAGTCCGCTCACGCCGCTGACGTTCAGCGTGGAAAGCAGTCCGACTGGATTTCCATCGGGCACCGTCGTGTTGGGCGTGGCCGAAACCGAATTGGTCGAGCCTGCGTGGGAAATTAAAGCAGCCGAGATGGAGAGCGCCAAGATTCCAATTTGTTTTTTCATTTTTGCTTTTGGCACATTTCTTGGCTCCTGCCCTGATGGCAGCGTCATCATCTCCGATTAAACTGGTTAATTATCTGATTGGCTGATTCCTTTGGAACTTAAAGCGTGTCAGTCGGCAAAGCAATCACCATTCTTCGGTGACGAAGCCGGCAGAAGCCAGCCTGCTTTAATCCCACCGTCGCCAGCCCAGCGCCAGCGCCAGCCATCCGGCCATCAGGCTCACGCCGCCCACCGGCGTGACTGCCCCCAGCCAGCGCACGTCCGTCACCGCCAGCAAATACAGCGAGCCGGAAAAAATCACGATGCCGATGAAAAAGCTCCACCACGCGAACACGGGCAGAACTTTTCGTTCCGCCAAAATAAACAGCATCACCGCGTGGATGAAATGGTAGAACGCCGCCTTTTCCCAGATCGCCGCCGTGCCGTTGTGCGCGAGCAGATCCTTCAGCCCATGCGCGCCGAACGCGCCGAGCGCCACGGCGAGCAAGCCGGTCGCCGCCGCGATGCGTGTGGCCGTGGTGGATTTCATTTCGGCGGCGCGGTGGCTGCGCGTTGTTGCAGCTCGCGTTCGAGAAAGGTGTCTTCCGGCGCGGTCAGCCACGCCGTCAGCCAGAGGTCGCCGAGCAGTTGGCCGCTTTTCACAAGCTGGCTTTCGAGAAAAACACGGCCCTCCCCACCGGCGGTTTCCTGGCTGGAAAACTGGCCTGCCTTTTCGAGTTTGTAGAGCGGTTCCACCAGTTTGTTTTGCGCGACGATGAAATTTACGGCGGCGTGAAAAATACCATCCGGATCGTCCGTCGCCGGAATTTTTTCTGCCGGATGAATCTGGGCGGACAATTTTTCCTCATCAATTCCACCGGTCCGGCGAAAAAACCCGCCGTCAATCCACGCATGAAATCCGAACGACGTTGTAAAGCCGTTTGGGTTGCTGTTGGGCGTCCAACCGTGGTGATACATCGTCGTGTGCAGCGGCTGGCTCGCGTCGCCGACAAAATGCCCCATCACGCCCATCACATAAACGATATCCTGCTGCGCGTTTGCGATTTCCGCCGGCGTGCCGCCGAATTTTTCCAGCGCCGCCAGTGTGCTGAAATCGGACTGCAATTTTTCATAGTTCTCCGTGATCGCCCACGGCAAAAAACCGCTCAACTCCTGCGTGTGGTCGGCATCTTTCGCCGGATCAATCGTGGGAAACCGTTCCGGGTGCGCGGTGCGCGCCCGCACGATGTCCGCCACGAAATCATACCGCAACGGCGTCAGCGTCGCCGGCGTCAGCCCGTAAAGTTTCAAATCTTCCAGATCAATATAGTGATCCGGCCCGCTGGCCTGGCCCAACGCCAGACCTGTGCCGTTTTTCAAACTGGTTTCATTGCGCCAGCGGTCCGCCTCGCCGGCGAGAAACGCGATGCGGGCGCGGGTGGCCGGCGCCAGGGCAAACGCGGGAAAATTCGCGGGCAGCGAGGCCAGCGCCAGTTCGTTCACCGCGTGATGGCCTTCATAATCCCACGCCGCCGCGTTGAGGGCGAATGCGCCGAGGAGGCCGGCGACGGCAAACATTTTCCGGCTCATAATTTTGTCCGCAGCGTAACGCAACCTGCGGCGGTTTCAAAACTGTTTTCGCGTTGCACAAAATCCATGTTCAACCGGTTCCATCCGTGGTTTAATTCCGCCGTGAAAATCATCACCGACGAACGCTGCACCGGCTATTCCCGCGCCGGCCACCCGGAAAATCCCCGGCGCGTCGCCAACACCGTCGCGCGTTTGAAAAATCAGACGGAACTGTCCATCGAATGGGTTAAGCCCGGCGAAAATATTCCGGATGAAATCATTCTCCGCGCCCACGCGCCGGAACTGCTCGCCCGCCTCGAAGTGCCGGCCGATATTGACGATGACACGCCGTTCTTTGAAAACATTTCCGGTTACGCCCGCGCCTCCGTGGCCGCGTCGCTCGACGCCTTGAAACACGCGCGCGCCGGCGAAACCGTTTTCAGCCTCATGCGCCCGCCCGGCCACCACGCCACGCGGAAAAAATCCATGGGCTTCTGCTATTTCAACAACGCCGCCATCGCCACGCTGGAAGCCCGCGCCACCGGGACGAAACGCGTCGCTGTTTTTGATTTCGACGTGCATCACGGCAACGGCACCGAGGACATTTTGCTGAACCAGCCCGGCATGGAGTTTTTTTCCGTCCACCAGAACCGCGCGTTTCCGCCGGACACCGGCACGGAAAACGCCGGCCACAACTGCTTCAATTATCCGGTCGCGCCCGGTGCGCCGCGACCGACTTATCGCGCCAAGCTCGCGCACGCGCTGGACGATTTGCGCAGCTACCGGCCCGAGCTCATCGTCGTTTCCGCCGGTTTCGACGCCTATGTGCATGACCCGCTCGCGCAAAGCCGGCTGCTCACGGAGGATTTTTACTGGCTCGGCCAGTCGCTGCGCGCGCTCGGTGTGCCGTTCTTCAGCCTGCTCGAAGGCGGTTACAGCGAGGATCTGCCGGAACTGATTTTTGCGTATCTCAAAGGCGTTGCCGGAAAATAATTTTGTTTCCCGGTTGGAATGGTTTCAACTCGACACTCCAAATTGAAAATTTAACCTCCGGCCATGCCGTCGGCACACTTCCTCCCTATCCTGATGGTTTGCCTTTTCGTCTGGGGCGGTTATCGCCGTGTGCGCCGCAACATCGGCCAGCAACCACTGCGTCCGCGTCGCGCCATCACTTCCCTCATCATTTTGTCCGTCATCAGCGTGGTGATTCTCAGTTTGTCCCTGTCCAACGCCCGGCTGCTGCTGGGTTTTGGCGGCGGGCTGCTGCCCGGCGCGCTGCTGGGTTTTTTGGGCCTGCGCCTCACCCGGTTTGAAACAAACGCCGCCGGCCATTTCTACACGCCCAACACCCACATCGGCATCGTCCTTTCGGCCCTGTTCATCGGGCGCATGGCTTACCGGTTTATCGTGCTGGGCGGAACGGCGACCGCGCAAAACCACCCACCGCCGTTTCAAAGCCCACTGACGCTTTTCATCCTGGGACTGACGGTTGGCTATTACCTTGTCTTTAAAACCGGCCTGCTGATTCACAGTCGGGACAAAAAATAATTCCCGCAAAAAGAATTTTGCCGGCGGCGGTTTGAATTTAGACTTCACCTCGTGACCGTTCTCGAAGCGATTCAGAAAAGCACCGATTTTCTCGCCAAAAAAGGCGTCGAATCACCGCGCCTGCAAACCGAACTGCTCCTCGCGCACCTGCTCAAAATGCCGCGCATGAAGCTGTATCTGAACTTCGACCGCGTGCTGACCGCGCCGGAAACCGACGGCCTGCGCGAATTCATCAAGCGTCGCGGCCTGCGCGAACCGCTTCAGCATATCACCGGCTCAACTTCTTTTTGCGGCTACGAAATCACCGTCAGCCGCCACGCGCTCGTGCCGCGACCGGAAACCGAACTGCTCGTGGAGCTCGGCTGGAAATTTCTTGCCACTCATCACTCGTCATCCGTCACTGGTTTGGACTTCGGCACCGGCACCGGCTGCATCGCCATCGCGCTCGCGGCGAAAAGCCCGGCTGCCAAAATCACCGCGCTGGATGTTTCCGCCGAGGCGCTGGCCTTGGCCAAGCAAAACGCCGCGCAAAACCAGGTCGCCGAGCGGATCGAGTTTTTGCTGGGCGATGGCTTTGCCGCGCTGACGACGGGAACACGGTTTGATCTGCTCATCAGCAATCCGCCCTACATCGCGTCGGCCGAAATTGAAATGCTGGAGCCGGAGGTGAAAGATTTTGATCCGCGCAGCGCGCTCGACGGCGGCGCGGACGGACTGGATTTCTACCGGCGGCTCGCGGCGGAGGCCAAACCGTTCCTGAAACCGGACGGAAAAATCATGCTGGAGTTCGGGGACGGTCAGGCGGATGCCATCAAAAAAATCTTCGGGGGTGAAAAGTGGATTGTCGAAGCCGTGCAGGCCGATTACAGTCAGCGCGCCAGAATTCTGGTCGCACGGGTTTAATTTTTCAGCCATAGATAGACACAGATGAAACACAGATTTTCAGCAGGACACTCGCGCGATAGTTTTTTTTCATCTGTGTCAATCTGTGTTCATCTGTGTTCATCTGTGGCCAAATAAAATTTAATTTCATATGGAAAGTTTCTTGATCAAAGGCGGCGTGCCGTTGCACGGCGAAGTCACCATCAGCGGCAGCAAAAATGCCGCGCTCCCCATCCTTGCCGCG